>Ga0207791_1000028_pt1 | contig 76684 bp, 75 predicted proteins | sample HigsolmetaGSP16D_FD_184844 | JGI IMG/M metagenome (GOLD analysis project Ga0207791, IMG submission 184844) | High solid enriched microbial communities from the Joint BioEnergy Institute, USA - SP1-6-D (SPAdes) | ecosystem: Engineered > Bioreactor > SSF (Solid state fermentation) > Aerobic >...
CATATTTTAGAACTTGTAGTTTTTTACTATAAGTTAAATAAGCTGCTATTTCTTTTGTCTTTTTAATCATCATAAAGCTATATTAGTTTTTTACTAATTTAGTCTACGAGGATATGACGTACCCACATACATTACTTTCTTTTTTGAAAGAATGTTTGATAAACTGCACATATTGTACATATTGCAGTTAAAACAATAGTTACATCCATAATTAATCAAATTTTGGAAACTCTGGAGAAGAACAATCCGTAGCCAAACATTTTGCTTCTTCTCCATTTTTCATTTTTATTAAACATTTCACTATACCCATACATTTTGTATTTATCTTATATATATATCCGTAAATTTTTATTTATGGAAACAATTTTATCACGTTTGAAAAAAAAATATGTTTTATCACAAGTAATTCAACCGCTGTATAACCCTTCTTAAATTAATTGTTTAAATCTATATTTTCACTCATGATTTAGAAAGGACAAAAAAATCACTTGATTAAAACATCCTTTTACCAGTGTTTATCCATATCCGAAGGATAAATTTTGACAAACTTATCTTGATTGATAAAATTATTTACTGACACAATTATTTCCTTCGGAAAAAAAATATATAACACTAATACAGGTTGTTACATGCAATATGATGAGTTTCTACATCTAAAAACAGACTTTTATTTTGGCACTTTTTTACATAAAAAATCCCTTGAGATGTCTCAAGGGATTCATATCTTTAATTTTTATGTAGGAAGATCTATTTTTTGTCCGATTTGGATATGCATTTTCAACGGCAGAATGCACTTTACAGCGTGTTTTTTGAAGTAAAATCATTTATTTAAAACTGTACTCATTTAATATCAATAACTTAACTTTAGAAAAATGGTATATAATAATGATTATGTAAAGTGAGATTTATTTGTTTTTCTTATAATTTATTGTATTTTAGTACAAACGCTAAATTACTATGAATAAACACATTAAAGAAATCACTCTAATTAGTGGATGTATTACATCTCTACTATTTTCTTATGGATGCTCTGAAGAATTATTTGTGGACGAACAAAATAGGAACGAAAAAGAATTAATTGTAAAAGAACGAACTTCTACTCGAATTGAAAAATTGAGTAGTTTACCAGAGTTTAATTCTTTTTTAAATGAAAATATTATTCAAAATAAATTTTCAAAATCCGCTAAAAAAACTTCTCTTGATGGAGAGAAGAATGTATTTGTCGTAGAAAAAAATGGAACTACTTCTTATAGTATCATTTTTTACAATGAATATGGTTTTGATATTTTAGTTTACAATAAAGGAGAAAAAGAATCTTCTATGATTGTTAAATTTATCCCTGACAGTAAAACTAAAAATAATTCATTCGAAGATTTTACTGGTCTTGTAAAATATTTTACTTTAAAAGGTACTTTATTAGGAGAAAATAGATTTGAAAATGCTAAACCTATAACAACTCCTACTAATCCTCAAAAATCAAATAAAGGTAGTAGTAATTGTTCTTCTACCACTATAACTATAGCTTTCCCTTGTAATTCAGGAAAACATTACCCTGGAGAATCATGTGATTTGAGTGGTTCAGAGAGAGCTTATTATGAATACTATACTTACACGAATTGCTATGTAGACGAATTTCCTTATCCTGACGGAGGCGGTGGAGGATTTGGAAACCCTGGTGATGGACCTGGACCAGGAGGAGGTGGTGGCGGTTTTTCTGAATTTGCTTTTGCTATTTTTCTAAACACTAATACAGATCTATCTCAAAAATACATGACATTATCTGATGATAAAAAACAATACATAGAATATGTTTATAACTCTCAAGGAGAATATTTAACTCAATTTGCTATTAATTTATTATCTTCCAACTCTTCTATTGAATTATATCAGTTTGTTAAATGGGTAGATTGGTATAAAGAGTATAAATTAAGTAATACAAATGTGGAAAGTTACTTTATGCAAAATCCACAGGATTTACAAATTTTATTTGCTTTAGGAGCAGATTTCTTTACTCAAAACCCTAATATTAGTTGGGATTATTTAGAAAATTGGTTTTTCAATGGTAATAATCTTAATTCTTCAGTAATGAATGAATATTTACAAGACTTAAAAAATCCTGACATCGTAAAACCTACTAAGAGATTTAAAAATAACACAAAAATAAATGGTATTTACAATCAAGCGAAAACAGCCTCTAATTTCAAACAATACTTAAAAAACTTTGAGCCTACATTTTCTGTTGCTCACCTCCTATTTGATATTGGTGAAACAACTCAAGGAAATTATGCTGTAACTTCTGTACCTAAAGACTACTGGATTAAGATAACTTTTAATCAAAGCGTAGATTGGAACAATACTCCCAAAATCATTATAGCAGACACTTTTATGCACGAAATGATTCATGCCGAAATTTTCAGAAAACTTTTATCTATAGGTTCAACTAATGGAAACATTGATGTTAATAAAATTACACAATATTTAAATACCCATAATTATCCTGGCTTATTTGATTATTATGTAGAAAGAACAGTAGGTGGAGAAAACTGGCAACATGAAGCAATGGGAGCTCATTATGTTAACATAATGGTTAATTTTCTAAAGCAATTGTATAATAATAAATATACAGATGTAGAGTATAAAACAGTCGTATGGATGGGGTTAAAAGGTACAATAGCTTGGAATTCTTTATCACAAACAGAAAGAACTTTATATGAAACAACATGGAACGAAAAATATTGGACATGGGAACTTTAAGTAGAATATTACTATTAGTAACATTTTTATTTTATTTTGATAATATAAATGCCCAAATAATAAACATAGAAAAGGGAGATTCTATTGAGTTAATTAAAAAAAATGAACTAAAAGATAATAATACCATCTTTTACAAAAATGAATATACATTAATCATTTATAATAAAGAGCATATTGAATACAATAAAAAAAATGGTTTTTCTTATAAAACATTTGCTGGAGGAAGAAAATATTGTGATGAATGTAAAAAAGAAAAATATGTTTTTAGTCTAAAAAAAATTAACTCTAATGAAATACCTAAATTAAATAAACTTGAAATATTTAATCAAAATTATCTTTTTAAAAATCTTAAAAAGTATCAATTTTCCTATGGATATTTTTGTGTAAACAATATCTATTACGAAAATTTAGGTATGCCAATTGAATAAAACAATAAAAATATCTATAACACCTTTTATGTAAAATAGACAACCTCAAAAATTTGAGGTCGTCTATTTTTTCTTCTATTTTGTCTACTTTTCTAAAAAGATTATTACTGTCGTTTGGATTTTTATTTGCCCATTTTTTGAATTTTTGCATAAAAAGAGCATCATTCTCTGATAAAATACGATGTTGATTATTTCAATTCATTGTAAAACTCATTTCTAATCTTCGCTTTCGCTTGAAACCCAAACTTAAAAGCAAAAAACAAAGCTGCTAACCCAATTACAGAAAAAACAACCGAATACAATGTAACATTAAACCCTATATAAGAATCATCTAAAGCCTTTCCTTTTTCATCAATACGATTGGTAATAATATGAACATGAGTTGCTTTCTTTTAAAAAGATGCCGACAGTAGTCTCTCAATGATTCAACTAACTAAGTTATTTCCATAAAGTTGGCAACTCGATTTGCTCAAACGAAATGGTTGTAAAAATCAATGGTTTTCTATCCATGCAAATGATAAGAAAGTTAGAGTGAGAAGTTATTCATATTAGTGTGGTAACAACGATTAGTATATTATTAATTCTTGAAAACTTTTTACGATCTGGGGATTTAGTTAAAACTTATGACTGTACTCATAAGTATCGTTTCTTTTGAGTAAGTAGTTTTGCAAGCAAATTTTAATTTTTATTATGCTTACAGTTCAACATAAAGAAATCATTTTAGCAACTGTCCCTTTATTAAGAGAAAGTGGTGTTGCTCTAACTAAACATTTTTATAATCGAATGTTTACTCACCATCCAGAATTAAAAAACCTGTTTAACATGGGAAATCAAAATTCAGGAAAACAGCAAACAGCTTTGGCTATGGCTGTATTGGCTTATGCTGAAAATATTGCGAATCCAGTTGTATTAATGCCAGTTGTAGATATGATTGGACACAAACATACAAGTTTAAATATTCAACCCGAACAATACGATATTGTAGGAACACATTTATTGGCTTCTATTAAAGAAGTTTTACAAGATGCTGCAACCAATGAAGTGCTTGAAGCATGGAGATTAGCGTATAACCAATTGGCTAATTTGATGATTGGTCATGAACAGAAAATGTATGAAAGTAAAAAAGAAGAAGCTGGTAACTGGCTAGGATGGCGCACATTTATTGTGAAAAGTAAGGTTGAAGAATCTGCCGAAATTACTTCGTTTTACTTAAAACCAAAAGATGGAAAAGCTCTTCCAAAACATTTAGCAGGACAATATTTAAGTATCAAAATATTTTTACCTGAAATGAATCTTGAACAAATACGTCAATATAGTATTTCTTGTGCTCCAAATGATGAATACTTTCGTATTTCTGTGAAACGTGAAAAAGGTACGAATATCGCAGTAAATGGAATGATTAGTAACTATTTACATGATTACATTTTTGAAGGTGACGAATTGGAATTGAGCGCTCCTACAGGAAACTTCGTGTTACAAGAAACGAAAAACAAGAAGATATTTATTAGTGGAGGAATCGGTCAAACTCCTTTATTGTCTATGTTAGAAACTTTTGATTTAAACGAAAAAGTACAACATGATGTCGTTTGGATACACGCATGTCGCAATAAAGAAGTGCATGCATTTGCAGATAAAATAAAACTTATTCAAAACAACCATCCTAATGTAAGTAAATATCAATTTTACGATTATATAGAAGAGTCTATTGCAGATTCAAGTGTTTTGAAAGGCCATATTGACTTTAAAAAGATTGAAGACTGGAAGTTTGATAAAGATTCTGAATATTATGTGTGTGGACCACGCCCTTTTATTAAAAAAATGATTGAAGAACTAGAAATAAATCAAGTCAATAAAGAACAAATTTTCTTTGAAGAATTTGGACCAAAATCGTTATAATCAATAATTAAAATATGGAGAAGCAATGCTTCTCCTTTTACATGTATGAATTTTAAAAATCATGTATCAAAAAAAAACTATCGATGGGTTAAATGGAGTAGAATAGTTCTTTGTTCTATTTTAGTCGGAGTTTCTGTAGGTTTGCTTACCTTAATGTTTAAAAATTTAGTAGAACAATATGAGCATTTACTTTTAGATAAAGCAAAAAAAAATAATTTATTCTTTGTTATTTTTCCATTTATAGGATTAACATTGATTTATTTTTTGCGCCAGTTTGTTTTTAATAAAAAGAAAAATAAAGGTATTACTGAAGTATTGGAAGCTCTACGCTCTCAAAAAAAGATTCCTTCTTATAAAGTTTTTTCACATTTTTTTAATTGATTTCTTACCGTTATTTTTGGAGGAACAACAGGAATCGAAGTTTCCACTGTTGTTGCTACAGCTACTTTGGGTGATATGGCTTCCCGAAAAGATGTCATTTTCAAAAAATATCGTAAAGAATTTATGGGAGCTGCAATTGCGAGCGGGGTCACTATTTTATTTTGTAGTCCGTTGGCAGGAATCTTCTTTTCCTATGAAACGATAGGGAAACAAAAAAGCAACGTTTTTTGGTTTACACACATTCTTAGTGTTACATTTTCAACTATTATTCTATTTTTAATGAATGCTCATCCTTTGATAGATCTTAGTCAGCGTGTAAAAGAATGGCATTATGAAGCAATACCATTTTTCATTATTTTATGTGGTTCAACAAGTATTTATGGTGTATACATGACGCGAATAGTCACCTATTCAAAGCGTATTTTATTATTTGAAAACCAACCCATACTTCAATTACTAATAGGTTCTATATTGTTGGGAATCGTTTTATATTTTTTACCCGAATTATATGGGTCTGGTTATCATACTATTGCTGAGTTAACCAAAGAAACAAATTATGTTGTAGAATTTGCTCTACTTGCATTATTTCTTGTAATTATAAAGCCGTTTACAACTGGATTTACTTTAAAACTGGGAGGTGACGGCGGTGTTTTTGCTCCGAGTATTTTTGCAGGTGCATGCTTGGGTTTGCTTGTAGGTGTTTTAACTAAAGTATATTTTATGCCTGATGTAATTGTTTTGAACTTTATAATATTGGGTGTAGCATTTACAGTAGCTGCGACTTTACATGCTCCATTTACAGCCATATTTTTAACTTTCGGAATTTTTAATTCTTACGTTTTATGGTTCCCGATTGTTGTATTAACTTTTATTAGTTATCTTTTATCAAAAAAAATATATCCTTATACTGTTTATACATTAATATTAAAAAATGACAAATAATTTTGATAAATTAATAGAGGAAGTTCGTGCATGTAAAGTCTGCGAACCTTTTTTGCCATTAGGTGCAAATCCTATTGTACAAGCAAATCCTATGTCTAAAATTGCTATTATTGGGCAAGCTCCAGGTTTAAGAGTTCATGAGACAGGTGTACCTTGGAACGATGCAAGCGGAAATGAATTGCGTAAATGGTTAAATGTAACAGTAGATCAATTTTATAATCCCGAACTTTTTGCATTATTACCCATAGGATTTTGTTATCCGGGAAAAGGGAAATCTGGAGATTTACCTCCAAGAAAAGAATGTGCACCTCTATGGCATACTAGTTTATTAGATGAAATGAAAGAAATACAGCTGATTTTATTAATTGGTCAGTATTCCCAAAAATATTATTTGAAGAATAAAATGAACAAAAATATTACTGAAAACATTTTAAATTTTAACGATTATTTGCCTGATTATTTTCCTTTGCCTCATCCGTCACCACGAAATTTTATTTGGATGAATAAAAACCCATGGTTCAAAGAAAATGTGTTACCTGAATTAAAAAATAGAGTTAAAAATATTTTATAAATAAGTACTTTTGGGTATATTGATTATTTAATTTATGCTATGATTAATCAAGATTTATTAATCCAATTTGGAGGAGAAATTAGAAATCTAAAAAGAGGAGAAATTATTTTTGAAATTGGACATTTTCCTATTTATTATTATCAAATAATAGAAGGTAAAGTTAAAATGAATAATTTTTCTGAAGAAGGTAAAGAATTTATACAGAATTTTTTTATTAAAGGTCAAAGTTTTGGAGAACCTCCTTTATTTATTGATGAGCCATACCCTGCTAATGCGATAGCGGTGACGAATGGAAAAATTATACAAATTTCTAAAGTATCATTCTACAAACTATTGCATTCGCGTCCAGAAGTATCTTTAGAAGTTAACAAGAGTTTAGCACGTCGTTTGTACTATAAGTCAATTATGGCCCCCGAAATATCGTCGCAAAATCCAGAAAGAAGATTGGTAAAACTATTCGATTATTTGCGTAGTCATAACCAAAATAATGAACCAGAATATTTAATTGATTTATCTCGTCAACAGCTGGGGGATTTAACAGGATTGAGAGTGGAAACTGTCATACGAACAATTAAACTCTTAGAAAAAAAAGGAGAACTTGAAATAAGAGGTGGTAAAGTAATTTTAATTGCTAAAGACTAAAATTTTCAATGATATAAAAAGCTGCCCAAGCCATAAATATTATAATAAAAACCCAAACCCAAATTGGTATTGTTCGTGGATTTTCGCTTCCTTTTATAATAAAACTTTGGTTTTTTCCTGTATCATAAGCATTAATCATTAATGGCAATACTCCATTCACTTTTTCATTATCAGAAAGCCCTTCTATATGAAGTATTGGCCCATTAGAAACGGTAAAACGAATAATTTTTAACCCTTCTTTTTGGTCAAACTTGCTTACTATTTTTAATAAATGTTCTCCATCCGTCAATTTAGTTGTATCTAACTTGAACGTAACTGGTGGAACCAATTCTGCAATAGGTTTTTCTTCTTTGTCAATGTACAAGTACACAGTTATATTTTTTTCTGACATAATCCCTTTTTTATTAAAATTTTAAAACAATATTTTTGATATGTTTTTTATCTTTTTCGCCAGGTTTAATAAGAAATTTAAACGAATAAAATAATGTATATAATGTAATTATAGTAATCAAGATCACAATGAACCAATTCCAATTTGATTCGGGACCAGTTCCATGTGTAAAATCTTGCGTAATTTTTGGTTGTTGAAGTTTACAGGCATCACATGCTTTTGCATAGCTATATAAACCTAACAATAATATTGTTTTATATTTTGTCTGTTTCATTTTATTTAATTTTGTCCATGATAGCTTTCACTTCTTCTACTGTTACTTTTTTTCCATTATTTCCCCAGCTTGCTTTCTCATAATTTATAATTGCAGTAACATCTTCTGGTGTAAAATGTGCATTTTCTCCTACAGCTGGCATAGAAGCATATTCTGGTCTTGGATCGTAACCTTTCATGATAATCGTAATATAAAGTTCTAAATTTTCTCCTAAAACAATTGGGCTTCCTTTTAATGGTGGAAATGCTCCAGGTAAACCTTCTCCATTTGTTTGATGACAAGTTGCACAGTTTGTTCCAAATAGTGCTTCTCCGTCAGGAAGATTTGAATCGGTTGAATTTCCTTCAGATTTTTTTTCTTTTTTATATAAAAATTTCACAGGCTCAACATCTTCTGTAAGTTTTACTTGTTGTAGACTGAAGAGATAAGCTACTAAATCTTTTGCTTCTCTTGAAGGAACAATTTTTCCTTTAATTCCTATTCTAAATTCATCTGGAACATTTACTTCTATCTCTCCTTCGTCCAAATAATCTTTTACATTAAATAACCATTTATAAGAAGGCATTACAGATTCTGGTACAACAGATCTTGGATTATATAAATGTGAATATTGCCATTCTAAACTTGGTTGCTTACGACCAATATTAGTTAAATCAGGTCCTGTTCTCTCTGTTCCCATTAGTGTTGCTGTATTCTGAAAAAAGCTAATACGTTTATTTCGTGCATAATCTGCAGCAATACTTGGTCTTTCTCCAAAAACCTGATCCATATCTACATTTCTGATCTGTTGTGTATGACAAGCTACACAACCTTCTCTTATATAAATTTGCTTACCACGAACTTCCTCTTCTGTAGAGACATTACTTCCTGGCAAAGGACGATTTATTTTCTGATTATTAAGTGCAGGTAGAATACAAATAATCAATGTTAGAAAAAGAAAAAATGCCAATGCGGAAAGAAAAAGCTTTTTATGATTATTAAAAAAATCCATTATAATGTTGTTTTTTCTATATTAATAATATCTAAAAGTTCAGCTGGTGATTGCGGTATTTTTATTTCCTTTTTTGGTTTTAACATTCTATAAAAGTTATAAGCGAAAATAAAATGAGATATCCACATCATTGTACCTCCTATAGCCCTCCATAACCAATAGGGCATCATTAAAATTATACCTTCAAGAAACGGTTTTTTATCCATCCATAAAATTCCTTTTTCTGTAGATCCTATCATCAACGAAACAGTATAAACAAGTAAACCTATTAATGCAAACCAAAAATGTAAACCAACAGTAATACTTGGTGGTTCATGAGAAGTAAGTCTCGGTACAAGTGTATAAGTAAATGACCATAACATAAATGTGATAATACCATACATAGTTAAATGAGAATGAGCAACAGTGAAGTCGGTAAAATGCCAAACAAGATTAGTTACCCGAAATGCTTCTACAGTTCCTTGCATTGAACCAGTGAAATAGAAAATAATTGAAACGACATAAAATGGTAGTACATAACTTAATTTTAATCTGTGCCAAGAACCTCGAATAGTCATCATAAAATTAATGCTTCCTGCAGCTACAGGTATTATCATACCTACGCTCGCTACAATTGCAATAGTTTGCATCCACCATGGAATAGCACTAAATATAAAGTGATGAGTTCCAATTAGAGTGTAAAATAAGATTTGAGTCCAAAAAGCAAGTATACTTAGACTATATGAGTACACTGGGCTATTAAGTTCTTGTGGAAGGAAAAAATACATTAATCCAAGATTAAAAAACATGAACCACATACCAACACCTTGATGCATAAAATAACCTTGTGTAATGGTTTCACCTAATCCATCTTGCCAAAACGGAAGATAAGCAACAAGTAATATGACAACAACAAACATCATTGCAGATACTATATACCAATTCGAGACATAAATTTCTTCTGTTTTTCTTGATGATATTGTTTGGATATGATTATAAATACTGATAATAATTCCTATTGCAAAAAGAAGCATAACTGGCCAAACATATTCTCTGTATTCTCCACCGCTATTATTTATCCCAACCATTAAACAAATACTTCCTAATAAAACAGCTGAATTCATTAAAATTAGTGAAGTATAAGCTATTTTTAAGCTAAAGATTTTTGTATTACCTACTCTTGGAATAACATAATACGAAAAACCGACCATAGCAACAGATGCCCAACCCCAGAAAACAATATTCGTATGTACGGGTCTTAATCGACCAAAGCTTAACCAACTAACATGATCAGCATCAGGTGCGACAAATTTTATTCCCAAATACTCTCCTACGGTTGTTCCTATAATAAGCCATAAAATACCACATCCTAAGAACCAAAGTATAAGTTTTTTTTCGTTGTTAGGAATAACTATATTTTTTCTTTCTTTTCGTTTGGTTTGTAAAAAACGAATATCATGTATTTCATTTGTTTGATCTACTAATCCACGTGGATCTTCAACAGAATTATTTAATGAAAGTTCGTTTCCTATTAGTTTAAACTCAAGTTCTATCTTTCGTTTTTCAAGAGCAGCCACTTCTCCTGGTTGAAGATTCTTTAAATCTTCATAGATTTTTTTTAATTCTTTTTTTCTTAACACATTTGATATAATGCTATTGATTTTAATTAAAATAAGAATCAAAGCAAAAAATACAGGAATAAAGAAAAACAAGATAGTCAATTGAAGACCAGGTTCATTTAATAAATTATCCATTATAGTTCTGTTTATATAATTTTGATTTTCTAATTTACATAGGATAGCGTAACAAGACTTATGCGTGTGGTCATAGGTGTGTTAAATAATTGTACTTGTGTCTTTTACAGAAATTATTTATTTAATATTCATCTTATGAAAAGAAGGAAGCCTTATGGAAGAATTATTATTAAATAGAAAAATAGAAGAGTCTTATCGTAGAAAATATTAACCAATAAATTAAAATTTAATTTCTGAAAATTTAATTCTCAATACTTATATCTACTTTTTACAATACTTTAATTTGCATCAAGATTTCTCGAAGGTCATATGAATTCATTTGAAAAATAATAAGAATAAAAAGAGAAAGGAAGTTTTACATTTTAAATTTAAAATCGTAATATTGCGATGTAATAAAAAGAGAAATGGGAATTACTAAAACAGAGATGTTTACAGAAGAACAAAATAGATTAGCCGTGCTGTTTAAGGTTTTGGGACATCCGGCTCGTATTGCTATTTTACAACATATTATCAATCAAAAAGCGTGTATTTGTAACGATTTGGTAGATGAATTGGGCTTAGCACAAGCAACTATTTCTCAGCATTTAAAAGAATTAAAAAATATAGGAATTATACAAGGTTCTATAGAAGGAAAGTCTGTTTGTTATTGTATTGAAGAAAAAGTATGGAATGAGATACAAAACGAATTAGTCACTTTCTTTAATCAAGAGGTGAAAGTTAAACAATGCTGTTAAAGGCATTTTTTTTTAATCTATATACATCGTAATATTACGATGAATAAAAAAGAAAATAAATTTAAAATTCAATTCATATGACACTTGAACAAATTAAAGAAATATTGCCAAATTTAGACAATGTTGAATTTCAATTAGAAGATGGAACATTTGTACCAGAACATTTCCATGTAACAGAAGTAGGGCAAATTACTAAAAATTTTATTGATTGTGGAGGAACAATACGAAACGAGAAAGCTGTGAATTTCCAACTATGGAATGCCGACGATTATGAACATCGCTTAAAACCAAATAAATTGCTTCATATCATCGAGCTTTCTGAAAAACAGTTGGGAATCGAGAACAGTGAAATAGAGGTAGAGTATCAAGCTGAAACAATTGGGAAATATGATTTAGAATTCAATGGTAAAAACTTTGTCTTAAAAAACAAACAAACAGCTTGTTTAGCAGAGGATGCATGTGGTATTCCAAATCAAAAACCAAAAGTGAAATTATCAGAGATTCAATCGTCTTGTTGCACACCAAATTCAGGATGTTGTTAAAATTCTAACTAAACAATGTATTCAATACTAAAAGAAAACATAATCAAGTTTCAAAATTTTGATCGAATATCTACCGACAGAAAGGCTGTTTTGCAGCCTTTGGTAGATTATATTCAACAGAAAATAAATGATAATCAAGCTGTAAATCTCAACTTTATTTGTACACACAATTCACGTCGAAGTCATTTTTCACAAGTTTGGGCACAGGTTTCTGCTTCGTTTTACAACATACAAAATGTATATTGTTATTCAGGTGGAACAGAAGAAACGGCGCTATTCCCGAAAGTAGTGGAAACATTAAGGAATCAAGGTTTTACTATTTTCAAAATTGAAGAAAGTACAAATCCGATTTATTCCATTAAGTTTGATGAAAATACACTTCCAATTATAGGCTTTTCAAAGAAATATGATCATCCATTCAATCCTAGAACATTCGCAGCTATTATGACTTGTTCGCAAGCAGATGGAGATTGTCCGTTTATTGCAGGAGCTGAAAAAAGAATACCGATAACATTTGAAGATCCTAAAGTTTCAGACCATACAGCAGAGCAATCAAAAGTGTATGCAGAAAGAAGTTTGCAGATAGCAACAGAAATGTTTTACGTTTTTTCTCGAGTTATATCACCCGATAATCGCTTTTTACCTGCTTCTAAAAATTCTTTATTCCACTTATAAAATTGAGATTGACTTATACTATATTTTCTACAAAGTTGGGCTATGGAGTTTCTGCTCGTTAAGCTTCCATTACAATTAAAATTTGTTCTTTGACTTCTTTTGCAAACTCAACACCATTACCATCAGGTAATTTTACATCACATAAAATAACTTCAGGAGTAAGTGTTTTAATTTTTTTTATCCCTGATTTTAAATTTTCTGCTTGATGTATTTCAAAACCTTCTAATTCGAGCTAGGAGTGTTCTGATTTTTGTTTTATCGTCTATGATTAAAATTGAATGCATTCTTATTACTTGTGAACAATGAAGGTATTATTTTATGCATATAGCTTTTATAAACTCATTATTTTTTTCTTCTTCAAACTTTTTCAAGAATTCCAAAAATATATCGAATGTGGGATTGAGTAACTTTTGAATCCATTGAAAGGAATTTGATTATTTACTATGTTTTTTATAAATCAATCGTCCGTTCTATTTTTATTTGTTCCAAAAATGCTTCGTCGTGTGATACAACGATTAGCGTTCCTTGATATTCGTTTATAGCTTTTGTCAAAATTTCAATGTTCTGAATATCCAAATTATTGGTAGGTTCGTCCAAAATAATAATGTCAGGAGCTTTACTGTTTATTGTTAAACAACAAAGTAATAAACGCATTCTTTCACCACCACTCAACATTAAGCAAGGTTTCTCTCAGTCGTCTTTTGAAAATAAAAATCGGTTTAAACGAATCTTGATTTCATGTTCTTGTAATGCTGAGGTATTGAATTGTTGTGCTTGCTCATAAACTTTTAGTTTATTATTAAGTAACGAATAATCTTGGTCAATGTAAATGGATTTATTTTCTGCTCGATAAATTGTTCCTTTTTGCGGTTTTATCTTACCTAAAATAAGCTTTATCAACGTGGTTTTCCCTGAACCGTTTTTTCCTTTTAATGCAATGCGTTCGCGACTTGTAATCTCAAAATTTAAGTTGTTTTTCCAAATCAGTTTATCGTTATAACTAAAGTTAACGTTAGTTGCGGTAAATAAAACTTTTCCTTTATGTAAGTCTGAATGATCAAAACCAAATTTCATTTTATCTAAAGGAGATAAAGAGGAGCGAAGCGTTTGTAAATCTTGAGAAATTCCATTAATTTTTTCTGCATGAACACCTTTTAATTTTGATGTACTATTTTCGGCATTATTTCGCAAAGTGTTCATCATTATTCGAGCAACACCTGATTTTTCTTGTTTACTTTTTCCACGATTATCCAATTTTTGTTGTCGTTCTAAAGTATCTCGTTCTTTCTCTTTGGCTTTCCGCAATGCTTTTTCTTTGCTTTGAATATCTTGATTCAAGGCATTGTTTTCAATCTGTTTTTGAGCTTTATAAAAGTCGTAATTTCCACCATAAACTTTAATCCCGTTTTTACTTAACTCATAAACACTATTTAGAAGGTTTAGAAGTTTTCTGTCGTGGCTTACGATGATTAACGTGCTTTTTGTATCGAGAACTAGATCATATAAAAGTTGACGACTTACATTATCGAGATGATTGCTAGGTTCATCCAATAAAATTAATTCGGGCTGATGAATGGAAATTCCAGCTAAAAAAACTTTTGTTTTTTGTCCACCACTTAGAGTTTCCATTTTTTGATTCAAGTCCAAATCGTTGAGTTGCCAATAACTTAATGCTTCATTGCAACGGTCTTCGATTGTCCAATCATCATCGAGTGAATTGAAATTATCTTCACTTGTGTTTCCGTTTAAGATTTCGTTCAAAGCACTTAATTTATCTTCGATTTTCAGTACTTGAGCGATCGTCAACTGATTGAATTGTCCGAAAATTTGTGGAACATAATAAGGTTCAGTTTCAATGTTTATTAGACCATTTGATGGTTGATATTTTTTAGCGATAATTTTCAATAAAGTAGATTTTCCTACTCCGTTGTTACCAATTAAAGCAATTTTTTCTTGATTTTGTACTGTTAAATTAATGTCGCTAAACAGTATATTCTTGTTTGGATGTAGATATGAAATATTTTGTAAAGTAAGCATAATTCCTTTCTTTAGAAGTGAAACAATACAGCAACCGTTTTGAGGTTGTTGTTCTGATTTGTCTGAAAGAAATTATTTTTTACATTGTGTCTTACTTAAATTTTGATTTTGCGAATATACGAACTTTATTTAATGAATAAGAAATCAGAGGGAAGTTAAAGATTAGCTACATAGAAACATAAAATGCTAAAATATTTATTTTACTACTTTATACTCAACGCACCTGAAGGACATTGATGAACTTGTTTGATAAGTTCGTCACTACTTGCATTTTTTGGCTTTAGCCAAGGTTTTTCTTTCGGATTATATACATTTGGAAGTAGTTTTACGCAAATACCTACATGTTGACATAATTCAGGCTTCCAGATTATAGTGATTTCTCCGTTTGTATATTCGTGTTGACTCATTTTGATATTTTAGATGAATTGAAGTTACTTAAAAATTTTAAATATTCAACGTTAAAATAATCTTAGTTCCAATATTTTGGGTACTCTCAATTCGCATTTTAATGTCAGCTATTTTAGCTAACTGTGTCGCGATATTTAGTCCTAATCCAGAACCAGAAATATGGAATGTTGAATCATTTTTAATACGGAAAAATCGTTCTTGAACAAATTTTAAATCTTCTTGATTCATTCCAATTCCATTGTCTTCAAAAATCAATTCATAAGAATTGTTCTCGATGTTAGAAAGAATTGTTATTTGACCTTTTAAGTTAGAATATTTTATAGCATTTGATAAAACATTATCTATAATAATCTCAAAAAATTCTTGGTAATTATCAATTTCACAAGTTTGAAGTTGTTCTGTATCGACAGAAATTTGTTTTTCTTGTAATAAAACATCAAAACGTTCAATTGATTTTAAAACTTCGGTTTTTAGCTCAAATAAAGAAGTTTTCAACTCTAAACTATTATTTTCTACACGAGAAATCAACAAAAATTGCTCTACCAAACGATCCAAACGATTCACTTGTTTCAATGTGTAATCTATTTTTTCATTGTATTGCTCAGGCGTGCGTTCGTGTCGAATCAAAATTTCCAAGGTTCCTTTTATAATCGCCAAAGGTGTTCGAAGTTCATGTGAAGCATCAGCCGAGAACTGTTTAGCTTTTAAAATTTGAAACTCTAATCGATCTAAAAGTGAATTTATTGTCGCTGAAAGTTGAAATAATTCATCTTTATTTTTAGGTAATTGAATGCGTTCTGAAAGATTATTTTCGGTGATCGATTGCGCTGTATGAATAACATTGAAAACAGGTTTAATCGATTTAGCCGCAATAAAACGAGCTAAAAGAAACGTCAATAAAACCGAAATAGGAAAGATAATAAGTAAGGCGGTTTTTAAATAATCTAATGCTAATTGATTGTGTTTTGTAGAAACGCCTATTACTAAATAACCAACAACTTCGCCATGATGAATCAATTTTGCTTGAGAAATTAATAACTGAATTGAATTATATTCAGCATAAAATGGCTTGTTTTCTGGTTCTTCATTGTTCCAATCCAATTGATTTTGAACCATGTTTGGAGAACTTTCAACTAAGTTGAAATTTTTATCATAAATTGAGATAAAAACAGGATTCAGCGCAATGTCTGTATGTTCTACTTCTTCCCATTCGCGCGGTTGAACGAAGTTTTCTAATGTAGGTTCGTGTAAAACATAATCGACGTGACTGTTAATTTCTTCCTCCAACGTTTCGTACATTGTTTTGTTAATTCCCCTATTTACAACAAAGAAAATTAACCCAAAAATAATGAGTAAAACAGCAGAAAATAAAATGCTGTAAAAGGTTGCAATTCTATTTTTTACAGATAATTTTTTAAACATCGTTTGTTATATAACCCACGCCACGAATAGTATGTAAGCGCGGATCGTCTTTTTTTAGATTTAATTTTTTACGAATCGCGTTAATAAAAACATCAATTACACTTGTATCGTATTCAAAGTGAATGTCCCAAACGTTTTCAATGATTTCTTTGCGTGTACAAATTCGGTTTTTATTTTTGAAAAGGTAAGCTAAAAGTTGAAATTCTTTTAATGTTAATTCAACTAAATTATTGTCTAAAAAAGTCTGATGTGTTTCTGGATTGATTGAAATATTTCCGAAATTAAAAAGATTATTCGATTCATTTTGACGAAGATAAACGTTTATTCGTGCTACCAATTCATTAAAATCAAATGGTTTTTTGATGTAGTCATTTGCACCAGCATTCAAACCTTCAATCGTATCTTGAACTGTATCTTTCGCTGTAATGAAAATAATGGGTGTTTTTTGGTTCATATTTTCAGAATTTCGGATTGCTTTACAAACGTCTAATCCAGAAATATTTAACATCATCCAATCCAATAAAATAACATCAAATTTCTCGTTATTTATTTTCACTAAAGCATCTTCGCCTCTTAAACAGTGCGTTGGCGATAAATTTTCTTCTTCTAAACCTTGAAGCATAAAATTAGCAATTCCCAATTCATCTTCAACAATTAAAACTTTTGGTTTGTTCATTTTCTAATTCGGAATAATAACATTCAAAGCATTCGGAACAATCGAAACTTCAATAGAATTTTGGTTAAAAATAACAGCTTCACCATCAACTTGAGCAATTGTTTTTGGTTGTTTGGAATTGAATTTTACTGAATTGACTTGCAATACTTTTGCTTGCTTCATTTTTTCAATTCGTTTTCCTAAAACATTAGCCGAAAACTGAATTTGTTGTATAAAATTAAGCTTTTTTACTGCAAGAAAGTCTAATTTTCCATCATTTAATTTTGCATTGGGTGAAAATGTGATGCCGTAACCCGCTTCGTTAGAGTTAGAGCAGAACACAAAATAAAAATCATCATCTAATGTATGTTGATCATCTAATTCGATGCTAAATTTTTTCGGTTGAAAGTTAAAAATCGCTTTTGTACTGGCAGTTACATATCCCAAAAAGTTTCTGGTTTTGGTTTGAGCATAATTGTTAATCACATCTGCATCAATTCCCAATCCCATATTGCTAAAAAAGTAATTTTCGTTGATTTTTCCTGCATCAATTTTATTGATTTTTGCATTCAAAATCGTTTCAAAAGCTTTTTCGGTGGTTTTAGGGATATGCAAATTAGCCGCTAATCCATTTCCTGAACCAATCGGAATAATTCCCAAAGCAACATTGCTACCAACCAAGGCTTGTGCGACTTCGTTTATCGTTCCGTCGCCACCACAAGCTACTATTATATCAGGATTTTTTGTCAGAACTTGATTTGTAATTTCAGTTGCGTGACCAATATTTTCAGTTAAAAATGTTTCGAATTCAACATTTTTTTGACTAAAATAGTGTTGAATTTCAGTTTCAATCATTCGTCCTTTTCCCTTTCCAGCAATAGGATTGATGATAAAAATGATTTTATTTTTCATTTAATAAATGATTGCTAAATAAATAATCGGCTGTTTGATAATTAGATATGATAGAACGCTCGAAAATAGGATCAACCTTTGTATCAATTAAATTTTTGTCAATCCATTTGTATTGATTGATTTTCTTTTGATCAGATAAAATCGAAACATCTTCGCCTTTTTTCATTCCCAATTTAATATACGTACCAACAAAAGAACGCGATTTGTATTGCGGATCAAAAATATCTTTTCCATAAAATTGAGATGTATATTTCCAATTGAACAACGAAAATAACGTTGGGAAAATATCAATTTGAGAAACTTCTTTTGTGACATTTTCGTTTGCGTGCGATTTTAAATTATAGATAAATGCCGGAATGTGATGGTTTTTTACATCAATTGCATCTTTGCCCGCGCTACTTGCACAGTGATCGGCAATAAACACAAAAACGGTATTGCTGAACCAAGGTTTTGTTTTCGCTTTTGCAATTAAATCTCCAATTGCATAATCGGCATATTTTACAGCTCCAGGACGACCAGTTCCAGACGGAATATCAATTTTTCCATCTTCGTACGTATAAGGTTTGTGGTTAGAAGTTGACATGACAAAAGCAAAAAATGGTTGTTTTGTTTTGTATTTTTCATCGGCAACTTTGATCACTTTTCTGTAAATATCATCATCGGCAATTCCCCAAGCATTCTCAAAAGTAACTTCATCATCATTAATATTGTATCGATTGGTATTGATTTTATCACTCAAAACGCTACCACGACCGCGATCGTAAATGTCAAAACCATTTCCACCATAAAACGCATTCATATTATCAAAATATCCATCGCCACCATAAAAAAACATATTGTGGTATCCTTTTGCTTTGAAAACATTCGAAATAGTATATAAATTTTGATTATCAACACGCTTCACAATACTATTTCCAGGTGTAGGAGGAATTGATAATGTAACAGCTTCCATTCCACGAACAGTACGCGTTCCGTTGGCAAACATATTCGAAAAATAGATGCTGTTATTCGCTATATCGTTGAGGTTTGGAGTGATTGATTTTCCGTTGAATTGCTCTTGCAAAAATGAAGCGCTCATACTTTCCATTAACACAAAAATCACATTTGGTTTTTGTTCTGCTTGTGACGGATTACTCGCTAAAATTGTTCTTCGTATTGGATTTTTGAATTGTTGATCGAAAACAGTTTTCGAATCTTGCAATTCAGATTTCATCACTGCAAAAGCATCTTCAATCGGAATAGATTTATAATGTTCGTCGTATTTTAAATGATTATTTCGGAAAGCAGAAAAGAAAGAAAAAATTCCGGCTTTAGAAACTTCGTTGTTGTATCGATTTTCTGAAGTTGAACTACTATCATTATTTAAAAGAAACAATGAGCTAACCGCAAGTAGTAAATTGAACACAAAAACGCCAATTTTTTGACTTGTTTTTGGTTTGTTATGGAATGTGTTGTAAAAGAAATAACCTTTTTTTGTTGCGAAAATTGTCAAGCCTGTAATCAACACAATTCCGCCAATTAAAACTGGTAAAGGATATGATTCTTGAATATTTTTGACAACTTCGTAGGTATAAATTAAATAATCGACCGCAATAAAATTGAATCGGCTTTTGAATTCGTCCCAAAATGTAACTTCGGCAAAAAATGTAAAATAAATGATTACCAAATACAATGTATAAACGAAATACACGAAAGTTCGATCAAATAATGAATTGACGAATTTGTTTGGTAAAATCATAAAATAAAATGATAAGAATAACGTGAAACAGCTTACAACGCTAATGTCGTACACCAATCCATAAAAAATAGTGTGCAATAACGAGCCAATATTCCAATCGAAATCACTTTTTACCCAAATTGCAAAAATTAGGCGTAGAATAAATGAAATTAGAATAAATAACGAACTGAAAAATAGTAAAATACTGTAACGTCCTTTTAAATTATTTGTAAACATTTTGTTTTTGAATTATTGTTCAAATATCTTGATATTTAATAGATTATTAACATGGAAAAGTGAATCTTAAGCGAATCTTAAGTTTGCGATTCTTGAATGAAAGATAGAAACTGAAAACGTTAATAATTCGTGAAAAAATGGTTTTGATTAGAAATAGTTGTAAATTTGTAATTGGTTTATAAAGTAGGTAGAATGGAAGAGATATTAATCAATGAAAAAGAAGAAAAGTTTTTAACATATTGGGAGAAAAGATTCTCTACAATTTTTAAAGACAATACAAGTTGGACAACTTTGTTTATGACAGTTAACAAAGCTACTTTTCCAGATTCATTAAATATAGAAACGTTTTGCAAAAAGTTTATGCAAGATTTCAATATGAAATTATCATATAAATATGATGAATCAGACAACGAATACGATTTGACAATTACAAGATAATTACGGAAAACGAAAAATCCTTATCAATTTTGATAAGGATTTTTTTGTTGTAAAAAGGGACATTTGATTGATAATCATGCTTAAATTTTAAGAAAAATATTTAACCAAAAAATTAAATAAAATATTGTTGATTTAGATTTGATTTTACTAATTAAAATGTTTAATTTTGCAGTTCACTTTTAAAGGTGATTTAGTTTTTAAAGTTTACAACATTTGTATAGCTCATAATAAGGTTGAGCGTCTCTACGGCAGACCATAAAAAATTGCCACTACAAATGAATTTTTTTTCTACAAAATGAGTCTTGAACCACTCTCGTTAGAAAATAGTTTGTTTGTTGATGTAGATGATACAAATGGTTTAAACACATTAAACCAAATAGTACAGCAAACAATACAATGAACCACAGACTTTTCATTCAGAAGAAATCAAATTTTGACGTTATCAGTCAGAAGACTACAATAGAACTCAAAAACCTTGTACCTACAATTGTGTGCAAGGTTTTTGTTATTTATGATCTATTTAATATAGAAGAAAGCCAATTACAAGAGGTTCAAAATAAGGTGTTTGTCGATCCTGTGACAGACGTTGTTTTCAAATACGTAGAAGATGCAGTTAACGAAAGCATTCCTTATTCTAAAAATTATTTTGCAACCGAATTTTTACCAGGTCAATATAATCAACGCGATGATTCTTCGGAACAATGTTTAGTGTTGATGAATGTTGAAAATGTAACCGTAAAATCTGGTTTACTATATGTTTTCAATGATGATTTGTCTGTGGAAGATTTAAAGAAAGTAAAAGATTACTTAATCAATCCAATTGAGTCGCGCGAGAAAGATCTTTCAAAAATGGAAATTCCAGCTAATCCAGAAGCTACAGAAGTTCCAATTATTGAAGGTTTTATTTCTGCTGACGAAAATAAACTACAAGACATTTACAACCAATTTGGATTATCGTTAGAGATGGATGATTTAGTTTTTATTCAAGACTATTTCAAATCAATCAATCGTAATCCAACCGAAACTGAGTTAAAAGTTTTAGATACTTATTGGTCTGATCACTGTCGTCATACAACTTTTGAGACGGAGATTACAGATGTTCAATTTAATTCTAAATTTAACGAAACACTTCAAAAAACATTCGATTATTACCAACAAGTTCGTCAAGAATTAGGAATAACTAAACCAATTCGTTTGATGGATTTAGCAACTGTGATGGGAAAATATCTTTCTCGTACAGGAGTTGTGAAAAATATTGATGTTTCTGAAGAAATTAACGCATGTTCTATTGTCGTTCCAATCGATGTAGATGGTGTTGAAGAAGAATGGTTATTACAATTCAAAAACGAAACACATAATCACCCAACAGAAGTGGAACCATTTGGTGGAGCTTCGACATGTGTTGGTGGAGCAATACGCGACCCTTTGAGTGGACGTTCTTACGTTTTCCAAGCGATGCGTATTACAGGAGCTGCAAATCCTTTAGAAAAAATTGAAGATACGTTACCAGGTAAATTACCACAACGTAAAATCTCTAAAGAAGCAGCAAACGGATACAGTTCTTATGGAAATCAAATTGGTTTAGCGACAACTTTTGTGAAAGAAATTTATGACGAAGGGTACAAAGCAAAACGCATGGAAGTTGGTTTTGTGGCTGGAGCTGTAAAAAAAGAATATGTTCGTCGTGAAGAACCAGTTGCAGGTGACCGAATTATTTTATTAGGAGGAGCAACAGGTCGTGATGGAGTAGGAGGAGCTTCTGGTTCATCTAAAACACACGATGGTCTTAAATTAGACGATTTATCAGCAGAAGTTCAAAAAGGAAATGCAATTGTTGAACGTAAAATTCAACGTTTATTCCGTAATCCAGATGTTTTAGCATTAATCAAAAAATGTAATGACTTTGGAGCAGGAGGTGTTTCTGTTGCAATTGGTGAAATTGCACGCGGAATTAATGTTAATTTAGATTTAGTTCCATTGAAATATGCTGGATTAAACGGAACAGAATTAGCGATTTCTGAATCTCAGGAACGTATGGCTGTTGCGGTTGAGGCTAAAGATGTGGAAACATTTATCTCATTAGCAAAAGAAGAAAATCTTGATGCGACTTGTGTTGCTGAGGTAACGGGAGATGATACAATGACTTTGGTTTGGAAAGGAACAAAAATTGTTGAATTAGACCGTAAATTTTTAGATACAAATGGCGTTCGTAAACAAGCTAAAATCGAAGTTACGGACGAAGAATATACAAATCCTTTTGAGAATAAAGCCTTCAATAAAGAAGCGTTTATTGCAATGATGCAAGAGTTAAATCATGCGTCGCAAAAAGGTATGGTAGAAATGTTTGACAATAACGTTGGACGTTCTACTATTTTGAATGCTTTTGGTGGACAAACAATGGATACACCAGAAGATGTTTCGGTACAAAAATTCCCAACAGACGGATTTACAAATGCAGTTTCTATTGCTTCATTTGGTTACAATCCTACAATTTCTCGTTGGTCAAATTATCACGGAGCTTATTTTGCGGTAATTGATTCGATGACAAAAATTGTTGCTGCTGGTGGAAATTACGCTGATATTCGTTTAACTTTTCAAGAATATTTTGAAAAATTACGTGATGAAGCTACGCGTTGGGGAAAACCATTTGCGGCTTTATTAGGAACGATTGAAGCACAAAAACAGTTCGGAATTCCTGCAATTGGAGGTAAAGATTCGATGTCTGGTTCTTACCAAGATATTGATGTTCCGCCAACGTTGATTTCTTTTGCAGTTGCGCCTTCTTTGGCTGAAAAAATTGTACAAGGAACTTTAGTTGAAAAGAATTCTAAACTTTCAGTTTTTATTCCAACATTAACAGAAGATTATTTAATCGACGAAGCAAATACAAAAGCTATTTTTGATTTTATCGGAACAATTAATGCTGATGTAAAATCAATGATGACGGTTAAATTTGGTGGAATTGCAGAAACTGTAGCGAATATGGCTTTTGGTAATGAAATCGGATTTGAAATCAAAACTGATTTAGATGTAGCAAAATATTATCCAGCTTCGATTGTAATTGAACATTCAGATGATTTAAATATTCCTGCTGAAATCGCTCAAAATTATCATGTTTTAGGTCAGACAAATGATTCAACTTCGTTCAACTTTAATGGAGAAGAAATTAATTTGATTGAATTAAAACAACAATGGAAAGAAACATTCAATTCATTGTTTCCATATAAATCAACTACTGAAACTGTTGTTGAGGAAAAAGATTTAAAAGCAGAACAAATTTGTTTTGCCTTCGCCGATCATAAAGTAGAAAACCCAAAAGTTTTCATTCCAATTTTCCCAGGAACAAATTCAGAATATGATTCAGCAAAAGCGTTCCGTAGAGAAGGAGCAATCGTTTCGACTTTGCCTTTCCGTAATTTAACACAACAAGATGTTGAAGAATCAGTTGATGCTTTTGTAAATGAAATCAATCAAGCCAATATTTTCTTTGTACCAGGAGGTTTTTCAGCTGCTGATGAGCCAGATGGATCAGGTAAATTTATTGCAACGGTTTTACGCAATGAGAAAATCAAAAATGCAATTCACAATTTATTAGAGCGCGATGGTTTGGTTTTAGGAATCTGTAATGGTTTTCAAGCATTGATTAAATCAGGATTATTGCCTTATGGACGTATTCAAGATTTAGAAGAAGATACACCAACATTAACGTTCAATGAAATTGGTCGTCACATTACACAATTAGCGAAAGTGAGAGTGAATAAATCGCACTCACCTTGGTTAAAAGGAATGGAAGGTCAAGAATTCTGGATTCCATTTTCGCATGGAGAAGGTCGTTTCGTAGCAAATGAGGTTGAATTAGAAAAGTTAATTGATAAAGGACAAATCGCAACTCAGTTTGTAGATTTGGATGGAAAATTAGCTGGAAAAATGCCTTATAATCCAAATGGATCTACGTTTGCGGTAGAAGGAATTGTATCGCCTTGTGGAAAAGTTTACGGACGAATGGGACATCCAGAGCGTTACGAAGAAGGATTATTCAAGAACATTCCAGGAAATGGATATATGAATATCTTCAAAAATGCGGTGGAGTATTTTAGAGGGTAGATTATAGATATGAGATATTAGAAGTTAGATATGAGAAAATTTAACTTCTAAAAATTAAATAAAAAATGTCATTTAGAGTTTGTTGAGGAATCTAAAAAGATTTTTCATTACGCCAAGGCTTCATTCAGAATGACAATTGAAGAATAAAGTTTGAGTCATCCTGAACTTGTTTCAGGAACTCATCTTAAAAAAGTGAGAAGCTGAACTGAATTCAGCTTGACATTGAAAATAAAATAAGGAATTTTGAAGTTAGAAATAAGGTAGAAGAAAAAAAATCTAAATATTAAATATCTAACATCTAAATACTAAAAAAAGAAACAAACAACAAACTAATACCAATTTCGATCCTGAACCAATCGAAATTAATCTCGAAAGTTAACCTTGAACAAGTTAATTTTCAAAACAAACAACAAACACGAAGTGGACTTTTTCATTTCAAACAAAACAAAAAAACGATGTAATGAAGTTAGAAATAAGAAACTAGAAGTTAGATGAATTTTAACTTTGAATTTCGAAAATCGAGCTTCGAAAAAACAAACAACAACGATGAGCTTAACAAAAAAAGACTTCATTTACGAAGGGAAAGCAAAACAAGTTTACTCAACAGAGGAAGCAGACAAAGTAATTGTTTATTACAAAGATGACGCAACTGCATTTAATGCACAAAAGCGCGGAACTGTTGAGGACAAAGGAGAAATGAACAACAAAATTTCGACTTTAATTTTCAACTATTTGATTGAAAAAGGAGTTAAAACTCATTTCATCGAGCAGTTGAATGATCGTGAGCAATTGGTGAAAAAAGTATCAATTATTCCAATTGAAATGGTTGTGCGCAACTATGTAGCTGGGTCTATGGCTCAACGTTTAGGATTAGAAGAAGGAGCGAAATCTCCAGTTACAATTTTTGATATCTGTTACAAAAAAGATGAATTAGGAGATCCATTAATCAACGATCATCATGCGGTTTTATTAGGAGCTGCAACATATGATGAGTTAGATGAAATGTACACACAAACAGAAGTAATTAACGAAGCGTTGAAAGAATTGTTCTTAAAAGCTGGATTAATTTTAGCTGATTTTAAAATTGAATTTGGTAAAGATGTTGATGGTAATATCATTTTAGCTGACGAAATTTCTCCAGACACATGTCGTTTATGGGATGTTGAAACAGGAAAAAAATTAGATAAAGACCGTTTTCGTCGTGATTTAGGTGATGTTTCAGAAGCTTATCACGAAGTATATAATCGTTTGACAGAAGTTTTAAAATAAACATTTTTTTCATTCTATAATGATTGATAAAAAATTACATAAAAGCCAATTAAAAGCTGAATATTTAACGAATTTCTACGAAAGAAATTTATTAAAAAAATATGCAGCCGATACTGTGGATAGTGTAAACGAAGAATGTGGTGTTTTTGGGGTTTATTCGCCAAATAATATCAACACATATTCTATTGCACAGTTTGGTTTATTTGCGCTTCAACACCGTGGACAGGAAGCGTGTGGTGTTTCTTTCTTGAAAGATGGAAACATTAAAACGGTGAAAAAAACAGGATTGGTATTAGACGTTTTCAAAACAATGGAAGCCGAGATTGAAGAATACCAAGGAAATGCTGCGATTGGACATACACGCTACACAACTGCTGGAGGTGGAAGTCGTCGTAACATTCAGCCACTTTACACGTACAATATTTATGGAAAACCTCATTTCTCTATTGCTCATAACGGAAATTTAATTGAAGTTGAAGCATTAAGAGCTGAATTAGAAGCAGAAGGTTTACCATTTTTAGCAACTTCGGATACGGAGGTTTTATTACGTTCTATTCAAAAATATTCGCATTTAGATATTGTAGAAGCTATACAGAAAGGTACAGAAAAGGTAAAAGGAGCTTATTCGGTTTTGTTATTAGCGAATAATCAAATGGCAGCTTTTCGCGATCCAAATGGTATTCGTCCTTTATGTTTAGGAAAATTGGACGATGCCTATGTTTTCTGTTCAGAAACATGTGCATTAGACGCTGTCGGAGCTGAATTTATCCGTGATGTAGAGCCAGGTGAATTGATTGTTGTAAATGAACAAGGTTTGAAATCTTATTCATTAAATCAACCAACGCAGCGTAATATTTGTGCTTTTGAGTACATTTATTTTGCACGTCCTGACTCGAATATCGAAGGAAATGAAATCTACGATTTACGTGTAGAATCTGGTCGAAAATTATACGAACAATCTCCTGTTGCTGCCGATATTGTAATTGGTGTTCCAGATTCTGGGATCCCGTCTGCAATTGGTTATTCAGAAGCTTCGGGTATTCCTTACGAACCAATTTTGATTAAGAATCGTTATATGTCGCGTTCGTTTATCGTTCCTTCACAAGAAATGCGTGAACGTGTGGTCAACTTAAAATTGAATCCCATCAAAAATAAAATCAAAGGAAAACGTTTGGTTGTTTTAGATGATTCGATTGTACGTGGAACAACTTCGAAACTTTTAATCAAAATCTTAAAAGAAGCAGGAGCAAAAGAAATTCATTTCCGTTCTGCTTCGCCTCCAATTATTGCACCTTGTTATTTAGGAATTGATATGCCTTCTAAAGCAGATTTAATTTCAGGAAATAAGTCAATTAAAGAGGTTGAAGATTATTTGAATGTCGATTCGTTAGATTTCTTAACAGTTGATAATCTGATTGATTTATTAGGAAGTAAAGAACATTGTTTTGGATGTTTTACAGAAAAATATCCCGTAAATTATTCTAATGAAGAATGTAAAGAGGTAAAACCTTTGCATATAGATTAATAAGTTATACGAATTTCGAATCTCGTATTTCGAAAAACTAAATCATAATTAAAATGAGCAATACATATAAACAAGCCGGAGTAGATAAGGAAGAAGGTTATCAAACGGTATCGAAAATTAAAGATGCAGTTGCAGCAACACACAATTCAAACGTGTTGAATGGAATTGGAAGTTTTGGTGCATTTTACCAATTAGGAGGTTACAAAAATCCTGTTTTGGTATCAGGAACCGATGGTGTAGGAACTAAACTACGTGTGGCTTTAGATTCTAAAGTTTACGATACAGTTGGGATTGATTGTTTCGCGATGTGTGCAAATGATATTTTGTGTCATGGAGCAAAACCATTATTTTTCTTAGATTATTTAGCTTGTGGAAAATTAGATTCTGATATCGCAGCAGAAATTGTAGGTGGAATTGCACAAGCGTGTAAAGAAACTGGAACAGCATTAATTGGTGGAGAAACAGCAGAAATGCCAGGAATGTACCAAGTTGGTGATTATGATGTTGCTGGATTTTGTGTTGGAGTAGTAGAACGAGATGAAATTATCGATGGTTCTAAAATAAAAGCTGGACAAGTAATTATTGCGTTACCATCAAGTGGTTTCCATTCGAATGGATTCTCTTTGGTTCGTAAAGTTTTCCCAGATTTTAACGAAGAATTTGAAGGTAAACCTTTGTTCGAAACATTATTAGTTCCAACAAAATTATATCAAAATGATATTTTCAAAATCAAAGATGCTGGAATCGAAATGTCTGGAATTGCTCATATTACAGGAGGTGGATTAATCGAGAATGTTCCTCGTATTATAAATGACGGATTAACTGCTGTAATAGAAAAAGCAAAAATAAATGTACCAACAGTGATGCAAGAATTAGCTAAACGCGGAGGAATTGCAGAAAACGAAATGTTTGGAACATTTAATATGGGTGTTGGAATGGTTGTCATCGTTGACCAAACTGATGCTGAAAAAGTATTGAATATTATTGATGGAAGTGCGTTGATTGGAGAAATTCAAGAAGGTGCTGACAAAATTATATTGAAATAGTAGATTAAATAGTTTAAAAAAGCCGGATAAGATTTCTTATCCGGTTTTTTTATTTTTTGGGATTATTTGTTTTTGATTAAGATTGATCCTTGTTATAAAATTTTGTAGTTTTTTTCTTAAATAAAAAAGCTTAATTAAAATACAATAGCTTTTAAAGTTAATTCATTTTCTTTTTTTTAATTTATTAAGCATTTCCTCACCTCATTCAATCTTCGTATCTTTGCATTTCATTCAAAAAACTCCAAATTCACTCATAAGTTATGCAACAATCAAAGGCTTTGGCAATTCTAAAATCTGGTCGAAATGTATTTTTAACAGGTTCTGCGGGTGCCGGAAAAACTTATGTGTTAAATCAATACATTCAATATCTTAAACAACATGGCGTTCCTGTTGCTATAACGGCTTCTACGGGAATTGCTGCGACGCACATGAATGGTCAAACGATACATTCTTGGGCTGGAATTGGAATAAAAGATTATGTTTCTGATCGATATTTGGCTTCGCTTCGCGACAAGAAATATTTCCGAGATAAAATGGACAAAGTAAAAGTCTTAATTATTGATGAAATCTCGATGCTGCACCGAAATCAGTTGGATGCGGTTGATTATGTTTTGAAGTTTTTCAAACAAAACGATGAACCTTTTGGAGGTGTTCAAGTAATTTTTTCGGGTGATTTTTTCCAGTTACCGCCGATTGGTGAAGAGTGGGAAGAATCGAAAGATAAATTCTGTTTTATGTCCGATGCTTGGGTTCAAGCAAAAGTGCATATTTGTTATTTGACAGAGCAATATCGTCAAACAAATAATGCATTGAATGATATTTTGAATGAAATTCGTTCGGGGAATATTTCGCAAAAAACAGTTGATTTATTAGAAACTCGAATCGAATATTTTCCAGATGAAATAGATTCACAAACTCGTTTGTATACACATAATATGGATGTGGACCGAATTAATAAAGGTCAATTGATTAATATTGATTCATCTTCCAAAACATTTGAAGCAAAAGTTGCGGGAAATCCAGCTTTGGTTGAGGTTCTTAAAAAATCTGTTTTAGCAGAAGAAGTTTTAGAATTGAAGATAGGAGCGAAAGTGATGTTTGTTCGTAACAATTTCGAAGTTGGTTTTGTAAACGGAACGCTTGGAAATGTTTCGGGGTATACTGAAAAAGACGAGCCAATTATCAAAACATTAGATGGAGAATTTTACATTGCAAAACCAGAAACGTGGGCAATAGAGGACGAAAGCGGAAAAGCATTGGCTTCATTTACACAAGTTCCGTTGCGTTTGGCTTGGGCGATTACGATTCATAAATCACAAGGAATGACGTTAGATTCTGCGTTTATTGATTTATCAAAAGCGTTCGAAAAAGGACAAGGGTATGTTGCACTTTCACGTTTACGAGATTTAAATTCGTTGATGTTACACGGATTGAATCAAACAGCTTTAGAAATTGATTCACTTGCAATGAAGGCTGATAGACGTTTTCAGGTTTTATCGAATGAAATGGATGAGTTTCTAGATGAAAAAGAATTGCAAAACTCTTGGGCTGCTTTTATCCGATATTCTGGTGGAACTTTGGATAAAAAACAAATTGCAAAAAATATCGAAAAGAATAAAACCAAAGAAAAAGGACAAAAGAAATCGACTTACGAAATTACATTAGAATATGTGAAAGAAGGTTTGTCTTTAGATCAAATCGCAGAGAAAAGAGGTTTAACTACTTCAGCAATTGTCGATCATATTGGTAAAATCAAAGAAAGTGAGCCTGATTTGGATTATTCAAAATTTAAACCTTCTGATAAAATTATTGATAAAGTTCGATTAGCGTATAGTGAAATCGAATTTGAAGAGAATAAAGTTTTAAAACCAATTTATGATTATTTCAATGGTGAAATTGGTTATGAAGACATCAAAAAAGCATTACTTTTTATAGATTAAATAAAAATTGTCAGTTCAAAAATCTAAATAACTGACAAAATTGGTCAAATTATTCGAAAGGAATAGTTGTTGTTAAAAGATAAGTATTAAAAATGAACGCTTTTTAAAAGCATCCATAATTTACAATTTATGTCAATAGAAAACAATAATGTAGTTTCAGTAAACTACTCATTACATACCATCGAAGCGAATGGTGAAAAAGTATTTGTAGAACAATCAAATACAGAAGAGCCATTAACTTTTTTATTTGGAGCTGGAATGATGATTCCAAAATTTGAAGAAGAATTAAAAGAATTAACAATTGGTGATAAAAAATCATTCGTAATTACTCCAGCAGAAGGATACGGTGAAAGAGTAGAAGAAGCTGTTGCTCAATTACCTTTAGATATGTTCAAAGAATCTGGATTGCCACCAGTTGGAGCAATTTTACCTTTGACTGATGATGCAGGAAATCAATTCCGTGCTTCAGTTGTAGAAGTGACAGAAGAGGCTGTAATTGCAGATTTGAATCCTCCAATGGCAGGAAAAACATTAGAATTTGAAGTTGAAATTCTTAATGTTCGTCCAGCAACTGAGGAAGAATTATCTCACGGACACGCACATGGAGTTGACGGAACTCAAGGGCACTAAAAAATATTTTCAAAAGGCTATTTCAATTTGAGATAGCCTTTCTTGTTTTTAATTGTGAATAAATCATTAATAAATAGATTAAATCCACGTTATATTTTTCGACTTGCATCAACTAAAATCTTATCTTTGTAAAACAAACAAGATTACTTACAAACAAACATGAAAATAGCTGTATTTGTTTCCGGTGGCGGAACAAATCTTCAAAATATTATTGATGCAGTTGAAGACGGAACGTTACCAAATGTCGAGATTTCGATGGTAATGGCAGACCGAGATTGTTATGCAATAGAACGATCGTTGGATAAAGATATCCGAACGTATGTCTTAGACCGAAAAACTTTTTCGGAAGATGCTGAACATAATTTAGAAGGAGAAGAAATCGACTTAATTGTTTTGGCAGGTTTTTTAACCATATTATCTCCAGAATTTACCTCGAAATGGGGCTCGAAAATGATTAATATTCATCCTGCATTATTACCAAAATTTGGTGGAAAAGGAATGTATGGCGCGAAAGTTCACAAAGCAGTTTTAGAAGCTGGTGAAAAAACATCAGGAGCAACTGTACATTTTGTAACGGCTGGTGTAGACGAAGGACAAATTATTTGTCAAGGAACTTTTGAAATTGAAGAAGGTGATGAAGTAGCAGATTTACAGCGTAAAGTTGCTGAGGTAGAAAGTGAAATCTACATTAAGGCAATCAAGCAAATCAGCGAAGCATAAAATATAGAATGCCTCAATGTTGTGTACATTGAGGTTTTTCATTTCCAATATAATAGTAAACAAACAATAAACTTTAAAAACTAAACACAATGCAAAAACAAGCGCTAATAAGTGTTTCGGACAAGTCGAACTTGTTAGAATTTGCAAAATTCTTGGTTGAACAAGATTACAAAATCTTATCAACTGGAGGAACATTCAAACATTTACAAGACAACGGAATCGAAGTTACAGAAGTAAAAGATGTAACTGGTTTTCCTGAGATTTTAGATGGTCGCGTAAAATCTTTACATCCTGCAATTCATGGTGGTATTATGGCTCGTCGTTCGGACGAAAATCATATGGCAACAATTGCGGAACATGGAATTAACCCAATTGATATCGTTATTGTAAATCTTTATCCATTTTTCGAAAAGATGAATACAGGTCTTTCTGAAGTTGAAATGATTGAATTTATTGACATCGGTGGTCCATCAATGTTACGTTCTTCTGCAAAGAATTTTTATGATGTAACAGTTGTAACGGATGTGAATGATTATGAAGTAGTGATGAATGAAATTCGTGAGAATGGTTCAACTTCTATCGAAACGCGTAAATTATGTGCTGGTAAAGTATTCAACTTAACTTCTGCTTATGATGCGGCGATTTCTACTTACATTTTAGGAGAAGATTTTCCTCAATTTTTAGAGTCTTCTTACGAGAAAGTGATGGATTTACGTTATGGAGAAAATCCACATCAAAAAGCAGCTTATTATGTTGATAAAACGAAAAATGGTGCAATGAAAGATTTCGAATATTTACAAGGAAAAGAACTTTCTTTCAACAATATTCGTGACATGGATTTGGCTTATAAAGTGGTTTCAGAATTTAAGGAAACAACTTGTTGTGCAGTGAAACATTCAACGCCTTGTGGAGTGGCAATTGGAGAGAATGTTTTAGAAGCTTATGAAAAAGCGTATGAATGTGATCCAATGTCAATTTTCGGTGGAATCATCGCTTTCAATAGAGAAGTTGATGGAAAAACTGCGGTTGAATTAAATAAAATTTTCTTAGAAATTGTAATTGCACCTTCATTTACAGAAGAAGCGTTAGAAATTTTTAAACAAAAGAAAAATTTACGTATCATCAAAGTGAAGAATCCTGTGTCGGATAAAGTAACTTACGTAAAAGTTGATGGAGGATTAATTGTTCAGTCTACAGATAATCAGTTTTCAACAGATCTTAAAGTTGTAACAGAAGCTCAACCAACAGATCGTCAAATGACTGATTTAGTTTTTGCTCAAAAAATTGTAAAATGGGTAAAATCTAACGCGATTGTTGTAGCGACAAATGGTCAAGCTTACGGAATCGGTGGAGGTCAAACGAATCGTATTTGGGCGGCTCAACAAGCGATTGCACGTGCAAAAGAAAAAGTGGAAGATGATTTAGTTTTAGCTTCAGATGCATTTTTCCCTTTCCGTGATGTAGCTGATTTTGCAGCAGAAAATGGAATTAAAGCAATTATTCAACCAGGAGGATCAATCAAAGATCAAGAGTCTATCGATGCTTGTAATGAACGCGAAATTCCGATGGTTTTCACAGGAATGAGACATTTTATGCACTAAAATTCGATATGCGATATTCGTTTTGCGATGTTGGAATTTAAGATTAACTTAGTGTAAATGAGAAGTTATAGAAATTTAGACATATGGCAAAAAAGTTTGGAAATTTTAAGACTGGTTTATAATCTTTCTAATAAATTTCCAGAATCAGAAAAGTATGGATTAACTGTTCAAATAAAAAGAGCAGTTGTTTCAATTCTTTCAAATATCGCAGAAGGTTCTGGAAGAAATTCAAATCAGCAAATGATTAATTTTCTATCTATTTCAAAAGGTTCTGATTTTGAGGTTGAAGCTCAATTAATAATAGCTTTTGAGTTGAATTATATAACAGAGTCAGAATTAAATGAAGCTTTAGAATTAATTGATCATTATTGTAGAATGAATAAAAATTTTCAAAACTATTTAACAAAGAAAAACAATGGAACAAAATAATAGCGCAAACCGCGAATCGCAAACCGCAACTCGCATCTTAGTAATCGGTTCAGGTGGTCGTGAACATGCAATAGGATGGAAGTTTGCTGAAGATTTCAAGCAAAAAGGACAAGATTTAGAATTGTTTTTTATTCCAGGAAATGCAGGAACAGCTCAAATCGGAACAAACGTTTCAGTTTCTTCGATTGAAGAAATGAAAAATTTCGCGAAAGAAAATCAAATCGATTTAACTTTTGTTGGACCAGAAGCTGAATTAGCAGAAGGTATCGTTGATATTTTTCAGAAAGAGAATTTAAATGTTTTTGGACCTCATAAAGCAGCTGCGCAATTAGAAGCTTCTAAAGCTTTTGCGAAGGATTTTATGGATAAATATGGTGTGAAAACAGCAAAATATAAAAATTTTCAAGGACCAATGTTGGCGATTGATTATTTGAAAACACAAGATTATCCAATTGTAGTGAAAGCCTCTGGTTTAGCGGCTGGAAAAGGAGTTATTATCTGCCAAGATTTTGAAGAAGCAAAACAAGCTGTTTTGGATATCATGGAAGATAAAACCTTTGGTGATGCAGGAAACGAAGTGGTTATTGAAGAATATTTAGAAGGTTTTGAAGCCTCTATTTTGTCTTTCTTTAACGGGAAAAAAATCGTTCCATTTGTTTCGGCAAAAGATCACAAGAAAATTGGTGAAGGAGAAACTGGTCTTAATACTGGTGGAATGGGCGTTATCGCTCCAAATCCATTGTTTACGGAAGAGCATTTCAAAATGTTCGAAGAAGAAATTATGGAGCCAACAAAATGTGGTTTAATTAAGGAAAGATCAGAGTTTGCTGGTGTTATTTTCTTTGGATTGATGATTACAACAAAAGGTGTTTATTTGTTGGAATATAACCTAAGAATGGGCGATCCAGAAACGCAAACAACTTTACCTTTGTTAGAAAATGATTTGGCTGAGGTTGTAAATAAAGCAATTAAAGGAGAAGATTTTGACTTGACTTTCAAAAATCAACATGCGTGTTGTGTGGTGATGGTTTCGGGAGGATATCCAGGAAATTACGACAAAGGTTTTGAGATTCGTGGTTTAGAAAATGTAACTTGTCCTAATTTTATTGCTGGTGCAAAATTATCAGGTGAACAAATTGTTACTTCTGGTGGACGCGTAATCAACATAGTTGGATTAGGAAATACATTAGAAGAAGCACGTGAAACTGCTTACGAAAACATCAAAAAAGTACATTTTGATTACGAATATTATCGAAATGATATTGGAGTAATTCAATAAAAAATACAGTTTATATTATTAAAAAATGCGTTTCAAATGAAACGCATTTTTTTTAATTTATTCTGAAAATTCGACGTGATAAACATCGCTTTTATTTCGATTTATTTTTCGATATTCAAATCCTCCAGCTTGCGGAATAATTTCGACTAAATCAAATGATTGACAACTTTTTGGCAAACCATTAAAAATTAAAGTGAAATGAAGAGACGAACCTTCTTCGATATACGTCCAATTTGGATACATTGTAATTCCGTCCGCAAAAACCAATTGACAACGTTTTCCTGATTGATTATCAATAATAAAAGTAGAAGGCCAAATACGTGCAGCATTTGCATATTCATCTGCCGCCATACAACAATGTATAATAACCTGACTTTCTTCTTCGATATTGGTTAAGAGCTCAGAATCAATAAAAATCTTTTCTTCAAGAATAGTTGCACTCATTATTTTGCAATTTTCTTAATGTACAATTCTTCTACTTTTGCACGTGCCCAATCTGTTTTTCGAAGAAATTTCAACGATGATTTCAAACTTGGATTATCATTAAAACATCTGATGTTAATTTGATTTCCCAAACCTTCCCAACCGCCGTAATAAATTACTAATTCTTCGATAATATCGTCTAAACGTTTTCCGTGTAATGGATTATTTTTTTGACTTTCCATTTTGCAAATTTACGAAAATGTTTTTGGTGAATTTAGAATAGTTCAAGCTTTCTAAAATTCATATTTTTCTTCCAATTGTTCTGCTAAATGTAAAATATCATTCACTCGCGCTAATTGCTCAATCCAATTGGTCGGAATTGTTTCTGCATCATAATAAATCCCTGCAATTCCACCAGCAATACAAGCAATTGTATCGGTATCATGTCCTAAATTCACCGCTTTCAAAACACAATCTTTATACGAACTTGTATGTAGCAAACACCAAATAGAAGCTTCTAAACTATCCATGACATAACCAGTTGATTTAATTTCATCTTCTTTTAAATCAATTAGTTTTCCACTTAAAATTCGTTCGAAATATGTAAATTCATTTTTATAAATTTCATTTTCTTCTAAGAATAATTTTAACCAAAAATTTGTGTTCAGATAAGCTTCTTCTAGATTTTCGGCATCTAAAACGTTCAACGCAAATTCAATATAATAAATACACGCCAAAACAGAACGATTGTGCGCATGCGTGATAGAAGAAACTTCTTTGACGATTTCACAGCGTTCATCAATCGATAAATCTTTCGTGAAAATTGCTAAAGGAAGAATACGCATTAACGATCCATTTCCATTATCAGATTCGGATGTAGAACCAGCCTCAATTGGATTTTTTACAACTCGTAAACGATTTATTGCTTTTCGTGTAGAAATTCCAACATCAAAGACTTCTCCGTCAGCCGTCCAATAACCTTCGTGCATCCACATCTGAAATTTTTCTGCAATATCATTCACATTATAACCATTACACAACGATTCAGCCAAGCAAAACATCATCGAACTATCGTCAGAAAAAGTGCCAGGAGGCATATTGTATGTTCCATAACCCATCATATCTGTGACAGGATTTTGTTGTAAATATTGCCTACTTTTAAACTCAACTGGAACTCCTAATGCGTCACCAACCGCCGATCCAATTAATATATTTTTCGAAAAATTTTTTCTATTCATAACTTTCTTTTATAAATGAAAAATAATTGATTTTTTTGAATATATCCAAATTATTTTTGAAAATTTATGAATTAATCATAATAAATTTATCTTTTTCGGATAAAATATTAAAAGGTTTAAAATAGATAAAAAAGAATAAGTCGTATTGTCAGTTTTGAAAAAATTGGAACTGATTTTGATTAAATTACCACACAAACTTATTATTACTATGGCTTTTATAGATTATTATACAACATTAGGTCTGCAAAAGACCGCATCACAAGATGAGATAAAAAAAGCTTATCGGAAATTGGCACGTAAGTATCATCCCGATCTTAATCCAAATAACGATGAAGCTGCACAGAAATTTAAAGAATTAAATGAAGCAAACGAAGTGTTGAGCGATCCAGAAAAACGTAAAAAATACGATAAATATGGAGAAAATTGGCAACATGGTGAAGAATATGAAAAAGCTCGTCAGCAACAACAACAGCAACAATATCAATATAGTAATAGCGATTTTGATGGAGCTGAAGGTTTTGGTGATTTTGATGGCTATTCAGATTTTTTCAGTTCGATGTTTGGACGCGAAGGAAGGAGTAGATCAACAGGTTATAAAGGGCAAGATGTTAATGCCAGTTTGACACTAAATTTGACAGATACATTGACTTCGCATAAACAAACTTTTGCTGTGAATGGTAAAAATATACGAATTACAATTCCAGCTGGAGTAGAAGATGGGCAAACGATTAAGATAAAAGGTCACGGAGGAAAAGGTTATAACAATGGTCCAAATGGAGATTTGTATATCACGTTTCATATCGAAAATAATACGTCTTTTGAAGTTAATGGAGCAGATTTATCTACAATTGTTGAAATCGACTTATACGATGCAATTTTGGGTGGAGAAGCGATGATTGATACACTTTCTGGAAAAGTGAAAGTTCCAATAAAAGAAGGAACAGAGAATAATAAAAAGGTTAAATTGAAAGGAAAAGGTTTACCAATTTATAAGAAAGATGATCAATTTGGAGATTTGTATGTGACATTTTCAGTAAAAACTCCAACTAATTTATCAGCAGAAGAAAAAGAATTATTCGAGAAATTACGTTCACTTAAAAAAGCTTAAAACCATGAAAAATGTAACGATATCTGTTATTCAGTTTAGTAAATATCATCAGATTGAACCTCAATTTGTGATTGATTTGTATAAAAATGATTTGGTTGTTTTGCACGAGCGTAACCAAGAATATTTTATCGAAGAAAATGATTTGAAATTAATCGAACGATTTATTGAATTTCATTATAATTTGGGCGTTAATATAGAAGGTTTAGAAGTGATTCATCATCTTTTGAAACAAATCGAAACGCTACAAAAACAATTAAAATAAACGAATTCAAAAACAACCTTTGCAGAAAACTGCAAAGGTTGTCTTATTTTTGCATAAATATTTTTGTATGAATACTCCCGAAAAGAAGAGTAAATTAAAAAAATTACATTCGCGCAATCGTCATTTAGCGCCTTATAATTTCGAAAAATTGTGTGCGATTTATTCCCCACTTTCCAAATATATCAAACCCAATAAAGAGAACGAACCAACGATTAATTTCTCGGATAGAGAAGCTGTAAAAGCGTTGAATAAAGCGTTGTTGAAAACATATTATGATATTGATTATTGGGAATTGCCAAAAGATAATTTGTGTCCACCAATTCCTGGTCGCGCCGATTATATTCATTATGTTGCCGATATTTTGGGTGAAAGTTTTGATGGTGTAATTCCGCGTGGAAAAGATGTAAAAGTCTTGGATGTTGGTGTTGGAGCGAATTGTATTTATCCGATTATTGGAAATTACGAATACGACTGGAACTTTGTTGGCGCAGAGTTGGATTATGCTTCTTTCAAAAATGCGGAAGAAATTGTCAAGAAAAATGCTCGATTACGTAACAAAGTTGAGATTAGAATGCAATTTAATCCAAACAATATTTTCAAAAAAATCATCAAACAAGGCGAAAAATTTGATATTACAATTTGTAATCCTCCATTTTTTAGATCGAATCAAGAAGTGATGGAGCAAACAATGCGTAAACTGAAAAACTTAGGTCAAAAATCTGATCAAAAACCAATTCAAAACTTTGGTGGGAATAATTCTGAGCTTTGGTGTAGAGGAGGAGAGCGTCTGTTTATCACGAAAATGATAAAAGAAAGTGCGGATTATAAACATCAAGTAAAATGGTTTACAACATTGGTTTCTAAGAAAGAAAATGTTCGAATTTTGGAAGGTATTTTGAAACGTGAAAAAGTAAGAGATTACCGAATTGTAAATATGCAACAAGGGAATAAAATTTCGCGTTTACTAGTTTGGAGATTTTAATTGATTTATTTTTAATTCATTAAAGGTTTTATTTAAAATTATTCCAAATTTTTCTGAAGGGTTTATTCAGTTTAAGATTTGTTTTACCTTTTATAAACAAAATTATTACAAATGAAAACAAATAGAATAATGGTTTCTTTGGTAGTTGTAGCGTTGATGTTTAGTATTTTTTCGTTTACGACTTCTCGTCAAATTGACACAGGAAAAGCAATTTCAAGTTCAGAATGGAAAAATCTAAAAGTGTTACCACAAAACATTTCGGAAGATAGTTTGAAAGGTTTGATGCGCGGATACAACGCTGCTTTAGGAGTGAAATGTAATTTTTGCCACGCCGAAAATCCAGATACGAAAAAGATGGATTTTGCAAGTGATGCAAAAAAAGAAAAGGAATTTGCACGTCATATGATTGTAATGACACGTGATATTAACGCGAAAAATTTCAATTGGGAAAATGCAAAAAATCCTGAAATGATCAATGTTGTAACATGTGTAATGTGTCACAGAGGAAATGAAAGTCCTACAAAATCATTGATTGAGCCTGTAAACGCTGAGTTAAAAAACGTGAAAGATGTTGCAAAAGAAAAATTAGCTCCCACATCTGGTTCAACGAAAGTTGAGAAAAAATAAAGAATAGAAATATAAGCTCCATTTTTGGAGCTTTTTTTATTTTCAAAATTCAATAAATCGTATAACTTTGCTTTCATAATTTAAAGAAATAAAATGTTTAAATTTATTCGTAAGGTTGTAATTTATCTTTTTGTAGCTCATCTTGTATACATTGTTGTGTTAAAGTGGATTAATCCGCCGTTCACGATTACGCAAGTTCAGCAAGGTTTTGAACAAGGAAAATTTAAGCGCGATTATATTTCCTATGAAGAAATGGGACGAAATATAAAATTGGCTGTAATTGGTTCCGAAGATCAAAAGTTTCCTGTACACAATGGATTTGATATGGATGGAATACAAGAAGCGATCGAAAAAAATAAAGAAGGGAAAAAACTTCGTGGAGGTTCTACGATTTCTCAACAAGTAGCGAAAAATGTGTTTTTGTGGCAAGGTCGTTCTTGGTTGAGAAAAGGATTGGAAGTTTATTTTACGTTTATGATCGAAAAAATTTGGGGCAAACAACGTATTTTAGAAATGTATTTGAACACTTCAGAAATGGGAATTGGTGTTTTTGGAGTTGAAGCAGCTTCAGAATATTATTTTAATAAACCAGCTAAAGATTTAACCAAAAATGAAGCGGCTCGAATTGCAGCAGCTTTGCCATTGCCACGAAAATATAATGTGAATCCGCCTTCGTCTTTTATCAGTAGACGCGCTAGTCATATAGAGCGACAAATGCGAAATATACAAGGAAGCACTGATTTGGAAAAGGTTTTAGGAGAATAAAATAGAAAAGAGAAGTTAATAAGCTTCTCTTTTTTGTTTTATTACTCTCTCCAATTAATTTTAACCGCAGAAATTTTCTCTAATTCCAAACGAATTTCAGGAAGTAAATTGAAATCATTTTTCATGTAAAAAGCCAACGGAGAACAATAAGGCTCTCCATTCGCTTTTGTATCTTTTTCATGGTCGATTACCCAACCATTTAGTTCTGTCGAAAATGTTTTTAATCGATTAAGAATTTTACGTCCCAAACCAATTTGATGCAACTCGCTATCCACAATTATTGCAAACCATTTTTCATAATCTCTTTCAAAAATAACCGCCCAAGCTCGCATTTGATTGTTTTCATCTACAGCAAAAAAATGTTTCGCTTCAATCAAACTATTCAAATAATTTTCGGTGTCCTGTAAACTCTCAAAAGCCAAATTAATAGGATATTCGTTGTTCCAAATTTTAAAAATATAGTCTTTATGAATTTGGTTTAATGTTGTAAATGAATAGATTTCGAATGAGTTAAGTTGAGACATAAAATGATTTCTTATTCCGCTAAATATACTAATTTATTTAGTCAAAATTTCTTTTAAAATCAAAGGTTTATCAGTTGTAATATAATCAGCTTTCATATCAATCATTTCTTGCATCACTTTTGGGTCGTTAACTGTCCAAACATTAACCAATAAGCCCAAATCTTTTGCTTCTTTCACCCAAGTAGGATTTTTCTGAAAAACGCTATAATGATAATCAATTCCATTCCAATTTCTCGCTTTTACTTCTTGAGGAGACAAATCTCCAGCTAAATAAGAAACGTGAAATTTTGGAGCTAATTTCTTGAATTCATCACAAATGTTTTTACTAAATGAAATGATTTCAACTTGTTTTTCTACTTTATGTTTTTTGATGATTTCAATTGCTTTTTTTACTGCACGATCTTCATTTTCTTTTGATGAGTGAGGTTTTAATTCGAAAATTAATTTAACTTTCTTATTCTTTTTTCCTTGTTCAAAATATTCTTCTAAAGTTGGCATATTTTCGTTGTTAGCTAATTTCAACGTTTTTAAAAGAGAAGAATTTGTAGTTTCTATTGTATGACCTTGGTAATGATCATCATGATTTACCATCAAAACATTATCAGCACTAATTAATACGTCAAATTCAGAACCATAAGCACTAATTTCTTGTGCAGATTTTAATGATTTAATTGAATTTTTTGCGTTGTTTTCGGTGTCCCAATAACCACGATGAGCAATAATTTTTTGAGCATTTGCCATGTTTGTAAGCATAAAGGTTGTTAAGGCAGTAAATATAATTTTTTTCATGATGAATTGTTTTTTCAAGGTAAAATTATTTCGATTAATCGGTTTTAAAGTTATGAAAATATTAAGTTCTTGGAAAACTATAAAAATCTGCCCAAAAGAATGAAAAATGACGTGAATAAAATTGTGATTGCGCCGAATTTCACTTAATTTTGCACAAAGACAAACACAATGACGCAAGGAATTATTATTTTAGATTTTGGCTCGCAATACAATCAATTAATCGCGCGCCGAATTCGAGAATTTGGAGTTTATACAGAAATTATTCCCTACAACACTTCGATCGAAGAAATCAAAAAACACAATCCAAAAGGAATTATTTTATCAGGAGGACCTTCTTCAGTTTTTGGAGATGAAGCCGCTTTGGTAGAAAAAGAATTATTCGAAATGGGCGTTCCTGTTTTAGGAATTTGCTATGGAATGCAATTGATTTCGCATTTATTAGGTGGAGAAGTTAAGAAAGGAGAAAAAGGAGAATATGGAAAATCTGAATTAACAGTTTTAGCTCAAAACAGTTTATTCGCAGGAGTTCCAGAACAATCTACAGTTTGGATGAGTCACTTCGATGAAGTGATGACAGCGCCAATAGGATTTACAATTTCAGGAAAATCAAATATAGATATTGCGGCAATCGCAAACGAAGATAAAAAGATTTTTGCGGTACAATTTCACCCAGAAGTTACACATTCAGAATATGGTTCAACAATGTTAGAAAACTTTGTTTTCAATATTTGTCAGGCTGAAAAGAATTGGGTTTTAAAAGATTTTATCGAAACAGAAATTGCTCGTATAAAAGAAGTAGTTGGTGATAAAAAAGTGATTTTAGGACTTTCAGGAGGTGTTGATTCTTCTGTTGCAGCGGTTTTAATTCATCGTGCAATTGGCGATCAATTAACGTGTATTTTTGTTGATACTGGTTTATTGAGAAAAGATGAAGGGAAAAAAGTAATGGAAAATTACGGAAAGCACTTCAACATGAACATCAAAATGGTAGATGCTTCAGAACGTTTCTTAACAAACTTGAAAGGTATCGATGAACCAGAAGCAAAACGTAAATCAATTGGTAAAGATTTCGTGGCTGTTTTTGATGAAGAATCAAATAAATTTGAAGATGCAGCATTCTTAGCGCAAGGAACTATTTATCCTGATGTAATCGAATCGCAATCTGTAAAAGGACCTTCTGCAACTATTAAATCTCACCACAATGTTGGTGGATTACCAGAAGATATGAAACTTCAATTATTAGAACCATTACGCGAATTATTCAAAGATGAAGTACGTAAAGTTGGAGTAGAATTAGGTATTCCTCGTGAATTAGTTTACCGCCATCCTTTCCCAGGACCAGGTTTAGGAATCCGTGTTTTAGGTGAAGTAGACGAAGAAAAAGTACGTATTTTACAAGAAGCAGATCAAATTTTTATTGACGAGCTTTATGCACATAATTTATACGACGAAGTTTCTCAAGCTTTCGTGGTTTTATTACCTGTAAAATCTGTTGGAGTAATGGGAGACGAGCGTACGTACGAATATACGGCGGTTGTTCGTTCTGCAAATACGATCGATTTTATGACAGCAACGTGGTCAAAATTACCTTACGAATTCTTAGAATTAGTTTCGAATAGAATTATCAATGAGGTAAAAGGAATTAACCGTGTAGCTTACGATATCAGCTCAAAACCACCAGCAACTATCGAGTGGGAATAAGCTGAAAAATATATCAAAGCCAGCCAATGTGCTGGCTTTTTTTCTATGTAAACTTTAAAAAACTAAATATTAAATGGAACTTTTAAAAGAAAGAATTCTGAAGGATGGAAAAAGTTTCGATGGTGGAATTCTAAAAGTTGATAGTTTTATCAACCACCAAATGGATCCTGTTCTGATGAAAGCAATTGCGTCGGAATTTGTCCAGCGATTTTCGGATTTAAACATTAATAAAATCATTACAATCGAAGCAAGCGGCATTGCTCCAGCGATTATGGTTGGATTAGAATTGAATTTGCCTGTTGTTTTTGTGAAGAAAGCAAAGCCTAAAACAATGACAGATTTTTATGCGTCGCAAGTGTATTCATTCACGAAAGACCGAACGTACGATGTTTGCGTAAGTAGTCAATTTTTGAATGAAAATGATCATGTTATTTTTATTGATGATTTTTTAGCGAATGGAAATGCAGCGTTGGGTGTTGAAAATTTGATTAAACAATCTGGCGCAAACCTTTTGGGAATGGGCTTTATAATTGAGAAATCATTTCAAGAAGGACGCGATCGCTTATTGAATGAAAATATCAGAGTTGAATCTTTAGTAAGATTAAAATCTTTGGGAGACAACTCAATTATTTTTGAAGAATAAAAAATATCAACCAAAAGCCAATTTATATTGGCTTTCTTTTTACTTTTAAAAAACAAAAAACTTACCTTGATAATATGAAAATAAAATTACTTGCCTTAACGCTCTCTTTACTATTCTTTACAAATTGTAATTCGTACAAATCGGCGAATTCAGCATTGGTTTCTGGTAATTTTCAGCAAGCTTTTGAACAATCTACGCAAGCTTATTTCAAAAATCCATCGGAGAAAAATGGAATCAAATATGTTCCATTAATTTTTGAAGCTTATAACAAAGGACAGCAAGAAGATGAAAATAGATTGAAACAAATCGAAACGTTGACTAATCCTTCTAAATATCAGGAAGCGTATCAAATTATTAATCGTTTGCAAGAAAGACAAAAAACGATTGCTGGAATTGATGGAAGATCGATTAGCGGGAAAACGTATAATTTCAAAACAAAAGATTATTCAGTAGCTTATAAAACGATTCAAGAAAAGTATGCGCAATTTTTGTACGATGAAGGAAAATCTTTTCTAAATCAAGGAGGAAAACTGAATGCACAAACGGCTTATCAAAAGTTTCAAGTTTTAGAAAGTGTTTATTCAAATTATAAAGATACTCGTAGTTTGATGAATACGGCTCGTACAAACGGAATGTATAAAGTTTTGGTGCAATTGGTGAACAACACAGAAGTTGTTATTCCTAAACTATTAGAGAAAGATTTGTTAGATTTTAATTCGTATGGATTGGATTCTAATTGGACTGAATTTTACACGGGAAAATTAAATAGTTCTTATGATTATGTAATTCAATTAAGTTTTGAGACGATAAATGTTTCACCTGAACGAGAAAAAATTGAGGTGCATAATTTTGAGAAAAAAATTGTTGATGGTAAAGAAGAATTGGTGCAAAATGGAGTAGTGGTAAAAGATAAAGACGGAAAACCCGTGATGGTAGATCGTTATATTACAGTAAAAAGTCGTTTTGAAGAAGTACAACGCATCAAGGAAGCTGCAATTACGGCAAAATATTATTTGATCGATAATCAAAAAGAGCAAGCCATCGATTCTAAAAATTTAGCAAGTCAGTTTATTTTTAGAGATTCTTACGGAACTTACAAAGGTGATCGACGTTCTTTGGATCGAGATTATATAAATATGATTGGTAGAAGACCAGCTCCATTTCCATCAAATGAGCAAATGATTTTTGATTGTGGGCAAGATTTGAAACGTAAATTCAAGAACGAAATCATCCGTATGAAGCTTTGATAAAAAAAATGTAAAAAATTTAATCATTTTTTAAAATTCATTTTCAATAGCTTATCACATAAAACGTCTGTTTTAGCTAAAAACTTGTAAAATTAGTTTTGGTGAATTAAAAAACCTTTCTATATTTGCACAGCAATTAAGACATAGACCCATGGTGTAACGGTAGCACATCGGTTTTTGGTGCCGCTAGTTGGGGTTCGAATCCCTGTGGGTCTACAAAAGTCTTATGCCTCGATAAGCAATTGTTGAGGCATTTTTATCTAACCTAGTTAAGAGAAAAGTTGCAAAAATTGAAATAAAATTTAGTCAGACCCATGGTGTAACGGTAGCACATCGGTTTTTGGTGCCGCTAGTTGGGGTTCGAATCCCTGTGGGTCTACAATTTTTTCTTTTCAATTTTAACATAATAATCATGGACAGACCCATGGTGTAACGGTAGCACATCGGTTTTTGGTGCCGCTAGTTGGGGTTCGAATCCCTGTGGGTCTACAGATTTTAAGCTTCAATATTTTTATTGAAGCTTTTTTTATACTATATATTTTGTTATATTTATCATAATTGATTTAGTAAATGACATTAGAGGACATAATTTTAGAAGCTAAAAAAGGGAAACGAAATGCTCAGAACGCAGTGATAGAGGTTTTGTGGAACAAAGTTTATCATTATGTATTTTCTAAGATTAGAAACGAAGAAGAAGCCGAAGATATCGCTATAGAAACGTTTACGAAGGTTTTTACAAAATTGAAATTATATAACGAAGATTTTGACTTTACGACTTGGGTAATTTCTATCGCACATAATACGATGATTGATCATATCAGAAGATCTCCAAAACTGAATATTTCTCTTGATGATGAAACCAATTTTTTAGAAATTTTAGAAGATCATCCTTCGCCAGAAGAACATTTGATTTTAAAACAAGATAATGACACGCTGATAAAAGCTATTGCAAAATTGAGAGAACCTTATCAAAAAATTATAGAATTGCGTTATATCGAAGATAAAACATACAAAGAGATTGCTGAAGAACTCAATTTGACCTTACCAAATGTTAAAGTTCGTCTTTTAAGAGCCAAACAATTGTTAACAGAGGTGATGCAAGATAATATTTAGTAAATTTATTCGTTGAAAATTTGTTGAAGAAAACTGGATCGAAAATGAAGAAGCACATATACCTTACAACAATTATTATCGCAAGTTTATTCTTGACGTCTTGTGGAAGTAGTAAAGTAACTTCGTATAAGAAAACTGGTTCTAAAAAAGTTTATACTTCTTCCAAAAAAAACGAATCTACAGAGGTTTTTCGTTCTAAAAATGCTGATGATAGTGCGCCTCGTGATATAAATAAAATTCTAAAAACGGCAAAATCTTACTTAGGAACACCTTACAAATATGGTGGAGTTACGAAAACAGGTTTCGATTGTTCGGGACTGGTTTATGTAAGTTTCAAGGAAATGAATTTAGAATTGCCTCGTCGTTCGAGTGATCAAGCTGAATATGGAAAAGAAATTACAATCGAAAATGTTAAAATAGGTGATTTAATATTTTTTAATACTTCAGGAAATTCAATCTCTCATGTAGGTATTGTAGAAAGTATTAATCATGACGGATCAATCAGTTTTGTACATTCTTCAACTTCGAAAGGTGTCATCATTTCTTCCCTTGATGAAAATTATTGGAAAACTAGATTTGTAAAAGCGGTTAGACTTTTATAACTTGACGTGTGCTTAAAAAAAGAACTATATTATTAACTTTTTTTGGATTACTATTTTTTAGTTTATCCATAGTTGTTAATGCTCAAGAAGATAGTGTCAAAATTGATACAGTTAGAATTGAGAATAAAAATCATTCTAAGTTTAGAAAGTTTTACCAAAAATTATTATTCAAGAAAAAACCAACGAGTTTTCCTATTCAGCCCAATAATAATGTAGGTGATGGAAAATATCAAGGAAAAATTATTCGAAATATTTACTACAAAACACAAGACCCTTTCGGATATTCTTTGCAGGACACGACAAGAAAACCGACAAAATGGATTGAAAGAACTGGAAATACATTACACGGGAAATCTAAGCAATTTGTGTTGCGTCAAAATATGTTGCTGAAACTAGGAGATAAATATGATTCTGTAAAAGCAGCTGAATCTGAGCGTTTAATACGTACCAATCGTTCTATTCGTCGAGTAGAGATTAAGGAAGAAGCTGTCGGGAATGATTCGGTTGATTTATATGTCAATTCAATTGACTCTTGGAGTATGTTTATTACAGGTTCGGTTTCGAGTTCAAAAGCTGGAATTCGCATTAGAGAGCGAAATTTTTTAGGTTTAGGACATGTGTTTGATAAACGTTACCGTCACAATTACAAAACAGGAAATTCGTTATATCAATTTAATTATACGGTTCCAAATATTGCCCAAACTCGAATTATTGGGAATGTACGTTATTTCAAAAATGAAGATAATCATTATACAAAATCAATCAGTTTTGTACGACCTTTTTATTCGCCATTAGCACATTATGCAGGTGGAGTTTCGGTTGGACAAGTGTATTTTAAAGATTCATTAGATTTCGAAAAACCTATTTTGGTTGATAACCATTTCAAATATAATTACCAAGATTATTGGTTGGCAAGAGCGTTTAGAATTGATGATGGTCATTCAGAAAATATTACCAATTTTATTGTTTCAGGGCGATTTTATGATCGATCTTATACCGAAACACCAACTCCAGAAAACGATCCTGTGAACTTTTTTTCTGACCAAACGAATTATTTAGTAGGGATAGGAATTTCTTCAAAACGATATATCAAAACAAAATATATTTTCAATTATGATATTGAAGAAGATATTGCGATAGGGAAATCATTGGGCATTATAGGAGGAATTCAAAATATTCGTCAAACTGATCGTTATTATCTTGGCGGAAAAGCTTCTGCTGGAGGTTTTTTAAATACCGGTTTTTGGGGATTTGGAGTTGAGTTTGGAGGATTTTTTAATAAAGGAAAATTTGAACAAAAAACGCTGTCTGTAGAATTACAATATATGGCAAAGTTGATAAATTGGGGAAAATGGAAGTTCAGAAACTTCATGAAAACTAATTATCTTTTGGGACATGATCGTTTAGATTCTCCTGCGGATCAACTTTCGCTTCATGAACATGATTATTTGGGAATGGCAGGTTTCAAATCGGATAGAGGCTTAACAGGTCAACAGAAATTAATGTTCGAGTATCAATTGCAATCCTATACGCCTTACGAGTTTTTAGGATTTCGTATTTCGCCTTTTTTCAATGCGATGGTTGCGGCAATTGGAGATAACAAAAAATTTATACTGAATAATAACCCAATTTATTCGCGTTTTAGTTTGGGTGTGATGTTGACAAATGATTATTTTGTGTTCAACAATATTCGTTTTTCATTGTCGTATTATCCATCAATTCCTGGACAAGGCGATAATCTAATCAAGACAAATTTATTGGATAATAGAGATTTTCAAATGATGGATTTTGACTTTTCAAAACCAAATTACATTCGTTGGAATAGGTGGGATTAAGACATAAAAAAAGCTTGAAGATTTCTTCAAGCTTTTTTTATGTCTTAATATTTTTTATTTCACTTGTCTGGAAACGATCCACGAAACTAAGCTTCCCAAACCTAAAACAGTTACAATAACTGCAACAAAATTTTCGACAGAAAAGATAAATGGAAATGGAACAGTTGGCGAAGCCATAACCAAACCAAAATCTATTTGTAATAATCCAATAACAGAGGCGATTAATAAACCTGTTGTCATCGCGATAAGGGTGATAATAAAACCAGTTTGAAAGAAAATATTACGAATGTTTTTTCGTGATAATCCAAAACTATACATCGTCTGAATTTCTTTCTTTTTATCCAAAATCAAGATAATAATTGTTCCTGCCAAATTGAAACATGCAATGATAATGACTAACGTAAAAATCAAGTAACTGATTAAATTTTCCATATTCATTACTTTTAAGAAAGCTGAATCTAAATCTTGTCTGGTTTCGATTTTATAATGAGAACCTAATATTTTTTGAAGTTGAATTTTTACTTCGTTAAACGATTTTTTTCCAGTCGTTTTTACCTCAATCGAATAACATTGATTTTCGTTTAACAACAATAATTCTTGCGCCAAACCTAAAGTTGTAAATATGTGTTTGTCGTATTGTTCGTTCAAAATAAACACGCCAACACTGTACGCATCTTTGCGTGTAAAAGCATCGCTTTCTTGTTTTATTAGACCTGTTCCAGCTTTTGGCATCATCAAATCTGCTGGCGTTATCGGATCGATATAAAGTTGCAAACGCTCTGCAATTCCATTCGAAACAATAAAATTATCATCGCGATTAAAGTCTAAATATTGTCCACCATAAATTACCGTATCTAAACGTGTAATTTTGGTGAAATTTTCGTCAACACCTTTCAAATAGGCAATATCTTGCTTTCCTTTGTAATCGATGTAGACTTTTTCTTCGATGATTTTAGAAAAAGCTTTGACATCTTTTTGTTGCTTCAATTGATCCACAACAAAAGTTAAACTGTCCAATACTTTTCCTTTCGAAGGTGATATTTTAATTTCAGGATTTACATTGCTATAATACTTTAAATTCATTTTTTCTAATCCCGAAAAAACGGATAAAATAATAAATAAAGCCGCTGTAGCAACCAGAATAGCACCAACAGCAATCGATGTAATAATGTTTACGGCGTTTGTATTCGTTTTCGAAAAAATGTAGCGTTTCGCAATGTAAAGTGAAATGTTTCTCATTATAAGATTGGATTATTTCCTTCTCCTCTTAGCGCTTTGTCGATTTTATCCATTTCGTCTAACGAATTATCTAAAATGAAAATTAATTCTGGTGTAATACGCATTTGTTTAGAAGCACTTTTTGATAAAATTCCTCTAAATAATGGTGTATTAACTCTAATTTCTTTGAAAATTTCGTCTTTTTGAGTACTTGGAAAAATACTTACATAGATTTTAGAAACGCTCAAATCTGGTGTTACTTTTACTTCTGTAACACTAATCAAATTTCCAGGGAATTCCTTTACAGCCCATTTTCTAAAAGCTTCTGCTAATTCTTCTTGAAATAATTTACTTACTTTTTGTTGTCTATTGCTATCCAATTTTATTCATTTTTATGAGACTGTAAAATTACTGCATTTTTTCGTGATTAAAAACATTGATGAATTGAATTAAGTTCTTTGTAAATTTGTTTTAATGAAAAAAGATATCGAAACTTCAGAAGATGTTGCTTTATTGGTAAATACGTTTTACGATAAAGTGCAAAAAGATGATGTCATTGGTTACTTTTTTTCGGAAGTTGCAAAGGTAAATTGGGACGAACATTTGCCGCATATGATTCAGTTTTGGGAAACTGTTTTATTAGGAAAAGCAACTTTTGAAGGTTGGCCAATGCGAACACATTTGGTTTTGAGTCAGAAAGAGAAATTAAAACCGCATCATTTCGAGCGTTGGATTGAATTGTGGTACGGAATAATTGACGAAAAATTTGAAGGAGAAATAGCAAATGAAGCAAAAAATAGAGCAAAAATTATGCGTGATTTAATTCTTTTCAAAATTGACCAAATGGAACAAAAACAAGGGTTTATTCAATAAAAAAAATGCAGCTTCATAAAAGTTGCATTTTTTTTGTATAATTTGATTAATGATTGAAAAATTATTTCGCAATCATGATTAATTTTTTATTGATAAACTCCATAATTCCAGCTTTAGAAAGTTCGCGTCCGTAACCCGAATGTTTCACACCACCGAAAGGTAAATCTGGGCTTGAAGAAACTTGTTTGTTTACGTAAACCATTCCCGAATCTATTCTACGAGCGATTTTCTCCGCATTCGGAACATCTTCTGTATAAATAGAAGCACCTAATCCGTAAGGCGTATCATTCGCAATTTTGATTGCTTCTTCTACATCCTTCACTTTCCAAATACAAACTACAGGTCCAAAAACTTCTTCGTCATAGGCCTTCATTCCAGGTTTTAAATCTGTTAAAATTGTTGGTTGTAAAAAGAACCCATCACGATCAATACGTTTTCCTCCTGAAACAATTGTTGCTCCTTTATTAGCTGAATCATTAATTTGATCCAATAATTTTTCTAACGCGCTTTCCGAACTTACAGGTCCCATATTGGTGTCAGCATGTGTAGGGTCGCCAACTTTCATTCCGTTTATATAGTCCGTAATTTTTTTCAAATATTCATCGTAAATACCTTCTTGTACTATAATACGTTTCGAAGAAGTACAAGCTTGTCCAGCATTACGTAAACGACCGTTAATGGTTCCGTTCATCACTTTTTCGATATCCGCATCATTCAAAACGATCATTGGATCAGAACCACCAAGTTCTAAAACCGAAGGTTTTACATTTTTACCAGCGATACTTGCAACCTCTGCACCAGCAGCTTCTGAACCAGTTAAAGATACACCAACAATTTTTGGATTATTAATAATCGAATCTGTGTCTTTTCCTGACATCAATAAGTTTTTGTACAAACCTTTTGGAGCGCCAGCAGCAGTAAACATTTCTTCGAAAGCGATTCCACATTGCGGAATATTAGAAGCCGTTTTCAAAACAACTGTGTTACCAGCCATAATGTGAGGCCCAGCAAAACGTGCAATTTGAGAAAAAGGAAAGTTCCAAGGCATGACACCTAATAACACACCAATAGGTTCTGAAACCACGTAAGCGTCACCTTTTTCTGTTTGTATAGGAACATTTGCCAAGAATTCTTCTGCATTATCAGCGTAATATTCGATGATATTTGCACTATAATCAATTTCGATTTCACTTTCATACAATGGTTTTCCCATTTCTGTTGTAATCAAAGCAGCTAATCGAGCTTTTTGCTTACGCATTTCGTTTGCGACACGTTTCATTACAGCTTTTCTTTCTTCGAAAGATTCGAATCGCCATGTTTGATATAATTCGTTTGCGTCGTCTATATATTGATTGATTTCTTCGCTTGTGTAGGCTTGAAATTCTTTTTCGATTTTACCTGTAGCAGGATTTAATGTTCTGATTGAACTTGCCATTTCACTCTTTATTTAATGTATACAAAGTTGTAGCAATTCTCGTTCCTAACAAAACTTTTAGGATAAATAAAACTGATAGTTGATGAGATTTTAGAAGGTTTGAACAATAAAGTAAGTATAAATGAACAATAGAAATTAGAAGAATGATTATTTATCTAAATCAGTTGCTGAATTTGTTCGTGATAAAAACCAAATTGTTCCGTTTTTACTTTTCATTTTTTTATTTGCTAAAATAATTCCTAATATTAATCCTGTTAGAATGAAGATAGAACCAATAATTAAATTAGAAATTGATTTATTTTGAAAATAAATCAACAATCCAATTATGAAGCCAATAATAAAGGGTGATATAAAGATTTGAATCCAACCATAAAGTTCTGCAATAAATTCTAGATTCTTTTTCATAAAGTAAATATTTATGATTGATTAAAATTATCAAATCTTAATAGAACAATTCGTTCAAAATAAAATCATTCTTTTAAAACGGTAAATTATCGTCGTCGTTGTTCATCGAACTTGTGAATTCTCCGCCGAAATCTCCAAAAGCATCAGAAGGATCGATAGCAGATAAATTCATTGCACTTCCCATTTCTTGAGAACCATCATTCATCGAGCTTTGAATTTCGAAATCTCCACCAAATGAAGTTTCTAAATCGGTAAATTTAGCTTGCTCATTAATGAATCGTAGACGCACATTTTCTAACGCACCATTACGGTGTTTAGCAATGATAAATTCGGCTTGACCAGCGCAAGGTTCACTTTCATCATCCCAATATTCTAATTTATAATATTCGGGACGATAAATAAACGAAACGATATCGGCATCTTGCTCAATCGCTCCAGATTCACGTAAATCCGATAATAATGGACGCTTGCTTCCTCCACGAGTTTCTACCGAACGAGATAACTGCGAAAGTGCAATAACAGGAATACTTAACTCTTTTGCGATTGCTTTTAAGGAGCGCGAAATCATCGAAATTTCTTGCTCACGGTTTCCATTTGCTTTTCCACCAGCAGTCATTAACTGTAAGTAGTCAATCAAAATCATTTTTACACCATGTTGAGAAACCAAACGACGCGCTTTTGCTCTTAAATCGAAGATAGAAAGGGCAGGCGTATCGTCAATGTAAAGCGGTGCATTTTCAAGACCTTTTACTTTTGTATATAATTGTTTCCATTCGTGATCGGCTAATTTTGCTTTACGCAATTTTTCACCCGAAATTCCAGTTTCACCCGAAATCATACGCGTAATCAACTGAACAGAAGACATCTCTAATGAAAAAACAGCAACTGGAATATTTTTGTCCACCGTCATATTTTTCGCCATCGAAAGGATAAAAGCGGTTTTCCCCATACCAGGCCGAGCGGCTAAGATAATCAAATCCGATTCTTGCCAACCCGAAGTAATTTTATCAATTTCTGTAAATCCAGAAGATAAACCAGACATTCCTTCTTTGGTAGATTGGGCTTTAATTTTGTCAATCGCTTCTGTAACTAAATCTCTTGCTTCCGAATAACTACGCTTGATTCCACCTTCTGTAATTTCGAATAATTTCGATTCAGAATAATCCAGTAAATCAAATACATCGGCAGTATCATCGTATGATTTTTCAATGACTTGATTCGAAATTTCAATTAAACGACGAAGAATATATTTTTCTTGAATGACACGAGCATAATACTCCACGTGTGCAGAAGAAGAAACTTTTTGCGTTAATTGAATCAAATAATAATCACCGCCAACACGATCTAATTTGCCTTCACTTTTCAACTCATTCGAAACCGTTAATAAATCAATAGGTTCTGAATCGTTAAATAATTTTTGAATGACAGCATAAATCGCTTGATGCTCTGGACGATAAAAAACTTGCGGTGTAAGAATGTCAATGACTTCATCCAACCCTTTTTTATCAATCATCATCGCACCAAGTACAGCTTGCTCTAAATCAACAGCTTGTGGAGGAAGTTTACCTTTCTCTAAACCAATGACATTGTGCTTGTTAGCTGGTATTTCGGGATTATAATTTGCTTGTTCCATAAGAGTTTCAAAATTAAATAAAAAAACGAGATATAACTAATTTTATATCTCGTTTTAAAATTGTATATTCTACAATAAGTATTATTGTAAAACAATATTTTATCCTGAAAATTCTCCGAATTTGATGTAACGTTCTTGACGTTGTTGTTGTAATTCTTTTGGAGAAAGTTTTTTCAATTCGTTGTAAGTGTCTAAAACTTTATTTTTCAAGTTTGTGTACGCAACTTCTGGTTTGTAGTGTGCTCCACCAAGCGGTTCTTGAATGATGTCTTCAATTAATCCTAATTCTAACATATCAGGACCAGTTAATTTCATTTGCGAAGCAGCTTGCTCTTTGTAATCCCAACTTCTCCATAAAATTGTAGAACAGTTTTCTGGTGAAATTACAGAATACCAAGTGTTTTCTAACATGAAAACTTTGTTCCCAACTCCAATTCCTAATGCTCCACCTGAAGCTCCTTCACCAATTACAATTGTAATGATAGGAACTGTAAGTTTCAACATTTCGTAGATGTTTTTAGCGATAGCTTCACCTTGACCTCTTTCTTCAGCTTCTAAACCAGGATATGCACCAGGAGTGTCGACTAAAGTCAAGACAGGAATATTAAACTTTTCTGCTAACTTCATCAAACGTAAAGCTTTGCGGTAACCATCTGGATTAGACATTCCGAAACGACGATATTGTCTTTCTTTGGTATTTTTTCCTTTTTGTTGACCAATAATCATAAAAGTTTGACCATTGATTTTTCCCATACCACCAACCATTGCTTTATCATCAGCAAAAGTTCTATCTCCGTGAATTTCGATAAACGTGTTATCTGTGATCGCGTAAGCGTAGTCTAAAGTATAAGGGCGAGAAGGATGACGAGACAATTGTACACGTTGCCATGGCGTTAAATTACCATAGATTTCCTTCTTTTTATTTTCAATTGCAATTTCAATTTCAACGCAAGCCTGTTTGATGTTAACACCGCTTCCTTCGCCGACGATTTGACAGCTTTGTAACTGTTCTTCTAAATCTTTGATAGGTTGTTCAAATTCTAAATATTCCATACAAAAGTGTTTGTTCAATCCAACAAATATAGAAAAGGTTTTTAAGCCAATTATAATAAATGTCGAATGTTTTTCAGATTTTTTACAAGTATTTTAATTTCAAAAGATAAAAAAGCGTCTACAGATTAGACGCTTTCATCGTGTATTTGATCTAAAATTAGATTTTTTCGATAATCATTGCAGATGCTCCACCGCCACCATTACAGATAGCTGCACCACCAATTTTTCCTCCGTTTTGCTCTAAAACATTTAATAATGTAACCAAAATTCTTGATCCAGAATTTCCAAGTGGATGACCAATAGAAACCGCACCACCATTTACATTGACTTTAGAAGCATCAAGGTTTAATAATTTAGTATTTGCAATTCCAACAACTGAAAACGCTTCGTTAAATTCCCAGAAATCAACATCAGCAGCTGTCATATTTGCTTTTTTCAATAATTTTTCAACCGCTTTAGCTGGTGCAGTTGTAAATTTTGAAGGTTCTTGAGAAGCATCAGCATAAGCAATAACTTTTGCAAGAGGTTTTAATCCTAATTCGTTTGCTTTATCTAAAGACATTAATACTAAAGCAGAAGCTCCATCATTAATTGTAGAAGCATTTGCAGCAGTTACAGTTCCGTCTTTAGAGAAAACAGCGCGCAAACCTGGAACTTTATCAAAGTTTACATTTTTATATTCTTCGTCTTCTTTAAAAATAACTGGTTCTCCTTTGCGTTGAGGAATTTCTACAGGAACAACTTCGTTGTCAAATTTTCCAGCAGCCCAAGCAGCAGCAGATTTTTTGTAAGAATTAATTGCAAACTCATCTTGCTCTTCACGAGAAATATTGAACTCAGTTGCACAAGTATCTCCGAAAAGTCCCATCATTTCTTTGCTGTAGTAATCTTGTAAACCATCGTTCACAATTCCATCTAACAAAACAGTATTTCCGTATTTATTTCCAGTTCTTGCATTTGGTGAATAGAAAGGAACCATCGACATGTTTTCCATTCCTCCAGCAACTACAACATCTGCGTCACCTAAACGAATTGCTTGTGTAGCAAACATTACAGCTTTCATACCAGAGGCACAAACTTTGTTTACCGTTGTTGCAGGAATTGTATTTGGTAAACCTGCTTTTATCATTGCTTGCTTAGCAGGTGCTTGTCCTTCACCAGCTTGCAATACATTTCCCATATATACTTCATCAACCAAAGATCCATCTAAGTTGATTTTATCTAAAGCTCCTTTAATAGCTGTTGCGCCTAAATCTGTAGCTGGAACGTTAGATAAACTTCCCAAAAAAGATCCCATTGCTGTACGAACAGCTGAAACTATTACGACTTCTTTCATTTAATTTGTGATTTGTTGTTTTTATTATGATAACTTAATAATGCAAGATATAAAATTTATAGTAGTATTAATTTGATTTACTTTTTAAAGATTTTTTAAATTTGTTATTGACTTAATATAGATAATTGATTTTTTTTGTTAAAATGATAATTATCTTAGAATAGAATATTTTTTGAAGAATAAAATGATTAAAATGCTGAAGAATAAAATGATATTATTTGGTTTGATTTCGTGTTTTGTAATTACAATCGGAAATGCGCAAACCTTTGATCAAAAATATTTTAAATCAATTTTAGATTCGCTTACGTCAAATTCGTTTGCTGGCAGAGGTTATGTAGAAAATGGAATGACAAATGCTGGAATTTATTTACAAAACGAATTTCAAAAAAATGGATTGAAGTCTTTTTCTAATCGTTATAATCAAACATTTACTTTTCCGATTAATATTATCAAAGATGCAAAACTGAAAATTAATGGAAAAGAATTAAAATATGGAATTGATTTTATTGTAAAACCAATTTCTAAATCAATTTCGAAAACCAATTCACCTTTTTATATTTTTGACACAAAAGCCTATGTGGAATCTTTTCAGTCGAAAGATAAAACGAGGGATTTTATTGTGAAAGATGATGAATCGCAAAAAGGAAAACATATTATTTTGCCGCCTTTAGTGACTTCTGTAGATTCTATTCAGAAATATTACAAACAATGGGCGAATATTTATGAGAAAAATGAAAATAAAAATCGAGCGATTTTTAGATTTACATCAGATAAATTGACTTCAAGTCTTAGTCAACGACAATCTTCTATTTCAGAATTTATTATTTCGGATAAATTTTATTCTAAAAATTTAAAAATAAACGATTATTCTATTGATTCAGAGTTAAATAATTCATTCGAAGCAAATAATATAATTGGTTACATTGACGGAAAGAACAATGATAGCGTAATTGTGATTTCTGCTCATTATGATCATTTAGGGAAAGTTGGACAAACTATTTTTCCTGGAGCGAGTGATAATGCGAGCGGAACTGCAATGATGATGGCGCTGATGAAGTATTATTCAAAACATCAGCCTAATTATAGAACAGTTTTTATGGCTTTTGCAGGTGAAGAAGCGGGGATTTTAGGCGCAGATTATTATGTTAATCATCCTCTTTTTCCATTGAATCAAATCAAATTTTTAGTCAATTTAGATATTATGGGAGCGGGCGATCAAGGAATTCAAGTTGTGAATGGTAAAGTTTTTAAAAATCAATTTGAAAAATTAGTTGAATTCAATCAAACAAATAAATACCTAAAAGAAGTTAAAATTCGAGGAGAATCGTGTAATTCCGATCATTGTCCGTTTTATTTGAAAGGTGTTCCGTCGTTTTTTATTTACACATTAGGAGGAAAAGGTTTTTATCATGATCCCAATGATACAGCTGAAAGTTTGGATTTGAGTTCCTCTGAAAAAGTATATAATTTGTTGAAAGCTTTTATTGATAAGCTATAAAAAAATAATCCGTTCAAAGTGAACGGATTACTAACCAACCTAAACTACTATAAAAAACTCTAAAAAGTAAAAAGAGTGCGAGTAATTCCAAACTTCATAAATCAATTTCGTTATACTCGTTGTTACTCTTTGTCTTACTATCTATGAATAAATTATTTGACACTGCAAATGTCTAACTTTTATGTCTTGTTTGGAAAAATTGTAAAAGATTTTATTTATAATAGTTATAGAGAATATTTATAATAAACGTTTGTTGTCGGATATTAAACTTTGTATTAATTTGTTAAAAATAAACAATAATAGTTAAAGTGTAATTGTATGAAAGCGTACTTTAACACCTTTTTAACTATTTGTTTACGAAAATATGATGAAATGATAAGATTTGAAATCTTTTCAACTAAATTTGATTTTTGAATCGTAAAGACTTCATAAATTTAAACAAATTTTAAACCAAAACGCCAAAATGAGACTTTTTTTATTGGTTTTTTCCTTACATATTGTGTTATTTGTTGATGCGCAAAATGTTAACCCAAATCAAATTCGAACAAAAATTTACGATACTATTTTACAAGATATCCAAAAACAAAGTTTAGAATTTCCGAACAAAAAAATTGTGGTAGATCCTACGATTAATAAGTTTGAAGATTATAAAATGGACGAATTTGGGCTGAAATTAGATTCGGCGAAATATCTACAAGACACTTCAATTTGTTCTAAATTAACAACCTATAAATGCGTTTCGAAATTTGAGATTGATAATTATTCGATTACCAATGTTTACAAAGATGAAGCAGATGCGTTATATCCTGACTTTTATGGGATTTATGCACCAATCGATTCGTGGTACAATTTGATTTATTATGCGGCTGTTAATCATTTTGAGAAGGATAGAGAATTTCAATTTAACGTCTTAATTCCAGTTCGAAATGTGCAAATGAAAAATAAAACGATGAAGGAAAAAATGTTCTTTTATAACGTTTTGTTTGATGAGCAATTTAAGATTCTAAAATTTGAAAAATTATTATTAAAACATTAAAATTCAATCAGAAAAGTTGTAAATTAGCAAGACTCAAATTTTTAATTGATGTTAAACGTTAGCGCTTATATAGACGAGCTTTTGCAGTTATCAAAAGGCAATTTACGGATTTGCCGTATGAATTGGTGGCTTTTAAAATACGAAGATGAATTTGAGAAAGCAATAGAACAAACGTCTTGTAAAAAGTGGCAAAGATGGCTTTATAATGGAGAACATCCATATCCATGTGTTTGTCCAAAGCGCGAAAAATTATGCGTTTTTATCGATTTATATCGTGAATTGGATCGTTTGACACAAGTGCAACGTTTAGAGAATTTTTTTCACGAATATTTTCAAAAATTTGAGTTGATTAAAGATTCAAAAGAATCTTTAAAAAATTGGATGAATGATATTCGTCCAACGATTTCCTCTATTTATTTATTATTGGATAAGAATGATAATCTAAAAATTAGATTTTATAATTCGGATCCAGTTTTGGAAGTGAATATCAATAAAAATGATTATAAATACACTTTGTTGTGTTTGGATATTTTTAACTACAACATGTATGTAAGAGGCATGTAAATGAAAAGAGAGTTGACAAAATCAACTCTCTTTTTTATGAAATAATAGATTAAATATGGCTTATTTAATTAAACCAATTTCTCTTAAACGCTGAGTCAAGAAATCTCCAGCTGTAATATCTTCAAATTGTTTTGGATTTTCTTCTGTTACACAATCTTCTAAAACAGATAAATCCATTTCAGAAACTGGATGCATAAAGAATGGAATAGAAAAACGAGATGTTCCCCATAATTCTTTCTCTGGATTAACCACTTGGTGAATTGTTGATTTTAATCTGTTGTTTGTGTGACGAGATAACATATCACCAACATTAATCACCAATTCGTCGTCAGCAGCAATAGCATCAACCCAAGTTCCATCGTGACGTTGCACTTGTAATCCACGACCTTGCGCTCCCATTAACAATGTAATCAGGTTAATATCACCGTGGGCACCAGCACGAACTGCATCTTTAGGCTCTTCTGTGATAGGAGGATAGTGAATTGCTCTCAAAATAGAGTTTCCGTTTTTTACTTTATCATCAAAGTAAAACTCGTCTAAACCTAAGAATAAAGCCAAAGCACGTAAAACGTAAACTCCTGTTTTTTCTAATTGTTTGTATGTTTCTTCACCATAAGTGTTAAAACCTGGAACTTCATTTACATCAACATTTTCTGGATAGTTGTATTTCGCTTTATCTTCTTCAGATAAATACTGTCCAAAATGCCAAAATTCTTTCAAGTCACCAACGGTTCTACCTTTTGCATGTTCGTTACCGAAAGCTGTATAACCGCGTTGACCACCAATTCCTTCAACTACATAACTTTGTTTTGTTTCTGTAGGTAAAGCGTAAAATTCGCGAACGCTTTTATATAAATTTTCAACTAATTCGTCAGATAAAAAATGTCCTTTCAAAGCAACGAATCCTATTTCTTCGTATGCTTTACCAATTTCGTTGACAAATTTTTGTTTTCTTGCAGGATCATCAGATAAAAAGTCTGCTAAATTAACCGATGGAATTCCGTTTTGTGACATTTATATTTTTTATAAAATTTCTTCTGCAAAGGTATAGAAAGATTTCTTTTGTGAATAATATTGTTAATAACTTTTTTAATCAACTGTTGGTTTGATGCAAAACTAAGTCGTTTAAATGGTTCTAATTGTTTAAAATATTAATTATAAGTAAAATATGATTTTAAACATAGGTTTTGATAATTTCTATCTTGATAAATATAATTTATTAAAATTACATTATAAATAGTTATTAATAATAGTTGTTTTAAATAATATGAATTAATTTTAAGAATATGAAGAAATATTTATTTGTATTTTTTGTTTGTATTAGCATAATGTTGTTTTCACAAGAGTCTATAAAAACTCCTTTGATATATCTAAGTTGTAAAAAAGTTGAACAGAAGGGAAATGAGGAGTTGAATAAATGTTTTAAACAAAATTTTAGAAAAGATTTTTATAAAATGGTAAGTACGGAATTAAGGTCGAGAAACTTAATTACAAATTATCTTCTTAAAGCTGAATTCAATTTTACTTTTGATGAAAATGGTGTAATTTCTATTTCTGATTTTGAAGGAAGTGAGGATACGAAAGATATCTTAGAAAAGTCTTTATTTAGATTAAATGAGAGAATTAAAGGAGGTAAATATAAAATTATTCCAGCAAAGAATAATGAAGGGAAATTTATAAAAACCACTATAAAAGTTCCATTTCAATATGCATTTGTGAGAAGTTAATTATTAATCTTCTTTCTAATCGTTATCAATCATTCTATATTTGCAAAAATATTTATGATGAAAGATCAATTTTTTCAATATATACAAGACTTACAAAATAAAATTATTACTAAACTTGAACAAGTTGATGGTAAAGCTAAATTTTTAAGAGATAGTTGGGAACGCGAAGAAGGCGGCGGAGGTCTTTCATGTGTTTTAACTGACGGAGCTGTTTTTGAGAAAGCTGGCGTTAATATTTCAAAAGTTTATGGAGAATTACCAGAAACAATGCAAAAAGCGTTAAATGTTTCGTCAGGTAAATTTTTTGCTTGTGGATTGAGTTTGGTTATTCATCCAACAAGTCCACATATTCCGACGACTCATGCGAATTGGAGATATTTCGAAATGTATGATAAAGATGGAAATATTGTCGATCAATGGTTTGGAGGAGGTCAAGATTTAACACCGTATTATTTGGATGAAGAAGATGTGATGCATTGGCATACAATCTGTAAAAAAAGTTGTGATGCGCATGATGTGGCTTTTTATCCGAAGTATAAAGAGGAATGTGATAAATATTTTTGGAATACTCATCGTGAAGAAGCCCGTGGAATAGGAGGTTTGTTTTTTGATTACTTGAAACCAACTTCAGAAAAAACAGTTGAACAATGGTATGATTTTGTAACGGAAGTAGGAAACTCATTTTTAGAAGCGTATATTCCGATTGTTGAAAAGCACAAAAATGATGAATTTTCTGATGAACAAAAGGAATGGCAAGAAATTAGAAGAGGTCGTTATGTGGAATTTAATCTAATTCATGATAGAGGAACTTTATTTGGTTTGAAAACAAATGGACGAATAGAATCTATTTTGATGAGTTTGCCAAAACATGTACAATGGCACTATAATCACCAACCAGAAGAAGGTTCGGAAGAATATAAATTAGTCGATGTTTTGAAACATCCAAAAGATTGGATTTAATCAATAAAATATAAAATGCCTGAACATTTGTTCAGGCATTTTTTTAATCTTCTCTCGATCCGTCATCTGCCATTCTGACCATTTTAGGTGTAAAAGTAGCCACAACATCAACCAGATCTTGTTGTGCAGCCATTACTTCGTGAATATCTTTATACGCCATCGGCGCTTCATCTTTTCCGCCTCCAATTAGTGTAATTCCAAAATCATTCAAATAATCGTTTATCTTGTTTTGTGATAATGATTTAATTGCTTGTGTTCGGCTCATCTTTCGACCAGCACCATGAGAAGCCGAATGAATAGAATTTTCTTCACCTTTTCCGCGAACCAAAAATCCTGGCGCAGTCATTGAACCTGGAATAATTCCCATCACATCTTTAGAAGCTGGTGTTGCACCTTTTCGATGAACAATTACTTCTTCGCCATTGTAAATTTCTTTCCAAGCAAAATTATGATGATTTTCTACTTTAGCTAAAACTTCTGCACCGATAGATTTTTTAATTTTTTGATGAATAATTTCGTGACAAGCCGAAGCATATTCACCAGCCAAATTCATCGTAATCCAATATTCTTGACCTTCTGCAGAATCCAAATCCAAATAAGCTAAATTTTGTGCTTTATAAGGAAGTTTACAAATTTCTTTTGCAATTTTTGTATAATGTCCAGCGATTGTAGCACCGAAACCTCTCGATCCAGAATGCGTTAATAACGCTAAATACGAACCTTTTTTGATGTTCAGTTTCTTATCATCTTCTTTGAAATCAATCAGACCAAATTCTACAAAATGATTTCCTCCTCCAGAAGAACCCAATTGCGACCACGCTTTATCTTTTAAATTTTGAATAAATGAATTTGTTTCGAATTTTGCATCATCCAAAATCTGATGTTCGGCTTTGTATTGACCATGAAAACCATGTCCTGCACCAAACTTTGTGTTTTTTATTAAAGTTTTTTTTAAAGAATCATGATGCTTAAAATAATAAGAAGCAGGTAAATCATAAATCGATAAAGCCATTCTACATCCAATATCAACGCCGACACCATAAGGAATAATTGCATTTTTTGTTGCTAAAACTCCGCCAATCGGTAAACCATAACCTTGATGAGCATCTGGCATTATTGCGCCGGCAACTGTTACAGGAAGTTTCATGGCTACTTTCATTTGTTCTAAAGCACCATCTTCAATATTTTTTGCACCATAAATGTTGAAATCGTTCGGATTTTCATTCAATTCAATTAAGTTTTCATCTTGTTGAGGTAAATGAATTCCATTGATAAAACCATTTGCAAGCGTTTTGAAAATTTTATCTTCTAAGAAATCTTGTGGCGAAGACAAAACTTGCGCATATTTATCAAGCATTTCGGCTTTTGTATAACCATTTCTTTTTCGGTTAATTTTTAAGGCAATTCCTAAAATTTCATTCTCAGGATAACCCAAGGCAATCAAATCAATTCCATTAATTGGTTTGTTTTGTTGTTCGGTTGTTTTCATATAATTTGGTTAGAATATTATTTTGTAAACATTGTTTTTAGTTCATTTAATACATTCGACCCACCAGAAATTGAGATTTCTCCTACTTTATCAGCAATTTTTTCGATGTATTCCATCTCTTTCAATTTCCATAATGTTTCGTTTTCTTCCATTAATTTTGCTGTATTCAACAAGCTTCTTGTTGAAGCAGTTTCCTCACGACGCGTAATCGAATTAGCTTGAGCCGTTTTTTCGGCAATCAAAACACGGTTCATAATTTCTCTTATTTCTCCAGGAAGAATAATGTCTTTCATACCTGCGTCAATCAATTTTAGACCAATTTCTTGGAATTCAGCTTGATATTTTTGAATGATATAATTCGTTACCGAATTTTTATCTGACATCAAATCATCAAAATTCATGTTTCCAATAAATTCTCTCAAACCTAATTGAATCGCTTGATAAATCATTTTTTCGAAATCTTTGTTCGATTGATAAGCGTTTAACAAATCAGTAATTTGATAATTTACCATAAAATTGATTCGTAATTGCGCTTTATCTTTCGTCAAAATTTCTTGTCCCGAAATTTCAATTGTTTGCGGACGCATATCAAAAGATACCATCGAGATTTTAACTTCGTTGTTGTAAAATAGGTATTCACCAGCTTTTAAAACCGAATCAAATTCATTGTCTTTAAATAAAATTCCTTCGAAATATGGCGCAACAGAAATGATACGAATTGCACCAGCTTTTCTCAAAATATCAATTTCTCTTTTTGTTAAATTCTTAATTTCGTCAGTAGAATTCAAGTCAAATTTTATAGCTTTTAATTGAGTCGAATTTTTCCAAATCATCACGTTTTTATTGTAAAAAGAATCATAGATTTGATTGTTTTTGTAAATAATCAACACTTCGTTATGTAATACTTCGATAAAATCTACCATATTTTTTAATGTTTCATTTTCCAAAATCATTGCGTGGAATTTTTCATCAATTATTTCGTTGATGTTTAATTTTTCGATGTTTTTATTAAAGAAAATCCAATAATTTCCTTTTGAGTAAATTTTATCTACTTCGTTATTTTTGATATAGATTCCAATTTCTTGGTTGTTAATTGCTAATTTTTTCATTTTATTATTTTTTATAGGTTTTTACTATTTTTTTTGTCATTCTGAGCCTGTCGAAGAATCTTTATTATGAGATACTGAAACGAGTTCAGGATGACTATTTTTTAATTCTATTCTCGATACAATTTTTCTTTATTTTCATTTCGAAAAATTACTCGAATTGACGAATTATTGTCATTCTGAGTTTATCGAAGAATCTTTTTTTTAAATTTTCTAATAAAAAAGCTAAATCATTTTCCTTTTTTAAAACGGAATTTGAAGTTTGAGCAGCTTCTTTTGATTTCTTACTTTTAACTTTTTTCAAATCATTTTGACTTGATTTTTTATTTTTAAACTTTTGAAATCAATCATCAACTAAAGTTTCAAATTCAGGTTTTGAGCAAGTTTTTGATCTTATTTCAAATTCATTTCAACGAAATAAATTCTTTATTCGAAAAGAAAACTTTTTAGCTTTTTTGTTTCTAATGGTGCCTTTTTCAGGCGATAAATACAGATTAAAAGTCTGTTACTAGAGCCGAATTCTAGTGCGTTAAACCAATACTCATTTATTAAATAAGTGAAGGAGTCGAACCTTCTGCGCGTTTGTTTTAATTATTCAGAATAGAAGTGATGAAGCATTTTCTACTACAATGCTATACTGAAACATTTGTTAAGGAACAATTAAAATCGTTTGGTTGTTAAACCTTTGACAAAGTTGGAGTAGAAGTGTGCGAATGAATTGCGCAATAAAATATTTTTTCGAAATAATTTGTAAATGATGATGAATAGAGGATTTTATATTGAAAATATTTTGAATAAAAGTTGAAGTGAAAATTTCTACGCAAATAGATTGCGTACTTTGATTTGAAATTTGTAGTATTGAAGAAAGAAATCAACCATGGCAACCAATAAAATTGCATTAATACGTTATCAAACGATCGATAAATGTCTTCAAAATCATTTCAGAAAATGGAGATTAGAAGATTTAATAGAAAAAGTTTCGGAAGCTTTGTATGAATACGAAGGAATAACTTCTGGCGTTTCGAAACGTACAATTCAGGGCGACATTCAGGTGATGCGAAGTGATAAATTGGGTTATAATGCGCCAATTGTTGTTCGAGAAAAAAAGTTTTATGAATATAAAGATCATGATTATTCGATCCATAATTCGCCTGTTTCGTCTGCAGATTTAGATAAAATGAAAGAAGTGATTTCGGTGATGAAACAATTGAATGGGTTTAATTATTTTGATGATATGAACGAGATTATTACTCGTCTCGAAAATAATTTATCCAAGCAAACTCATCAACAACCAAATTATATTCAGTTCGAAGAAAATCCATTATTAAAAGGTTTAGAACATTTGAACCGGTTGTATCAAGCAATTGTAAAGAAACAACCTTTGCTGATTTCGTATCAATCTTTTACCTCAAAAAGTAAAGAGCCAAAACAACAAGTTTATTATCCGTATTTGTTGAAAGAATACCGTAATCGCTGGTTTTTATTAGCTAAATCGAGAAAAGATAAAAATTTGTATACGTTGGCTTTGGATAGAATTGTTGAGTTTTATGAATTGGCAAATGAACCTTTTGTCGATGAGCAAGAAATTAATTTTGATACGTATTATAACAATGCGATTGGTGTAACGAAAAGTGTGAAAGAAAGAGAGCAGCGTGTTGTTTTTCGTGTGAATAAAAAATTAGCGCCTTATGTGGTGACAAAACCAATTCATGCGACGCAAAAAGTGTTGGAAGTGACGGACGAAGGAACTTTATTTTCGATAGAAGTTGTACATAATTTTGAGTTGGAACGAGAACTTTTAGGATTTGGAGAAGAAATAGAAATTCTTGCTCCAAGATTAGTGAAAAAAAGAATCAAAACACGATTAGAAAGAGCATTAGAAAAATATAAAAAATAGAATTTCTTTCATACATTTAATTCATTAAAAATTAACTTAAATGATATGGAATAAAAGAATAATGACACTTTTGAGTGTCTTTTTATTAATCTTCTCGACAAGTTCGTTTGCACAGAAAGCGAGTGATTTTGTGAAGAAATATATCTATTTAACTTTTGATGATGGGCCTTTGAATGGAAGTGAAAATATTGATGAGGTTTTCAAAAATGAGAAGTTAAAAGTGACTGTTTTTCTTGTTGGAGAACATGTGGAGAAAAATAAAACAATGACGAATTATTTTAAATATTACGAAGATAATCCGTACATCGAAGAATGTAATCATAGTTGGACGCATGCGAATGATCAATACAAAAAGTTTTATAGTAACGAGCAAACGTCGGTTGAGGATATTTTGAAAAACCAATCGATACTAAAATTACAAGATAAAATTGTTCGTTTACCAGGAAGAAACATGTGGAGATTGGACGGAAAATCGAAGAATGATGGAGCTTCTGGTGTACAAACGGCTGATGGTTTAGCAAAGTTGGGTTATAAAGTTATTGGTTGGGATTTGGAATGGACGCATCATGGAAAAGATGGAACACCGGTGCAATCTGTTCAAACGATTTATAAACAAATTGTTAATCAATTAGAATCGAATAAAACCTTTACAAATAATAATATAGTTGTGTTAATTCATGATGAGATGTTTCAGAATAAATGGGAAGAGTCCGAATTGAAACAATTGGTTGATCTTCTTAAAAAACATGATAACTATATTTTTGAGCAAATAAAATTTTATCCTCAATAAAACTTTTATAAAATACAAAAGCTGTCCAATTTTGGACAGCTTTTTATATGTAATAATCTGTATAAATTAGTCTCCCATCATTCCTCCAACTAAAGAATTGACAATTGCTAAAACAATACCAAATAATAATGCATACCAGAATCCGTCCACATGGAAACTATCTCCCATAATTGCACTTGCTAATAAGATAATGATTGCTGTAATCACAAAAGAAAATAATCCTAATGTTAAGATTGTTACAGGTAAACTAATAAAGTTTAAAACTGGTTTTACAACAGCATTTAAAAGTCCAATAACAAGTGCAACAATAATCGCAGAACCATATCCTTTTACAGATACTCCAGGTAAAATGTTAGCAAGTCCGAAAACAACTAATGCTGATACCAAAAGATTAATAATAAAGCCCATAATTTGTATTTTTTAGATTAATATATCTAAATTAAAATCAAAAGCTTTGCCAAATTGTTAAAAATTTTAATAAAAATAAAAAAAGCTCAGAAATTTCTGAGCTTTAGTATTATTGTATTGAGAAGATATTCTTTTTATAATTGTTCAAAAAGATATTTCATGTTGACTTCTTTGTCGATAATTTGAGCTAACTCATTAATATTAACACGTTTTTGCTCCATTGTATCACGGTAACGTAAAGTAACAGAATTATCGTTTAATGAATCGTGGTCAACAGTGATACAGAAAGGTGTTCCAATCGCATCCATACGACGGTAACGTTTACCGATAGTATCTTTTTCTTCGTACATTACGTTGTAATCTAAACGTAATTTCTTCAAAATTTCTTTCGCTAATTCTGGTAAACCATCTTTCTTTACCAATGGTAAAACAGCAGCTTTAATTGGCGCTAATGCAGCTGGTAAAGATAATACAACACGTTCTGATCCATCTTCTAAAACTTCTTCTTTCAATGAATTTGAGAAAACTGCTAAAAACATACGATCCAAACCTACAGAAGTTTCTACAACATAAGGTGTGTATGATTCGTTTGTTTCGTTATCGAAATATTGAATTTTTTTACCTGAATGTTGTTCGTGTGCTTTCAAATCGAAATCTGTACGTGAGTGAATTCCTTCTAATTCTTTGAATCCGAATGGGAATTTAAACTCAATATCAGCAGCAGCATTTGCATAGTGCGCTAATTTTTCGTGGTCGTGGAAACGATAATTTTCATTTCCTAAACCTAAAGTTTGATGCCAACGTAAACGTGTTTCTTTCCATTTTTCGTACCATTCTAATTCAGTTCCTGGTTTTACGAAAAATTGCATTTCCATTTGTTCAAACTCACGTTGACGGAAAATAAATTGACGTGCAACAATCTCATTACGGAAAGCTTTACCAATCTGAGCAATTCCGAAAGGTAATTTCATACGTCCAGATTTTTGTACGTTCAAGTAATTTAAGAAAATACCTTGAGCCGTTTCTGGGCGTAAATATAAATCCATTGCTTGATCTGCTGTTGCTCCTAATTTTGTTCCGAACATCAAGTTGAATTGACGAACTTCTGTCCAATTTTTAGAACCAGTTACAGGATCAGCAATTTCTAATTCTTCAATCAAAGCTTTTATATCGTCTAAATCTTCGTTTTCCAAAGATTTTCCCATGCGCGCTAAAATTGTATTGATTTGATTTTGATATTCTACAACACGAGGATTTGTCGCAACAAATTGATCTTTATCAAAAGCATCACCGAAACGTTTTGCAGCTTTCGCAACTTCTTTCTCTATTTTACCTTCAATTTTTGCACAATGATCTTCAATTAAAACATCGGCACGGTAACGTTTTTTAGAATCTTTGTTATCAATCAAAGGATCATTAAACGCGTCAACGTGGCCCGAAGCTTTCCAAGTAGTAGGGTGCATAAAAATAGCAGAATCAATGCCGACAATGTTTTCGTGCATTTGTACCATTGCTTTCCACCAATATTGTTTGATGTTATTTTTTAGCTCAGCTCCGTTTTGACCATAATCGTAAACGGCTGATAATCCATCATAAATCTCACTCGATTGAAAAATGAAACCATATTCTTTCGCATGAGAAACTACTTTCTTGAAAATATCTTCTGACATAATTAATTGTGTGTTCTTATTTAAAGTGCAATTTTAGTGATTTTTGATGACTATTGAGGTATATTTTGATAAAATCGTAAGGCTTTAATCGCTTATTCTATTTTTTGAGAAGATTATTAACAAAATGATTGATTTTACTATTCGAGTTATTTCAATTTCAATCAAAAAAAACATACTTTTAAATCATTAAAAAATGATAACCTTATGAAAAAGTTTATTCTTCCTATTCTATTATTAAGTTTTGTTACAAGTTGTAATTCTAATAATTCATCTAGTTCATCAACAGAAAATAAAATTGAAAGTGAAGTGAAAGATTCGGTTAAAGAATCGGATGTTAATTATAATGTTGCGCTTGATTTTATGAATAATTATGTTGATTATATCATGGATACAATTGTTAAAATAAACGAAGATGAGTATATCAAGCAAAATGAATTGTTGACGCAAAGTTTTAAAGATCGATACAAATTTGTGCAAGATTCTGCTTTTAAAGTTGAGCCAGAAGTTGGGTTGGATTTTGATCCAATTGTCGATGGACAAGATTTTCCTGATAAAGGTTTAAAATAAAATCGATTGATAAAGCAACAGGTTTAGTGACTTTGCAAGGGATAGATTGGCAAAATTTTGAAGTTGTTTTGAAAATTGTTAACGAAAACGATAAATCGTTGGTAAATGGTTCTGGGATTATTAATATTCCGACGAACAAACAGGCAAGAAGATAAAGTGATGAAAACTGAAAATTCTATAAGAAACTTTGAAAATGATATAAATTTCAGTTTGTTTTGATTTGAATTTTTTGTTTATTTTTGTCCAACATGAAAATGCAACATTACATAAAGTATGTTTTGTCGGTGGTTTTGATTTTTTCAAATCTTAGCTACGCATTTTCTATGCATTTTTGTCAAGGAGTGGTGGAGCAAGTGAAGTTGAATCATTTGGATAATAATTCGCACGAAATGGGAGTTTCTACTTCGTGTTGTCCTCCAAAAACAGAAAAAAAACATTGCGAATTACCGGAAAACAATAAATCTAAAAAAGATGATTGCTGTAAGGATATTTCATATTCGGATAAGTTTGTAGAAAAGCAAACTGTCAAAATTCAAAAACTTATTCCGATTAGTTTTATAGTTTCTGAAATTCTTCAAATTAGAATTCCGATTCAAGATGAAGAGGTGAGCAATCAATCTAGTTTCCTTGATTTTTATGTTGCGTCAAATGCACCGCCAAATTATATACTCAATTCTCAGTTAACATTTTACGAAGGGTAATACCCGTTTATTTTTTGATTAAATTAATCAGAAAACAATACGCTATTATCTAAATATTAAAGTATTTGATGAAAATCTAATCAACAAGTACACAATAATAAATAGGCATTGAGCCTTAAATCGTAAAAATGAAAAAAATATTCACTTCAGTATTTATACTAAGTGCTGCGTTTTCTTACGCACAATCTACTTTAAAAGGAAAAATTACAGATCAAAATCAACAACCAATCGTTGGAGCAGAAGTGTTTTGGCAATCGTCAGATATTACTGTTATTACAGATGAAAAAGGAAACTTTGAGATCGAAAATTATCAACCAACCTCAATTTTAGGTGTTTTTTATGACAATGAAACAACAACTTTTAAGGAATTAAAAGACGAATTTCAGAATATCACCATCAATGTAAAAGATCATTTTGGGGATACTTCGTTGAATGAAGTTGTGGTTCGTGATACAAGTAGTTCGCTTAAAAAATCGAAGTTTGCAACCAATATGACGACAATGACTGGAAAAGAATTGTTGAAAGCAGCATGTTGTAATTTAGCTGAATCTTTCGAGACAAATCCTTCTATTGATGTCAATTTTTCGGATGCTGTAATGGGAAATAAGCAAATTAAAATGTTGGGTTTAACCTCTCCTTATATTTTGATTGCAGAAGAAAATATACCAAATGTTCGTGGAGCTTCGCAAGCTTTTGGGCTTAGTTTTACGCCAGGAACTTGGGTAGAAAGTATTCAGGTGACGAAAGGTGCGGGAACGGTGATTAATGGTTATGAAAGTATTTCTGGGCAGATTAATACAGAATTAATCAAACCTTCAAATGATATTCCGTTGTTTGTGAATCTTTATGGTTCTACAGATTCGCGCTTCGAAGGGAATGTGCATTTGAACAAAAAATTGAATGATAAATGGAGTACTTCTTTGTTTATGCATGGAAATGCACGCGTTTCGAAGAATGATATGAACGATGATGGGTTTTTAGATAATCCGCTTGGACATCAAGTTAATGTGATGAATCGTTGGCAATATCAAAACTTAGAAAAAGGTTGGGTTGGATTTTTATCTGCAAGATATTTGAATGATACAAAACAAGCAGGACAAGTTGATTTTGATAAAGATCTTGATAAATTAACAACAAATTATTGGGGGTCAGAAATCAATACAAATCGTGTGGATGTTTCGTCAAAAATTGGGTATGTTTTTCCAGAAATGCCTTATCAAAGTATGGGATTACAAACGGCGTTTAGCTATCATAAACAAGATTCTTACTTTGGATTGAATCAATATGATATTGAGCAACAAAGTTTTTATTCCAACTATATTTTCAGTTCGATTATTAGCAATACAAAAAATAAATTCTCTACAGGAGCGAGTTTTACGTATAATAAATTCAAGGAATTTGTAGCGCTTCCGATTGATGCGAATTATGATCGAATTGATAATTCTGCAGGAGCATTTTTCGAATATACGTTTGATAATATGAAGAATTTCAATATGATTGCTGGGCTTCGTGGAGATTATCATAATCGAATGGGATTTTTCTTAACACCTCGTTTGCATACACGTTATACACCTGTAAAAGGAACAACAATAAAAGCATCGGTTGGTCGTGGAAAACGAATCAATAATATATTTGCAGAAAATCAGAATTTATTTGCTTCTTCAAGACAATTTAATATTTTGGGCGATGGAAATGGAAAAATATATGGTTTAGATCCAGAAATTGCATGGAATTATGGATTTAGCGTAACTCAAGAATTCAAATTATTTGGAAAAAATGCTGATGTTACAGCAGATTTTTATCGAACAGATTTCGAAAATCAAATTGTGACGGATATCGATTATTCAGCGCGCCAAGTTAGGTTTTATAATTTAGAAGGAGATTCGTATGCAAATTCGTTCCAATTCGATTTTAATTATAATCCATTTACGCATTTCAAAATTAGAGCATCATACAAATATTATGATATAGCAACCGATTATGAAAACGGAAAATTAGAACGTCCATTGCAAGCGAAGCATCGTTTCTTTACAAATCTTGAATATGAAACACATGAAAGAAATGGAAGAAATTGGCGTTTTGATGCGACGTATAATTGGATTGGAAAACAGCGTTTACCAAATACATCAGATAATTTGCCAGAAAATCAGTTGAATGAATATTCGAATCCATTTGGGACAATTAATTTCCAGATTACACGTGTTTTTTCAAAACATTTTGAAGTATATATTGGAGGAGAAAATGTAACGAATTATCAACAACATCGCGTAATTTTAGGAGCAGATAATCCTTTTGGTTCAAATTATTTCGATAGTTCGATTGTTTATGCACCAATTTTTGGACAAATGTATTACGCTGGATTAAGATTTAGTTTAAAATAAAAATCATAAAAAATATAAAATAATGAAAAAATTATTAGCCTTTGCTTTGGTTGCGACTTTAGGAATTAGCGCACAAGCACAAAATAAAAATGCGAAACACGATTTACACGTTAAAGGAAATTGTGGACAATGTAAAGACCGTATTGAAAGAGCGGCTTATGGTGTAAAAGGCGTAAAATCTGCTGAATGGGATAGTAATACGCAAAATTTACATATTATATTGAATGAAAAAAAGAGTAAAGTGGATGATGTAGAAAACGCTGTAGTAGCGGTTGGACACGATACTGATAATAAACGTGCAGAAGAAAAAGTGTACGGAAGTTTACCTTCTTGTTGTTCGTATGATCGTGAAGGTTCAGCTGGGGAAGCTAACACGCATAGTCATTAAAAGATTTTAAAATATAAAAAAATCCATCTCATTTGAGATGGATTTTTTTATATCATTTGATTTTCAATTACTGAAACATATCTTTCACACGTTCAAAGAATGATTTTTCATTTTTCGAAGGTTCTGGTGAGAAATGATCATCGTCTCTCATTTTTTCAAAATACGCTTCTTGATCTTTCGATAAATGAGTTGGTGTCCAAATGTTAACATGCACAAATAAATCACCTTTTCCGTAACCGTTCAAATCTGGTAAACCTTGACCTTTTAAACGTAATACTTTTCCTGATTGAGTTCCTTTGTCAACTTTAATTTTCACTTTTCCGTTAACCGTCGGAATTTCTTTCGAAGCACCTAAAACAGCATCAGGAATAGAAACATACAAATCAAAATGTAAGTTGTTTCCATCACGTTTTAATGTATCGTGTTCTTCTTCTTCAATCAAAACAAGTAAATCACCAGGAATACCATCAAAAGGCGCATCGTTACCTTTTCCACGAACTTGTAATTGAATTCCTTCTCTTGCTCCAGCAGGAATTTTAAGATCGATTGTTTCCTCAACTTTGATTAATCCTTGATTATTTGCTCCCGAAGGAATTTTGTCTGCAACTTTTCCTACTCCTTGACATGTTCCACAAGTTGTAGCAGTTTGCATTTGTCCTAAAAATGTGTTGGTAACACGAACTTGTTGTCCAGAACCGCCACAAGATGGACATGTTTTAGATGTAACGCCATCTGCTTGTTTAAAACGTTTAACTTTTACTTTCTTTTCGCAACCGTTAACCATTTCTTCTAAGTTCAATTTTACGCGAATACGCAAATCAGAACCTTTCATTCGACGTGGACCACGAGATTGACCTCCAAATCCACCACCGAATCCTCCGCCTCCAAAGATATCGCCGAAATGAGAGAAAATATCTTCCATATTCATTCCGCCGCCACCGCCGAATCCTGCGCCAGCAGCTCCGCCCATTCCTGCATGTCCGAATTGGTCGTAACGTGCACGTTTGTTGTCGTCGCTTAAAACTTCGTAAGCTTCTGCAGCTTCTTTAAATTTATCTTCTGCCTCTTTGTCACCAGGATTTTTGTCAGGGTGATATTTGATGGCAAGTTTACGATAGGCTTTCTTGATATGCTCTGATGTTGCAGATCTTTCGACCTGCAATATTTCGTAATAATCTCTTTTTGATGACATTTTCTTAATCTAAATTATAATCCAACAACAACTTTAGCGTAGCGAACTACCACATCATTTAATAAATAACCCGTTTCTACAACGTCTACAATTTTTCCTTTTAAATCCTCTGTTGGAGCAGTAATTTGAGTAATTGCTTCGTGTAAATCAGTATTGAAATCGTCTCCAGCTTTAGTTTCCATTTCTTTCAAACCTTTTGCACGTAACGTTTCTACTAATTTATTATTGATTAATTCAACACCTTGATGTAAGCTGTCGTCTCCAGACTTTTCAATTTGATTTAAAGCGCGTCCAAAATCGTCTAAAACAGGCAATAAAGACGTAATAACTTCTTTATTTGCTGTCTTGAAAATGTCCATGCGTTCGCGCGAAGTACGTTTTTTGAAGTTGTCAAACTCTGCAAATAAGCGTAAATATTGGTCTTTTTCTTTTGCTAATTGTTCCTTAACAATTTCTAATTCTGACTTTCCAGCAGTTTCTTCTTGTGGTTGTTCTACAGTGTTATCACTCTCTTGAACGTTTTCTTGAAGATTCTCGTTCTCTAATTCTTCGTGTATATTTTGGTCAGACATATTCTTATTAGTTTTTTTGTTTCTGATTGAATCAAATAGTTTGCCAATGCCCATTATGTGTCGTTTTGTCAGATTTTAAATAAAAAAGAAGCACTTCTGTCGCGAGAAGTGCTTCGGTAAATGTATAAAGTTTTTTTTGATTTGAGTTTTACTTTGAGGATGCGAAGTTGAAATGAATTCAACTTGACAAAGAGCGTATAAAAAAACATTTTATTCTTTACAATTATCTTAGCCTGTCTTTTTGTCTTTCCATTTTTTTGGAAAAAAATTAGTATAACCCGTTGTGCATTTTGATTAATAAAGAATAAAGTTGTTCATTTGATTGAAAATCAGTAAATTGTTTTAACTACAAAACATTTACAATGAACAACTTACTTGCAAATTACGAAAGAATATTGGAAGTTCTACGGAAAATATCAACAGATACACTTTTAATTTATCAACGTAGAAGACCTAAACTTTTTGATTTAGAACTTATCAGTCTTGTCTTAACAGCTGAATTTATGGGTATTGATAGTGAAAATCATTTATTTCGAAATCTTCCTAATGCGTTAAGTTGTAAAATTGAGCGTAGTATTTACAATCGTAGAAAACGTAGATTAT
>Ga0207791_1000030_pt1 | contig 72116 bp, 58 predicted proteins | sample HigsolmetaGSP16D_FD_184844 | JGI IMG/M metagenome (GOLD analysis project Ga0207791, IMG submission 184844) | High solid enriched microbial communities from the Joint BioEnergy Institute, USA - SP1-6-D (SPAdes) | ecosystem: Engineered > Bioreactor > SSF (Solid state fermentation) > Aerobic >...
CTTTCATAACTCAATTCTACCGCTCGTAATTTAAATGAAGCATCGTAATGATTTTTTATTCCTTTCATAATTGTAAGATAAGTATTATATACCTTTTCTTACTCTGGAACTTTCGTTAGGATATCCAAAGTGGAAATTTATATGGTGCATCTACTTTAATGGGGTTTTATGCAGATGAATTGGATTACTATGCGTTAGCAACGAATCCGGTAAATGATTATGTAGAACATAGAATACTTTCTTCTAATACCATTAATTCATCCATATGGTCAAGTGGCTATCAATTAATTTATATGTGTAATGTAGCATTAGAACGTTTAGATAATAGTAAAAATTTATCTAATGAAACAAAAAATCAATTGAAAGGAGAAGCTTTGTTTATAAGAGCTTTCGTTCATTTCTACTTGTCTAATTACTATGGAGAGATTCCTTACATCAAAACAAGTCAATATCTACAAAATGTAAAAGTGACTAGACAATCTACACTAGATATATACATCCAATTAAAAGACGATTTGAAGCAAGCACAAGTATTTCTTAAGAACGAATATCCTACTTCTGAACGTATAAGAGCAAACTACTTTACTGTAACAGCTTTACTTGCACGTGTTGAACTCTATCATAAAAATTGGAAAGATGCAGAAGAATGGTCTAATAAAATTATAAATACTGCATCTATGTATTATTTAGAAAATGATCTTTCCAAAGAATTTTTAAAAGAAAGTCATTCTGCAATTTTACAGTTGAAACCTAAAAAGATTGGAGATCCTACGAACGAATCTAAACAATTTATTTTTGAAGTTGGCCCTCCCCCTACTATGGCTTTGAGTCAAAAATTAGTAGATGAATTTGAATCCAAAGATCTACGTAAGCAAATATGGATAAAACAGATCAATAAAGGAACTGATTATTGGTATATGCCTTATAAATATAAACAAAACACTATAAAAAGTGAGTCTACAGAATACGCTATTCTTTTTAGACTTGCTGAACAAATTCTGATACGAGCCGAAGCTAGAATAATGCAAGGTAATATAACAGGGGCTCTACAAGATATAAACACCATACGAAATAGAGCAGGATTGACAAATACAACGGCTGTGAATTCAGTAGCAATAATGGATGAAATCCTTAAAGAACGTCGTTTAGAATTATTTACTGAACATGGACATCGTTGGTTTGATATTAAAAGATTAAACAAAGCTGAAATAACATTACAACCCTTGAAACCTGGATGGAAATCTACTGATATTCTTTTTCCTATTCCAGATACTGAAATAAGGATGAATCCTAATTTACTCCCTCAAAACAATGGCTATTAAAAATAATATTACAATTATGTATAAAATAATTTATACCACATCATTTTTTTTGCTCTTGTTAATTTTATCAATTGAAAAAGTAAATGGACAAACAGACACCAAAAAAGTATACTCTGAAAGCCTAAACGGCCGATGGAGTGAATCTTCTGTTATTATTAATTCAACAGAGGATGGTAAATGGATTTTAATACGTGAAGATTTTCGTAATAAATCAACTCACTATTTAATTCATCAAAAAAGAAAAATTAAAATTGAAATAAGTCTTCTGCTTACTTCAGAATTTTCAACGGATGAAAAATGGTTTGCATATTATACTTCTAATAAAGAAATTAAAGTAATCAATCTTCTAAATTTAAGTAATAAAACATTCAATAATATTTCTTCTCATGTATTTAGTTTTGATAATAATTCGAGATTTATAGCATTCTATCAAACGAATGAAAAGAAGTCTCTAATCATCTACAATTTACAAAATGATACAACAAACGAGTTTATAGGTGTTTCTGACTTTAGATGGAACCCTAAAGGTGATAAAGTTGCTATGATTTTGAATAATCCTATTTTATCAGATGTTAGGATCTATAATTTAGATCATAATAGTGTAAAAGTTATTCAATCATTTGATCATACTAATTTAAGCCTTTTGAATTGGAACGAAAATGGGGATGTATTATTATGGTCCGAAAATAACAAAGATAACACCATTTTGTTCCATGTAAATGGTAAAGGAAAAATAAGCAAATTAACTTCCGAAGATATCAGAACTCAATTGGATGACAAAGTTATAAGCACAAGTAACATACGCCTAAGTAGTGATGGTAGATCTGTATTTTTTTATAGAAAAAAGAATAATATACAACAAAAAACGGATGTAGAAATATGGGATACCAAAGATAAATGGATTACTCCTCGTAAAAATTCTTATGACAAAAATAAAAGTGATTTTCTTTTGTCTAGTTGGACACCTGAAGATAATATTGTTAAATCAATAACTGACAGTAACACCTCTTCTATTCTTTACAGACATAAACAACCATACGCATTGGTATGGGACGCGTTACAATATGAACCTCAATACAAACAAGATACCTATGTTGATTTGTATGTACAAGATATAAAAACAGGAAAAAGAAAATTAATTGTAGAACATCTCTATTTAGGTAATTATGATGAGTATGCTGTTTTTTCTCCAAGCGGTCTTTTTGTAGCTTATTTTAAAGAGCATCATTGGTATTTGTATGATATAAAAAAGGAAAAAACCTATAATTTAACAGAATCTATAGGGAGAAATTTTTACAATGAATCTGATAATAATATTACAGATAAAGCTCCAGTAGCGGTTCCTATTTGGTCGGAAGATGAGCATGAAATTCTTTTACAAGATCAATATGACATTTGGTTATTGAATGATAAAAAAGTAACTAATTTAACCAACGGTTCTTCAAAAGGTATCCATTTCAAATTAAGTAAAGCAAATAATACCATAGTTGAAAAACAATTGGTTCGTTATTCTTTTTCTGATACATTTACTTATAATTTTAATCGCCCCTTATTGATAGAAACTATTACAGATAATCTAGAAAAAGGATTTGCTTTGTTACAAAAAAATAAAGTTAAACATTTAATTTCAAGCGATCTAAATTATAGTAACCCTAAACTATTTCTAAATTCAAATAAGTTTGCTTATCAAGTGAGCTCCTATAAAGATTCACCCTCTTTCTATATGTATGATATGATACTAAATAAAAGTGAGTTACTTTATCAAAGCAATCCTACTTTGCAAGAATTTGATTTAGGAAAATCAGAAGTTATTGATTATACTTTACCAAATGGAGTAACCTTAAAGGCTACTTTACTTTATCCTTCCAAATTTGAAGCTTCAAAAAAATATCCAATGATTATTAATATCTATAATCAAAATGCAGATAAAAAGTTTGTTTTTCAATCTCCTAATTTTTATGGTTATGACGGTTTTAAACCTATTAATTATGTCACAAATGGTTATTTTGTTTTATTACCTAATCTTTCATACGAAATAGGTAAACCAGGAGAATCTGCTCTTCTCGCTGTAGAATTTGCACTAAAAAAAGTAATAGAAAACAAAGCTATTGATGCTAGTAGAATTGGATTGATTGGTCATTCTTTTGGAGGATATGAATCAGCTTTTATTGCCACTCAATCTAAATTATTCAAAACAGCAGTTGCTGGTGCTGCCGTAAGCGATTTACAAACTTGGTCTCACGATATGCAAGGCAATGACTGGAATACAGATCAGTTATGGAGAACTGAAAGTCATCAATTTAGAATGGGTGATAGTTATTACAAATTAAAAGATAATTATAAACGTAACTCACCTCTAGATCAAGTAGAACAATTGAAAATGCCCTTGTTACTTTGGACAGGTAAAAATGATTATAATATTAATTGGTATCAAAGTGTTTATCTCTTTATGGGAATGAAACGACTTAATAAGGAAGGTAAATTAGTAATATTTGAGAACGAACCTCATCAAATATTTAAAGAACAAAATCAATTAGAATTATCAAAGATCATAAAAGATTGGTTTGAAAAATATTTAAAATAATAATAAAGAGAGGAAGGAAAATCAAATCATCCTTCCTCTCTTCTTTTCGTCTACTATGGACGATGAGTTAAAGGAACACTACAGAATGTACCATTATCATTTTGATAAATTTGTGGTCCTGATGCTCCCATGTAAGTACATGGAACATCACCTATATTGTTACATTCTTGTGGTACCGATTCACATTTTTCATTCAAAGAATTAAAAATATAACCCGTAATTAACATATCTTCATTTGAAGATTTATTTTCAGAGGCAAATGCAAAAGCAACAGCCATCATTCCTACCCCAATTGGTAGCGCTTTTTTTAGAAAATTTGTTTTCATTTTGTAAAATTTTAATGTGGTGACTTACTCTATTATACAGGTTTTCAGTCTTCCCCTGCATTGCGCAATTAATTATTATTTCTTAGTTTGTACATCCATAATTGATCATCTACTACTCCTATCAAATAATTATTATAAGCCACTAATTGTTGAATTGATTGCTTTGGTTGATGATAAAAATAAAAGCTATATTCATATCTATTGTTTCTAAAATCATACGAGTCGATAATCGACATTCCTTTTGCATGATAATCTTTTTCAAACTTTCCTAACCTATCACTTACAATGAAATATGAATTATTATTTGATGCAGCTGTTTTATTAACCATAATTGTTTGACTACCTAACTCATAGTGATTTCTTTTCTTAAAATGAACTAAATCTATTTTAGCAGATGTAATGGTATCAATTGTATTATTTTGAGACTTCAATATTAAATTCTCATCTAAAACCAGATATTGATTTCTGTAATGATATAGATATGTATATATTTTTGATTGCTTATTCCACTGTAGAAGTCCATCAGTATCAAAGGTACCAGTTGATTGTTTTGTCAGGATTTTATCTTTTAAGTTGAATTTATTTTGATCTGTTACTATTTCTCCAATAACAGTGGAATTTGTTTTATTAATGGCTGTGACTACCGCAATTGCAACAGAATCCCTTGGAATAAATTGATTAAAATAAATCTTTTCATTTAATAGTGTTGATGCTTTCCAGTTTACTATTCTTCCTCTAAGTATTATTGGAACTGTACCGTCACCAACAAAAAAATAGGGAGGTTGCACAACAATACGGATGCGTTTATACGGTAAATCATAACGATTAATCTCAATTCTATGAATATTTTCTGTATAATTATGAAAATCAATCTCTTTTATATAAAGAGGCGCATTATAATTTCCTAAATATATAGAACAGCTATCTACCCCAGCTATATAATAGTCATTAGAATTTAAAGTTATTTGTTTTATTTTGTCAAGAATATGTGGAATGTATTTACGCGTAAACGCATTGTTATACTGAGATTTCTTTTCTGATAAACCATATAAAATGGTTACACTAACAATTCCAATTAAAATAAGAAAGAATTGTTGAATTATATAATCTCTCCATGTTTGAGAAATGTTTGTTATCCTAATGCCAATTAAAGCCAATCCTACAAATACACCATTAAAAATCAGATGTTCTGTCCATCCCATCTTTTCTAAAACTCCACCACATGAACAAGGTGTAAATGCTGTGAAATGTAGAATAATGACAATATAGGTGGTGAACATCACCATTAAGAAAAGTGAAATCTGTAAGGCAATTATTCGGTATCGATCAAACATCAAAAGAACCGCTGTTACCAGTTCTATGATTATAACTCCATACGAAATAGGAATCGCATAACTAGCTAATAAGGGCGATTGTCCTAACTGCGTTTGAAAGGTCTCAAAATCCATCAGCTTGCTTGCCGCTGCATAAATGAACAACACAATAAATAGGTAGCAGATGAGTGTTTGTATAAATGGATCGTATTTTCTCATCTTAATGTGTTTTAGGGTTTAAAGTGAACTACTCACCTCCTTCTTCAGTACGCTTGATATAAGGATCTTTATCTTTTGGTGGATCAGCTTCTTCTTGAATAGAATCAGCAGTAACGATACTATCCAATTCTATATGTAAATCTGATTCGCGTTTTTGTTCTACAACAGATAAACCATCTGATCTTAATTGTTCTTTTTCTTCCTGTTCTATACATTGATAAAATAGGAAACTAATGATGCTAATGAATAAATAAGTTTTTGTTTTCATAGTCGTGTTTTTTAGGATTATTTATATTCTTAGCTTAAAATTAGAAGGCATAATGATTAAAACAATAAAGAAGCACGTCAAAAACATAAACACTATGTTGATTTTATAAAAGTGTTACTTGTAATCGTTTATATTATTAATAATTAGCAAATTACCAAATGTTAATTTTTTAATTTACTATGAAAATAATATCCTACAACGCTGTATAAATGTGTGAAATTTATAAATTCATACATTTCATGGTGTAATCGATTAGTGATTTGTGGTAATTTACAAGCCTTATTCGATTAAAATAAGTAACTTACATGGAAATCTACTACTGTTTTCATCTAAAAAAACAATGCTTATGAAAACATCTGTACCCCTTCTAATTGGATTTTTATGGCTTATTTTCAACATCGAAAATGTCTATGCAATTGATCAACTAAGCACAGAAACAAATGATTTTCTGGTTCAGAGAATTGATTCATTTCAAACCGATAAGAACAATCCCGAAGTTTGGAAGTACATTAATGCTTATATCCTAAAAGCTAAAATTAGTAATGATGGCGAAACGTTGTGCTATGGCTATAAAGAAGCTATTTACTATACACAGGATTATTCAACCAAATTAAAATATGCTGATAGTGCGATAGTTGTTGCTCAACAGACAAGGAATAATGATTTGATTGTTCAAAGTTTTCTTTCGAAAGGATTGGTTCATTATCAGTTCAAGAAATTTCAACCAGCCTTAACGAATTACTTATGGGCTGAAAAGAAACTGAACAAGAAATCATCCACCTACTTAACATATAAAGTCCTTTTTAATGTTGCTTTAATTAAATTTCAATTAAAACAGTTTGAGGAGTCTCATGATCTATTTGCGAAATGCTCTTCTTATTATGAAAATAATAGTTCGGATGTCAATCACCAAACTTATTATTTAAATAGCCTTTATTATTCCGTTCAAATTTTACAGGCTCAACATAAATACACCGAAGCTAATCAACTTAATCATAAAGGTTTGAAATTGAGTCAAGATTCGCAAAACGACTATTTCATTCATTATTTCACCTATTTAAAAGGAATTCAATTCTACTTAGAAAAAGAGTATCAACAGTCTATAACCACGCTAACAAATGAATTAGATCATTTGAAAAGTCACCACGATTCTAATACACTGAGTTTGGCTTATTTTTATATTGGTAAATCTTACGAGGCAATAAATGAAGTACAAAAAGCAATTATATATTTTGAAAAAATAGATCAACTTTTTAATGAATATGATTTTTTAGATAGCGATATTCGTGCTGCTTACGATGCCTTAATCCATAATTCTGAAAATAATCGTAATTACCCAAACCAATTGTATTATATCAATCAGTTACTAAAACTAGATCATTTGACTCAACAAAATATTGTAAAGCTATCTCCTATTCTCCAAAAAGAATATGATGAAAAAGAATTATTGAAGTTGAAGAAAAATGTTGAATTCAAAATCACCATCTACCCTATTTTGATAGGTTTTGTGATCATTTTATGTTCCATCGGGGTATTGTATAGTTACAAACGTTTTTTCAAACAGCTTACGATAGATAAAAAGAAAGTAAAAGAACCTCCTGTTATTGAGATTCCGACTGAAGTTGTAAATCATATTTTGAATCAGTTGAATGATTTTGAAATGAATCACTTGTTTGTACAAAAAACTTTAACCTTAGCTCAATTAGCAAAATCATTTAAAACCAATTCTGCATATCTATCAAAGATTATTAATTCAGAAAAAGGAACTAATTTTTCAAATTACATCAATCAACTTCGAATAAATTATGTTCTTCATCTCCTAATGGATTCAGATCAGTATCATCAACATTCAATTGGTGACTTAGCAGAATTAGTAGGTTTTTCATCTTCTCGCCAATTTTCGAATGTATTCTTTCAAGTGACTTCATTTCGCCCTTATGAATATATAAAACAATTGAAATTCAATCTAAACAAAAACAATTAAAAAGAAAAGACATCTCGATACTTCGGTAGACTCTCAAACCGAGGTTCATTGCCCCTATTCAAAAAGATAGTAAATACCGTCACTTCGAGTGATTTTCAAAATGTAATGTAGAAAATTGTATCGAGAAGTTAGACGTTTTAAAACAATTTTCGTCTTATTCTTCGACATAATCAATGTGACAAAATTCCTTATCAAAAGTGAATTTGAATATTGAAAAAGGATGAAAAAACCGACGATTTAGAATCGAAATGATAACGAATTTTAATAATGAAAAAGGGCGTAGAAACTGGCATTAAAACTCACACGTTAAGAAAATGGTTGAATGCAACGTTAAAAAGATTTTAGCCCGTAGGGTTTGTAAAATCTTTAGTGGAATGAAAACATTTTTAGTAGAGAGGTTTACGGCCTTGACTTTTTGGTTACTTTTTAGTCAAGTAAAAAGTGACATCAAAGAAAATGAATACCTGAGCCACTCCGTGGCTCCTCCTCTTAATATCAAATTTTTAATTTCAAATGTTTTTTTGGATGAGTTTCCCCGAAGGACATATGAATACCAATAATTAAAATAAACAGGAAATGAATAAAAAAATGAAAGGAAGATATGACAAAAAAGAATATTCACCACATAGGTACATAGAACTGACATAGAAAAGACATTTCGATACAATTTTCTTTTTTTATGAAACGAAAATTTACTCAATGTGACAACAAGAAAGAAAAAAACGTAAAACGTTAACCGTAGAACATTGACAATTCCAAATGGCAGGATACTCCCAACATCAAGGCAAGATGAAGGCAACATAGTTGCAGTAGAATGTATGTAAACGATTTTAGAATTACAATTTTAGAATTGAGATATGAGAATTGTAGTATGTAAAAAGTAGTATGTATTTAAGATTAAGAATGAGGTTCTGATCATAATTTACGATAATAAGAAGATAATTATTTTATTACGTTCATTTTTATTCATGAGTTATTATTGTTTTCAAATGAATTCATATGCCCTTCGGGGAAGTCTTGACACAAAAACGAACCAAAAAAGTCAAGACCGCGATTTTCGACGTTCAATTACCATCTCACGCACTAAAAAGATTAAATGATTCGCATACGCTCACTAATCTTTTTTACGCTTGTTTCAATGGATTGAAACTCGTCTGCAAATCGTATGTCGACTCTAAAATCCGTTGTTAAATAGTGAATTTGAGTATTGAAAAAGGATGAAAAACCGGCATTAAAACTCTCACGTTAAGAAAATGGTTGAGTGCAACGTTAAAAAGGTTTTAGCCCGTAGGGTTTGTAAAATCTTTAGTGGAATGAGAACATTTTTAGTAGAGAGGTTTACAGCCAAGAGTTTTTTGATTACTTTTTTGCTCATAAAAAAGTGATAGAAAGAATTTTACATTCTTTTTTTCCTTGATGAAAAAACATTTGAAATTAAAAGGAGAAGCTCCTGTGGAGCTTAGGTAAAATTGTTACAAGTTGATTAATAATTATATGTTCATTTTTATTCATGAGTTATTATTGTTTTCAAATGAATTCATATGCCCTTCGGGGAAGTCTTGACACAAAAACGAACCAAAAAAGTCAAGTCTGTGCTTACAAGTCGGTCAATAACGGCTACTCGCTAAATGCTTTAGAACATTCGCATATGAAATGCGAACATAAATCATTTTTAACGCTCTTTACGCCGAATTGACACTCGACTTTTCAGCAATGACGATTTATAAATTCATTGTAAAAAAAGGATTTTGAATATTGAAAAAGGAGTTAAAAATCCGACGATTTAGAATCGAAATGTTTTAATCATAGTAAATAAATCGATATTTTTCAGTTTACTGAACTATACAATTTCTAAAATAAAAAAAACTATGTTTCTATTGTGGTTAGAAAATTAGAGGATTCGGTTCGACACTTCGACACTTCGTAAACTCAGTAACAAGTTTCAATACTCACATCAAATACCGTCACTTCGAGTGATTTTCGAAATGTAATGTAGAAAATTATATCAAGAAGTTAAACGTTTTAAAACAATTTTCATCTTATTCTTCAACATAATAAATGTGACAGCAAGAAAGAAAAAAACGTAAAAAGTTAAGCGTAAAACATAATAAATTAATTCCCTATAAATTTCAAATAAAAAATCTTGATTTTTCACCTATTCAAAACCCATTAAGTGTTAGTTGTACGATTTTTGATTCATTATTGAATAATAACATTCTAAAAATGAATACCATGAAAAATAACACGACACAAAACATCGCACGATATACCTTAGGAGCTTTTTTGATTGGAGCAGGAATTGCTCACTTAACTATAGCTAGAAAAGAATTCAAGACACAAGTACCAAATTGGGTTCCTTTACCCAAAGATGACACAGTTGTGTATTCGGGAATTGCAGAAATAGCCTTGGGTAGTACGATTGTTTTAGCTCCAGATAGTAAAAAAGAAATAGTTGGAAAAATAGCAGCTTGTTTTTTTGGGGCTGTTTTTCCTGGAAACTGGGCTCAATATAAAAACAAAAGAGATGGTTTTGGATTGGATACAGATCAAAAAAGATTAGCACGATTATTCATGCAACCTTTACTAATTATATGGGCTTTGAAATCGACTAAAAATACTAAATAACTTGTTTGAAGTAACCAACTTACGACAATTGAATTATATTAAACAAATTTGAATGAAAGAGGATGACTTTTAATAAAGATCTAAATAAAAGATTAAAAAAATTACGCAAATAAATAACTGTATGATAATAATTTATAGTATTTTTATCTCAAATAATACTATAAAATTAATATTTGAACAGCGATGAATAAACTATTTATTGTAGCGATTGCAGCAACTTTGATTGTTTCTTGTAACAACAAAACAGAAGAAAAGAAAACGGATAATGTTATAGTAGATACTAATCAAAAACAAGAAAATACGGTTGCTAATAATGGATTTGACATCAGCAAAATTCCATTTTCAACAGCTGATATTGGAGATTTTCCTTTCATAAATCTTCCGCAAGGTTTAAAAGAAATGAACAAACCTTTGGTAAAACAATTTGACATATGTTTTTTTCCTATTAACGGTGTTATGACACCTTTTGAAGGAAAGTTGTATAAAACTTTTGTTTCACCTAAACAAGGAGAAGAATTTTCGCAACATTTCTTTGAAAAAAGTATGGCTGATTATTTACAATCTATCGGGGCTGTTAAAGTGTTTGATGGTGAAATAACCAAAGAAGAATATGAGCGTTACAATAAACAAGATCCGAATAAAGGAGGCGAAGGTGATATGGGATACGCTGGACAAAATATGAAGTTTTGGGTATTACGTACAAAAGATAAAGGAAATGTATATATACAATACCTTTCTAACAATGCTGGTGCTTCGCTTAATGTACTACAAGAAACAGACTTTAAGCAAACTATCACCAAAGTAATGGCAGACGAAATTGCTGAGGATTTGACTAAGAATGGAAAATCTATTTTATATATTAATTTTGATGTTGATCAAGCAAAAATCACGCAAGAAGGTGATGAGATTGTAACTGAAATTGCAAATGCCTTAAAGAAAGATAACGCATTAAAAATATCAATTGAAGGGCATACTGATAATTCTGGCGACGCTAAGCATAACAAAAAACTATCTAATGATCGTGCAAATGCTGTAATGCAAAAACTAATTGCTTTAGGTATTGATAAAACACGTTTATCTGCTATAGGATACGGAGCTGAAAAACCATTGGTAGCAAATGATACAGAAGAAAATAAAGCTAAAAATAGACGTGTAGAGTTGGTTAAAGTAAAGTAAAATCTATATATGTTTTAATTTTATTAAACATGAAAAATATTGATACTAATCCGTAGTACATTATTAAAAAAAGTTGCTCCAAACATTATAGAAACTAAAGAACTAGATTCTGTACCAAAGAATGTTTAATTCTGATGATTCTTTAAAATCATTTAATCAAAAATGATACAAATTCATATCTACCAAAAAAAACCTTGAATAATTCAAGGTTTTTTTTATGTTTATACAATCAGTAAAACTGTTTCTTTTAATTTTTCTGCTTGTTTTGAATAAATAAAAATCTCAAAATCAGTTTGTATTTTTTCTTCAAAACTTTGTTTCATTTGTTGATAAGAAACTGCTTTTGGACTTTCTTTCAAGTATTGAACAAAATCAACCAACCATTCGCTAATCTCTTTGTCTACAACAATTTCAAGATAATCTTGTTTGGTATGAAATTGTAAAACAGCATTATCAAAAGTTTTTCCTTTTTTGGTTTTCGTTACAAATTCTATTTGTGGCTTACCTCCTAACCAAACCACTTTTTGCGTTGGTTTATACGTTACAAAAGTTTCATTATTCAAAACTGTTTCGATATAATTTGGTTGAATTGAGGTTCTCGGAACTTTAAAATCAAACCATTCATTCAGTGATAATTCAAAACCAACACCATGCATATAGTTAAACAATGATTTCTTTAATCCATACGAGAACTGATCATGAATTAAACCTGATTTTTCCTCGTGAATCATATCATTATTCGCAAAAGTTCCTAATTCAGTACTATGGTTAATTACTTCATATTTTTCTGGGTTCAACCCAACTGGGCTATGCGCTGTCATCGCAAATTGATGCCAAAATCCTGATTGAAGAATTCCTAATTCGAACATTTGACGCACCATTTCCAAACTATCAATCGTTTCTTGCTTTGTTTGTGTCGGAAAACCATACATCAAATATGCATGTACCATAATTCCAGCTTCGGTAAAATTTCGATTTACAACCGCAACTTGCTCCACTGTTACACCTTTATCAATCAATTTCAACAATCGATCCGAAGCGACTTCTAAACCTCCAGAAACCGCAATACAACCCGAAGCTTTCAACAATCGACACAAATCATATGTAAAACTTTTCTCGAATCTTATATTTGTCCACCATGTTACGGTCAATTTTCTTCGAAGAATTTCTAACGCAACTTCTCGCATTAATGCTGGTGGAGCAGCTTCGTCCACAAAATGGAAACCTGTATTTTGAGTTGTTTCAATCAACTCTTCCATTCGGTCAACAATTTGTTTTGCAGCAATTGGTTCATAAATTTTGATATAATCTAACGAAATATCGCAAAACGTACATTTCCCCCAATAACAACCATGCGCCATTGTCAGCTTATTCCAACGCCCATCACTCCACAAACGATGCATTGGATTAACCACTTCGATGACAGAAATATATTGATCTAATTTGATATCCGTATAATCTGGTGTTCCCACTTCGCTAAATTTATAATCGCGAACAGTTTGATTATTGATATAAGAAACTTGATTATTTTGAAGTGTAAAAGTTCTTTTTAACTCTGAAACTTCAACTTCATTGTTGATATATTTTAACAATTGCTCAGTTGGTGCTTCACCATCATCTAATGTAATAAAATCGAAGAACTCAAATACTCGTGAATCGCTTAAAGAGCGCAATTCTGTATTTGGAAAACCTCCACCCATGTCCACAACAATTTCAGGATAATTTGCTTTAATATATTGCGCACAACGGAAAGCCGAATATAAATTTCCTGGAAAAGGAACCGAAAAACCAATCATTTTTGGAATCGTTTTCTGAATTAATTTCTCTAATTCCGAAAGTGTAATTTTATCAATATAAGTTGGGTCTTTCTGTAATTCTTGATACAATTCATCAAAAGAATTTGCCGATCTTCCTAAACGTTCAGCATAACGAGAAAAACCAAAATTTTCATCAACAGCCTCAATGATTAAATCCGATAAATCTTCTAAATATAGCGTTGCCAAATGCTTCGCTTTATCTTGAAAAGACATCGAACCAAAAGCCCATTCCAAATCTTCAACTTCTGCAAAACGAGAAGCTTCTGGTAAATATCCATCTTGAATAATTGAATCAGCTAAGGTCGAATTTTTTCCTTGTAAAAATCGGATAACAGGATCAATAGTTGCGATATATTCGTCGCTTAACATCACCATTCTTTTACTATTATCACCTAATTCAATCTCTTGATTTTGAATAAATTCAAATAAATCAATTAAACCTTTTCTTGAAAATAATTGTAAGATAACATCTAAACCTAAATCAGCTTGAAAAGTTGAATATGAAAGTGTGTTTAGAAATCCTTTTAAATAAACTGTTCCAGGATATGGTGTATTTAATTGCGTAAAAGGTGGTGTGATTAATAAAAGATCCGTTTTCAATCGTTGAAATTTGTTGCAAAAATACGGATTGAAAAAAAATAATTTTAGATTTTTATCAATTATTTTTCAGTTTTATCAGTGCTTCTAAACGGCATCGTTTCAATTTTAAAACTTTCCTCAATCACAGCTTTTTCGAGATTAAGAATTCCTTTCAACGATTTATAATCTACTTTATCTGCATCATCAGTTGGTTTGTGATAATCGTCGTGACCGCCTGTATGGAAAAATAAAACTGGAATATCTTTCTCATAAAACGAAGTTTGATCCGAACCGCCTCTACCTTCATAACCTGTATAAAATTTAACAAAATCAGTCGGATTAATTTCATTAAAAATTGTTTCGAAAGTTGGAGAAGTTCCATAACCTATAATTGAAACGCCAGATTCTTTGTTCAAACGACCAATCATATCCATGTTTAACATCCAATGCACTTTCGATAAATCATACGTTGGATGTTTCACAAAATAACGTGACCCTACCAAACCTAATTCCTCTGCACCAAAAGCAATGAATAGAAAATTAACAGGTTCTGTCACTTTATTTTTACTGTAAAATCTTGCCAATTCTAACAAACCAGCAACGCCAGAAGCGTTATCATCAGCACCATTGTGAATCATTCCATAACTATCTTTCGCCAAAGAACTTCCTTGCTTTCCTTCTCCCAAATGGTCGTAATGTGCACCAATCACAATCGTTTTCTCCGCTTTATTATCTAAAAAAGCAATCACATTTTTTGCAGAACGAATACTGTCAACAACTTTTACTTTTTTTACCTTCGCCTCAAATCCTTGAAAATATCCATCTTCTCCTAAAGGTTGAAGTTTATATTTTTTGAATTCTTTTGCAATATATTTTGCAGCTTTCAAATTTTCTTCACTTCCAGTTCCTCTTCCTTTCATTTTGTCATCAGCCAAAAAATAAACGTGTTTTTTAAGATTTTTGACTTCAATTTCTTGCGCAAAAGACTTGGCTCCTACAACCAAAGATAAGATGATAACTATTTTTTTCATATTCAATTTCGACTAACTATGTGTCTAACAAAAATAGAAAAATAATCAAGAATATATCTTGCGCGTTTTGAATTAAAATTCGTCAATTCGAGTGATTTTTAGGAATGGAATGAATAAGAATTGTATCGAGAATAGAATTTTATCAACTAAAACCTTTTTAAAATTTATATTCAAAATTTTACTTATTATCACTGAAAATCAGGGTGAATAATTCAATAATTGTTAAATTTCAAAAACTTTTTTAAAAATTGATGCAACATTCAAAAACTTGCTGCGTCTATACAATAGAAACAACAATGAAACCTTGAAAATTTTGGAGAAAGAAAATTTTTCAATAAATGATAAACAACTATTAGATTGGTGCGAATCTGGTGTAGAGGCTGGCTATACTCAGCTCTATCATCGCTATTCGAAATCAGTTTACAATTCTGTTTATCGTTTGGTCACAGAAGTTTCTGATGCGGAAGATTTGACACAAGAAATTTTTATTTCACTTTTCTCTGATATTCAAAAGTTGAAAAACATCGAAAATTTAGGTGCTTGGTTCAGTAGGGTTGCGATTAATAAATCAATTTCACATTTACGAAAAAACAAAGTTTATTTTTCTGATGTTGATGGAGCAAATATTATTGATGACAGCGAAGAAAGCATGGAAGAAAAACAAATGTTGGATGGTAAAATTGAAGAATTGCAACAAGCAATTGAAGAATTACCAACGGATACAAGAACAATTGTGAATCTATTTCTGTTCGAAGACATGCCGCAAGAAGACATTGCTCAACTTTTGGGATTGAGCCACAACACGGTGAGAAGTAAATATCATCGTGCAAAAAAGAAAATTTACGAAACCTTACAACAAACCGTTTGCAATGAATGATTCTTTAAAAAAACATATCGAAAAAAACAGAGAAGCCTTTGAAAACAAAGAACCTTCTGCAGAATTATGGAAAAGAATTCAGGCTGAGATTCCTAAACAGGAAGAAAAAACTTTGGTAATTGAACAGCCTAAGAAATGGAGAATTCAAAATTGGAGTATTGCTGCTTCTGCGCTTGTTTTATTGAGTGTTGGTGGATATTTTTTATTAAAAAATGATCAAGTAAATTCACCAAAAACAATTGAAATTGTAAAAGAAAAGCAGGTTAAAAAAGTAGAAGAAATTCAACCAGAAATTGTTCATCCAACTGAAATTAAAACTGAACAAAATAAAAAAGAAATTCAGTTTGTAACAATTCAGAAAGAGAAAAAAGTTGAAAAAATTGTTCAACCAAAAGAAGAACTAATTGGTATAGATGAAGCACTTAAAAATGAAATTTTAAGTTCATTAAATGATCAAGAATCAACAAGTAATCGTATTGATGCAATTGCAAAAATAACTGATTTACCAAGTATTGATCACAATTTGAAAGAGAGTTTATACCACTTAGCTTTAAATGACAACAATACAATTGTGCGACTAAATGCACTCGAAGCGCTTGCTTCAAAATTACCTAAATCGGACGTTTCAAAAGAGTTAACAGACATTTTTATGAAACAAGATGATCCGATGGTACAAATGGAATTAATAGGAATGATTGCGCATATCAATAACGATCAAATCGATTTGAAATTAACAAATAAATTACAAGAAATGGTGTTGGATCCTACAACAAAACCGTTTGTGAAAGACGAAGCGTACGCGGTTCTTTTTAGAAAATAATAATTAACAAAAAAATCAAAAAATGATAAGAAAAATATTTTTGGTAGCTGCATCTTTTATGATGATGTCTACGTACACTTTTGCACAAAATGAATCGAAAAGTGCGAATGAAGATAATTCGAAAACGTACAAATTAGCTGTAAGTAAAGGAAAAATGAACCTTGATCTTGGACGAGTAACAGTAGAAGGTTACAACGGAAACGAAATTGTTTTTTCTACAAAAACAAGATCGCGAGATAATGACGAAAGAGCAAAAGGATTGCGCTCGATCAACTCATTAGGACTTGAGGACAACACTGATTTAGGAATAAATGTTGTAGAAAAAAATGGTATAATCGAGGTAAAACAACTACAACAAATGACACCTCCAAATATCAAAATTTTAGTTCCAAAAGGTGTAACAATTTCATTTAATCATCAATCTCAATTTGGAAGTACCATTACATTCAAAAATATCGAAAACGAAGTTGAAGCAACTGCAAGTTACAACAATGTAGTGTTAGAAAATGTAACAGGACCTGCAACAATCAACACGATTTATGGTTCTATCGATGCTAAATTTAGTCAAAATGTAAAAGGTCCTTTGTCGCTTGTATCTATCTATGGTCACGTGGATGCTTCAATTCCGAAATCATCAAAAGCAAATGTAAAATTAACAACTTCGTTTGGTGATATTTTGATTGCACCTGAATTATCGTTAAAATTAGAAACAGTTGATAAATCATCTGAAATGATAAAAATTAACAATCAAGCAACAGGAACATTAAATGGCGGAGGAACAAGTTTCCTTTTCAGATCAGATTATAGTAAAATATATTTGAGAGCGTTATGAGAACAGTCATTTTATCTTTAGCAGTGGGCTTATTGGCAAATTTATCAATCGCTCAAACAAAAATTCAGAAGAATTTTTCAGTTGAAAAAGGTCAAGAATTAACATTAAAATTTGATTATCCACAAATCGTTAAAATCACAACATGGAAACAAAACGAAGTGAGTATCTCTGGAAATGTTAATATCAATAATGGTAAAAATGACTCGAATTTCAAGTTAACTGAAAGCAAAAACAGTCAAGGAAAAACCATCGAAGGTAAAGTTGTAAAACTAGAAGATATTCCACATCAGGTGACAGCGACTTTTGGTAGTGAGAAAAAACAATTTCAAACCAAAGAGGACTATCAAAAATATATTGATGCAAATGACATTAAATCCTCATCGGTTTCTACAGGAGTACAAATGGATATTACATTGGAAATCAAAGTTCCTGAACATATGAAAACGACTATCGAGTCAACGTATGGAACAATTGAAGTTATCAATTTTGATGCACCGATTATTGCACAATCAACATATGGAAGTGTAGATGCAACAATGAATGCAAAACAAATTGGAGAAATAAAAGTGGAAACTTTTTTTGGGAAGATGTACACGAATCTAGATTTTGCAATCAAAACTATAAAATCAGATAATTTTCATTCTGTAATTGCAGCAAACGTAGGTAAACAGCCATTGCAAGAATTTTCTTCGAAATATGGAAATGTCTATTTAAGAAAGTAAATAGTAGATAAATTATAACATTTTTTGAAAACACAATTGAGGATTCTCAGTTGTGTTTTTCTTTTAGAAAAGATTATTTTTGATAAAAATTAAGCCTTGAATCATTTATTTAAAGTTGCCCTAAATTGGATTAAGAAAGAGCCTCAAACAGATTCTTCAACCAGAATTTATACAAAAAGTCATCACATTTCGATTGAAGGAAAACCTGATTTAGAAGTTTCTGCTGCGAAAACTTTCAAAGGTGATCCAAACTTATACAATCCCGAAGATTTGCTTTTGAGTAGTTTGACCTCTTGTCACATGATGTCGTATTTATATTGTTGTACACAACATAAAATCGAAGTAATTTCTTACCAAGATCATTCGGAGGCCACATTGCAAGTGAATCCTGATGGAAGTGGAAAAATTATAAAAGTAGATTTATTTCCTGAAATCATTATTTCTAATTCATCACAAATCGAGTTGGCGCTTTCACTTCATAAAAAGGCAAACGAATTGTGTTTTATTGCGAATTCGTGCAATTTCCCTGTTTATCATCACCCAAAATGTAACGCAAAATAAAACCGAACTAAACTCGGTTTTAATAATTTATTTTATTTCTGTTATAATTTCTCTTTTAAGAATTGAGCTGTGTAGGACTCTTTTACTTTGACAATCTCTTCTGGCGTACCTTCGGCAACCAAATAACCGCCTTTCTTCCCTCCTTCTGGACCAAGATCAATCACCCAATCGGCAACTTTGATAATATCCATATTATGTTCGATTACAAAAACCGAATGTCCCAAATCAATCAAAGCACGTAATGCTTTAATCAACTTCTGAATATCATGGAAATGCAGACCTGTAGAAGGCTCATCAAAAATAAACAAGGTTTTATTTGTCGTTTCTCCTTTCGTCAAGAAAAAAGCCAGCTTCACACGTTGTGCCTCTCCACCAGAAAGCGTATTCGACGATTGCCCAAGTTTTACATAACCCAAACCAACATCTTGTAATGGTTTCAGCTTTTCGACAATTTTATTTTGTTGATGCGTTGCAAAAAAGTCAATTGCTTCATCAATTGTTAGATTTAAAATATCTGAAATCGATTTTCCTTCGAATTTAACTTCTAAGATTTCTTTCTTGAAACGTTCGCCATGGCAATCTTCACAAACCAGCTCTACATCAGCCATAAACTGCATTTCGATGGTAATTGTCCCTTCTCCTTTACATGCATCACAACGTCCGCCATCTACATTAAACGAAAAATGTTTTGGTTGAAATCCCATCACTTTACTTGCTTTCTGATTGGCAAATAAATTTCGGATATCATCGTAAGCTTTTACATACGTCACAGGATTAGAACGCGAAGATTTCCCGATTGGATTTTGATCGATTAACTCAATTCCTTCCAATTGTTTCAGATCTCCAACTAACTCATCAAAATCACCGATTTTATTTCCAAAAATCTCGAAATGACGCTGAACAGCTGGTGCTAAAATATCTTTCATTAAGGTAGATTTCCCTGAACCCGAAACACCTGTAATAACGGTTAATTCGTTCAGAGGAAATTTAACATCAATATTTTTTAGATTATTTTCTCTTGCTCCAATAATTTTCAAATAATTAGGAGATTTTAGACGTTTTTTAGGAACTTCAATTTCTAATTTTCCGTTCAAATATTTAGATGTTAATGTATCACCTTTTAATAATTCATCATAGGTTCCTTCAAAAACTACTTCACCTCCATTTGTTCCTGCTTCTGGACCAATATCGATGATATAATCAGCAGCTTTCATGATATCTTCATCATGCTCTACCACAATCACTGTATTGCCTAAATCGCGTAAACGATGTAAAATTGTAATAAATTTAGCTGTATCACGCGAATGTAAACCAATCGAAGGCTCGTCTAACACATACATCGAACCAACCAAACTACTTCCCAAAGAAGTTGCTAAATTGATACGTTGTGATTCTCCTCCAGACAACGTATTCGAAGCACGATTTAGCGTTAAATATTCTAAACCAACATCTAACAAAAACGTTAAACGCGACTTAATCTCATATATAATTCGACCCGCAATTTGCTGATCATATTCGTTAAATGTAATACTTGTAAAGAAATCATTCAACTCATTCAAAGGTAAATCAACCAAATCATTAATCGATTTATCCGCAATTTTCACGTAATTCGTTTCCTTACGCAAACGCTTTCCTTTACAAGTTGGACAAGTTGTTTTACCACGATAACGAGACAACATTACACGATATTGAATTTTGTATGTATTCTCCTCAACCATTTTAAAAAAACCATCCAATCCTTCCCAGTCGTTATCTCCATGCCACAAATAGTCTTTTTGCTCTTCGGATAACTCAAAATATGGTTTATGAATTGGAAAATCTACTTTTTGAGAAAGTTTGATAAAATGATTTTTCCACTCGCCCATTTTCTCACCTTTCCAAGCTACAACCGCATCTTCGTAGATTGACAACGATTTATTTGGAACGACAAGATTCTCCTCAACTCCAATTACTTTCCCGTAACCTTCGCAAGTTGGACAAGCTCCATAAGGATTATTGAAACTAAAGAAATGAATCGTTGGTTCATTAAAAATCAAACCATTTGATTCGAATTTATTTGAGAAATATTTTACCGAATTATCTTCTACATTTACAATCGCTATTTCTCCTTTTCCTTCAAAAAAAGCCGTCTCGATAGAATCTGCCAAACGATGATAAAAAGATTCTTCGTCCTCTGTTGGCAAAGCGATACGATCAATGACAAGATGAATATCATTTTCGGGTTGAGGTTCGAAATTAAATGAAATTAAATCTTCAATTTTCACTTGATTTCCATCTACACTCAAACGTGTAAACCCTTGTTGTTGAAGAATGTTTAAATGTTCAACAAACGAACGTTCCTCTGGCACAACTAATTTTATTTGAAGAATAAATTTAGTTTCAGCCGCAAAAGTTTTTAGATAATCAATTACATCTGTCACCGAATCTTTTTGAACTAATTCTCCCGTAATCGGTGAATATGTTTTCCCAATTCGTGCGTACAACAACTTTAGATAATCGTAAACTTCTGTCGTTGTTCCAACTGTAGAACGCGGATTCGTAGAATTTACTTTTTGTTGAATCGCTATTGCAGGCGCTATTCCTTTGATATAATCAACTTGAGGTTTATCCAATTTTCCTAAAAACTGACGTGCATAAGACGATAAACTTTCGACATAACGACGCTGACCTTCCGCATACAACGTATCAAAAGCCAAAGTAGATTTCCCAGAACCAGACATCCCAGTAATCACGACTAATTTATTTTTTGGAATCGCTAAATCAATGTTTTTTAAGTTGTGCAATTTTGCACCTTTAATCAGAATAAATTCTTTCGGATCAAGTTGATTGATATCTTTTTTCATCTTGGCACAAAGTTAAGTTATTTTAGAAAGTTAAACTTAATCGCAACAAAAATTAGTCATAAAATATAACGTATAAAAAAGAACAGATTTAGTTAAAATATAAAAGCGCATCAACATGTTGACGCGCTTTTTTCAATAAAAAAATAAAAATTTATTCCTGAAATAATAAATAATTTTCTTCGTTTAACTCTTGATATCCAACATCGTACACATAAAAAATTGTGCCATTTTTTGATTCATCTACATTTGTAATGTACTTAAAATCAAAGTTTCTCAAACTCAATTCGTTTTTATTTACCGAACGAGCTCCTTCTTCTAATAAAGTTTTTAAGATACGATTATTTTTTCTTAATCTGTTGTTAATATTTCGTACAATTTCTACTTTATCACGATTAAGATTATTATTATAAGAATTTCGACAAAAATCGTTACAAAACTTTTTGTCTTTTCGACCAAATAAAGTTTGGTTACATTGAAGACACGTATTCATAAGATAGATTTTAGGTTATTTAAATACAAATATAAAAAAAAGTTAATCAATTTACAAATACTTAACATTATACCCTTTTCTACTTTAAAACGAAAGTATTAAATATTTAGTAAATGTTTATCATCTTATTTATTATTTTTGTTTAAATTTTATTGATTTTGAAAATTCTAAATAAATTACCCGACCCTTTTATTCTGTTTTTATTCGTTGCCATTGTTGTCGCATATTTTTTCCCAGATATTAGTTTGTGGTCTTACAAGGATTTCAATCTGAATACAATAATTGATATTGGAGTTATCTTAGTATTCTTTTTTTATGGATTAAAACTTAATTGGAAAGAAGTTTTTAAAGATTTAGCAAATTGGAAAATGCATGTCTTGATTCAATCCATCACATTTATATTTTTTCCATTATTAGTCTTGTGTTTCTATCCTTTCATAAAAAATTACCCAATTTATTTTACTCTGTATGTCGCAATATTTTATTTAGCCGCGTTACCAAGTACAGTTTCTTCGTCAGTTGTAATGGTTTCTATTGCGAAAGGAAATATACCAAGTGCTATCTTTAACGCAAGTATTTCTGGACTAATAGGTATTGTTGTTACACCGCTTTGGATGAGTTTGTTTTTATCAAAAAGTAATGGTGAATTTGATTTATTAGGAACTTTTTTGGATTTAGTTCTTAAAATTATTTTACCTGTTTTTATCGGAGCTCTTCTTCAACCTTATTTAGGGTTCTTTTACAATAAATATAAAAAGCAATTCGGTAATTTAGATAAACTAACCATTGTACTTATTGTTTACAACAGTTTTAGTCATACTTTTTTGGATGGATTATTTACAAAATTAGGCGTTCTTCCGTTGTTGGCAGTTTTCATAATTGTAGTTGCGTTATTCTTTTTCTTTTTCAAACTTTCAAAATGGATTGGTAAGAAAATGAATTTTAATCGAGAAGATGATATCACAATTCAATTTTGTTCGACTAAAAAATCATTGGTTCATGGCTCGGTAATTGCAGCAGTTATTTTTACGGGAGATATCGGTATTTATTTGATTCCGGTTATGCTTTACCACACTTTTCAGTTAATTTATATCAGTTATATCGCTAATCAATATGCTAAAGAAGTTGAATAAAACTTATCGAAGTATCCTTATTTTTCTATTTCAAATTATTTTATTTTCGATACTATTTTCAATCGAAAGCGTTGATGATTTCATCGTCAATCATCTTACATTTCCAATTTCAGGATTTATTGCAAAAATTACGAATTCAGTTCATTTTCCTGTTGGAGAATTATTTTATTTAATCATTGGAATAATCGGTTTTGTATTGATTTTTAAATTGATTCGAAGTTTTTTCAAATCGAAAGAAAAAGTTTCGCATTCAATTTATTGCATTATGATTTTTGTAAACTGTATCTATTTTATTTACACGTTTGCTTGGAGCGTGATGTACAAAAAACAAACGTTAACTATTGACAAAGAAAAAATCGTTATTCAACCTAAAATTCTGAAAGAAATCTATTGCTACGAACTTGATAAAGCAATATCAGCAAGAAATTTAATCGAACACAATGATTCAACAACAACGATAAAATTCAAATCTAATTTAAAAGATTATAATCAAGAATTTTTTGCTTTACAACACCAAGTAAATAATGTAAAATGGTTAAAAAATTATCGATTATTAAAAGATACACAATACAAATTATCTTGGATTTCGGAAATGCAAAATTATATGGGTATTTTGGGATACTATAACCCTTTTACGGCAGAAGCAAATCTGAACAGATACAATACAAATTTGAAACAACCTGCAACACTTTTCCACGAATTTGGACACCAAATGGGATTTGCATCAGAAAGTGAAGCTAATTTTTTAGCTTATTATTTAGGTACAAAATCTAGAAATCCTGAAATTAATTATTCGTTTTATTATAAAAGTATTTATACGCTTTTAGGTGCTATTTACAAATCTGATCCGTATTTTGTGAAAATGGAATTGGATAATATGCATTCTAAAATAAAGCAAGACAGAAAAGCCGAATTAAAACATTATTTGAAATATGAAGGTGTTACGAGCGATACTTTTTCTGAGTTAAATAATCAGTTTTTGAAGGCTAATAATCAAGAAGGAACTATAAGTTATAGCAAATATGTCGAATTGATTTATTTGTTATATCAGACAAAAAAAGCAACGAATTAATCGTTGCTTTTATATTATTGTTAAAGTTCTAAATCATTTAAAATTAATTTTTCCACCAGCTAATTTTTTCTGATTACGTTGCGTTGGATTACCATAAATATCAATCACTCCTCCTGCTCTAGTTTTTGCATCTACAGATTTCTCCGCTCTCGCTTCTATTACTCCTCCTGCATTTGTTGTTAAACTTGCTGTATCAGAATTTAATGTTTTCGAATAATATTTCCCTCCAGAATTTGCAATTACAGTCTGAAATTCAGTATCACCAGTTAAAATTACTTCAGCACCAGAATTTATTTTGACTTCTAATTTTGATGTTTCGATTGGTAATTTGATAGATGAACCTTCGTTAGATGTCAAATACAATGCTTGTGATTTTACAACATCATCAGAATAAATGCGAGAACCTTGACTTGCCTGAATTTCGTATAATGATTTGTAATAAACCTTAACCGTTGCTTCTCCTCCTTGCATCAATTTGGTTCCTGTCATTTTCAATTTCAGTTCACCTTTGTTATTTTCAACTTGAACATCGCTCGCATTAACTCCATCTACTTTCACTAGGTTTTCGTTTGATGAAATTAATTCAACTGGAATTTTATCATAAACTTTTAAGATATTAAAATCTCCAACATTTATCTCTTCTTGCGCAAATGCAAAAGTTGAACAAAATATAGCGGCTGCTGATAATACGATATTTTTCATAAAAAAAGTTTTCTAATTTGATTTGAAATTATGCAAAATTTAAACCAAAAAAGAAAACTTAAGTTATTTTTAAGATATATTGTAAGAATTATTTCGCTCCTTCAGCTGTTAATTCTGCAATACGTACAATAATTTCTGTTGCTTTTTCCATAGATTCTACCGGAACATATTCGTAAGGTCCGTGGAAATTATGACCTCCAGCAAAGATATTAGGACAAGGTAATCCCATAAAAGATAAACGAGCACCATCTGTACCTCCACGAATTGGTTTGATGTTTGGCGTAACTCCACAATCTTTCAAAGCTTGTTCAGCAATTTCAACAGATTGGAATTTCTCTTTTACTTTCTCAATCATATTAAAATATTGATCAGAAACTTCTGCTGTAATTACTTCATGATCAAAACGCTCTTGAATATCAGCAGCAATTTGTAAAAATAAAGCTTTACGCGCTTCATATTGCTCCATATCGTGGTCACGGATAATGTAAACCATTTTTGCTTCAGATACATTTCCTGTAATTTTAGCTAAATGAAAGAATCCTTCGCGACCATCAGTTAATTCAGGAACTTCGTCGTTTGGTAATTGCGCAGCAAACTCCATTGCAATATTAGATGCATTAATCATCTTATCTTTTGCATAACCTGGGTGAACAGATTTACCTTTGATTGTAACAATTCCAGATGCAGCATTAAAGTTTTCGTACTCTAATTCTCCAATTTCAGAACCATCCATTGTGTAACCCCATTCAGCACCAAATTTCTCTACATTAAAGAAATCTGCACCGCGACCAACCTCTTCGTCAGGTGTAAATCCAATAGCAATACGTCCATGTTTAATTTCTGGATGAGCAATCAAATATTCTGCAGCTGTTACAATTTCAGCAACACCAGCTTTATCATCAGCACCTAATAATGTTGTACCATCAGTTGTAATGATTGTTTGACCTTTATATTGAGATAATTCAGGGAACTCGTTTGGTGATAAAATCATTGATTCGTTCAATTTGATATCTCCACCATCGTAATTTTCCCAAATTTGAGGTTGTACATTTTCTCCAGAAAAATCTGGCGATGTATCCATATGAGAAACAAAACCAATAGTAGGCACTTCGTGATCAACTGTAGAAGGAACATATCCAAAAACATACCCGTTTTCATCTATTGAAACATCTTCTAAACCGATTTGTTTTAACTCTTCAACCAAATAATTTGCTAAATCCCATTGACGGTCTGTACTTGGAAATTTATCTAAAAAAGCTTCACTTTCAGTGTAAGTTTTAACATATTTCAAAAAGCGTGTTACCAACTTTTCTCTCCATTCTGTTTGCATTGCGTTTTAATTTTTGTCAAAATTACTAAATTATCTACCTTTAAGGCGCAAATAAACCAAAAAAATGAGTGAGCTAACTTTTAAAATTATTGAATGTCCTCGTGATGCAATGCAAGGACGCAAAGATTTTATTCCAACTGATAAGAAAATCGATTACTTAAATCGTTTATTGACTGTTGGTTTTGAAGCGATAGATTGTGGAAGTTTTGTTTCGCCAAAAGCGATTCCACAGATGGCGGACACAAAAGAAGTTTTAGATAATATTGATAAAACCAATTCAAAATCGAAATTATCTGTTGTTGTTGCCAATAAAAGTGGCGCAATGAAAGCTGCAGAACACGAAAAAGTGGATATTATTGGATTTCCTTTTTCTATTTCAGAGAATTTTCAACAATTCAACACGAATAAAAGTCGTGAAGAAGCGTTTGAAATGGTGAAAGAAATCAACCAAATCTCAAATGATAATGGTAAACATATGTTAATTTATCTTTCGATGGCGTTTGGAAACCCTTATGGAGAAACTTGGAATGAAGAAATCGTAAAAGAATGGTCTAAAAAAATGGCGGATATCGGAATTTCTTCAATCAATTTATCAGATACAATTGGTGTTGCAGACGAAAAAACAATTGTTGATTTGTTCCAAAATTTGATTCCTCATTATCCAGAAATTGAATTTGGCGCACATTTTCATACCGTTTATACCGAATGGCATTCCAAAGTACAAGCCGCTTATGATAATGGTTGTCGTCGTTTTGATGGCGCTATAAAAGGTTTGGGCGGATGTCCAATGTCAAAAAGTGATATGGTCGGAAATATGCCAACTGAGAAGTTAATTAGTTTCGCAAATGAGCATAAAGAAAAACATGGTTTGAATCTTTTTGATTTCGAATCTGCTTGGAATGTTTCTTTGCGTACATTTGGCTTAGTTTAATCTTAACAATAAACTAAAAAATCAATTCTTTTGTTAAAGGAAATTAAAATATGTTGGACTTTAACAAAAAAAGTTAAATTTGCTCATCGGTAAGTTTTTTTATCGAGCTTAGAATATTAAAATGAAATTAAAGTATATGAAATTTAAATCGAGTATGATGTTGCTAATTGCAGCATTATTTACGGTAAATACTTTTGCACAAACAGCAAAACCAACACCAAAACGTCTTGCTAAAGTAGATGGTATAGCTGCTGTTGTCGGAGATCAGATTGTTTTAGAGTCTGATGTAGATCGTGACTATTTAATGTCGAAACAACAAGGGATTAAAGTCGAAGACAAATGTGATTTCCTAAATGACATTATGTTAGACAAAATGTTGGTTGATCGTGCAAAACAAGATACTTTAATCAAAGTGACACAAGACGAGGTCACTCGTCAATTAAACAACCAAATCGAAGGTTGGATTGCTCAAGCTGGAGGAGAAAAACAAATTTTAGACTATTTCGGATTCCGTACAATGGCGGAAATGAAAAACGAAACTAAATATATCGTAGAAGATAATATTTATGCACGTAACAAAAGAGAAATGGTTGTAAAAGGTGCTGATGCTACGCCAGAAGAAGTTCGTTTGTTTTTCGAAAAACACCAAGGTGAGTTACCAGACGTAAAAGACGAAGTTTCGATTAGCCATATTGTAACTTATCCTGAAGTTTCGCAAGAAAATCAACAAAAGATTATTGATCAATTAAAAGAAATCAAAAAAGAAATTGAAGAAGGTGCTTCTTTTGCAACGAAAGCAATTTTATATTCAGAAGATCCAGGTTCTGCAAGTAACGGAGGTGAATACAAAAAAGTTTCTCGTGGTAAAATGGTAAAAGAGTTTGATGCGGTGGCGTTTAACTTACAAGAAGGTGAAATTTCTGATCCATTCAAAACTGATTTTGGATATCATATTATTAAGTTAGAAAAACGTCGTGGACAAGAATTAGATTTGCGCCATATCTTGATTACGTTGAAACCAACAGAAGAAGAAATAAAAAAGGCTTATAATAAATTAGATTCTATTCGAGTTTTAATTAACGACGGAAAAATGACATTTAAAGATGCTGCATTAAGATTTTCTGATGATAAATACACAAAATTTAACTCAGGAAATATCATGAACCAAAATTCTGGTGACGATCGTTTCGAGAAAATGGCTTTGCCTCTACCAATGTTTACAGCGATTGCAACATTAAATGAAGGAGATATTTCTCAAGTTTTCGAAGATGATTTTGATAACAGAAAAGCTTTAAGAATCTTAAAAATCAATAAATTTTATCCAGAGCATAAAATCAATTATCAAGATGATTACTATAGAATTCAGAAATTTGCGGTTCAAGATAAAGAACGTACATTGTTGATGGATTGGGTAAAACGTCAAGTTGGTGATGCTTACATTAAAATTGGAAAAGAATACCAAAGTTGTAATTTCCCGATCGATTGGGAAAAGAAAAACCAAAAATAATAAAACAAAAAACCTCGAGAAATTCTCGAGGTTTTTTTATGTCTTAAAAATAAATAATCTTATTTCGCAATCGGAACTTGAGAAGGCCAAATTAACTTACTTGGATCAAATCCTACTTTCTTTGCCGAATCAAAAAATCTGTCTTTTACCTTATCCGAAATCTCTTTCTTACGCGATAGAATCCATAACTTTTTATAATCTTCACTTGCAACTAATACATTATTGTAATCTTTATCAAAATCGATTACATATAATTTTTTTGCTAAAATTGGTAAAAACGTTGTCGAGAACAACCCAACATTTTCGATATCTTGTGCTGCAATTCCTTCAATCTTTTCCCACCCTTTTTTCTTCGCATTGTAGCCGCGCACAATCACTTCCAATTGCCCATTTTCTTCGTTCAAATTAAAACGATGCGTCACATTTGTTTGTCCTTTTTGTGCTTTATTTTCCAAACGTGCAATCTCGTACCAACGCCCTAAAAATCCACCTAAATCAAAATTTTGAGCAGGTTTATATTTTACATTTTTCTTATTGTGATTAACGATATATGCTGTTGTCCCTAACGCCAATGCTGCAAGGGCTAATTTCTTAAAATTCATTTTACTAAAACTTAGGTTGCAAATGTATCAATAATATTAAAGTTGAAAAAATATGATTTCAAATTTTGAATTAATTAAACTTTCATTTAACTTTATTAAAATTAATTTTAATATTATTTAACCAAATGAAAAAACTTCCTGTTATATGTCCCAGCTGTGCCGAAGAATTAGCGGTCGAAAAATTAATTTGCAACCATTGCGAAACACAAGTTGTAGGAAACTATGAACTTCCTTTATTTCTGAAACTTACAAATGAAGAACAAGCATTTATTATGCAATTCTTTGTCAACTCAGGAAGTTTAAAAGACATGGCGAAAGAATTTGAAGTCAGCTATCCAACCATGCGAAATAAAATAGATGATTTGATTAATAAAATAAAAACAATGTCCGATGAATAAAGAATTTTCAGTATCGATGTCGCTATTTTTTAAGGTTACAACTGCTATTTTAATTGTATTATTAATCTTAATTGGAGGAATATTGTTTAAAGAAACAGAAGTATATGTTGCGGTGATTTATGCAATCATTATTTATCCATTGTTTGCGTATTATTATTTAATCTCTTTAAATAAAATTAAAGTTGATTTGAATAATATTTATCTTATTTCAAAAATAAAAACGATAACTATTCCGATAAATGAAATAAAAATTATTACAAGAAAATCTCAAAATAATTTGATAATCGTTGGATGCAGAGGTTTTATGGGTTTGATAGGAAGATCTATGGACAATTATCGATGCAATATAAAAAATCGTACAAAACTTGTTGCTATTGAATTAGAAAATGTAAAATATTTGGTGAGCTGCGATCAGTCAGATGAATTTGTTAACACAATAAATACACTAAAAAATGATAAAAAAACTCCTTAATCCATTTGCATATTTCGATGAAAAAATACTATTCATTATTGGGCTATTTTCGCATTTCTTTTTCACTTATATCGCCAAAATTACAGAATCTTTTTTTCCTGATTTTTTAAGCATCAAGAAAAATGGAATTCCTTATTCTTATCTCGATTTGTTGTATCAAAATACGAGAAATCTAGCAATTGCTATTCTCCTATTTTATATTTTAGGAAAAAACATCAATAACAGAACACGAATTATAGACATTGTAAACGTTGTTTTAATCTCTAGAATAGCCTATTACATTGTATTTATTACCGATTTTATTCCAATTGTAAACAAAAGCATGGACAAAGTTCTAAAAGGAATTATAACAAATAATCTCGAAGTTTTACATGAAGCCCCAACAATGATTGTACTTGTAATTGTAGCTTTTATTGCGATATTTTTCTTGTGTGTAATGCTCTATTATTTATACATCGGTTTCAAAACGGTTACAAACATGAAAAATACAAAACAAGTTTTTGCTTTCATTGCTGTCTTGTTATTCATCATTGTTTCAACTTCAATATTATCATTATTAATACCACAAAAAATATGAAAAAAGTTTTATTTTTCTTTATACTTATTTGTTCTACAGTTTTTGGTCAATCAAAAAATGATTTCACAGAATCAGATATTCAACTTAACAAAAATCAAATTAAATTATTTGGAACATTATGTTTACCTCAAAATGCAAAATCTAAAATACCAATTGTTTTATTAATTTCTGGTTCTGGACCAACAGATAGAAATGGAAACAATAATATGATGATTAATAACTCTTTGAAATATTTAGCTCATAGTTTAGCTGAAAAAGGAATTGCATCTATTCGCTATGACAAAAGAGGAATCGGAGAAAGTTCTATTGCTAATTTGGACGAGTCTAAACTTACATTTGATGATTACGTTGAGGACGCAAGGAATTGGATAACTTTCATAAAAAAAGATAAAAGATTTGGTTCTATTTCAATAGCTGGACACAGCGAAGGTTCATTAATTGGAATGCTTGCATCTTCAAAAAATATCGACAAATTCATCTCGATTTCTGGTGCAGGAGAATCTATTGACCAAATACTTAAGAAACAATTAAATCTACTTCCTGAACAATTAAAAACCGAATCGTATGCTATTATAGATTCTTTGAAAAATGGAAATACTGTAAATAATATTAATCCTAATTTATCTTCATTATTTCGTAAAAGTGTACAACCTTATTTAATTTCTTGGATTAAATATAATCCTGTAAATGAAATCAATAAATTAACTATTCCTTTTTTAGTGATTCAAGGTGATATGGATATTCAAGTTGATACGGAGAACGCTAAAAACCTATCTCCTAAATCTGCTGTTATTATCAAAGGGATGAATCACGTTTTAAAAAATGTTACTTCAAAAGATGATTTATCTTCTCACAACAACCCAGAACTTCCAATAAATATAGAATTAGTAGAAGTCATTTCTAATTTTATCCTCAAAAACTAACTATAAAAGACAAAGCAAATTGCTTTGTCTTTTTATTTAAGAATTAACAAGCTGTTCCTCCTTCAAAATTTATCACTGTAGTTTTTTTTATCAGATTTTCGAGTGATTGTCATTGTTCCATTAGCTAAAACTGAATCAGATTCTACATTTTGTTTAATTATTATTTCTTGATCTAAATCAATTTAAAACAATAATTGTATTTCTAAATTTACAATTCTTATTTGTGATTCGTAACAAAGGAGTTTAAAGATTATACAGATTTTTCATAGTATAAAGTTGGTTAGGTTATTTAACAAAGAGCAGAAGAAATTTTGCTCTTTGTTTGTTTTATATTTATAATCATTAAATAATTTATCATGTACTTATATTTTTATTAGTCAACAATTATTCGATTATTTACTTTTTTATTTCCAATTATTGATTGATTAATAAAATTGAAAACTTCGTCTAAATATTGCTTTCTTAATCCAGACCATTCATGTTTTCCTGAATTAGAGAAAATAGCAAAAGATGCCTGACTATATTTTCTATTCAAATCTTCTAAAGTAGCAGAACCATTTAAAGGAAAAAACCCTTGTTGATTATCCAAACAACTTCTGTGTGGCGCATTGTAAGCTGGTACAACATCATCGCTTAAACCATGTACATAAACTGTTGGCAAAACACTCGATTTTGTAACATAACGATTGTCTACAATCGCTCCTGCATAACTTACTAATCCATCAATTTTAACTTGATTGAATTGATTTCCGTACCATAAATCTCTCAAATAATAAGCATTTAGAATAGTCTCCGCTCCTGCACTACTTCCTCCTAAAATTAATTTATTAATCGAGAATTTAAGTTCTTTTGAATTATTTTGAATAAAATTTAGCGCAGTTAAAACATCAAAAGAGGCTTCTTTAAAAATCATCAACTTTTCTTGTTTTGGCAAATCACACCCAAAACCAGCCGAAGAATTTGCCAATAATCTATACGAGATAGAAACAGCTACGAAACCTCTTTCTTGAGCATCTTTCATTCGTTCAATTTCTTCTTTATCCGCTCTTGTTCCTCCTGAAAATCCGCCTCCGTGTACCCAAGCAAATACATTATAGGTTTGATTCTCTTTATAGTTTTTCGGATAATAAATATCAAACGCTAAATTATTTTTTTTATCATATACTATCGTTTTCTGCGCATATGTATAACTTATCATTAAAAATAAGGCAACTAAATATTTCATTTTCTTCTATTTTAAATAAAAATTGCTTGACTTTAACTTCTTACGTTGTCAATTTGTCAAGCAATTTACTATAAATAATTTTCCCTTTAATTATTCTATTTTTTTACGAAATAATGATTGTGCTAATCGAATGTTCTTGCGAATTTACCTCAACAGCTTCTCCTTCTATCCATAAATTATATTGATAAGGTTTATCTGTTTGATTCATCACAACCACCACAACTTTTCCGTCTTTGTTTACAAAGGAAGTTGTCATTAAATCTGAACGATTAGACGATGCCGCAATTCTTTGCGCACCTGGACGAATAAATTTTGAGAATTGACCAATGTAGTAAAACGAATTTGTATACCTAACCTGTCCATTTCTAGTATCACCATGAATTGGTGCAAAACAGAAATTTCCTACGTGATTTGGTCCTCCTTTTTCATCCAACAAAACATTCCAATCTGTCCAAGCAACTGTTCCGGAGTTAAAATCGTTGATCATATTGTAACCATATTTTTCACCCAATGCCCAATTTCCCATTTGATTGTAATCAAATTGTTCTTTACAACCTTCTGTAAAAATTAAATTAACATTTGGAAAAGCTTCATGAGTTAACGCTACATTATTGAATAAATTCACGCTTCCGTTCCATGTTTCGTACCAGTGAAAACCAACTCCCCAAACATATTTAGCAGCTTCAGAATCATTCAAAATAGTTGAAGCACGTTGATAAATTAAATCACGGTTATGATCCCACACAATAATTTTTTTGTCTTTTAATCCTTTTTGGTGAAAAGTCGGACCTAAATTATTTTTCAAAAAATCACGTTCTTCTTCAGCTGTATAAATACACGATTCCCATGTTTGCGTTGCCATTGGTTCGTTCTGAATAGAAACTCCCCAAATTGGTAAACCAATTTTCTCATAATTCTCGATAAATTTCACAAAATAGTTAGCCCAAGTTTGGTAATATTCAGGTTTCAAAGAACCTCCTTTTAACATACTGTTATTCGTTTTCATCCAAGCTGGCGGACTCCAAGGACTTGCATATAAACGATAGGCATCTTTCATTTCTGCTTTTGCCATTTTAATCATCGGAATTTTATAATTCAAATCATGTGCAATGTCAAAAGTTTTTAACTCATTATCATTATCTTTTACATACGTGTAACTATCGCTCGAAAAATCACTCGAATTTATTGTTGTTCTAATCAACGAATAACCAATTCCTTCTTTTTCGCTATAATAAGCTTTGATAATTTCTTGTTGCGTTTTCTTTGGCAATTTTGCTAAAACTTCTGCTGAAGCATCTGTGATAGCTCCTCCAATTCCTTCAAATTTTTGGAATTTACGTTTTGGATCAATAAAAATTGCAATATCTGTTTCTTTTGGTTGTGGAAACTTTTTTACAGCTAACTTATCTGTCGATTTTGCGATACGTTGATTCGTATTTTTTGCAGTTGTATATATTTCGATTTTCTTGTTCGAAAGTTTAAAATCTTGCGCATTTACGGCAAAATAATTTAACAATAAAGCTGCAATAAGAGGATATTTCAAATGTGATTTTGTCATAATTATTATTGAATTAAAAATTTGGCTAAAATTGGTAAATGATCTGATGGATATTTGAAATCGTAGAAATCATCAATCGTATTGAAACTTTTACACGTTACTTTTGAATTCTTTTTGTAAAAAATGTAATCTAAAATTTCTGTTCCTTTTACATTGAATTTAAAATCTTCCCATGTAAAATCTGGTCCATAAACCATTTGCGCATTTAGACGAGTATCTAAATATTTGTTTTGAATATATTTAACAGATTCATCGTTTTGATTCATATTAAAATCTCCCATAAAAAATGCTGGAACGTTTTTCTTTTCAGTTAACTTTTGAATTAAATTATCAATCATTTCTAACGATTTTTGACGCGCAATTTTTCCATCATTATCAAAATGTGTATTGATTATCCAAAATGTATTTTTCGTTTTTTTATCTTGAAATAATCCGTAAGTGATAATTCTATAATAAGAAGCATCCCAACCTTTCGACATTTTTTCTGGCGTTTCTGATAACCAAAAAGTATGTTGTTCTAAAACTTTATATTGATCTTTTTTGTAGAAAATAGCAGAATATTCAGCATTTTTATCATCATTTCGAGGAGATCCAATAAAATCTAAACTCGAATTATTTTGTTTGATAAAATCTAACTGAGGAACTTGCGCTTCTTGTACACCAACAAAATCAGCATCATAATACTTGATTAAATCAACCAATTTTTGTTTGCGAATATTCCAATGATTTGCGCCATCATCAACAGACGCTAATCTAATATTGTAAGACATAATTGATAAATTTTGTTGTGCAAAACCTATCATTGTCATGATTAAAACTAAACTTAAACTAATATATTTTTTCATGTGTGTGATGTTAAAAAATTCCAAGTAAGCACAACAATACTTACTTGGATGAGAAATAAATTAAATTTCTAACTAAAACTATAAATGAGGAATTTAATCAACTAAAGTAAAACTTGTTTTAAGCGTTGCGTCTGAATTTCCTCCAACAAAAATGTCGAAATCTCCAGCTTCAGCAACATAATTCATATTGATATCGTGGAATTTTAAATCTTCTGGAGTTAATGTAAACGTAATTGTTTTTGTTTCTCCTTTCTTAATCATCACTTTATCAAAACCTTTCAATTCTCGAACTGGACGCGTCACACTTCCTACTAAATCGCGAACATATAATTGTACTACTTCTTCTCCATCGTAGTTTCCTGTATTTTTAACATTTACAGTGACTTTTATTTCATCTTTTCCATTCTTCATCGTTGATTTATTCACTTTTAAGTTACTATAATCAAACGTTGTATAACTTAAACCATAACCAAATGGATATAAAGGCGAATTCGGAGAATCTGTATAACGAGATTTATATTTTTGCTCTGCATCACTTTCTCCTAAATAAGGTCTACCTGTATTTTTTTGATTGTAATGAATTGGAATTTGACCTACAGAACGAGGAAATGTCATCGGTGTTTTGGCCGAAGGATTGTATTTTCCATACAACACATCTGTAATCGCTAAACCTCCCATTGTTCCTGGATACCATGCGTATAAAATTGCATCCATATTATCATTTTCCCACGAAATTGTCATTGGACGACCAGCCATTAAAACTAAAACAATTGGCTTACCAAGTTTCTTTAATTCTTTTAATAATTCTTTCTGATTTCCTGGTAAATCTATATTTGTTTGAGAAGCAGCTTCACCTGTTTGATTCTCGTTTTCTCCCATAACCGCAACAATTACATCCGAGTTTTTCGCTAAATTAATTGCTTCTTGAAAACCATCAGTTTTAGACGAATTAAGTTCTGTTCCTTGTGCGTAAGTAATTTTTGCATTTTTACCTAAAACATCGTTCAAACCTTCCCAAACAGACCACGCTTTTCCGTATCGATCTCCACGTGCAGCCCAGTTTCCGATGATGTTTTTTTCATCTTTAACTAAAGGTCCAATTACCGCAACTTTTTGAGATTCTTTTAATGGTAAAATTTGTTTCTCATTCTTTAATAAAACCATTGATTTACGCGCAACATCACGAGCTTCATTTAAAAACTCTTGTTTCATTACCGTTTCTTTCTCTCGTTTTGCATTTGAATAACGATATGGATCTTCAAAAAGTCCTAAGTCATATTTTGCTTCCAAAATTCTATGAACCGCAGTATCAATCACATCTTGCTTTACTTTTCCTTCTTTTACCAATTTTGATAAATGATTAAGAAAAGCACCACTCATCATATCCATTTCAATTCCTGCTTCAACCGATTTTAGAGTTGCTTCTTCCAAATCTTTTGCAATTCCATGAGGAACTAATTCCTGAATCGCCGTATAATCTGTTACAACAAACCCTTTATAATTCCACTCTTTACGCAAAATTTGATCGTACAAATATTTACTTGCTGTAGAAGGAACTCCTCCAATTTCGTTGAAAGACGTCATGAAAGATCCAGCACCTGCATCAACAGTCGCTTTGAAAGGCGGCAAAATATAATCTCTTAAGAAACGATCAGAAATTTCTACCGAACCATAATCGCGACCAGCCTGCGCTAAAGCATATCCTGCAAAGTGTTTTGTACACGCTAAAACGGTATTTAAATCATATAAACTTTTACCTTGAAAACCATTAACACGCGCTATTGCAATTTTACTTCCTAAGAAAGTATCTTCACCTGCACCTTCAGAAACACGTCCCCAACGAGGATCAAAACCGATATCAACCATCGGAGCAAAAGTCCAATGAACTCCGCCAGCAGCTGTTTCTTCAGCAGCAATTCGAGCCGATTTTTCAATTGCTTTTAAATCCCAAGAAGAAGCTTCACCAAGTGGAATTGGAAAAATAGTTTCATAACCATGAATTACATCGTATCCAAAAATTAATGGAATTCCAAGACGTGTTTCTTCAACAGCAATTTTTTGTAATTTTTTGGTAATATCTGTTGTCGTAGCGTTAAATACAGACCCCATCATACCTTGTTTCGTGTATTTTATATAATTTTTATCAATTGCAGAGCCTGTAACATCACCTCCATCATAGGTATATTGTACCATCTGACCCACTTTGTCATCAATCGTCATTTGACTCATCACATAATCAATAAACTCTGATTTCGATTTCGATTTATCAAACTTTATTTTTTGCGCATAAGTATTGAATGCTAATCCTAAGAAAGCAATTGAATAAATTAGTTTTTTCATTTTTTTGATTTTAATTCGAGGCTGTTGTTTTGAATTTCAATTTGTCTAAACCTCTTTGTACATCTTCATTTTGCATAAACAATTTCCACAATAATCCAGAGCGATAATTCTCTATCATTGGTGTAATTGTTCCTTGATCTATCGCCAAATATTTCGTAATCACTCGATCATTTTTTACATCAACCGCATCATACGGACCTGCTACTCCAATCAAGCTTTTGTTTTGTTTTTCGTAAATAAACTTCAAGAAATCCATAGATTCTTTCGGTGCATATGGGAAAGACGATAACGCAGCTGTAGGCGTAATTACATTATTGTCATTTAATGGAGAGTGTGCTGTATAACCTTCTGTTCCATCTCGATTGAAGGTATAACTTGCCGTTAATCCCCACATATTTTTTTTGTACTTCTTGAAACTTTCCGTTTTTTGTTGATTGTAGATGTAATGAATCTTTGCTTGATTTTTCACTACTTTTCCATAATCAATACCAATTCCATCTATTAAATTGTTCGGATTAAGTCCAATAAATGAATATTGTGCCCAAAATAAAGGTCCAACATTTTTATTAGCTCCGTTATGCTTTACAATCAATGGAACTCCGTATGCAGAATCATTTGATTTTATATCACCATTTCTCGTCCAACCATTGTAATAAACTTCTGAATTGATAGAATGTTTTGGAGAAGCCGCAGCAATAACATACGTAATCATGGTTTCATCAAATCCTTTTAAAGGAAAATTGATTTTCCATTCGTAATTTGGAGACCAATGCCAGTACAACACATTTTCTCCTCGTGTATAAAAATTGAAATCGATTTCTTTCCAAAGTTGATCAGCTAATTGCGAAATCTCTATTTCTTTCTCATTTTTAGAATCTTTGAAATACTCTTTCAAACAAATTAAACCCTGAGCAAGAAATGCAGTTTCTACCAAATCACCTCCGTTATCGTATGTACTAAAAGCTTTTACTTTTCCTGTTTCGCCATTTAACCAATGTGGCCAAGCTCCATGAAAACGATTTGCATTTTGTAAAAATTTCAATCCTGTTAAAATTCGTTCAGTTGCTTCTTTTCTTGGAATAAATTCGCGATCAATACCAACAATTAAACTCATTAATCCAAATCCTGTTCCTCCTGTTGTAATGATATTTGAATCATTTTCTGGATAAAAACCATCAGGATGAAAACGTTCACGAGCTAATTTTGAATGAGGTTCAGCGTAATCCCAAAAATATTGAATCGTCTGTTTTTGAACTTTATCTAACAGCTTATTTTCTTGTTTTGTTTGAGCAAAAGCACTTGCGCCACATAAAAAAGCGCAAGTAACTATTGTTTTATTTAATTTAATCATTACCAACCTGGGTTTTGAGTCATTGTTGGAGTTTGAATAATTTGTCCATTTGGAATTGGGAACAATTCATGTTTTCCAGTAACGAAAGTTTTACCATTTTTCGCCATCATCTCTTTTGCTTGACCAGTACGAACTAAATCAAACCAACGATCATGCTCAAATGCTAACTCCAAACGTCTTTCATTCCAAATTTTTAATCGTAATTGATCTTTAGACATACTTGCTATTGGAGCTAATTTTACACGTGTTCTAACACGATTAAGAGGTGTTAAAGCATCTTGCCCAATTTCATTTGCTGCTTCAGCTTGAATTAATAAAACTTCAGAAAAACGAATTACACGAATGTTTTTGTCTCCATCCGCAGAACCAAGATTCGCACTTGAATACGCTTTTTCGTTATACATCGGGTTTTCTACAGAAGTTGGAACTAAACGACCGTCATATAAAGTTTCACCTCTAAAAATGATTGTTGCATCACGACGAATAGCATCTCCTTCAGCATTAAAAGCATCTAATAAATTTTGAGAAGGAACATTGAATCCCCATCCCCAACCTCCAGTACCACGAGCTCCTTGAGTTTCTGAATATTGTTGAACGCCATGCGCAACAGCATCTCCACGAGCTTGGATTTCAAATAAAGACTCTTTACCATTCTCAGTTTCTTTTCTCCAAGTTGTTGCGTAATCACTTTCTAAATCATAAATACCAGAATTAACAACGGTTGTAGCCATATCGTACGCTTGTTGATTTTTTCCTTGGTATAAATATACCTTTGCCAATAAAGCTTGAGCAGCTCCTTTTGTTGCACGTCCTAAATCTTTTGCAGCATATTCATTTTTAGTAGGAAGTTTTGATATTGCATCTAATAAATCTGCTTCAATGTATGCATAAACTTCTGCTTTTGGTTTACGTACTGAATAAGACGCCGGAACATCTAACTCCTGTATCACAGTATCTCCAAACATACGAACCAAATAGAAATAAGAAACAGCTCTCAAAAATTTTGCTTCCCCAATTAATCTATTTTTTTCTGCATCTGTGATTGATGATTCTGTCGTATATTTTATAGAATATGACGCTCTACCAATTGTTTTATAAAAACGTTTCCACATAGCTTCGATAGAACCAGTTGTAGAACTATGTAATAATTCGTCTAAATCTCTTTTATCTCCACCATTATCTGTAGAGGAACTTCCTTTATCTGCATTATCAGAAATCATTTCAGTAACTCCTAACCAAGAGAATGCATAATCCCAATCTGTAAACATTCCGTAAATACCATTCACATATTTTTCTGGAGATTGAGAAGCTTGATCATCAATAGCTATATTTTCTTGAGAATCTACATTCAAAAAATCACTTGTACATGAACTTAATGTTCCGATTGAAAGAATAGAAGCTAATGTTACTATTTTAAATATATTTTTTTTCATTTTTTTAAAATTTTCTAGATTAGAATTCTACGTTTAATCCAACTAAAAATGTTCTAACATTTGGATATGCAGAGAAATCCATACCTGTCGTTCCATAAGGACTTCCATCATAACGTTTTCCTTTTACATTATCTAAAGTTAATTCCGGTGTAAATCCTGAATACTTCGTAATCATGAATACATTTTGTGCACTAACATATAATCTTAGGTTTCTGATAAAATCAATTTTATCTCTAAAATTATATCCTATTGTCATGTTACTTAATTTGAAATAATTACCTTTTTCTAAATAGTAAGAAGAAGCAACTTGATCACGCTCCGCTCCTGGATGAGAATTTGTACTACCAGCTCCTGTCCAACGATCGTTAAACATATCAACTGTTATATTTTCCCCTCCTAAACGTGTATTTTTGATACCATTGTAAATCTTGTTACCTCCAGCTCCGTAACCGCTAATCGTTAAATCGAAATTTTTATATTCTAAACTAACATTGATTCCGTAGTTATATTTTGGAATATATGATCCCATGAATTTTTTATCACGATCATCAATAACTCCATCTCCATTTTGGTCTTTGTAGCGTAAATGTCCTGGACGAGCACTTGATAAATGAGCATTGCTATTTATTTCATCTTGTGTTTGCCAAACACCTTCTACTTCATATAACCAGAAAGAACCAAGTGGTTGACCAGCTTCTAAACGTTTTGCAATTTGTCCATTTCCTAAAGAACCTCCTGTCATTCCAGAATATCCTTCTTTCACAGACTTCACTTCATTTTCATTGTAGTTAAAGTTACCACCTATCGAATATCTAAATCCTCCAGCTGTTTCATTACGATAATTCAAAGCAATTTCAAAACCTTGATTTACTACTTTTGCAGCATGGTCATAAAAATCTTTTTCATAAGGAGACGATCCTATTTGTTTAATATTTAAGATGGCATTTTTCGTGGTCTTGTTGTAGTAATCTAAACTTCCTGATAATTTACCTTTCAATAACTCGAAATCTAGACCAGCACTCCATTCATCTACAATTTCCCATGAAATATCATAAGCTGGAGATCCGATATAAGCTCCATAAATTAAATCTTGACCTGGTCCAAAAACATAATTCGCATTATCACTACCTGTTGAAGTAGAAATTGTTGTATAATTGTATGGCACATCTGCATTACCTAAGCGTCCCCAACCTCCGCGAAGTTTTAAGAAAGAAATTACATTACTATCTTTTAAGAACTCTTCGTTAGAAATATTCCAAGCAGCAGAAACTGATGGGAAAGTTCCCCAATATTTTTCGTTTTGTTTAAATTGACTTGAGCCATCTCTACGAATAATTCCAGAAACGTAGTATTTATTTGCGTAATTATATTGTAAACGCGCAAAATAAGAAGCATAAGCAATTGGAGTGTAATTATTTTGATCCATTGCAGCCTTGTATTGTCCAGAAGCATGATGAGCTGACCAATATTGTTCTTTATCAGGAACATCATATACTGTGATATCTGAATATTGACCAATACCCATTTTTTCAGCAGAAACTCCCGCAACAACATTGAACGAATGATCTCCAAATTTGCGATCAAATGTTACAAAATTTTCCCATGACCATCTAAATGTTTCTACATTATTTAGATTTAGAGAGTTATTCATATAAGTTGAACTTGCTGGATTTTTCGCTTTTAAATCTTCAAATTCAGCAGCAGTTCTAATTGGATTACCTGCAATCCATCTTTCTTTAATTGGATTAAATTCTCTGTATTTGTACCAATATTTTGTTCCTCCAGCACGAGAAGTTACAGTTAAACCTTTTGCTAATTTTAGTTCAGCTTCAATATTTCCTTGAAGCGTAGTAGAATTAGCTTTTTGATTATCATAGAATAAAGTAGACATTGGATTACCATGAGAGTTCAAATTACTTGTCACCTCTCCTGGTTTTGCAACGTATGTTACTTCTCCTGTAGTTGTATTAAAAATAGGTAAACCCCATCTTCCGTTATCATATTTTACAGGAACTAATGGTGACTGACGGTAAGCTGTATCAAATGCTCCATATGGTTTAGGAACTTCTCTAGAAAATGTAGCGCTAACGTTTTGTTTAATCTTTAAAACTCCATCAAACAATTTGTAATCGTTGTTACTACGAACAGTTGTTCTTTTGAAGTTATTTCCTTCTAAAATTCCTTTCTCTTCGAAATTATTAATACTGAACATGTAATTAATATTTTCTCCAGCACCAGCCAACGAAACATTATTACTAACTAACTGTCCTGTGGTTAACATTTCATCAAACCAATTCGTGTTATATTGTTGATTTGTAGAAATCAAAGAACCTCCTGTTGCTTTTCTTTGCTCGTTAAAATAAGTTATGTACTGATTAGCATCAGCCATATCTACCATATTCATAGTATTTCTTACTCCAATATATGAATCATAGTTAACTCTTATCTTTCCTGTTTTACCACGTTTAGTTGTTACAACAACAACACCGTTTGCACCACGAACTCCATAAATAGCTGAAGATGCTGCATCTTTTAAAACATCAATTTTTTCAATGTCATTTGGATTAATATTATTAATATTTGGAACAATTAACCCATCCACAACATACAAAGGAGCTTTACCTCCCAAAGCTGTACCCATTCCACGAACCAAAACAGTTGGTGTACCTCCTGGAGTATCCGTATTAATAATATTAACACCAGCTAATTTACCCTGCAAAGACTGCATGGCAGTTGTACTTGCAATTTGCGTAATGTCTTTAGCATTAGCTGATGAAACAGCTGATGTAAGATCTGATTTCTTAACAGTACCATACCCAACCACAACGGCTTGATCTAGTATAATAGAATCACTTTCAAAAGGATCTTCTATCTGTATAGAATCGTTAGTAACTTGGGCATTTACACAGAAAGACCCGAGAATAAATAATGGAAGAAAATATTTTTTCATTCTATTTCAATAAATGGTTATTTCAAAAATAGAATGTTTTAACACTTGATTAACAAGTAATAATTTTAGTTAGAATAATTTTCTAAAAAAATAAAACACATAATACTGAATATCAGATAATTACAAAATATTACATTTACAACATGATGTAGTTATGATGTAATTTATTTTCCGATATTTAAAAATTAATCATATACTTATTTAGGTTTATTTCAGAAGGAATTTGCATTTTTTTGCGTAATCTATATCGTTGTAGTTCTACTGATCGATAATTAAGGTGCATTAAAGGAGCAATCTCTTTGGTTGATAAATTCATTCGAAGGAAAACACACAGTTTTAAGTCTTTCGCAGTTAAATTAGAATACTTATCAGCTAATCTCTTAATAAAATCTTGATGAATTTCCTGAATATTTAATTCGAAATTTTGCCATTCATTTCTGTTGTAACTATATTCCGAAAACGTTTTCTCAAATTTCTTTTTTAATTTTTTATTGATTTCATTCATTTCCAATTGAGAAAATAATTGATTAATTTCTAGGATCATAGCACGTTGATTAGCTAATTTCAAAGCTTGTCCTGCCAATTCTGTAGATTTCGTTTGTAAAGAAGTTTCTAAATGTTGTTTTTCTTTATGATGATTTAATTCTTTCAACTCTTGTTGATGTTTCATTTCCATCAAATTCAATTCATATTCAAATTGCTTTTGTTTAATTCTGAAACTTTGTTTCAACTTCATTCTGTTATACTTATAAATAGCCAGAATCGATCCAACAATTAATAAAATATAAAATAATATCATCAAATTTGATAAATACCAAATCTTTTTAACTCTAAAATCAAAATGATTCAACTCAACAAAATTTCCATCTTTTAAAGCATAAATTGACAATTGATATGAACCACTTTCTAATTGTTTATAATTAATTATTGGCTGATTAAGTGGTTGAATTTTAGAGTTATTTAATTGATAATATAATTGATAATTCGCAAAATCATCATTCAAAATTGAAACATAAAAATCTATATAATTATTTGAATACTCAATATTAGGCTCATTATTCAAAACCGTTTGATTGATTTTTGCTTTAATTTTAATCTTTGGTAATTCACGACGTATAGATTTTAAATCATATTTCAATAATCCGTTTTCGAGGTTAATATATAAAAACTGATCGTTGATTTTAGCCGTTAAATTGTCATCAACCAATTTTCCATCATACAATTTTTTTGGAATTAAATAATGAATCAATTTATTCTGTTCCACTTTAGAATAATACAGAATATTATCCGCTTCAACTAAATAACGATTCTCCTTTAAATAACGAATTCGATTAATATTCTTTAATTTTGAATCTAAATTCTCATCAGAAAATAAATTTTTATTTATATCATAACGGACTAAATGTTGATCGTCAATCAGTACAAAAACCTTGTTATCTTCGAGAATAGTTTGCGGATTAACTAATTTTTTATGTTGGTAAAATATCTCCTTACCTGTTCTATTTTTAAGATCAAATAAATATAAACCACCATTTTTTCCAGTTCCTAAAATTTTATTTTCGACAATAACAAAATCAATAATAGGAATAGTTAAACTAGAAACTTTAGTAGATTCTTTATGAGAACCTTGTATATATTCATTGATTCCCGTAAAAGATGATTGATATAATTTATTTCCATTTTTGATCAATTTAAAACCTCCATTTGTAGAAGAAATCTTATTCAATAGTCCTGAATAAATGTAAGTTCCCCAACTATCCGAAACATAAATTGTATTATCAATATTTGTTATATTCCAAATTAAACCTTTTTCGAGAACTGAATTTGTTTGGTTTGAAGTATTTGAATAATTATAAAATCCATGATTTGTTCCCAGCAAAATATTATCCTTATAAAAGTCGAACGAAAAAACATTTCCTAAATGACCATTGTAATCATATAAAAGTTGAGTTTTGTTTTTCAATTCTATTTTCGAAATACCTTTGTCCGTTCCAAGCCAAGCATTTCCTTTAGAATCTATTCTTATATTTTGGATTGTATTACTGATTAACCCAGAGTTTTGATTGTAATTTTTGTAAGAATTAGTTTTTAAATCATATACATAAATCCCATTATTTGATGTTCCAATGATTAATTTATCTTCTAATCGAATCATTTTTAACACTAAATAATTCTTTAGCATTTTATTGAATTCCACATTGAACTCTTGTAAACCAGCTGTTTTGTTGTACTTGAAAATTCCTTCTGTTAATGTACCAACTAAATAATCATTATCATATTTTTCTATTCCATGAATTACAATTGATTTACCTTTTTCAATTTCAAATAACGGCTCAAAATGTCCATTATTAAATTCGAAAATACCTTTAGAAATAGTCGCTACTAACATTTTACCTTTCACCAGATAAACGTAAGAAGAAAGCGCAGGTAATTTGTATCGTTTAACTGTTTTACCATCAAATTGAAAAAGATAATTGAACGATTGAAAATAAATAGAACGATTATGATAAAATATTTTCCAGATTTCTTCTTGTTCTAATCCTTCAAAACTTTTGAATTTATCTGAAATTGAAATGTAAACTTTCTTTCCTTCAATCGTTTTCCAATATCCAAAATTATTTAATGCACCTGAATACAATACATTATTCATTGTAAAAACAGAACGTATAATTGTTAAGCTATTTGGCGAATATTTTTCCCAAAAATTACCGTCATATTCTAAGATATTTCTATTGTTCGCAAAATATACTTTTCCTTGCTTGTTATTTTCTGTAATATCCCAAATAGGCGATTCGCCCAAATATTCGCTTTTAGAATAATTCGAAATAATTGGCGCAAACGATTGAGATTTGCTATAAGTGGAAACAAGTAAAAATAGAATAAATAAGCTTCTCATTGTGCAATAAAAAAGACCGTAAAAACGGTCTTTAAAAATAGATTATATTTTTGAATTATCTTATTTAAATTCTACATCAAAAACTTCTGCAAAATGTTTTTTTGTAAACGCTTTCACTTCGTTCATATCTACCTGATGTCCAAGTTCTCTTTCCAATGAAGCAACAGCTTTATCCTGAATTCCACATGGAACGATGTATTCAAAATAACGCAAATCTGTATTCACATTTAGTGCAAAACCATGCATCGTTACCCAACGTGAAGCCTTAACACCCATTGCACAAATTTTTCGAGCAAAAGGTCGACCTACATCCAACCAAACGCCAGTTTCTCCTTGAGAACGCTCACCTTTTAGTCCATATTCGGCAATAGTTTTGATAATCACTTCCTCCAAATTGCGCATATACAAATGAATATCTGGCTTGAAGTTATCCAAATCCATAATAGGATAACCAACTAATTGTTGCGGTCCATGATAGGTAATATCTCCACCACGATTCGTTTTCACAAAAGTTGCATTTATTTCGTTTAATTTATCACTCGAAGCTAACATATTTTCTAAATGTCCACTTTTTCCAAGTGTATAAACATGCGGATGTTCTACAAAAAGTAAATGATTTTTAGTGTTTTTAAAATCTGAACTTCCCTCCTTTTCTTGCGCTCTGTTATATTGTTTTACGGCTATATTTTCTGCTAAAAGACTTTCTTGATAATCCCAAATTTCTTGGTAATCTCTGTTAATTCCTAAATCTTGGAATTCGACAATTTGTTTCATTTCACAATGTGTTTCGAATGTCAAATTTACGAAAGAATCAGTTAATAATTAATTTTAGCTTAGCTATTCTTTAAATCGTTTCATCTAACAAAATTGCATATATAAATTGTTTAAAGTAATTTCGAATTCATAAATAATTTATTTTTTATGAAAACAATTCTATTAATCACACTAATGATTAGTTCTCTTGTTATAAACGCTCAAGAATATTCTTTTGCCAAAGATTTTGTTGCTGGAAAAGTTACATTAAATGATCTATCTGAATTAAATGGAGAGCTTAAATGGACTCCAAGTCATGATAGTGACTTAAAATTTAGAAAAACGAAAGATGATAAAGTGATAAAATACAATCCGAATGAAATTATTGGTTTTACAATTGATAAAATGAGTTTTGTCTCTTTAAAAAATCTTGTTGTTTACTCTGATAATTATGCTTTGATAGGACAAACTACGAAAATTAAAGAATCTTTTGCGCAAGTCGTTTCTAAAGGAAAATTTAATATTTACTTAATTACTATAGCAGGGTATAATCCAATTAGTAGAACTAGAGAAGATTATCTCAACTTTATTTTTCAGGATGCAAATAATCTAAACAATAAACTTATTGCTTATCCTTATTTAATCAGAATGAAAGACAAAAAATATGAAAAAGCGAAAGCGGATTTGTATATTTTATTTAAAGACTATCCTGAAGTAATAGAAAAAATCAAAAGTTTTAGTAAAGAAAATAGTTTTTTAGAAATAATAGAAATGATTGGTAAAATTTAATAAATAAAAACATTCAGTCACTTTTAATCACCTATATTGTTGGTTCAATTGATCTTAATAAAATCGAAGTTTATGAATAAATTATTCTTTAAAACCTCACTAATAATAATGGTTTTAAGCAATTCATTAACGATTGAATAAAAATCTTTATCTTTGGAATTCTAAGAAATCGGTAGAATAAAATAATCAAATAAAAATGAAGAAACTATTCGTTAAAGGATCTATTTTAATGGCTTTGTTTGCAAACTTTAGCGTTTTTGCACAACAAAGTGGTGGAATGTGGATTCCGACAGAATTGAATGAAAAGGAAATGAAAGACATGGGATTGAAAATCTCATCAAAAGACATTTTCAGTACAGGAGATAAAAGTATCAACAATGCAGTTGCTCACTTTGGTGGCGGTTGTACTTCTGAAGTTATTTCTCCAAATGGTTTATTATTAACGAATCATCACTGTGGTTATGGAGAAATCCAAGCACATTCATCTTTAGAAAATGATTATTTAACAGATGGTTTTTGGGCTAAAGAGTTGAAAGACGAATTACCAAACGAAGGTTTAACAGCGACTTTTATTGTAGACATTAAAGATGTAACTACTGCAATTTTAGCTGGTGTTAACGATAATATGTCGGAGGAAGATCGTAACAAAATCATCAAGAAAAATATTGAAGATTTTAATGCAAAAACTAAAACAGAAGCTTATCGTTCAGTATTTATCAAACCTTTTTACAAAGGAAATAAATATTACCAATTTACGACAGAAACATACAAAGATGTTCGTTTAGTTGGTGCGCCACCTTCTGCAATTGGAAAATATGGAAATGATACAGACAACTGGGTTTGGCCACGTCATACAGGAGATTTCTCGATGTTTAGAATTTATGCAGATAAAAACAACAAACCTGCAGATTATTCACCAGACAATGTTCCGTACAAACCAAAACATTTCTTACCAATTAATATTTCGGGAATTAGTGAGGACGATTTCACGTTTGTATATGGTTTCCCAGGTACGACGGACGAATATTTACCAGCTTCTTCTATCCAGCAAATAAAAGATGTAATTGATCCTGCGCGTATCAATGTGCGTACAATTGCATTATCTCATATTGATAAAAAAATGCGTGAAGACGATGCAACTCGTATCGCTTATGCGTCTAAACAAGCGCGTATTTCGAATGCACATAAAAAATGGATTGGCGAAGTTTTAGGATTAAACCGTTCGAAAGCTGTAGAAAAACGTCAACAATATGAACAAGAATTCATGAATCGTATTGCGAAAAATCCGAAATTAAAAGGTGAATATTCGAATATTATTTCTGAATTAAATCAAGTTAATAAAGCAAATCAAGATTACAATTTAGCGTACACAATGTATTCTGAAACGTTTTTCTCAAATTCAGAAACATTCAGAATGGCGTTAACATTGAACAATATTTTGAATGCGGTTGGACAAAAAAATTACGCAGAAACAAAAGCTAAAGCGTTGAATACAGTTGCGTCTATGCACAAGGATTATAATCCAGAATTGGATAAAACAATTTCTTCTGATTTAGCAGATAATTATTTCAAAGTTGTTCCTCAAAATTTATTACCAACTACAACTGCTGCAAATATCAAAACAGCTTTAGGAAATTCGGTAATCAACGGAACGAAAAAAATTAATGGTCAATCTGTTTTAGGAAATATCAAAACTTTGGCTGAAAATGATGCTGAGTTTATCAAAGCCTTAAAAGAAGATGCCTTAATTGCTCAAATTCGTTTAATTTTAGATGCAAATCAAACGAAAGTAACGCCTACATATTTAGCGAATCAAGATAAAATCAACAAGTTGATGCGTACGTATATGAAAGCGCAAATGGATGTATTTACAGACAAGAAAATCTTCCCAGATGCAAATTCAACTTTACGTGTAACTTACGGAAAAGTTGATGGTTACCAACCTCGCGATGCGGTTTATTACGAACCTGTAACGCACATGGAAGGTGTAATGGAAAAATATATTCCGGGAGATTATGAGTATGATTTACCAAAACAAATGTTAAGTTTATACGATAAAAAAGATTACGGAAAATACGCCGATAAAAACGGAAAATTACCTGTAAACTTTATTGCAACAAACCATACAACTGGTGGTAATTCTGGTTCTCCTGCATTGAATGCAAAAGGAGAATTAATCGGATTGAATTTTGACCGTGTTTGGGAAGGAACAATGTCAGATTTAAATTATGATCCAGAGATTTGTCGTAATATTATGGTGGACTCTCGTTACATTTTGTGGGTAGTTGACAAGTATGCTAATGCGCAACGTTTGATTGATGAAATGACTATCGTTGACGAAAGCAAAAATGCAAAGAAAAAATAATATTTTTCACTATATTCTGAAAACCACGTTTTTATAACGTGGTTTTTTTATTGAAATAAACGTAAGATTCAAATAAAGTCTTAAGAAATAAAACTATATTTATACAACTTATCTAAAAAATTGTCAAAATAAAACACTCATAATTATGGAAGTCATTAGAAAATGGCCTTTTTATTTAAAACTAACTTGCACATTATTGTCAATCATTTGTTTAACATTTATTTCAATAATAGGTAAAGGAATTTTAGTTCCATTAATATTAGGCTTCTTAATTTCAATATTATTAGCACCCGTTTGTTCATTTTTCGAAAGATATTTACGCATTCCACGTGCTATTTCAAGTATCATTACTACCTTGCTTTTTGCAGCATTTATCTTAGGAATTTTCTATTTGATTGCTATACAAATGGCAGAAATAGCAAATGAATGGCCTACGTTTCAGAAACAAATCATAGAAGCTTTTATGAATTTGCAAGATTGGATTCACCATACCTTTGGTGTTAATTCGCATGCGCAAATGGAATATTTGACAAAGAATGTCAAAACCACTATCGAAACGAGTACAATTGTAATCGAAAAAGTAATTTCTATTGTTTCATCGATGGCTGTTACAGTTTTGTTCACTTTTTTATACATTGTTTTCTTGTTGATTTATCGTCGTCATTTGGTAAAATTCTTATATTACGCATTCAATTCAAATACACACGACCAGGTTTATAATGTCATTACATCTATTCAAAAAATGGTCAAACAATATTTGATTGGCTTATTTTTACAAATGTTAGTCGTATCAATTTTATCCTTTATTGCATTTTCTATTCTTGGACTTAAGTACAAATTTGTTTTAGCTATTTTAACTGGCGTTCTAAATGTTGTTCCCTATGTAGGAATTGTTATTTCATTAATTATAACGCTAATAATCACATTTGCCACAATGTCAGCTTCAAAATTGTTCTTTGTTTTAATTGCATTTATTGCAATTCATGCAATTGATGGAAATGTGGTGATGCCAAAAATTGTAGGCTCTAAAGTAAAAATTAATTCTTTGATTGTGATTATTGGATTAGTAGTTGGAGAAATGACATGGGGAATTATGGGCATGCTATTATCGATTCCAATACTTGCGTTGATGAAAATTGTTTTTGATAATGTGACTGAATTAAAACCTTGGGGTTATCTTTTGGGTGATGAAGATTCTACAGAAATTGATGATGATTTAAATACATTTTTAGCCAAAAAGAAAGCTAAAAAATCAAAGAAAAAAACAAATAAGTTGGACGAGAATTTGGAGTAATCTGATTTCTATTTTACATAATTGGATTGCTGACTATTATTTTATCCATTAAAAAAGTCTATAACAAATTGTTATAGACTTTTTTTGTATTTATTATTATGAATCTAATTCTTCTTCAAATATTTTTTTTCTAAAAAATAATACAATTTCAAGAAAAGAATCGAGAAAAATATTCCGATTAGTGTTCCGAAAAATATATCTCCTGTGAAATGTACCCCGACATAAACTCTACTGTAAGCAACCATTAACGCCCAAACAAGTAAGACATAAAGTAACCATTTGTAATGGCGTCTTAGCAGTATTCCAATAAAAATTGCAATCGCCATATGATTAGATGCATGCGCCGAAGTAAAACCGTATTTACCTCTACCCTCGCAATCTATCGGGCGAAATAATCCTTGAATCGATTCGGTGTAACATGGGCGAAAACGTTGAAAAGAATTTTTCAAGATATTTGTAAATTGATCTGCACACGCTATCATCAGTGCAATACAAACTCCAGCCAATAAGGTTTTTTTCCAACCAAGTTTTACATAAAGTAAGATGAGAAAGATGATATACAACGGAATCCATGTTTTTTTATCGGTTACTAATAACCAAAACCAATCCCATTTTTCATTCCCTAAATTATTGAAATACAAAAATATTTGTACGTCCCAATCAAAATAATCTTGTATCATTACCTACTTACTGATCCGCCTAAACCTAATGCTTCGTCTACAGATTTTGGTTCTACAACAACCGCAGGTTCTTCCACAATTGGCTCAACCACATTTTCTATAACGGGTTCTGTTGTTTCTTGCACATCCAATTCCAAATCCTGTACAGGATCTACAGCTTTCATAGTTGGTGCATCATCTTTCAACGCTGCATTTACTGTATTGTCTTGATGAATAGCTTGAAGCATTTCATCTACTGGATTACGAACTTCATCAAATGATTTCTGAAAATCTTCCATTGGATTAATTTTCGCAAAAGAATCTTTGACTTCATTCATTGGATTTAACTCTTTTATGGTATTCTGAATCTCTTTTGTAGGATCAACATCCTGAACAGGATTCATAATCTCTTGCTTGATATCTTCAGATGCTTCTTTTAATTTGCGCACAGCAGTTCCCAAACCACGAGCAATTTCTGGAATTTTATCTGGTCCAAAAATCACTACAGCAACCACCATAATAATCACGACTTCCTGGAAGTCTAAAAACGCTGGGTATATTACTAAACTATTCACTAAACAAATGTATAAAATCTAAATTTAGTAGAAGAAAAAAAGCCATCAAATTTCTTTGATGGCTTTCTTAAAATTTATTTAAAATTTGAATCTTATTTATTCATTTGACCTTTTTTAGTAAAGTCGTACAATAAAGGAGATGCAACGAAAATAGACGAGAATGTACCAATTACGATACCGATTAATTTCGCAAACATAAATCCTTTGATTGATTCTCCACCAAATGCAAAAATGATTAATACGATTAAGAACGTTGATAAAGACGTATTAATTGTACGTGATAATGTTTCTGAAGTAGAAATATTAATAATATCGTACAAGTTGTGGTTTTTCTCAACTGTTAAATTCTCACGAATACGATCCAAGATAATAATCGAGTCATTCATCGAATAACCAATTACCGTCAAAATCGCCGCGATAAACGCTTGGTCGATCTCCATGTTGAAAGGTAAAATTCCTTTGAATAAAGAGAAAACTCCTAACACAATAACCACGTCATGCGCTAAAGCAATGATAGTTGATAATGAGAATTGCCAACGTTTGAACATCACGATTAAGTAGAAGAAAATTGCAACTAATGCTAAAGAAACCGCTATATAAGAAGCTCTTGTTGTATCATCGGCAATTGTAGGACCTACTTTTGCAGAAGACATTAAACCTATTGTAGCATTATCTTCAGAGAAATCTTTTTCAGACATATTTGCTGGTAGATAAGATTTAAGACCTGTATATAATTTGTCTTTGATCTCGTCATCTACATTTGTTCCGTCTTCGTCAGCTTTGTATGCTGTTGTAATTTTTACTTGATTTTGACCACCGTACGTTTTCACCTGTGGCATCATTTTTTCACCTTCTAACACGAAAACATCACCCAAACTTTCAGAAATTTGTTGCGGATCAACGTGTTTATCAAAACGAACTGTATATGTACGTCCACCTTGGAATTCGATACCCATATCAAATCCTTTTGTGAAAATAGAGATTAAAGCAACTACTGTTAAAACAATTGAAATCGCATAAGAGATTTTTCTTGTTTTTAATAAGTCAACTTTAATATTTTGTAACCAGTGCGCTGTAAATGATGTATAGAAAGGAACAGATTTTCCTTTTGCTAAACGTCCTTCTACAAAGTAGCGTGTAATGAAAATCGCTGTAAATGTTGATGTAAAAATACCAATCATAAACGTTGTTGCGAAACCTACAACAGGTCCTTTACCAAAGAAGAATAAAATTAATGCTGTGATAAATGATGTCGAGTTGGCATCGATAATTGCAGAGAAAGCTCCTTTCCATGAATAAGCGAAATCTACTGCTTGACGTAATGATTTTCCTTTTCTTAATTCTTCTTTTACACGTTCGTAAATCAAGATATTCGCGTCCATTCCTGTTACCAATGTCAAGATAATCCCGGCAATACCTGGTAAAGATAATGTAGCTTTTAGCGATACTAAGAATCCTAATAAGAATAATAAGTTAATGTTTAAAGCAACGTTAGCATAGATACCTGCACGGCTGTAATAAAACACCATCCAGATTAATACTAATGCAAATGCACAACCGAAAGCGATTAACGAACTGTTAATTGCTTCTTGTCCTAATGATGGACCAACAACCTCAGCAGAAACAATTTTAGATGAAGCTGGTAAAGAACCTGCTTGTAAAATGTTTGCTAAATCTTTTGCTTCGTCAATTGTAAAGTTTCCAGAAATAACAGAATTACCTCCTGTAATTTGATTACTGATGTTTGGCGCAGAATACACCATATTGTCTAATACAATTGCAACACCTTGACCTGGTTGTCCAGGACCTGCAGGTTTCAACTCGTCTGTAATACGAGACCACTCTTGTGCACCAACTTGATTCATTTGCATTGTAACAACAGGCTCATTTGTAAGAGAACCAGGATTACGTTCACCAGCAGCAGAAACTACTTTATCTCCTTCGATTAATGGTTCTTGCGTTCCATTTTTACCTTTTAAGACATAAAACTCTAATAATTTAGGAACAGATTTATCATTTGCTTGTTTACCTAAATTCAGTGGCTTATTCGCCCAAGAGTATTTGTATCCTCTAATGTTTGCTGGTAATCCAGGTACAAAACCTTTGTCTTGCATCACACGGTTTACAACAGCAGTATCTTTTACATTCACAACAAAACTTGCGTTAGAACCAGCTGGTTGCATAACTTCTGCTAAAGTTTTGATTGTTTCTCCTTTCTCATTTTTTACATTATATTTCTCTGTATTAACGCTAGAAAAATATTGTAAAACTGTAGGATCTTGACGAACAACTTGCCAAAACTCTAATTTTGCTGTAGATTGTAATAATTTTTTTACACGGTCAGTGTCAGAAACACCTGGTAATTCTACCAAGATACGTCCATCACCTTTATCACCTAAACGTTGAATTACTGGCTCAACAACACCAAATTGATTAATACGAGAGCTAATTACATCATAAGCTGTTGCAACTTTCGCTTCGATATCTTTACGGATTACTTCTTTTACCTGATCGTCAGAAGCATTGTACGCAATTTTATCTGCATTGTTTTTGTTTCCAAACAAATCTGCAGCTGCGTATTTTGTTCCTCCTTTTATTTTATCAAATTCTTGAAAAAATAATTCTACATAAGGTACGTTACCGTTTGTTTTTTGAGCTTTATCTGTCGCATCCAAAGCCGTTGCCAACATAGGGTTTTGACTTTTCGCTGATAAATTCTCGATTAAATCTCTTTCAGAAACTTGTAAAATTACGTTGATACCACCTTTCAAATCTAATCCTAAATTGATTTCATTGTTTTTGGCATACCCATAATCGTACTTTATAATTCCCAAATCAAGAGGATGCTGAGCCAAGCTATCTAAAATTCTTGGTTCGTCTTCTGGCTTACTCGCCAAGCGCGCCGCCTCATGCTCCACTTTAGTTGTGTACCAAGTATAACTTAGTTGTCTGATACACAAGAGACTTAAAATAATTGCAAATGCTGCAATGAGCCATCTTCCTCGCATAATGTTTAATTGATAAATAAATTTTGACGGACAAATATAATAGTCTTGAAAATACTTTCACAATTTTTTAAGAATAAATCGAAAATCGATGTCCGTATTTCGAAATTCTTTATTCAAAAAATTAGATTTCCTTTTGGTATTTGTAGATGTAAATTGACGCTTTATTGGAGTCATCATCATTATCTTCGCACAAATACAAGGTATAATTCTTTCCAGATTCTTTATACAACGCTAAACCTTCGATTTTCTTATCATCCGAAATTTTTTGCCAACGTATAACCTCCATTCTAGCTAAATCTAACTCACCAATAATAGAACCTTTTATTTCTCCATTAAACTGAGTTGTACTTTTAGATTCTACTGTTGCTGTAAACAAAACTTTTCCATCTACTAAAATAGCATCTGAAAAAGTAGTGGTTTCATTGTTAATTTTAGGCAAAGTGATTGGAAAAAAATCAATTGTTTTCCCTCTCAAATCATTTATCTTGCCTCCCACTCTATAAATTCCGTTTACGCCAGCAGGACCATTTCCTCTGTTGAAAAAATATGTACAATGTCCATCTGTAATAATTCCTTCGATGTTAAAATCTTTTTTAGATAAATTTGAAACCTTTAAAAATTCATCCAAAAGAAAACTATAATTATCGTTTTGTACCTCTTTGGTTTTGATGTTATATGAAATCAAATCGAAACGATTTTCTTTAGAGCCCGATCCAAGAATGTACAAATGATTGTCAAATTTTGTAATCGCTTCAAAATCTGGTTTATCTTTTTTGGTGATATGTTTTGATTTTACTTCTGGATTCAAATCAACTTTATCCACTTCTTTTTTCTTTTTATTGTAAACGTACAAATGTGCTTTATCATCGGAAATCGTGTAAACATGGTGTTTATCAACCACTAATCCAGACGCCGCTCCAAGCCCATTTATGACAATTAAAACCTTAAGAATGAAATTGTAAAACAACATAGATGTAAGATTTATTTTTAAGAGGTTTCAAAAGTAATCAAAGAATATCAGAAACCTTGATAAATAACCATTTTTTTGAAAAAAAAGAACTTAAATTTGTAGCACTTAAAAGAAAATTGAGAGATGAAAAAAATTCTAAAAATTTACATTGACGCTTACAGCGGACTTTCGAAAGAATCTTGGATGTTAGCCATCGTAATGTTGTTGAACCGAATGGGTTCGATGGTTTTACCATTTTTAGGAATTTATATGATCTCCGAATTAGGATTTTCTTTAGAAAACTCGGGAATAGTTTTGAGTTGTTTTGGAGTTGGTTCTGTAATTGGTTCTTGGCTTGGAGGTTGGATAACAGATAAAATCGGAAACTTTAAAGTACAAGCCATCAGTTTATTTCTGAGTGCTCCGATGTTTTTGATTTTACCTTATTTTAAAACGGTAGAATCTTTTGCTGTTATTATGCTTGTTTTGAGTATTATTAGCGAAATGTTTCGTCCTGCAAACTCAGTTGCCATCACGCGTTATGCAAAGAAAGAAAATATCACTCGTGCTTTTTCGTTGAATAGAATGGCGGTTAATTTAGGTTTCTCAATTGGTCCATCAATGGGAGGTTTTTTATCTAATTATTCGTACGATTTATTATTCTATTGCAATGCAGGAGCTGCTTTGGTTGCTGGAATTGTATTCTTTGTCTTTTTCAATGGACGAAAAGAACGAAATGCTGCTACAGAAAATATTTCTGATAAAACAGTTGTCGAAAAAGAACGTAATGCATACACTGATACACCTTTCTTAGTATTCAATCTGTTTTGTGTATTATTCTCTATTGCATTTTTCCAAATCCTAAATACACTTCCATTATTTTACAAAGATGTAGTTCATTTAACACAAACAGAAATTGGATTATTAATGGGATTCAGTGGAATAATCATTGTTGTATTCGAAATGTTATTGATCCATTACACCGAAAAACGATTTTCAGTTACTCAACTTTTAGTTTTTGGTTCATTTGTCACAGCAATTAGTTATTTTATCTTCACATTTAGTCACACATTAGGTATGTTATATTTAGCAATTGGACTAATGTCTATTGGAGAAATGCTTGTTTTACCTTTGATGTCAACGGTAACAGCTTTTCGTTCGCAAAAAAATAACCGAGGAGCTTACATGGGATTGAACGGAATGACAGCTGCAATTGCCTTTATTGTTTCGCCATTTTTAGGAACTCACATTGCTACCGATTATGGTTTTAATATACTTTGGATAATCACCACAGTTATTTTAGTTATCGTAGCTATCGGATATCACTTTTTTACTAAACCACTTTTACCAAAAAATATTTAAGATTTTCTTATCTTCGATAATTATAAGTTGAAATCACATGAAAGTATATACAAAAACAGGAGACAAAGGAACAACAGGTTTATATGGAGGAACACGTGTCTCTAAAAATAGTTTAAAGATTGATTCTTACGGAACAGTTGACGAATTAAATTCTTATTTAGGATTAATTCGTTCATATGAAATTGATCCAGCATTAGAGGAAGAAATTATCATCATCCAAAAAGGTTTATTCAATCTTGGTGCTGAATTAGCAACGCCAGTCGATAAATTATACTTGGCAAATGGTAAACCTCGTATTCCGAAAACCGTTACTGAAGAAGATATTGTTCAATTGGAAGAATGGATTGATGATTTGGAAGGACAATTAGAACAATTGACACATTTTATTCTTCCAGGTGGAAATCAAGCAGCTTCTCATGCACATGTTGCGCGTTGTATTTGTCGTCGTGCAGAACGCTTAACAGTTGGTTTAGCTGAAGAAGAAGAAATCCGCCCAGAATTACAAAAATACTTGAATCGTCTTTCTGATTATCTGTTCGTTTTAGGGCGAAAAATTGCCACAGACAATAATCACGAAGAAGTAAAATGGATTCCAGGTGAATAAAAAAGCGCTTTTATTTTTGAATGGCGAAGTTCCAACTATTCTGCCTGATACATCAAATTATGATATGATTTTTTGTACAGATGGTGCATTTCGTTATTTACAAAAATTACATATAACGCCCGATGTTATTTCGGGCGATTTTGATTCTTTTGAAATCAGTCAGTTTCCTCCTGAAACAGAAGTTATTTCTACTCCAGATCAAAATGACACAGATTTTGCAAAAGCCTTACAAATCATTTTGGATAAAGGTTTTGAACAGGTTGATGTTTTTGGAGCAAGTGGTCGTCAACAAGATCATTTTATTGGAAATTTGAATGCGGCTTATCGTTTCAAAGATCAAATCAATATTTTATTTTACGATAATTATAGTCAATATTTTTTCGCAGAAAAAGAAACAAAGTTAGAAGGCTATTTTGGACGAACAATTTCGCTCCTACCCTTTCCTGAATGTAAAAACATTGTCACAAAAGGCTTGGAATATCCGTTGAATAACGAAGATTTGAACTTACTTTCTCGCATAGGAACTCGTAACAAAGCCAATGAAGATGTGGTTACAATTGATTATTCAGAAGGTAATTTAATCATCTTTATCATCGATCAAGAATTTCCTATTTTGATTGCTTAATTTCACTATTTTCAGTGAAATACATCTTTAGTATTTTTTGTACATTTACTGAAAACCAAATTACTATGAATAAATTTTCAGTTATTGTAGCATCTATTTTAGCCGTTGGGTTAATTGCTGCAACATGTATATTAGGAAACGCTTACAAATACAAATTCAGAAGTTCTGAATCGATCAATGTTACTGGAAATGCTTTGAAAGATTTTAATGCTGATTTAGTCAAATGGCGTGCAACTTTTAGTCGCAAAGATTATGATTTGCGCATTGCTTCGGATCAATTAAAAGCTGATCAAACGGTTGTCAAAAACTTTTTGATTTCGCAAGGAATCAATCCAAAAGAAATTGTTTTTGAAGCGGTAAATATTTCAAAAGATTTTCAGTACGGAACAGATGCAAACGGAAATTCGATTAGTCAATTTACTGGTTATAATCTATCTCAAGACGCAACAATCGAATCGAAAGAATTGGATAAAATAGAGAAAGCTTCGCGGGAAATATCAACTTTAATTAGCCAAGGCATCGAATTGAGTTCATCTAATCCAAATTATTACTACTCGAAATTAGAAGATTTAAAACTTGAATTGATTGCACAAGCTTCTGAAAATGCAAAACAACGCGCTGAAAATATTGCAACAAAATCTGGCACTAGTTTAGGAAAATTAAAACAAGCCGATTTGGGTATTTTTCAGATTACAGGAAAAAATGATAATGAAGAATATTCGGCTGGTGGTTCATTGAATACCACATCTCGCCAAAAAACGGCTCAAATTACTGTGAGAGCAAGTTATAACTCAAATTAAAAAATCAATAAAAAAAAGCTTCTTAATATTAAGAAGCTTTTTTTTGTCTATTTAAATACTACTGCAAGTAATATCAAAGCAGATATTACAATAAGTACGTCTACAATTTTAATTCTAAAATTACCAATTCCAAAACCTCTTTTTGTAGCATAATTTTTCTTTGATGACATTATAAATTCCAATTTCTAAAAGAAATACTAAAAGTGTGCCAATTATCTATCAAAATCTAATTTTTTATAAGTTGATGATAATTTAGAATCATAGGATTAAAACCATTTGACTAAAAATTTTAATTTCATGATCCTCAAATTCTTTCCCAATAGCATCAGATGTAGCAGTAATTAGTTCAGGTTAAAAAACATCCCTTTTTAAGTATTAATATATTAACAGTAAATATTTTTACATTTTAAAAAATTATCATATAAATTATAATTTTCCAACAACTTATTATGTTGTAAATTTGCCTTATGCTAAACAACGATACAATTTGTGCATTGGCAACTGCCAATGGAATGGGCGCTATAGCGGTTATTCGTATTTCTGGACCAGAATCAATTTCTAAAGTTGCTCAGATTTATCAATCAAAATTTAATTCAACTAAATCTTTGAATGACGCTTCTTCTCATACCATACATTTGGGTTATGTGATGGATGGAGATACCATTGTTGACGAAGCATTATTCTCAATATTTAAAAATCCTCATTCATATACAGGTGAAGATGTCGTAGAAATTTCGACACATGGATCGATTTATATTCAGCAAAAAGTTTTAGAACTTTTAAATAAAATAGGCATTCGAAATGCCAATCCAGGTGAATATACTTTCAGAGCCTTTTGGAATGGTAAAATGGATTTAACACAAGCAGAAGCTGTTGCTGATCTTATTTCTTCGGATTCTAAGGCTTCGCACGAAATTGCTATCAAACAAATGCGTGGAGGATTCTCTAATCAAATCAAAGATTTAAGAGAACAAATGATCAATTTTGCAGCTTTGATGGAATTAGAATTGGATTTTTCTGAAGAAGATGTTGAATTTGCAGATCGTACACAATTTTATGATTTATTGAATAAATTACAATCCATCTTAAAACGTTTAGCTGATTCTTTTGCTTTTGGAAATGTTATCAAAAATGGAGTACCAGTAGCTATTGTTGGTGCGCCAAATGCAGGGAAATCTACTTTATTAAATGCATTATTAAACGAAGAACGTGCTATTGTTTCGGATATTGAAGGAACAACTCGTGATACCATTGAAGAAACAATTTATATTGACGGTGTTGGGTTCCGTTTTATTGATACAGCTGGAATTCGAGAAGCTGGCGATACGATAGAACGGATTGGAATTGAAAAAACATTCGAAAAAATAGACAATGCTTCTATTATCATCTATTTGTATGATGCCAATATAACTGCTGATAATCAAATTGCGAATCAGTTAGATGATTTGCAACGTAGAGGAAAAATCTTGTTTAATGTTGCCAATAAAATTGATGTAAACAATAACGAATCAGCTATTTCTGATGCTATCAAACAAGAGTTTAAAGATGTTGTTCATTTAGAAATTTCAGCTAAAGATCAATATAATATCGAAGCATTGAAAGAAAATCTGATTCATCAAATCAAATTGAAAGGAACAAATCAGGATGACACAATCGTTACGAACTCTCGTCACTTAGAAGCATTACAAAACACACTTTCTCAAATTGGAAAGATCAAACAAGGAATGGACATGGGACTTCCTGGGGATTTGTTAGCAATGGATATCCGTGAAGCTTTAACATATTTGGGACATATTACAGGTGAAATAGATGTGGATCAAGATATATTAGGGACGATATTTGGCAAGTTTTGTATCGGAAAGTAACCTCATCAATACTAACATAGTATAAACATATTAAAAAACCTCCTAAAATCAATGTTTTAAGAGGTTTTTTTAATATTTCAAAGTATACAAAAGAATAAATATGTTATAGGTTTATTATAGTTATTTGTATCAAATATTTGTACCTTATTTGTATTTTTAATAAAATCAGTTGAAAAATTTGAGTGAAAATTGGTATTTTGGACGAAATAAAGTCCTTTTAAATATTCTTATTTCTCCTTAATGGATTTTATACACTTTTAAAAAATGTACGTTATCAAAATAAATGGGATACTTCTTCCTAAAAATTAAGAGAGTGTTTGGTTTATAAATTTATTATTTTTTCTTGAAAATACAACTTCCTTCTTTTTGCAATTGTTTGTTGTTTAATACTTGCTCTTTGTTCCAAAATTTTATCTGCACTACCAAAATAAACATCCAAAGGAGTATGGTTATTCAAAGCCTCATGATAACGTTGATTATTGTAACGATAAACAGATTTTCTAAAGCTGCTTTTAATTCTTCTGGAGCGAAGTAATTATCAAGTTTTACCATTTTTGATGGTTCTGTAATAGTGTTCAATTTTTCCTTGTGTTTGTGGATGATTGGGTCTTCCGTGTATTTGATCCATTTGATAATTGTCTTATAAATACGATTGAACAAAACCTCCTTTAAGAAAATTCACGTGTAATATCTTTTAGTACAAAAGAATAACTCTCCACGTCAACAAAGTGTTTTGTTTTTAAAATTAATGCATTCCCAGTTTTTCTTCCTGTAAATCGAGCATTTTTAAATGTTTACGTACAATTTCTTCGTCAAGAAGAAGTTCCTCACGGTTTTTGGAGATCAGCCATTCGCGCTGATGGTTTATGATATCCAAGTAAACTTCACGGTATTCTGGAAAATTCAGAATGACTTCCGAACTGTTGACACGATTTTCCCAGATTTGTAACTGATCCTTTATCGCCGGGAATTTTTCAAGTTTTTCGAAATGGGTATCCTGGATTCTTTTCACTCCTATTTTTGCAAGTTCGTTCCGGATTTCATTATCGATTTCCTTTTCAGAGCGGGTAAAATCAGGATCCTGAATTTTGAATTTTGTGATGAGAAAAGGCAGCGTCAAACCCTGAACCACCAAAGTGAGCAGGATGACCACGAAAGTGATAAATAAAATCAAGTTCCTGTGCGGAAAGGGTGTTCCATCCTGCAATGTCAGCGGAATTGAAAGTGCAGCAGCCAGTGAAACCACGCCGCGCATTCCCGTCCAACCAATTAAAGCAGGCACTTTCCAGCCTGGATTTTGTCGGTCGGCAACAGTGATGAAATTACGCATAATCATCGTGGTGAATACGGCACCATAAGCCGCAACGATTCTTGTTATAACCAGAATAACTGTAATCAAAACGCCATAACCAAATGCTGTGAACAAATCTGTTTCAAGCCCTGAAACAATCTGTGGTAGATCGAGCCCGATCATCATAAAAACAATACCATTCAGCAAAAAAACCAAACTGCTCCAAACATTTAGCGTCCCTAAACGCGATGAAGTAGCCAGAAAAGAATGACTTCTGTTGTAAAGCAACAAACCACCACAAACTACAGCCAAAACACCGGAAGCGTGAAGCTCTTCCGCCACAAGATACATGAGGAACGGCGTTACGACTGTGAGTACAATATCGATATTGGCATCAGTTGGAAACAAGCGGTGCATCTTCATAAAGAAAATTCCTATAAGGATTCCGATTCCAGCACCCCCGATACACATCCACAGAAAACTAAGGGCAGCTTCGTGCCAGATGAATTGTCCCGTCGCAACGGCAATCATTGCAAAGCGAAAAATAATCAATGATGAAGCATCGTTCAGCAAACTTTCACCTTCAAGAATGGAAGAATACCGTTTCGGGATTTTTACAAATTTCAAAATCGCTCCGGCACTCACGGCATCCGGCGGCGAAACTATTCCCCCCAATAGAAAACCCAGTGCCAGCGAAAATCCAGGAATAAAATGATTGGCGACAAAAGCTACAACCAAAGAGGTAATAAACACTACCACGAAAGCAAAACTGACCACAATCCTGCGCCAGCGCCATAATTCTTTCCAAGAAGTCGCCCAGGCAGCTTCATACAAAAGTGGCGGCAGGAATATAAAAAATATTAGTTCAGGTTCTATATGAATTTTAGGCGTGCCGGGAATAAAACTGATGCCCAGACCGGCCAGGACCAGCAAAACCGGATATGCAACTTTTATTTTTTTGGCAAGCATCCCAGCAAAACGGTGATGATTACTAGGATCAGGTAAAATGTGAGATTCTCTAGCATTTAGTTTTTAGATTTTTTTGATTAAAGAAGTTTCTCGAAAGCTTTTCTTACACCGCTTACCAGGTAACCCTCGTCGCAATAAGTATATCTTATTTTATTGAGTATGTGAAGCATTGGCTGCGTTATCAAAATTCGTATCCACTTTTCGCTGAAAATTTACAAATTTAATTCGATATCCTATAGTTTTATTCTAATTTTGTAACGAAATCGAATGAAGAAAACGAAATGAAGCAGTATCACCTAAAAGATTTTAATCAAAAAAGAGAAGACGAAAATTTATCTTTTCGTGTATTCGATTTTACATCCGCTACTTTAGCCCCCTATACCATACCTCATCAAAATACACACTTTTGTGTCTTGATGGTTGAAGAAGGCATTCTGGCTTTACAAGTTGAAGAAAATAAACATATTCTTCGTCCTCATAAAGTAGCTGTTATTTTCCCTCATCAGGCCAGTTTAATACAAGTTCAATCTGAACAAATAAAAGGAAAACTTATACTTTTTGATGAAGTGCTTTTTTGTTCGGATATTCTTAAGAATGAACTTAGCGTATACAATGTCAATTTATCCACCCAATTGAATTGCACAATTTTAGAAGAAGAACCATTTAAAGAAGGCTTACGCACTGTAAAAATTGTACAAGATATTTATCACCACCCTAGTTTGATCAAGAAAGAACAAGCACGTTTTTTTATTAAAACGTTTTTATTATCGCTGATTGAATCTGTACATGGCCAACACGCCTTACTTTCGACATCTCATAGCAGCGATCAACAATTATATGTGCATTTTAAAAAACTCTTGAACGAGCGATACAAAACTCAACGTACGGTTCAGTATTATGCGGATCAATTGCACATCACGCCTAAAAAATTAAACACCATTACGAAAAAGCATTGTGGAGAAACGGCTATTGATGCCATTCATCACCGCATCTTAACGGAAATTAAACGCCAGCTGATGTTTGGAGATCGTCCTCATAAAGAAATTGCTTTTGATTTAGGCTTTAATTCACCTGCTGCTTTGAATAAATTTGTAAAAGCAAAATTGAACGAAACCCCTACACAATTACAACAAGAATTGGCTCAAATGTATAACACGTAGTCCTGTTTGTATAATAGTAAAGACATTTTAGCCGCTAACTTTGCCGAATAAAATAAAATATAAAATGAGTAAATTATTTGTTGCGGGTGAAGTATTTCATGGCGCTGGATCTTTAGACGAATTAAAAAATATCAAAGGTAAAAAAGCATTTATTGTAACTGGAGGAAGTTCTATGCGTAAAAGTGGAACTTTAGATAAGGCGATTGCATATTTAAATGAAGCTGGTATAGAAACTATTGTATTTGATGGGGTTGAAGAAGATCCTTCTTCAGCTACAAGTTTTAAAGGTGCTGAAGCTATGCGTGAATTTCAACCAGATTGGATTGTTGGTTTAGGTGGTTGTTCAGCAATTGATGCTGCAAAAATGATGTGGGTTTTCTACGAACATCCTGATGCTGATTTTGATGCCATGACAACACCATTTACTGTACCTACGTTAAGAAAAAAAGCAAAATTTATTGCGATTCCTTCTACAAGTGGAACAGGAACAGAAACAACTGGTTTAGCCGTAATTACAGATCGTGAAAAAGGTGTGAAATACCCTATCGTTTCTTACGAATTAACACCGGATGTTGCCATTATAGACGGAGAAATTTGTGCTTCTATGCCTGCTCACATAACTTCAAATACAGGATTAGACGCTTTAACACATTGTGTAGAAGCTTATGTATCGAATATTGAAAATAACTACGCTGATGTTTTAGCGAAAGGAGGTTTAGAAATTGTTTTTGATAACTTAAAAGAAGCGGTGAATAACCCTACGAACATCAAAGCTCGTCAAAACATGCACGATGCATCTTTTATGGCAGGTTTAGCATTTAATAATGCATGGTTAGGAATTGTTCACTCATTATCTCACCAAGTTGGGGCATTATACGGAATCCCTCACGGTATGTCGAATGCCATCTTTTTACCTAATGTTATTCGTTATAACGCAAAAGTTTCAGATCGTTTTCCTGATTTAGCAAAAGTTATTGGAAAATCAACGGCTGAAGAATTAGCACAAGCTATTGAAACGTTAAGAAGCGAAGTGAATAATATTGGATCGATTAAAGAATTTGGTATTTCAAAAGAAGATTGGGATAAAAACTTAGATTATATTGCTAATAATGCTTTAGTTGATCCTTGTACAGGATTTAATCCACGAGTACCAACTTTAGAAGAGTTAAAAGAAATTTACAATATCTGTTACGAAGGTTTAGTTTACCAAGACTAATCTATTAAGACTTTGTAATATAACTCCTAACCTCAATTATCGAATGATAATTGAGGTTTTTAATTCTATCTTAACCGAAAAATTTTCTGTTAGGTTTGTTTGGTGTTTGTCCGTACTTCGTTCGGTGTTCGTTCGGTGTTCGTTCGGTGTTAACTGTTTTAAAGGATTTTCGGTACATTACATTATTTTCTAGATTTTTTTCTTCGACATTCGATTTATTGATGAAAATTATTCAGTTTCAAAATCCTTAACTATTTCATTAAAATTACTGTTATTGTACTTGATCTATATCTCATTAACATCCATTACCTAAGCTTAGATCTTATTTACTACTTCTACTCTATCTTATTCTTTGATATTATGGTACAATAATATCTCTAAATGTCCTACTTTGTCGTATATGACACATAATTTTGATGAATTAATACAACTATGGTTTCCGTAAATATTTATCTATTATTTTGATATTATTCGTTATTTGATTTTGTTGATTTTGTTTATTTATTTCCTAAACTTTTACTATGGATAAACGTCAATTTTCTGAAAAAGATATCAGTACTAAATTAATTACTCCTGCGAAAGAAAATGCTGGATGGGATAGAATGCATCCATATTTTGAACAAAAGACTTTTACAGATGCACGCATTCATATTTGTGGAAATCTTACTGCTCGTGGTAAATAAACGTGCAGACTATATTTTATACTATAAACCGAATATTCCAATCGGAATTATTGAAATTAAAGAAAATAATCATAGTGTGGGTGCAGGAATGCAACAAGGTTTAGAATATGCAGCAATATTAAATTTATCATTTTTATTTTCTACAAGGGTAATTGTTTTCTATTTCATGATAAAACCATTCCTAATTAAATTAAAACTGAATTGGAATTAGACCAATTCCCCTGTCCTAAAACATTATGTAATAAATACCTGAAATACAAAGGAATTAAAATTGAATTAGCCAAAGAAATCGTAGAACAAGATTATTAAAAATATTTGAAATTAGAAGGAGATCCCATAGTATGGCTTAGGTATTCCTTTTCTTATTGTTCTTTTCTTTATTGATTAATTTTAAATTTTAATTATCAGTATTCATATGCCCTTCGGGGAACCGTCAAAAAAAGGAACCAAAAAAGACTTGTCTTTGATTTTCGACGGTCAAAATTAGTTTTAGTCATTCAATGTTTTAAATCATTTGCTACGCAAACAGTAAAACATTTTAATCATGCCTCTCAACTTTTTGACACTCGCCTACAAATCATATGACATTTTTTAACCTTTTTCTATATTCAAATTCAGTTTTAATTATGAATTTTCTGATATTCGTTATTATCGTCTAAGTCTTCGATACAACGTTTTGCAATTTCCTAAACTTTCTGTAAAATTTGAAGTTAGTTGATTAAGCATTTATCTAAATAAGCATTGTCTTTGATAAAAAAAGACCTCATATTCACATAAAAAATGAATTAGAGGTCCTTTGACATCTTAACGTTTATTTAAAAACAACTTAACTTTTCTTCTTTTTTTTCCTTCTTCCCCACCATATCATAAAACCTGTTACTGGTAGAGAAGCAGAAATTAAGCTTACAACAAAAGCCAATATTTTTGTAGGCAATCCTAAAATAGATCCAACATGAATATCATAATTTGCTCCAACAACTTTCTCTCCAAAGTTCTTATCTTTTGGATCATGTATATGTAGCAATTCTCCTGAATTTTCATCAAAAATTAAACTACTGCTGCTATAATAAACTTGTTTTTTATGTGCAACATAAACTTCAAAATTTGGATGTTCATGATCGTCCATATGTTCATGTCCTAAATCAATAGAGAAACCATACGAGTTAGGATAGTTGGTTTTTACAGTTTCAATAATCTTATCGAGTGTAGATTCTTGTCTTAATTCAATTGGCGCAGATGTTTTTATATGAGAAAAATCTGGATAAGTTGTATTGCCTCCCGAAAATATCACATAAATAGCAGCTTGAATAAAGAAAAAAGAATAAAATAATCCAGTAATAGAAAATATTAAAGCGAAAATTGAAGAATAAAAACCTAAGATATTATGAAGATCATAATTTTTACGTTTCCAATTTTTTATGTTTTTCCATCTGAACCAGAAGCGTTGTTTTTTAGCAGCTTTATTTTTTGGCCACCATAATACAATACCGCTAATTAACATAAAAATAAAGATAATAACAGGAATTCCTACCACATAGCTTCCCCAGCTCTGTTTTAATAAGAAACTCCAATGTATCATTTTTACGATATTAAAAAAGCCATTTTTTTCATCATAAACTCTTAAAACTTTCCCTGTATAAGGATTTACATAAGCTTGTTTATAAATAGGAAATTCATCAAAATAATTCCAAGCATTTACATCATGTTCATACCAATAGAACATATAAGACATGTTTTTATCCATTGGTATATTTACCCAATGAATAGGATATTTTTCTTGGGTTTGTTCGTCAACTAATTTTTCAAGTTGACGAATTGGGATAACTTTCTTATTCTCTACATCTTTTTCTTGATGATAGATAACATCCTTACGCGCAATATTTTCAAATTCATCTTTGAAAACATATAACGCCCCAGTTACTGAAACAACAAAAATTATTAATCCAATAATTAACCCAAACCAGAGATGTAGTTTACCAAATATTTTTTTCAGTTTTCCTACTTTTTTTGATGATTTTTGCTTGGAAGCCATTTTTGATTAAAATTTATATGTAAGACTTCCCGAAACATTTACTAACTGTTGTGGATTTGCTGTTGTATAACCAATCCAATAATGTTCATTTGTTAGATTATCTACTTTTACACCTATTCTAAATTTCTTCGCATCGAAAAAAGCATTTGCATTTACGATAAAATATTCTGGTAAATAAAAGGTGCTATTTACTTGATTTTTGCTCGCATAGTTTGCTCCAATTCCGAATCCTAATCCTTTTATTTTACCATCTAAGAATTGATAACTTGCATTAAAATTTGCTAACCACTCAGAACCAGCAGTTGTAGGTCTTGTTCCTTCTAAAGAAGTATCTGTTGGATTTTCTTCAATTTTTGCATTATTATAAGCCAAACCTCCTACTAGCGAAAATCCTTTCACTAGATAAGCATTAAGCTCTAATTCTACCCCTTCACTTTTTACCTTTCCTGATTGTGATTGAACAGATTGAAAAGTATCAGTATATTCTCCTGTATATAATAAAGAATTTTTGACATTGATATTATAATAACTTAAGGTCGCATTAATTTTATTATTAAAAATATTCATTTTAAAACCTCCTTCAAATTGATTTCCTTTTTCAGGATCAGAAAGAACTTGAGTATTTTCTTTATCTATGGCATAATATCCATTGCTTTTGAAACTATTTTGGTAATTACCAAAAACAGAGAATTTAGTTGGAACAAATTCATATACAAATCCAAACTTTGGAGACCAAGCTGATTGTGAATATGGTTCTGTTGGGTTATTATATAAATTACCTCTTTTAGAATCGTTATTCTCGTAACGAATAGAAGCTAAAATATTTAATCCTTGTACTGGTGTAAAAACATTTGATATATAAGCACTATACGTATTTAATTCACCTATTATTGGATATTCACCAACCGAATTCGAAGTATTATAAAAATCTTGTAAAGTATGATTATTCATGTTTGAATAATTTCCATTTTTAAACGGAACCCAATCAAAATCACCAGAAATAAACATTTGATTATTTTTGGTTTGCATATAATCTAAACCAACAACCGTTCTATTTCTCATTTTACCAAATGTATAATCGAAATTAAAATTTTGTTGTAATTGGAAAATTGTTTTTTTACTATCTCTTGTTGATTGATCTGCACGCATAACGCCTAATTCTGTATCTAATGGATTTTTAGTATAAGTACTTTCTGGAGCTACATAAAAATATGGGCTAAATCCATTCGATTGAGAATAAGCATTACTAATATTCGTAGATGATTTAATATGATCGTTAATTTTATAATTTATTTGACCAAATAAATTTCTGACTTTTGATTTGGCTTTAAGACCATCTCCAACATAAGATTGTTTGTAATCTAATCCCAAAACTCTTTCAACATCTTTCATATTATTAATCCCTAAAGAAGGATTACCTGCTAAGTAAAAAAACATCTGCTCTGCCATTGCATTATTTTCGTACATTTCAAGATCAACGTTGATATCTAATCGATCATTCGGTTTGTAACGTAATGATGGAGCAAAAGCAAAATATTCATTTCCGCTATTTTTTTTCTGAAAAGTACCAGAATTTGTATACGCTGTATTGACTCTAAACATTAATTTATTATCATTCGTAACTGGAGCATTAATATCTGCAGATGCACGGTAGTAATTATAACTTCCACCTGCAATACTTACTGATCCATCAAAATTTTCATGCGGTTTTTTTGTAATTCTATTTACAACACCTCCATAAGAAGTAACATTACTACCAAACATTGTAGCAGAAGGACCTTTTAATACTTCTAATCTTTCTAAGTTTACAGCATCTATAGTAGTAGAAACAGGGGCTACCAAACCGTTACGTAAAGAGTTGTTGGAAACAAAACCTCTTAAAGTAACATAAGCTCCTCCATCTCCAGATCGACCTGTAGAATTCCACATTTTTTGTAAACCAGTTACATTACGATAAGCATCGTCTACTGTAAAAATAACTTGATGATCTAAAACTGATTTATCAATACTCGAAAAAACTTGAGGATTCTCGATAAACTTCAACGGCATTTTATTTGAAGTATCGGTATCTTTTTTTATAAAAGTATTGATAATTACTTCGCCTAATGTATTTGTCTGTATTGAATCTTTTTCTTGTGCAGAAATAATGCACGCATATAATAATGAAAGTACTATTGTTACTTTTTTCATTTTGAAAATTTTGACAAAGCTATTTTATTATTTTAATTTATTCTAAATTAATTTAATAGTTTTTTCTTATATTCATACTTTATTAATTAAGTTTTTTTTATGATAATTGAAAAACATTACATAACGAAATAAAAAAAATTCACTTTTAACAACAGATTTTGTCATTCTGATTTCTATGACAAAACCAAGTTATTTTTATAAATATTTTGATTTTTAATTAGTGCATAAATTCTGTGAATTATTTTATTTCTGACTGCGTTTAAGACCGACATTTTATTTTTCCCTTCTTCTAC
>Ga0207791_1000032_pt1 | contig 65610 bp, 55 predicted proteins | sample HigsolmetaGSP16D_FD_184844 | JGI IMG/M metagenome (GOLD analysis project Ga0207791, IMG submission 184844) | High solid enriched microbial communities from the Joint BioEnergy Institute, USA - SP1-6-D (SPAdes) | ecosystem: Engineered > Bioreactor > SSF (Solid state fermentation) > Aerobic >...
TGATCTTGGATGAATTGGGCTACAGATTTTTTCATAATAAACTGTGTTTTATAAATTTAATAAAATAAATAAGGTGAGTTACTAAACCCACCTTAATTTATGTTTACACAGTTTTTTGGATATTGCCTTTATTTACAACGAATTACGACTTTCTATTCCCAAAGTATTGTAAATAACCTTTAAATGATATTTCACGGTATTCTCAGAAATATAGAGTTCAGTTGCAATTTCTTTATTTGTAAATCCTTTCTTCACTAATTCGATGATATCCAGTTGTCTTTCCGAAAGATTATAATCACTTAAAATGATTTTCTTTTCAACTTGATTTGCGTTATTCGAATGATTAATCAAATCAGAAAGTTTATTTCTCATCCGTTCATTTTCATTTTCAACAAGTTTTCTTTTTTCGATGTTTATCTTGTAGAATTTATAAAGAACAATTAATAATATGATTAGAATTGTAGAAATAATAACTAGAAATAATCGGATATTTTTTTGATTTCGAACTTCTAAATCATTTCGTTTATTAATAATTTCTCGTTCTAAATTTTGTAATTTTCCACTTTGATTAATTGCATCATAATCAGTTGCAAGATCATTTACAATTAATCTTGTTTTGTATGCTTTTTCCCAATCTTCATTCTGCGCATAATACTAAGTAAGAGATTCATACATATTCAAAATATAAAGTTTTATACTATAATGTTTTGCATAATACAAACCTTTGTTAAAAGCTTCTAAAGCCTTCTTATTGTCCTTTGTTTCTGTATATAAGTGTAAAAGCTTTCTATAAATATTAGGTAAATGTTTGGGAGATTTTTGCTTCAAAATTTCTATACCTTCCAAATAATCTTTTTCTGCCTGAATATAATTTTTATTTAAACTATTCATTGTGCCTAAAACAGAAATATAAAAGCCATAAGTTTCTGCATCCAAATATTTTAAATTAGATTTATTTACTTTTTGAAGCAATTCCTTAACCTTATCATATTTTAAATAATCAAATTGGATGAAGATTCGTTCAATTAAAACTCTTGTCTCAACTTCGACTTTATATTTCGAACTCTTTAAACCATATTTTTCAGCAACGTTTAAATTTTCTTCTGCTTCTGGATAATTTAATAATGTTTTATACGTAAGATATTTTAACAAATACAAATTATATAAATCGTAATTCGTTACGTTTTTAGAATGTATAATACTATCCAATTTGATAATTGATTTATCAAATGAACCAATTTCATTATAAGATGAAATTTTTTTCTTTAGAATTTCGGAATTTATAGTGTTTCCTGTCCCTACCTGGGTAAAAAATAGAGTAAAGAATATAAAAAGTGTTTTGTTATTCATTTTTATTATATAACTGATATTTAGTAAAGTAATTCAACTACCTGTAGGTAGTAATCGTTAAACTACCTCATAACTACTCCTGCAAAAATAGGAATTTAAGTACTGAATCCTAAAATTTGCAAAGAATTTATTTAGCACATAAATCTGGTGTTAATAGCTAATTATTTATTAAAAATGAAGATTATTTTATCTACTTTATTACTACTGTTGTGTAGTTTAGGTTTCTCTCAAAATTTGGATTACAAAAATTTAAAACAATTTATTGGAAATCGTGTAAATGAGTTAGAGGATTTTTATAAGGTTTCTTCTACATCTATTGAAGATAATTTTGGAAACCAAAAAGTAATGTACAATTCAGTAAAAATTGAACCATATACGTTGAATATTGAGGTTGAAACTGAAGGGAAAAATATAAAGCGTATTGTGGTCAAAAATTCTGAAAATAGAACAAGTTTCTTTAAAAATATTGCAGAAGAAATAGAAAAAGAAGCTCCAATTAAGAAAAACTATAAGACGTATTATATCTCTTTAGTTAAGAACTCTACAAAAAAGAAAATTTATCAAGAATCAATTGATCAATTAATTGATTTATTGAAAAAACCGACCACCAATCTAAAAGAAAATTATGGTTTACTGGAATCTAGTCCTCTAAAAACCATAATTACAATCAACGAAACTGAAAGTATTTTAGAAATCAATTAAAATTAAGTCAATATTTAAAACAATTAACAATGAAAAACATTTTTATTTTAGGGTTAGGTCTTATGGCTTCGCTAGCATTTGGACAAGTAGATAAAATTTACAAACATTCTGGTGAGATTATCGAAGGTCAGATTAAGCGTGTGGGAGAATTTACAGTAGAATATACGTATGATGGAGAAGATGCTATACAGTCTTTGAGTAAATATTCTGTTAATAAAGTATTTTACGGGAAAAGCACTCGTATTGAGGATGTTTCTGATAAAATTGAAATTACTGACGATAAAGATTGGGGGAAAGTGATTATTTTGGAAGATAAATCTTTGGTTGCAGGTTTGAAAAAAGGAGATGATTTAAAATCTAAAACAGGTATGATTAACTTCAGAACTGGAAATGGAAAAGATGAGCGTGCAGAAAAAGTTTTAAAACAACAAGCTGCAGAAGTTAGATGTCCATTTATTCTACTATTATCTGATAAAATGACAGGTAAATCGGCAAAGAAAACAGGAAGTTGCTACAAGTACCAGTAATAGGATTACTAAGAACTTTTAACTATATAATGTACTATTAATTATTTGACAAATAAGTCGTGGTAACTCGCGGCTTATTTTCTTTTAAAAAATGAACAAAGAAATAGTGTATTCACGAAAACGCAAACGAACTACAAATTTTGGTTCAAAAAAAATAAATTACTTAGATATTTTGATTGTTGTTTCAATTATTATTGTCACAATCTCAGTTATAATCAACTATTTGAATTAATTTTTTAGAAATACTCGCTACTACTTCACTTTATCTTTGATCCACTTCGCAACGGGTTTCTCAAAATATTCAAACGTTAATGCACTTAAAATTAAAGCAATTACGAAATAAATTCCAATTTTCTGAAAATCATTGATTTTCGGTAAATATTGATTTCCATATTTTATCACAATCATATGAATCATATAAAATGCAAAACTAATTTCACCTAAATAAACCAATGTTTTATGTTGAAGAATTCTCGAAAAGAAACCTTTTTGTAAAGCAAAAATTAGGACAATTCCAACCATCGGAATCCAATAATAAATTCCGTAACGAAAAGCTCTCGCAACATCATTGTGGAAGTAGAAAAAGATTGCCAAAACAGCAATTGCAGCGATTTCTATTAAAGTTCCTCTCGAAAAATTGATAGGCGTATCTTTTATCTTTTTATAGATTTGACAGGTAATAATTCCTAAAATAAAATCGAAACTGCGAACAATTGGATTGATGTAAAAAATCGCTTTTTCCAATTTCATATTTGTTCTGAAATAAGGTTCTGCAAAAATAATAATCGGAATAATTAGTAATAAAATATATTTCAGTTTCGGGAATTTATGCAACCAAATCACATAAAAAGGAAACATCAAATAGAAAAATAATTCGGTCGAAATACTCCAGGAAACGTTATTAATAGAGAAATAAAAATCTTTTACCGGAATATAAGATTGCAATAAAAATAAGTTCGCACCTGCAATATCCCAATGAAAATAACCTTGCCAAACATTGATGATAACAAATGGTAACATGACACAAAAGGTTAGGACATGAAGTGGATAAATTCGAGCAATTCGCGCGATATAAAACTTCTTTTTATCAAAATTTGGATTGTCGATGACTTTCTTTTCGTAATTAAGCGCTATAACAAATCCGCTTAAAATAAAGAAAAAACCAACACCAAGATAACCTTCGAAAAAGACGTTATTTTTTAGATAATTATACCAAGCTAAATCAGTTTTTACAAACGTTAAATGGCTTAAGAAAACGACAAAAGCAAAGAAAAAACGTAAAGAAGTTAAGCTATTTAGCATTAGTCAATAATTTTAATTTCCATTTGATAATATTCGTCAAACATGCGAATAAATTCTTCCAATTTACTTTCTCTTACTGAAATTGTAAACATACATTTATCAGAAAAATGTTTGTCTTTAATTTCTCCAGAAATCCGATAGACATTGCGTTCTACAATTCCTTGTTGATCATAGTTAAAAACCATTTTCACACGTTTTGAAACAAATTTTTCTACAATATTTGCTTCTTCTAACACAACTTGTGCCGCATATTTATAGGCTTTTACCAAACCAGGAATTCCTAATTTTGTTCCACCAAAATAACGTACAGAAACAATTAAAACATTGGTGATTTCGCTTGATAAAATTTGATTATAAATTGGTAAACCAGCCGAACCATTTGGCTCACCGTCATCATTTGCACGATGATTTTTACCATCTATACCAAGAGCGTACGCGTAACAATGATGATTTGCATCGGGATGAATTTCGCGTAATTGATCCAAATAAATTTTGATGTCATCTTCATTTTCAATTGGATAAGCAAAATTAATAAACTTACTACCCAATTCTTTGAAAATTACATCTTCCACCGCTTTCTCGATTGTACGATAATTGTCCGTCATGTTGTATTGAAAAGTAGCGCAAAGATAGTTTAAATAGTACTTTTAAAGAAAAAAGGTTTTATATTTATGAATGATGAAAAAATTTAATATAAATGAAAGCTTATTTATTTTTATTCATACTAATGTGTTCGAGTATTCTTTTTGCCAGAGTATTTCAAAGAAGGAATTTAAAAGGATCATTAATAATTCAATGATAGATTATAATTATAGAATTATTACAGATAATCAAGATAGTATGTTTTACAAAACTGAAAATCTGAAGATTTATAATAGTTCAATTGGAAAATCTAAATTTCAATTTCGTCGTACAATAGAATTTAGATTTTTGAAAAATAATAAAGTAAATTTAATTGATTGCCAAAATTGTAATGAACCATCATTTTGCTATGTAACAAAAAAACAAAATATTTTTAATTATAAAATTGATAATGTTGGTGGGAAATTAATATTTAAGCTACAAAATAAATTTTATAAAATGAGTTTTCTTGTTGAATCAATAAATAACATAGAATTTGAGAAGAATAAATTTTCTGAAATAATTATTAAACGAAAATTTTAATAAATTCAAATAAATCATAAATAAAAAAAGAACCTTAAAATCTAAGGCTCTTCAATTTCTATTCTATTTTCGAAAATATTTAATTCATCATTCAGAAAACGATGTTTTTCAGTTCGTGTTCCTTTCAGTCGAGGAGCTAAAATTCCTTCATTCCAAATAGTATCCGAGCTCAAAATTCGTGCTTCATCCCACAAATCAGCATCAATAAAATGTCGTATGGTATCACTTCCACCTTCAATAATTAAGGATTGAACATTGTTTTCGTATAAATAATCCATCACTTGTGGCAATATTTTTTGCGTAAAATCTAATTGAACAAGTTCTAAATTTTCTTCAGAACAATTTTCAATCGAATTGAAAATTACAGTAGGTTGTGTTTGATCAAACAAATGGAAACTTCTCGGAATCGCTAAGTTTTTGTCAATCGCAATTCTCAACGGATTATTTCCTTTCCATAATCGTGTGTTAAGTTGTGGATTATCAATCAAAGCGGTGTTTTTTCCAACCAAAATAGCTTGTTCTTCCGTTCGCCATTTATGTACTAACTGTTTTGTATATTGGTTTGTAATCCACAATTGTACATCATCACGCCCCATGTATCCGTCTTCTGTTTGCGCCCATTTTAAGATAATATATGGACGTTTTTTCTGATGAAATGTTATAAAACGCTTATTGAGTTTGATACATTCTTTTTCCAAAACACCAAGCGTTACATCAACACCATTTTTCAACAAACGTAAATAACCTTGCCCATTTACTTTCGCAAAAGGATCTAAAGTTCCAATTATGACTTTTGGAATTTCTTTTTCTATAATCAAATCCGCACAAGGAGGCGTTTTTCCGTGATGCGAACAAGGCTCTAACGTAACATATAACGTAGATTCTTTTAATAATTCTTGATTTTTAACCGAATTAATAGCGTTCACTTCGGCGTGCGGTCCGCCATATTCTGACGTAAAACCTTCGCCTATAATTTTGTTGTTATGTACAATAATAGAACCAACAAACGGATTAGGATATGTTGTTCCTAACCCGTTTGTTGCAATTTGTATACAACGAGCCATATATTGCTCATCGATAGATTGTTGTGTCATGCCTAAAAATTATGCATTAAAATCAATATTGAATAATGTTTTCAGTTTGATTTCTGCTTCAATTAATTTTTTACGTTTATCGTCAATTTGTTTGTAAACGTCTTTTAATAAAGGATTATTCTCATTTGCATTCGAAAAGAAATGTACATTATTATCCAATTGATTGATTTCTTTTTCTAAATCCTCAATTATTTTACGTGTTTTTCTAATCTCGTCATCCAATAAATTTCCATTATTTCCAGATTTTACTTTATTGACAAATGATTTCAACTTATAATCGTTCAATTCATTTTTAGAAAGATTTAAAGCATCTAATTTTTTGTGGTAAACATCTGTAAATTCTTGATTGATTGAAGTTTTTTCTGATGGAACTTTTCCTAAACTTGTCCAATTATGTTGGATTTCTTCTAGTTGTTTCAACGCCTCTTCTTTGTTTTCAGAAATCGTTTGATTTTTGAAATCGTCTAAGAAAGCTTGTTTCTTTTCTAAATTTTGTTCCATTTTTTGATTCGCTTGTTCGTGACGTTTTTTGTAACGATCAAAGAATTGATTACATGTATCTTTGAATTCTTTCCAGATTTTGTCTGAATTTTTTCTTGGAACATGTCCAATTTTTTTCCAATCATTTTGGATTTTTTTAATCACTTGTACAGAAGCATTCCAATCCGTGCTTTCCGTATGTTGTTTTGCAATTTCTAACAAAGACAATTTCTTTTCAAGATTCAGTTGTTGCTCTGATTTTAGATTTTTATAGAAATCATTTTTGATGTGATTAAATTGTCTTGTCACTTCTTTGAAAGCTTCCCAAGTTGCAGAATTTTTATCTTTCGGAACACGTCCAATTGTGATAAAGTTCTCACGCAAAGAGTTTATTTCAGAAATAGCTTTTTGCCAATCGCCATGCGATTTTGTTGTTGCTTGCTCAGAAATTTCTTTGATACGAGCGATAATTTGATTCTTCTTTTCTAAATTATCTTTTTGCTCTTGTTTTATTTTTTCATTCAATTCCCCTTTACGGTCATGAATTTTATTTGTTAATTCTTTGAATTTTTTCCACGTTGGTTCGCGCAAATCTTCTTGTACAGGGACGGCTTCTTCTTTCCATAAACGATGCAAATATTGCAATTCATTCAAAGCTTTTTGCACGTTTTGCTCTCCAATTAATTCTTCTGCACGTTTAATAATCGATTGACGAACTTCCAGATTATGTGCATAATCCAATGTTTGCAATTCCTTATTCATATCCAAATATGTGTAGAAATTATCTAAGTGGAAAAAATAATTTTTGAATACATTTTCAGCATTTTTGCTCGGAATTCTTCCTGCATTGTGCCAACGAGTTTTTAACTCACGAAATTTCTTGAACATTGCCGCCGAAGAATCACTTGGTTCTTGATACAAGGCTTTCAATTCGTCAATAATTTCTAAACGTTCCTTTAAATTATCAGATTCCTTTTTTTCGTTTTCTTTATGAAAAACTGCTAATTGATTTTTAAAATCGTTGTAAACAGCGTTAAATTTTGCTCTAAAAGATGTTTCGTATTTAAAATCTAATTCATCACCACCTTCACTTAAGAAAGCTTCTTTTTTTGCAGCTTCATCTTCTTCTAATTTAGTTTTGAATGCATCACGAATTTGATTAAAATGCTCGCGAATCTCTTGAACATCATATTTGCTTAATAGATTTTTTGCTTCGTTAATCAAAACATCAAAACTAAATTTTTCGTAATCTTTGAACGAAATATCGCTTATTTTTTCTTGGTTCGTTAACTCTACCGTTTTGTAAGATTCCGTGTTAGAGTCGTTTGTATTTGCAGGTTTAGGTAATTGTTCTCCGTCTGCATTTTGCAGGTTATCCATTTCAGTATTCATAAGAAATTAAGTTTTGTTTCTCAAATCTAATAAAATTTGAGGACAATATCAAGTCTATTTTGTACGATTATTCCAAATTTCCCAAGCTTTTTCGGCTTGTAGAACCAACATTTCGTGACCATTTTTTATTTTGGCTCCATTTTGTTGACCATTTTCTAAAAATTTTGTCAATGGTGGATTGTAAATCAAGTCGTACAATAAATGATTTTCGTTGATAAATTGGTAGGGTAGAAGTGGAGCGATTTCAGTATTTGGAAAAGTACCAGCTGGCGAACAATTCACAATAATTTGATGATTATGAATGATTTCTTTATTTAATTCATCATATGAATAATGATTTTCAGTTTTTGTTCTTGAAACTATTTTATATTCAATTTTCAATAAATCAAGAATATAAAAAACCGCTTTTGCAGCACCTCCATTTCCTAACACCAATGCTTTTTTATGATGAGGTTCTAAAATAGGTTCTATCGAATGATGAAAACCATAACAATCTGTATTATGCCCGATTCGTTTTCCATCTTGTATCAAAACTGTATTAACCGCACCAATTGCTTTAGCTTCTGGTGATAATTCGTCCAAAAATGGAATGATTTCTTGTTTGTAAGGAATTGTAACATTAAAGCCCACTAAACCTTCGGTTTCGAATACTTTTTCTACTTCATCGATTTGCTGTAAATCAAAAACATTGTAGACAGCGTCTACAATGTTTTCGTTTTTAAATTTTTCAGCAAAATAAGATTTAGAAAATGAATAGGAAATATTTCTTCCGATTAATCCAAATTGTCTCATTCTTCTGTTTTATTTTTATTGAATTGAGCTTTCACAATTCGGATAATCAACGGCATATTCGCCAATAATATAATTCCGAAAATGAATTTCTCTAAATTATTTTTTACAATGTCAAACTGACCTAATGTGTGTCCCAAAAGAGAAATAACACCAACCCAAAGTACCGCGCCTATAAAACTATAGGTAATAAATGTGCGATAATTAAGGTTTGTAACACCGCAAATAAATGGAATTATTGTACGAACAACAGGCATAAAACGAGCGATAATAATTGCTTTTTTACCATTTTCGTTAAAAAATTCTGTTGCTTTTTCGATATGTTTCTTTTTAAGAAACCACGAGTCTTTTCGTCCTAAAATCCAGCCACCAAATTTTCGTCCAACATAATAATTTACGTTATCACCAAGAATTGCTGCAACCATCAGTAATGGAATAATATATTCGATATGCAAATGGTTTTGATCATCGCTTGCTGCAATCATTCCAATCGAAAAGATTAGTGCATCTCCAGGTAAAAAAGGCATTAAAAATGACATGATAATTAAGCCTGTTTCAGCAAAAATTATCAAGAATAAAATAGCATATATCCAATAACCGTAATTATTGATAATGTCCATTAATACCTTGTCTGGGCGTTGAACAAAATTAGTGATAAACTCAATAATAGATTGCATTTTTTATTTTTTAAGCTCTAATTATATCAGCTCCAATAGCACGTAAACGTACATCGATATCTTCATAACCACGGTCAATTTGATCGATATTATGAATAACAGTTTTTCCTTTTGCAGAAAGGGCAGCTATCAATAAAGACATACCAGCACGAATATCTGGAGAAGTTAATTCGGCTCCTTTTAAAGGAGTTTCGTGATTAAGACCAATAACAGTTGCGCGATGTGGATCACATAAAATAATTTGCGCTCCCATATCAATTAATTTATCCACGAAGAATAAACGAGACTCGAACATTTTTTGGTGGATCAAAACGCTTCCTTTTGCTTGAGTGGCAATTACCAAGATAATTGATAATAAATCTGGTGTAAATCCTGGCCAAGGCGCATCAGAAATTGTTAAGATAGAACCGTCAATAAAACGCTCGATTTCGTAATGTTCTTGTGCTGGAATATAGATGTCGTCATCACGACGCTCTAATTTGATTCCTAATTTTTTGAACACATCTGGAATAACACCTAAATTCTCCCACGAAACATTTTTGATTGTTAATTCAGATTTTGTCATGGCAGCTAAACCAATCCATGATCCAATTTCAATCATATCTGGTAAACATGTATGTTCAGTTCCGCCTAACTTCTCAACTCCTTCAATCGTTAAAAGATTCGAAGATATTCCAGAAATTTTAGCACCCATTCGGTTCAACATTTTACACAATTGTTGAATGTAAGGCTCACATGCAGCGTTGTAAATAGTTGTTGTTCCTTTTGCTAAAACTGCAGCCATAATAATATTTGCAGTTCCTGTTACAGAAGCTTCTTCCAATAACATATAAGAACCTTGCAATCCGTTTTCGTCTACTTCTACACCGTAGAAATCTTCGTCTGGATTGAAGCGATATTTTGCTCCTAACGCAAAGAAACCTTCGAAGTGCGTATCTAAACGACGACGCCCAATTTTATCTCCTCCAGGTTTCGGCATAAAAGCTTCTCCGAAACGAGCTAAAAGTGGTCCCATTAACATGATTGATCCACGTAATGCAGCACCATCTTTACGAAATTGTTTTCCTTTTAAATAATCTAATCGTAATTCGTCGGCTTGGAAAGTAAAATCTCCTTTTCCATTTTTTTGTGTTTTTACGCCTAAATCACCCAAAATTTCAATCAAACGATTGACATCTCGGATGTCTGGAATATTTTTAACACGAACTTGTTCATTGGTTAATAAAACCGCACATAAAATTTGTAGTACTTCATTTTTAGCACCTTGCGGAGTAATTTCTCCTTTCAAAGGTTTCCCTCCCTTTATTTGAAATGTAGCCATTTAGTTGTATTAAATAGTTTTGATTTAACCTTTATTGTTTCGAACGTTTTGGTTTCGATTGTTGTTATTTTGATTATTTCGGTTATTGTTGTTTTGACGATTATTCGAATTTTGGTTATTATTTCGATTGTTGTTATTTTGATGATTACGATTATTGTTTTGGTAACTTCTATTGTTTTGATTGTTGTTTGAATGATTATTATTCGAATTTAAACGATCAGGAGAAACCAAATGATCATCAACTTTTCTCAAATCAATTTTACCATCAGATAATTCGTACAAATGATTAAAAATAACTTGATCATCAACAGTATCTTTATTCCAAAGTAAATAACATTTTTTCATGTGATTGGCAATCGCAAAGTACAAACCTTCGCGTTTTTCGCCTTCTTCCCACGTTACAGCAACATCAATCATTTTACGAATATTGTTTCCGTAATATCTGTATTTATAGATGCTTTTTGGATATTCTACTTTATTTGGTTTACTATTTACCGTATCTTTTTTTGTCGGAATTGGATAAGGAGATTTTACATCCAAATCAAATTCTGCCATGATAAAAAGTTGATCCCAAAGTTTATGTTGAAAATCTGGTACATCGCGCAAGTGAGGATTTAATTCTCCCATTACTTCAATTATAATTTCGGCAAATCCGTTGCGTTCTGTTTCGTCTGTTATTGTTTTACAATGATTTACCATTTCTTGAATATGACGACCATATTCTGGAATAATCAATTGCGAACGAAGTGTATTATATTCCATTAAATTTTCTAATGTATTGGTTACAAATTTACAAAATTCTATCCGATTATTTGGGTAGAAAAGGTGTATTGATTGCTAATTTTTTATTAAATTTTATTCCTTAAAAAACGATTATAGTCGGAAGAAGATAAGCCGTAAAACAAGATTTTGTCTATTTAATTCAAAACAGTTAAAAATCTTTATCACCAAGGAAAATTAAGTTAAAACCTTTTGGTTGTCAACAAATATAGTATTTTCTTTTAATAAAAAGTAAATTTGGGTTTTTGTTTGAATGATTTAAATGAATATATTTTTAATTTAAACTTTATCCTCAAATTACACGCATTCAACGTATCTTTAGGGCAATTAAACAATAAATTATGAAAATAAAGTCGATAATAGCACTTTTTTTTCTCGCTACCACTTTTACTTTTGCTCAAACAAAACAGATTTTAATTGAAAATGTTAGAATTTTAGATCATCAAACTCAAGCATTAACATCGCCGATGAATGTTTTGGTTTCTGGGCAAAAAATTGAAAAAATTAGTTCTGCAAAAATTTCTTCACCTAATCAAGACGTTGTAAAAATTAATGGAGGAGGAAAAACGTTGATGCCAGGTTTGATAGATGTTCATGTACACATGGTATTTGGTTCATTGACGATGGCGCAAATGATGTCGCCAGATATGTCCGAAGAAATGTTAATGAATAAGGTTGGCGAAGCTTCCCACAAAATGTTGATGCGTGGTTTTACGAGTGTTCGTGATGCTGGTGGGCCAATTTTTCCCTTGAAATTAGCCATCGATAAAGGTAAAGTTGCAGGGCCTAGAATTTGGCCTTCGGGTGCAACGATTAGTCAAACAGCTGGTCACGGAGATTTTAGAACTCCTGATGAACGTTCGCGTCGTTTTTTTGGTAAAGCATCTCGTGCAGAGGAATTAGGAGCTACTTTTATTGCTGATGGAAGAGATGAAGTTTTGACTGCAACAAGAGAGAATTTACGTTTTGGTGCGAGTCAAATCAAATTAATGGCAGGTGGAGGAACGTCTTCTGCTTATGATCCGATTGATGTTACACAATATACTTTTGACGAAATGAAAGCTGCAGTTGATGCTGCTGAAGATTGGGGAACGTATGTAATTCTCCATTATCTTGCGTAACCATCTTTAAAATTTCGGCATTTGTAAACCATTTTTGAAGACGTAATATGTAACTATTTTGATCATCATTCAACTCAGGTTCAAACAAGAAATCCGTTCCCCATGCAAGCTTCACACCAAGTTTTTTTGCTAAAGGCCAAACTTTATCTTGACCATCCAAAACTGGTTTACGTTTTTCTTTTCGCTGCTCGTCCATGTTTTCATTATTATCCATCAAATTTTGAAGGCTTAACCAAACTCCTTTTTTGGCAAGAATTTTTAATGTTTCTTCATCTAACATTTGACCATGCTCAATTGACTTCACTCCTGCTTCCACAGCACGTTGCACAGCTCTCGGCGTATAGGCATGTACCATTGTTGCAATTATCTGGTTTAAGAAGTCCATATCCAGGGAAATTAGGCGTTGTTGAAGAACAAGCTTTAGCCGATTTGATTTTGGTTGATGGAAATCCGTTGAAAGATTTATCATTAATTGCTAATCCTGATAAAAATTTTTTAGTGATTATTAAAGATGGACAGATCTATAAGAATACAATTAAAACTAAAAAGTAAAATTATCGTACATCATAAAAAAAACGAGGTTAATTTTTATTTTACCTCGTTTTTTTAGTTGTAAAAATTAGAAATTTTAGATCTTATTTATTAGCTTGAAATTTGTTGAAAAAGTCAATGGTTTATTTATAAAAAATATTGATTTTGAATGAGTAAAACTGTAAATTAATAATTAAATCTTAATAAAAATGTCAATACTAGAAAATATTTATTATAGAGTAATTCTTCCAGAAGATGAGATTAAAGCAACACTGATAATTGTCCATGGTATGCAAGAACATAGTGGGCGATATGAGAATTTTGCAAAGTATTTGACGGACAAAGGAATTCTAGTTTTGTTATATGATCATTTAGGACATGGAAAAACAGCGAAAATAGAAGAAGATTATAGTTTTTTTAGTTTAGATAGTCCAACAGAAAAACTGATTGAAAATACTAAAATTATGGTAAAATGGTTAGAAGATCAATATCCTTTATTACCACATTTTATTTTGGGGCATTCAATGGGATCGTTTATAACACGTTGCCTACTTCAAGAATATGGAAATCATTTTGATGGTGCTATAATTATGGGAACAGGAGGTAGAATTCCTGGAATTAAATTATTGAGTAGTTTTTTAAGTCTTCTAAATAAATTGATTCCTCATAAAAGAAGTAAATTACTTAATATTATTTTTTTAAAATCAAATAATAAATATTTTAAAAATGAAGAAAATTTTTATGAAACTAATTGGCTTAGTTTAGATGAGTTAAATCGTTTAAATTTTCTGAAAGATCCTCTTTGTGGAATACCTTTCACTGTTAATGGTTTTTATACTTTGATTAATTTAAATATACAAGCAACAAAAAAGAATTGGACAAAAGCTATACCGCAATCTTTACCTATTTATTTTGTGAGTGGAGCAGATGATCCAATTGGTGATTTTGGTAAAGGAGTTTTGCAATCGTATAAAGATTTAGAGCAAAATGGTTTTGAAAAAGTTTCAATAAAATTATATCCAAACTTGAGACATGAAATATTGAATGAATCTATTAAAGAGCAAGTTTATCAAGATATTGTATTGTAGATTGGTTAACGGTTTTGATAAATCATAAAAAAATAGAGCAAAAAGACGTTTAATAAATCTTTTTGCTCTAAAAAAAACTATTCTCCTAAAAGAACACCAGAAACATTCCAATAACTGAAACTATTTCCTTCAGGTTTTCCTTGCGGTATTTTTACTTGTATACTATGTTTTCCGGCTTTTAAATTGCCTAAATCTATGAAGTATGGATTTGTGATTGTTCCAGGACACCAATTAGAACGGCTATAATCTGATGATGATAAACCATTATCAAAATTACCAGAAGCAGGATTATAAGCGCGATACGAACCACAATCTTGTCTCCAAGGAACTATATTAAATACTTTTTGTCCATCAAGAAAAATACTATTTTCTTTTGGAACAAACTCATCTCCATTTTCCCAACCGCCATGTCCAGTTGTTGTAAATCTTAATTTAGCATTGTTGTAATCTTCTTTCAGCGTGAATTCTACCGTAAAACCATTCGGATTTTCGAATAAAGTAGGGTATTCTTGTCCAGCCATTTCCATCACATTTGCAGTGTTGAAAATTGGTAAAGCCTTTTTAATTGGCATTGTTGTAGAACCTGATGGATGAACAGAAATATTGGCAGAAATAATATGTCCGCCTTGATCATAATTTCCAATAAAGAAACCGATTAAAACCTCTTGATTAGATAATAAACCTTGGAATTCTGTGATTTCTTGACGATATTTTGCTTCGGTTTCCCAAGTTTGATTTTTTAATTGAATATGATTGAATTTTTTGATTCCAAAAGGTGTGAAAAATCGCATTAATTCTATCGTTGGTGAATAATTTTCAGTTAAAAAATAACCTTGATATTTTTTATTATTTGCTGATGTATAAATTGGTAATTGATTGATTCCTTTTTGTAAACCATCCATAAATGTAATTTTAGAATCACGTGGAATCAAAAATACAGAACCTGTTCTATCGTAAGCATCACCATTTGATTGTTGCGAAACATTTAAGAAAACTTGGCTTCCTACTTTAATTTGAGGAATTTTAATTTTTCGAATTACAACAGTTCCATTTGCAAAGCGATAAATTGAATCATTTGACGAAAAATCTTTACTAAAATTAACTTGTTGATGTGATAAAAGCGGAATATCGACAAATTTACTTTTCCAAATAATATCTTTATATGTCAATAAATCAACTCGATTTTGATGCAATTCTTTTTGAATAAATTGACTTGGAATCAAATCTTTTTCACGTTCTATTTTTGAAGCTCGAATGGTTGAATTATTATTTCGAGTAAGTTCTAAAACAAACCCCAAATTCATTCCAACCATTGTTGGTGAGGCATTCAAATCCATATTGTCAACAAACCAAACGTCTATTGTATTCGAATTGATATTTGTCGTTGCCTTTTTACAACGTAAACCTAAAATTCGTTTCGTTTCTTTAGAAATTGTGAAAACAGATTTATTAAACGCAACCGAATCATTTGTAATGATAGAATTAGTCGGATCAAATTGTGTAATCAAGGAAATAATTGATGGATTTGTTTTGGTATAATAAAACATTTCATCAGGATAATTTGATGAATAACTAAAACTTTGTTGCTTTCCAATAACTGTTTCTTTTGTATTAGCAATAACTTGTATGGGGTTATTTTCTTCGACTTTTTTTCCATTCGAAAAGCGTTCATACGTAATTTTGTAGGTTTCCTGCGCATCAAGAATAATAGCCTGAATACAAAAAATAATAAGTAGAATTGATTTCAATTTCATGTGTGATAAAATAAAAAAGGTTTACAAACGAATTGTAAACCTATAAAATTATCTGATTGTATGGAAAAATATCTTACACAAAAGCATTAATTCCTGTCACATCTGCGCCAGTTATTAGTAAATGGACATCATGTGTTCCTTCGTAAGTGATTACAGACTCAAGATTTGCAGCATGTCGCATCATAGGGAAATCGCCTACAATTCCCATTGCACCAATGATTTGTCGTGACTCTCTCGCAATATCGATAGCCATTTTTACATTATTTCGTTTTGCCATTGATATTTGTTCAGGCGTTGCTTTATTTTCGTTTTTCAGTGTTCCTAATCGCCAACATAACAACTGAGCTTTCGTTATTTCTGTAATAAATTCAGCTAATTTTTTCTGCTGTAATTGATAAGAAGCAATCGGTTTTCCAAATTGTGTTCGTTCTAATGAATATTTTAAAGCTGATTCGTAACAATCAATTGCAGCACCAATTACACCCCAAGAAATTCCGTATCTAGCAGAATTTAAACAAGATAATGGTCCGCGTAAACTACTCACTTCTGGTAAAATTTGAGATTCTTCAATCTTCACATTTTCGAAAACTAATTCACCTGTTTTTGAAGCTCTTAATGACCATTTATTCAAAGTTTCTGGTGTTGTAAAACCTTGCATACCGCGTTCTACAATTACACCACGAATTTTTCCTTCTTCATCTCTTGCCCAAACAACTGCAATATCACAAATTGGTGAATTTGTAATCCACATTTTTGCTCCATTTAAGATATAATGATCACCATTTTTTGTTAAACGAGTTTCCATTCCGCCTGGATTTGAACCATGATTTGGTTCAGTTAATCCAAAACTTCCAACGAATTCTCCTGAAGCTAATTTTGGTAAATATTTGCGTTTTTGTTCTTCTGATCCAAAAGAAAAAATTGGATACATCACTAACGAAGATTGTACTGATGCAGCAGAACGAACAGCCGAATCGCCGCGTTCTAATTCTTGCATGATTAATCCGTACGACATTTGATCCAAGCCTGCACCTCCATATTCTTCAGGAATATAAGGTCCTAAAGCACCAATTGCACCTAATTTTTTCATTAAATCTGGAATATCTTTATGATGTTGCGCGGCATCATCTATCACAGGTTTTATTTCGTTATCCACAAAATCTCGAACAGATTGACGAATTAATTTATGTTCTTCGGTTAATAAATCATCAATCTTAAAATAATCTGTAGTTGAATTCATTTTATGCGGTTTTATTTTATTAAATCTAACGATTATTCATTAAATTAAAAATTATTCTGAATAATATTTATTAAAAATTTTAATTTATGAAACTTTTGACTAATTTAGGTAAAAGTTAAAAACACAAAATAACACAAAAAAATGATAGAAAACGAATTAAAAGAATTAGGTATTTCTTCCGAAAATCTTGGAACATCAACAGGAAATACTTGGTTTGGAAAAGGTGAAGAGCTTTCTTCTTACTCGCCAGTAGATGGAAAATTGATTGGAAAAGTAAAATCATCAACAAAAGATGATTATGAAGAAGTGATAAAAGAGGCACAAGTTGCTTTCAAAGAATGGCGAATGGTTCCTGCTCCGAAACGTGGAGAAATTGTGCGTCAATTTGGAGATAAACTTCGTGAGAAAAAAGCTTCCTTGGGAAAATTGGTTTCGTACGAAATGGGAAAATCCTATCAAGAAGGTTTGGGTGAAGTGCAAGAAATGATTGACATCTGTGATTTTGCAGTTGGATTATCGCGTCAATTATATGGTTCGACAATTCATTCGGAAAGACCTTTGCATCGCATGTACGATCAATATCATCCGCTTGGAGTTGTCGGCGTTATTTCTGCCTTCAACTTTCCAGTTGCTGTTTGGTCTTGGAATACGTGTTTAGCGATGGTTTGCGGTGATGTTGTTGTTTGGAAACCAAGTGAAAAAACGCCTTTATGTGCAGTTGCATGTCAGCATATTTTAGCAGAAGTTTTAAAAGCAAATAATATTTCAGAAGGAGTTTCTTCTTTGGTGATGGGCGATAAAACAATTGGAGAATTGATTGCACAAGATTCCCGTGTGGCTTTGGTTTCTGCAACAGGTTCTACGCGAATGGGAATTGAAGTGAATAAAGTTGTTGCAGCTCGTTTGGGTAAAACAATTTTAGAATTAGGTGGAAATAATGCGATTATTGTTACACCAGATGCTGATCTAAAAATTATGTTGACTTCGGCTGTTTTTGGTGCAGTTGGTACGGCTGGACAGCGTTGTACAACAACAAGGCGTTTGATTGTTCATGAATCGATTTATGATAAAGTAAAAGAATCGTTAGTAAATGCTTACAAACAGATAAAAATAGGTAATCCGTTGGATATAGCAAATCATGTTGGACCGTTGATTGATAAACATGCGGTTGAAATGTATTCAAAAGCATTAGAAAAAATTAATGAAGAAGGAGGAAAGATTATCGTTGAAGGAGGAATTTTAGAAGGAAATGGTTTTGAAAGCGGTTGCTATGTAAAGCCTGTTATTGCTGAGGTTGAGAATCATTTTGATATTGTTCAACATGAAACTTTTGCTCCAATTTTATATTTAATCAAATATTTTGGAGATGTGTTAAATGCAATTGAAATTCAGAATAATGTGGCACAAGGTTTATCGTCTTCTATTATGACAAATAATCTTCGTGAAGCTGAATTATTCTTGAGTCAGCAAGGCTCTGATTGTGGAATTGCAAATGTAAATATCGGAACTTCTGGAGCTGAAATTGGCGGCGCTTTCGGTGGAGAAAAGGAAACTGGAGGTGGGCGTGAGTCAGGTTCGGATGCTTGGAAAGCGTATATGCGACGACAAACGAATACAATTAATTATTCGACAGAAGTGCCATTGGCGCAAGGAATTAAGTTTGATTTTTAAAAATTTACAGAGATGAGTACAGTACACGAAAGATTAGCAAAACATATATTGGCAGATGGATATCCGATTGTAATGGATATGGATAAGTCGCATGGATCCTATGTTGTAGACGAAAATGGCATTGAATATTTGGATTTATTTTCAATGTTTGCTTCGACTGCGATTGGTTATAATCATCCACATTTGATGGCGAAAATAGATTTTTTAGGTCGAAATGCAGTCAATAAACCTGCGATGTCAGACATTTATACAAAAGATTACGCCGATTTAATTGATACATTTGAGCGTGTAGCGATGCCGAAAGAATTGCAATATTTATTTTTTATTTCTGGTGGAACATTGGCAGTAGAAAATGCATTGAAAACGGCTTTTGATTGGAAAACAAGATTAAACTTTTCGAGAGGAATTGAGAAAGAAGCAAGTGATGTTATTCATTTTAAACAAGCTTTTCATGGGCGTTCTGGTTATACATTATCGCTAACGAATACGAAAGATCCTCGTAAATACGAATATTTTCCAAAGTTTGATTGGCCAAGAATTGAAAATCCAAAACGAATTTATCCTGTTACAGAAGATAATTTATGCAAGGTTGTTGAGGCTGAAAAACGTGCGATTGAACAAATTGAAAATGCTTTAGAAACACGCAAAAATAAAGTTGCTTGTATTATTATTGAGCCGATTCAAGGTGAAGGAGGAGATAATTATTTTCGAAAAGAATTCTTTCAGAAATTGAGAGAAATTTGTGATAGAGAAGAGATTTTATTGATTTTTGATGAGGTACAAACAGGAATGGGAATGACTGGTAAAATGTGGGCTTTTCAGCATTATGATGTGATTCCTGATGTGATTTCGTTTGGAAAGAAAACACAAGTTTGTGGAATTTTAGCGAATAAAGAAAAGTTAGATCAAATTCCGAATAATGTTTTCAAGGAATCAAGCCGTATTAATTCGACTTTTGGTGGAAATTATATCGATATGTTGCGTTTCAAATTAATTTTAGAAGTGATTGAACAAGAAAAATTAGTTGAAAATGCGGAAGAGAAAGGAAAATATATTTTATCAAAATTGAATGAAATCGCAAAAGAAACGAAGAAAATTCATTCGATTCGTGGATTAGGATTGTTCATTGCGTTTGATTTTTCATCAGATTTGGATCGTTCAGAATTCATCAAAACATGTTTCGAAAATCATATGATTATTCTTCCTTGTGGTGAAAACTCGGTGCGAATGCGTCCTCATCTCAATATTTCCGAAGAAGATACCAATAAAGCAATAGAAATTATTAAATTAGCATTAAAATAAACAGCAAAAGCAACCAAACAAAGGTTGCTTTTTTAATTTTGTAAAAGATAAAACTAAAGTATGATAGATTCTTTTTTCTTCGATTTTGACGGAACATTACAAGGTTTTGAAAACCATGAAATCAGTGATTCGACAATCGAAGCGTTGAAATTATTGAAACAAAAAAACAAAAAAATATACATCGCAACAGGACGAAATATGGTGGATATGCCTGAGCATATTTTTGATTATGGTTTTGATGGTTACATCAATAATAATGGAGGAATGTGCTCCGACGAAAACCGTCAATCATTTTTTGTAGATTACATCAACCCTAATGATATAGAGGCTTTGTTACAATATGATGATGAAAATCCTTTCTCATTTTCGTATATGACGAAAGAAGCGTTTAGTATCAATCGTGTGAATGAGAATGTAGAAAAATCGTTTGCTTATTTTGGAATGGAACTTCCAGAAGTGGTTGATCCTCGAACTTTGCCGAAAGATAATATTATGCAAATGAATTTTTTTGTGAACGAAGAACAAGAAGATTATTTGATGAAAAATGTGTTGACAAACAGTGTAGGAACACGTTGGATAGAATATTTTGCTGATATAAATCCGAAAAATATTAGTAAAATGCGTGGAATAGAGCGAATGGCTGAACGCGATAATTTAGATTTAACTAAAACAATGGCTTTTGGTGATGGTGGTAACGATATTAGTATGTTGAAAGGTTGTAAAATAGGCGTAGCAATGGGCGATGCGAAAGAGAATGTTCGTGAAGCGGCTGATTATTATACAACTTCTGCAGATAATCACGGAATATGGAATGCACTGAAACATTTTGAGGTAATTTAGAAACTTATTTTAATTTTTAGAAAAAAAATCCAGCCTAAGTTGGATTTTTTTTCTTTTCACAATGTTGTGTTAATTACGCATTCTATTGTTGTAGAATTAAAAAATAAAAATTATTTTAGAGTATTAATTAAAAACTACAATATAATGAAACAATTATTACTAGCTGGATTTTTACTTTTTTCGAATTTTGGTTTTGGGCAAGAAAAGCTTATTGTCGATTATAAATATGATATAAAGCATGATGAAGAAAAAATAAAGGAGTTTGAAAGAGAGCAAGCACAAAAAGGAGGAGGTACAATAAAAATTGGAGGGTCTCCAAATATTTATTATCAATTAGAATATAGTGATCATCAGTCCGTTTACAAAAAAATAGAAACCATTAATAATGATCAAAATGGTAGCTCTATGGGGGCTTTTTCAATTAATATTGGAGGAGAATATAAAGCTTTGATTAATGAAACAAGTAAGAAAGAGTTTCGTCAAGAAGTCGTTTTAGATAAACAGAATTTTATTGTGGTTACGCCATATAAAGACTATGAATGGAAAATTACAGATATTGAAGATACGATTTTGGGTCACAAAGTAAAAAAAGCTATTGTTAATGATAAAGGCAAGCAAATAGCAGCTTGGTTTGCACCAGATATTAAGGTTGATGCAGGACCAAATCAAGTGAATGGATTGCCAGGTTTGATTCTGAAAACGGTGAGCGAAACGGGTGGTAAATTTGGTTCGATTATGACTTATGAAGCGGATAAAATTACCTTAAATCCTAAGAAAATGTCTAAAACTAAACCTATGAAAGGTGAAGAAATAACACAAGAAGATTTTAAAAAATTGCAAGATGAATCTCGTCAAAAAATGAGAGAATCTTTTTCAATAGGAGTGGATAAAAAATAATTTTGAATGAAATATTTAGTAATTTTTATAAGCCTTTTTTCTATTGTGTTACAAGCACAAGATGCATTAGAAATTGAATACGAGGAGGTTTCTATTCCTCGTCTTTTTGGGAAGGATGGAAAGGAAGAAAAATTGGGTGATGATTTTATAAAAGCACTTTCTGTTCCAAAAAATTATGTACTACAAATAGAAAAAGGAAAAAGTGTTTTTTCTAAGATTGAGAAAATTAATAATTCTCAAGGGAATGCGTTAGTTACGATGTATGGTATTTTTTCGTATAATTTTGAACAAGATTTCAATCAAAATAAAATGAAACAAGAATGGATGATAGAGAATAAAAAATACCTTGTAACTGATACCATTTCGACACATTATAAATACGAATTAACGCAAGAAAAATCGACTTATTTGGGTTTTGATGTTAAACAAGCAGTTGTAAAATATAATGACAATAATAAATCAATCATTTGGTACGCACCAAGTTTACCCAAACGTTTTGGTCCAAAAGAATTTATTAATCTTCCAGGTCTGGTATTAAAAATAGAATCTATTCGAAATGGAATTATTGATCCATCTTATTCTTTGAAAGCAACTTCTGTTACAACAAAAGATCATTTAGAATTTAAGAAATTATTCAAGGCTAAGGAAATTTCTAAAGCCGAATTTGAAAAGCTGAAAGCTGATTATAACCAACAAAGTTCGAATGAACACCAAGGTGTAGATAAAGATTAACCTAAATAAAAATTATGAAAAAATTATTATTGATTGTATTAAGCAGCTTATGTTATTTTGCAAATGCGCAAGATGTTTTAGAGGTAGAATATGATGTATATACAGTATATGACGCAAGTAAAACTCAAGGTTCAGTTACAATTGACAACCGAAAATTAAGTAGAGATGAAACGATTAGATACTTTACTGAACAAATGAAAATTCCTAAACCTTATATTTTAATAACAAATAAAACGGCTTCTAATTATAATCAAAAACCAACACTAAATAGTGGAAATTCAGTAAGCTACAGTAGTAATCAAGGAAATGGATTATATTACAAAAACTTACTTGAAAACTTTTATATGCACGAATCGGTTGGCTTTGGGATGGATCGAATTATCAAAGATTCTATTCCTAAAATTAATTGGACTATAACGCGCGACAAGAGAAAAGTCTTAGGCTTTGATGTTCGTAAAGCAACTGCAAAAATCAATAAAGAAGAGTTTACAGCTTGGTTTGCTACTTCTTTGTCTTTTCCTTCGGGACCTGATAAGTATATGGGATTACCTGGTTTGATTTTAGAATTAGAAAGAAAAACGAACGACGATGCTGATATGGTTATTACTTATAATGCAACATCTGTAAAAGAAGCTAAGAAAAATGTAACAATAAATCAACCAAAGAAAGGGAAAATTGTTGATTTCAAAACGTATAAAGCAGAAATGGATGCTTTTTTTAAGAAACAACAAGAAATGAATAGCCAAGGAGTAGATAAAGATTAAGTTTATAGTATAGAGAACAATAAATAAATCAACCAAAGGAAAACAGATAAGTCAGTCAGATTTCGAAAAAATGATTGACGAAGAAAACCGAAAATTTAATTAAATCCTTTTTGATATTAATTAATAGTTATTTATAATCTGTGAATATTTTTAATCAATATAATTACACTTTTTCTAAAGCAAACAATTCTTATCTTTGTTAAAGAAGAGTTGAATTAGATTTTATTCTAACAGAATACTTTTTTTATTAATTAAGATTTTTTGATACATGAAAATATTACTTTCGCCAGCGAAGATGATGAATTTGGAAACGAATGCTAAATGGAGAGCAACAACACCTCAATTTTTAGAACATTCGCAAAAAATTATGGATGTTATGAAAGAGATGAGTACAACTGATCTTGAAAAATTAATGAAAATTTCGAAAGATATTGCAGAAATGAATGTGGAGCGTAATCAGGTTTGGAATGTTAAACCTACTGCGAAACAAGCTATTCCAGCAGCTTTAGCTTTCAAAGGTGAAGTGTATAGAGGTTTGAATGCAGAAACGTTAAATGATGATGCATTAGATTATTTCAATAAAAATGCGTTTTTGTTATCAGGACTTTATGGGATGTTGCGTCCTTCGGATAAAGTAATGTTGTATCGCTTGGAAATGGGTTCTAAATTAGATATTCATGGTTCGAAAAATTTGTATGGTTTTTGGAAAGAAATTTTGACAACTTTTCTAAATTCAAAATTGAAGAAAGGCGAGTTTATCTTAAATTTAGCAAGTAATGAATATGCAAAAGTTTTGGATAGAAAATCGTTAAAAGTTCCGATGATTGATGTAGAGTTTCAAGATTACAAGAACGGTGAATTGAAAAAAATCATGATGTATTTTAAACATGCTCGTGGTGCAATGGCGCGTTATTGTGCAGAAAAAAAAGTTAAAACTTTGGATCAAGTGAAAGCATTTGACGTGGATGGTTATCGTTTTGATGAGAACCTTTCTACCGAAAAAATTTTGGTATTTACAAGATAATGACTAAAAAAAATATTAACTCGAAGACTGCTTTATTAGTAGTCTTTTGTTATTTTTAAATAATATATGAAAGAAAATTTTATCGATAAATTACCCATCAAAATTATTTACTCGTTTCAATCTCTGATTGAAGAATTAGAACGATCTGAATACAATTTTGGAGAGTTTAAAGCTTTTATAGAATACCTGAAAGCTACTCGACCAGAGTTGATTGATGGTGTTGAAACATTTGAAGATTTTCAGAAAATTATCAAAGATGTTGAGCCTATTATTGAGAAAATTATTCCAAAACCATTTGTAAAATATAATTTAAAAGCGATAACTTTTCCCTTTTCAGATAAATTTATTTTTGCAACAGATCGACTTAAAGTGTTGATTGATAATAATGAATCACGACTAAAATTCAATTTCGAAGATTTAGATTATGATACATTGTATAAGTATTGTTGTTGTTTCATTTTGTCTAAGTATTATCATAAAAATTTAGATTTTAATTTATCAAATCAGTTGGTTATAGACAATCAAAATGGTTACAGAACATACCTTGGGACTGATATTAACCACGATTATTTTCAGATTTATCCATCCCAAGATAAATTTAAATTGACTGAAGAGGAAATTGAAGAGTTGTTGAATAATTATGAAGATACAGCTTTGTGGATGAGAAAAATTCCAATTGGATCTTGGATTGCAAAAGGGTTTAATCTTGTTTCATTTTTTGACAATACGACTGAAATTGCACTTTCTAACTTAAAATCTAAATTATTATCTTATGGAGAACCTTTTAATATTGTTCGAAATGATATTATTTCTGCATTAAAATCTATTTTTAGGATCAATAATTTAGAAGTTGGTTTTTCGGCTTATAATTCGGATAAAAATCAATTAGAAATTAGTCATTTATTACAATTGAATGATAGCTTACTGATTGATAATCATAAAAAAATAAAACTGAATGAAGTTTTTTGTGCTGATTTAGAGAACAAAATATCGAAATCAGATTATTATGTTGTTTCTAATATTGACGCAGCTTTGGAGAAGTTTCCACAAGATAAAATGTTGAGAATGGCAAATGAATCTGGTCTAAAAAGTTTGATTCTTTATCCATTGAAAAACGGAAAATCTCATTTAGGTATTTTAGAAATAGGCTCGAAAGAAGCTGGAGTTTTCAATCGAATTAATGCAAACCTTTTACGCGAAATCACGCCTCTTCTAGAAGAATCTATTTATCGCTATACGGTTGAGTTTGAGAATCAAATCAATGCTTATATACAAACCGAATATACGTCGTTGCATCCAAGTGTAGATTGGAAATTTAGAGAAAAAGCTCGCGAACACATATTGCATCCGGGAAACACAAAACAAAAATCGCAGATTTCTTTTCAAAATGTATATCCAATTTATGGTGAATTGGATGTGAGAAATTCGTCAGTGATTCGAAATCAATGTTTAAAAAAGGATTACACGAATCAGATTAATTACTTGATTTTGATTTGTAACGAGTTATATAATCGTACAAAAAAGAATAAATTTTTGGATTATAGTGACGATTTGACTGATTTTTTGCAACGAATAGATAATGTAGATAAAATCTATTTCGAAAGTGAATTATTTGATTACATTACGTTGCATATTCATCCTGAAATTCCCAAATATGTAAAGGATGATGAGAAATCGATTATCGAAGAATATCTAAAAAAATTAGATTCTACAACGGGATTATTTTACGTAGATCGCAAAAAATTTGACCAAACAATTGTAATGACAAATTCACTTTTGTCGAACAAATTAGATACTTTTCAGAAAGATGCTCAAGATGTATTTCCGCATTATTATGAGCGTTTCAAGACAGATGGAATTGATTACAATTTGTATGTTGGGCGAAGTATTGCGCCGTTCAAAAAATTTTCCTATCAAAATATTCGAGAAATTAGATATTGGCAACTACAAGCGATGATAGCTTTGGAACAATCTTACAAAGAAATTCAGAAAAAAACACCATTAAAAGTTGAGGTTGCTTCGTTGGTTTTTGCAACGAATACCACTTTAGATATTTTGTTCAAATTAGATGAGAAACGTTTTGATGTTAATGGATATAACAATGCAAAATATGAAATAATCAAGAAAAGATTGAGTAAAGCTTTTGTGAAAGGAACAAATGAACGAATCAATTTGCCTCACAAAATTTGTATTATTTATACCGAAGATATTCTAAAAGAAGAATATACAAATTATATCAATTTATTAATTGATAAGAAATTTTTGAAAAAAGATGTTGAAAATTTGGAAATTGATGATTTGCAGGGTATAAGCGGTTTGCAAGCAATTAGAGTTTCGATTAATTATAAAAATAAACTCGAAAAATATACTAAAATAGAAGAATAAAGAATGGAAAAAGATGATGTATTGCTTAATATTTCGATAGATAGTACTGCCGAAAATATTTGGAAAGTTTTGACAGATGAACAAGCGTTTAATGAATGTTTTGAAAACATAAAAATGACATGTAACGAATGGAAAGTAGGAGAGAAGATAAAATTTGTAACGCAAAAAAATAATGAAACGTTGGTAGATGAAGCCTTGATTACATCTATTATGGAGAATGAACGTTTGCGATATAATTATAAAAAACATAATACAGACCATGAGATTGAAGTAATTTTTAATCTAAAATCTTCGGGTAATTTTACTTATCTATCAATTGAAGGAAAAGATTTTGCAGATGATTATGAACGCTCACATTCAGAGAATGCGTGGATAAATATGATGCAAGCAATCAAGAAATATGTACAAAAAAAATAACCTTCAAATTTTTGAAGGTTATTTTTTTATATGTTAAAATCCGAAATTCAATCCAAAAACGATTCGCCCTGGATCTTCACCTTTAAAGTATGAAACTGTTGCGGTAATAGATTGTGCTCCGTTTATCCAAAATCCGCCACCCATAGATGAATGCCATTTATTTGAGTCTTCTCCGTTTAACCAAACTCGTCCATAATCAGCTCCAACAAAAACGCCTAATCGTAATGGAACAACGGCTTTGAAACGTAAAGCATCAAATCGTAAATCAGATGTTTGTAAGAAAACTTTGTCTCCTGCAAAACGACCTAATCGATAACCACGTAAATCCTGATCTCCACCTAAATTAGCCATTTGGTAGAATTCCATAAAATTACCCCAAACTGCTTTACCTTTTAGCATAGAAGCAACTGTTAATCTTCCATTTGCAGAGATTTTGTGTGTGAAACCTAAGTTAAGTTCTGTGTAAAAATGATTACGTTCAAAATCTGTCAAGTTAGAAATCCATTTCGCATTAGCTAAAAATGTCATGCCTAATTTTGGTAATGATTCGTTATCGTAATTTTTGAACAAATATTTAGCTCCAATTTCTCCGAAATGTTGTCCTTTGAAAACGTCTCTATTAATTGATGGGAAATCTTCGACAATACGATCTTTATTCTCTTCAATTTTTTTGTAACTATAAATTGCAGAAAAATCTAAACGACCATTGTTATTCATAATCTTGAAAATAGACGGTCCAATGCTATAACTTTCTAATCGAACACGGTTATAATCCATTCCAATTTCTTCTTGATTATTCATGGTCTCGTTTCCTAAACCAAAGAAATTTGTACTATAAGTTGGGCTCGTGTAAGCTGCATTAAGATCTAAATTCCATTTACCCAAAGCTTTTGTAAACGTTCCTTTATATTTGGCATCCCAACCGCCTGTCGCAAAATAATAACTTATTTGCAAATGGTGACGTTGCGAATATGGTTTACGATCAAAACCGTTGACAGTGTAGGTTGGCGATAAACCAATTTTTATTCCGTCATCAGGATTGTAGCCAATATTAGGTAACATAGTAAAGAAATTATACATCGGTTGTTTGTAATCGTATGTATTAACTTCGTAATCGTTGACAAAATTTTTCGATGTTAAAAAGGTAGATTCAGATGCATCGCTTCCGTTAGCGTAATCATATACTTTTACTTTTGCAGAACGCTTTACTTCGTATATATCGTCATCTATTCCACCAATAATACGAACTAAAATAGCGTTATTTGGCTTTCCTTCAACCTTGAATTTATCTTTTCCGTTTAATCCATATAAACGAATTTCTTTTGTTTCTTTTTTATTAAAATCTTCATCAAGAATTAAAGTTCGATCTTGTCCTGAATAGATTTTTACATTTGTTTTTCCCTTTGGTAAACGAGTGATCACAAAATCTTCATCTTCGTCTGTTCCTTTCAGAATAACTAATTTGCGAAGAACTTTATTATATTCTTCAGCAAATTTTTCTAATTTAGATTTTCGGGCAATAAGATTATTAATCACTTCTTGATCATATTCTTGTTTTGTTTCTTCAGGAATTAATTCAAATGATTGTTTGATATAATCATCACTCAAATTATCTTGAATATATTTTGCTTCTTTTTTCCATAAATCAAGATCGGATGATTCTAAAATGGCTAAATCCAAAGGGTAAGGTTCTCTGTTGAACCATTTTACATTTTTGATATCATCTTTGTAATCTTGCATATGTCTAAGCGGAGGAATTTTCATAATCAAATGAAAGAAAAGTCCGTCATAACGTGGAAATGCTTGGTCTCTATCACGTGGAATTGGTTTGTAAACAGTTTGATTATTTTCTTTGTAAACGCCCCAACGCCATTGATCAGAATGTCGATCCCAATCACCAACTAACATATCAAAAAGTCGTGCACGAATGTAGGCCTGTTTTTCCACGACAACATCTTTGTTTTTGTGAATCGCAGCCAACATATCATCTGTGCTAACAATATGTTTTGGTTTTCCGAAAACACCGTCTTGATATCCGGACATTGGTCGTTCTTCTATCATGTATAATTCATCACCAAAATTTTCATTATATGCTTTCAAGGCTTCTTGTTTTGGAATATAATATAATTTTGGCGTAGAATGCATAATATTGATTGGTTTCATCAAATTAGCAACTGTTAATGGATAATATGGATGATTGGTTGTGTAGAAATCCATCAAAAATTTCTCTGTGAACGAATCTTCAAATTCATCTGCAACATATTTATTTTTAAATGCTACTTGCTGAATAAATTGCGTGGCACTTTTCTTCACCGAGCGCATATTGTATTCTTCACCTTTTGCATTTGCCAATCGTAAACTTTGCGTTTGATGTCCACCACCCATTCTAACAGGGGTTAAACCTCCATTTAGATGACTTAAATTAACAGTATTAGCAGTAATTGTTTGTCCATATGTTCGACGATAATGACGACCAAAAAAGAATTTATACGGATCAGATTTACGTGTAACGTCTAATGGATATACACTTGTTTCTTTCGTTTTTGGCATTTTTTTATCATCATAAACTTGAGCCAAATATTCCTTTTTCTTTTCTGTAATTTGTTTTGCTAATAATAATTCGATTCCACCGTCTTTAAAACCATAGAAATTAGCTTTAGAAGCACCATTATCATACAAATCTAAGACAACAAAACCATTATCTCCGTAAGAAAAATCGTTTTTACCAACCGCTTTTGCCGATTCTTTTTTAGAACCAGAACCGCTGATAATTTGTTTGACATTGTTTTGCTGAATGTATTGCAAGTTGTGATCATGTCCAGAAACAACAATTACATTATTTCTATTTTCGATTAGTGTTGCAATACGAGAAGCCATTTCTCTGTATTTGAAATTATTAACATCTTGAGGACTAAGACCTGTTGTACTTCTTAATAAATTAATAAAAGATCCGATTACAGGTAATGGAACTTTGAAATTATCTCCTAATGGATAAAACTGTTTTTTGAAATCAAATTGTCCACCATGTGTTCCGTTCGAATATAACGGATGATGCATCGTGATAACAGTTGTTCTGTTTTGATATTTGTTCAATTGCGATTCTAATTCTTCGAAGAAAGCTTCTCGTGATTTGATATCACATTTTTCATTTAGACCAGGATGTTTGTCCCAATCTTGTAAATACCATTCAGAATCTATCGCAATAATTCCGATGCTATCATTTACATTTATTTTATCAATTGGACACGCATCTTTTGGTAAAAATGATTTTTTATTACCCAATTGTTTTTTGACTAATTTTTCTTGTTCTTTTAATCCTTTTACACCATTTCGCCAATCATGATTTCCTGGGATAAAAAGGGTTTTTCCTTTAAATTCTTTCGCTAAATCAATCTGAAATTGAAGTTTCTCTCTACTTGTTGTATATTCAGCTTTTGTAGAATCCGTTACAATTCCATTTTCGTAAACATTATCACCTAAAAAGAAAAGATAAGAAGAAGAGTCAGCTTTCGCTAATTGATTCTTTAAAATTTCTAAATTTTGTTTATTTTTTGGTTGATCAAGATCTCCTGCATCGCCTATTAAATAGATAGATTGAATTTTATTTCCTTCTACATTTTGTACTTTTTCTGTCTTAATGTTTCTACCATATTGAGGATGTTGCGTAGCGCAAGATGTCATATAAAGGCAAGAACCTACTAAAGCCAAAAAAGGATAATTCAATTTTTTGTTGTTCAGTGTTGGTAATAATTTCATACATTTAAGCGTTAAAAACTTGTGATGAACCAATTGTTATTAAATTTAGAAAACTATGTTTTCAATCTGTTCAAAGATAATCTTTCTTTAGATTTTACGTATCATAATTTTATGCATACTGTAAAAGTTGTAGAAGCTATAAAAACTTTGAGCGCGGAGGAACAAATCTCTACAGATTTACAAGAGAAATTATTAATTGCTGGTTGGTTTCATGATACGGGATATACAAAAACCGTGCAAGGTCATGAAAGTGAAAGTGCAAATATTGCAAAACAATATTTGAGCGAGCATAATTTTGACGAAAATTACATCAAAGAAGTTCAAGATTATATTTTAATCACAGCGCTAAATAATGTTCCGATAAATATAGGTGAAGCAATTGTAAAAGATGCAGATAACTTTCATTTAGGACAAACTGAATATCCTAAAATTTCTGAATTATTACGTGATGAAATTGCCAAAATTTGTCACAAAGAATTTTCTGATTACGAATGGCATGTAGAGAATAGAAATTTTTTTTTAAAGGTTCATCATTTTTATACGGATGCTGCAAAAAAGCTTTGGCAGAAAGGAAAAGAAGAAAATTTGATCTTTACACAAAATAAAATCAAAGAGATTGAATTGATTGGTGATATTCCTAATAAGTATGAAATCAAGAAAAAGAAAAACGATAAGATTCAACAACCAGATCGTGGTGTTGATACACTTTTTCGTGTAACGTTGAACAATCATACTCGTTTAAGTGATATTGCTGATAGTAAAGCCAATATTTTATTGTCTGTAAACGCGATCGTGATTTCGATTGCACTTTCTACTTTGGTTCCAAAGTTAGGAAGTCCAAAGAATGAGTATTTACTTTTACCTTCAATTGTAATGCTTTTATCAAGTGTTGTTTCAATTATTTTTGCAATTTTAGCAACTAAACCAAATGTAACATACGAAAGTTTTAACGAAGAAGATGTCAAAAACAAAAAAGTGAATTTGCTTTTCTTTGGTAATTTTTATCAAATGTCACTTGAAGCCTACGATGATGCTATGCAAGAGTTGATGAAAGACAGAGATTATGTATATACTTCTTTGACAAGGGATTTGTATTATTTAGGAAAAGTTTTGGAACGAAAATATCGTTTGTTAAGCATAACCTACACAATTTTTATGATTGGAACTATTTTATCTGTTCTAACGTTTGCTTACGCGATGATCACAAATGTTGCTTAATTATTTTTTTACTTTTTCAAAAGTAAAAGCAATTTTACTTGATTCATCATTGCTAATTTCAGCTTTTAACTGATGACCAATTTTCCAATATTTGATAAGTTTAGGAAAATCATTCTCTTGATTTTCTAATGTAAACGAATTTCTATCAGAATTGATTAACTCAAAATCAGTTGTCTCTTTTTTAGTTTTGTCCAAATTAACTTTCAATATCCATTTATCATCAATCTTTGTGATAGTAAGATGTTCCTGCGAAATTGTATCATTATTTTTGATTGTAAACCCGCAACCTAAAAAAGTGTTTTTATCAACTTTTTTCCAGTTTTCATACGTTTTTCGATCCGATTTTTCATTTGTTCTAATCCATTCTCCAACCAAAAAATCAAAACTTGGTTTATCAGCAGAAGTTTTAGTTGATTCGCAAGAATTCAACAAAAAAATAAATAAAAGAAGAAAAGTAAATAGTTTCATATTAGTGTGCTTAATAGTAAAAATAATCAATTTGAAATAGTTAAAATGATAGAAATGATTTTTTCTCAAAAATTTTATTCTTTTATGTATTATTGGTTTACTTTTTGTGTAATTCGTGGCAGTTAAATTAGGCAATAAACAAAAGGTACACTATTTTTGAAGTATGCGACTTTCTACAAAACAAAAGTTTTTTCAATACATTAAAAAATCATTTAATTTTTTTCAAAACTTGTTGAACCTGTTAAAATTGGTTTTATCAGAGCGACAATTTTTGTATTTATCGTGTATTTTAGTAGCTATTTCATCTGCTTTTGCAGTGATTGTGCTAAAAACTTTTGCGCACAATGTTTTTCAATTTACTATTTATATTAATAATTTAGTCAAACTACCTTATATCAATAGTATATTGCCAATTATAGGTATTTTGTTGACGGTTTTTGTTGTGCAGAAATTTTTGGATGGTTCGATAGAAAAGGGAACTTCTCAAATTATGATTGCTGTAGCTAAAAAGTCTGGAATAATGCCTAAAAAACAGATGTATGCTCAGATTTTAACGAGTTCCTTAACAGTTGGTATGGGTGGTTCGGCTGGTTTAGAATCTCCAATTACAATTACTGGTGCAGCTTTTGGTTCTAATTATGCACAATATTACAGATTCAAATACAAAGAAAGAACACTTTTGTTGGCTTGTGGTGTTGCAGCTGGTATTGCGACTGCATTCAATGCACCAATTGCAGGTGTTTTGTTCGCGATAGAGATTGTATTAGCGGATATGAGTGTTACTGCTTTTATTCCTTTATTGTTATCTTCTGCAACAGGAGCTTTAATTGCCAATTTAACATTAAAAAGCAATATGTTATTATCCTTTCGTTATGCGTTAGGATTTGATTATCATAATGTTATTTTCTATGTGATTTTGGGTGTTTTAGCGGGGTTTGTTTCAGTTTACCATGCTCGATTATTTCGTAAAGTTGAACATTTGATAGGGAATTATTCGGATAATGTATATTGGCGAGCGATTGTTGGAGCGGGAAGTTTAGCAATATTGATTTTCTTTTTCCCAACATTATTTGGTGAAGGTTATGAGAGTATAAAATATTTAGCAAATGATGAAGCTGGTTTTATTTTAAATAATTCATTGTTAGAGAGTTTTAGAACGAATCAATGGATAGTTTTAGGATTTGTTTTTGTCACAATTTTAATCAAATCTATTGCAACAGGTTTAACTTTAGGAAGTGGAGGAAACGGAGGAAACTTCGCGCCTTCGTTATTTGTTGGGTCATATCTTGGTTTTTTCGTTGCAAAATTCTTTAATTTAATCGGTTTCAAAGAAGTTCCAGTCGGTAATTTTACTGTTGTTGGAATGGCAGCTGTTTTAAGTGGGTTATTTCATGCGCCATTAACAGCAATTTTCCTAATTGCCGAAATTACGGGAGGTTATGGATTAATTATTCCCTTAATGATTGTTTCTTCGATAAGTTTTGCAATTTCAAAACGATACGACAAATATTCGATGGATATATACGCAATAGCAGAAAAAGGAATTGTTTTTACATCTGATAAAGACCGAAATTTGTTTAATAAAATTGATTTGTTTTCGATTTATATCAAGAATATCAAAACATTGACGGTTTACAATTCAATTGAAGATATAAAAGAAATTTTTTCTACTACAACACAAGATTTTATTCCAGTCCTCAATGAAGATAAATCGATTCATGGAATTATAGTTTTAGATAATATTCGATCATTTATTTTTAATGATAATATTGATAAAAGTTACTTAGAATGTATAACAGAAGCAACTTCGACATCTATTTTTACGAATGCTGCTAACGTGATGAAAATGATGGAAGCAAAAAAAATAGATTATATTTTACTCACTAAAAAAGGTAAATTTGAAGGTTATGTAACCGAAAGTTTATTATTAGAAAGTTATCGAAGTAATTTGAATAAGTTGAGAATTGAGTAGAAATATTTGAATATAATATACAAAAAAAGCCTCTTAAATAGAGGCTTTTCATTATAATTCTTTTTTCATTTCGTATTGTTTGTCGTACAATTCTAATCCCATCGATTGAATAAAATCATTTGTAGAGATTTCTCTTTCGTCAACATTAATCATTTTAATCTCTTTATTTTTCAAATCGCTGAAAAGGATGGAAGCTAAATAACGATTTCTATAATCGTGATGAACACCAAATTGATAAATACGTGTATTATTTTTGTTGATAATTTTGTAAGCAACTAAAATTCCATCTTCATAAATTCCATTTATTTGACAATCTTCGATGATATTTTTTACACTTTGAATATCATTTTTCCAAGTAGGTTTTATATCCCAAAAGTTTTCACTTGTAATCAAATCTAAATCACTAAATTCTATAATTTCATGTAATGGATTTACGACCAAAATAGGAATTCCTTTATAACTGTTTAAAGTTCTTGTTTTTTCGAAACCACAAGCTTCATAAGCGTTAATAGCAAAATCATTTTTAATATTTACTTCTAAAAATATGTTTTTTACTTGTTGTTCTTTCAATTTTGGAAAACTAAAATCTAACATTTGTTGTGTGATTTTTTTTCCACGATGTTCAGGACAAACGCCCGTTCCACCAATATAAGCTGTTTTTACTTCGTTATAATTTCTAATTCCATAAAGTAAAAAGCCAACTAATTTTCCATCAATACTAGCACCTACAGAATAATCTAGATTGATATCTTCCATTTTTAATTTTCCCTGAAATTGTTCAGTTGAAAGATTGATAGAAACGTAATAATTTTGATAAGAAAGATTATATAAGGCTGATAATTCTTCCAAATCAACATGATTTAATGAGTGTATTTCAATGTTTGTTTGCATAGCTGTAATTTGCAAAGCAAAAATAGCCCCAACATTTAAGTTTTTTCTAAAAAAAATCTTAAAAAATTAGTAAAGATTGAATTTTATTTGAACTATGTAATCCGAATTTGATAAAAATATAATTTATTTAATAATATTGACTGAATAATTATACATAAATTTTAAAAATAGTGTAGAGGATGGTAAATAGAATTAAGAAAACTTCTTTTTTTTATGATTTAACATAAGCTTATTATTGATTATGCTGAAGAAAATTCTGTAATCAATAAATTTGCATACATTTTTAAAACTAAAACTACGAGAGAAGTCTAACTTTCTCCTCATTTGTTGAAACAATTATTCTTCTCTCGATTTTTTTTGAAAAATACTCCTCGAAGAATTCAAGTAAAGTGTATTTGTTACACTAATTAAAATACCAAATTCTCAAAATTTCTTTCCAAAACTTATTTCAAAATATCTATTTCTCAAAAAATATTTAAACATATGATGAATTTAATAAAGCTTTGAAAAATTATTAAAAAATGATTAACGAACATTTGTTAGTTTTTTTCTTTTGATTATTTTAGTCGTTCAAATTATCACAAAAAAAATGAGTAAAAATTTAACAAAATTGGCTTGTCTAGCTATATTTTGCAGCTATAGCTATGTCTCTGCTCAACAGAAAACGACAGATAGTGTGGTTGTAGAAAAAGTAGAATTAATACAACCAAGAGAAAACAAAGACAAAGTTGATGTGCAGTTTTATGGATTTATCAGGAATGATATTTTTATGGATACGCGTCAAATGATTGGAGCAGGAGAGGCTTTGGTTCCGCTTTATCCAAAAGATCGTTTATCGGATGTAAACGGTGCTGATATCAATGCAGCTTCTAAATTTCACATGTTATCGATTGTTTCGAGAGCTGGTGTTAATTTGAAAGGTCCAGAATTACTTGGAGCTAAAACTTCTGGTATTTTAGAGGGAGAATTTTTTGGAGCAACAGAAGGAGGAATCAACGAGTTTCGTTTGCGTCACGCATATGTGATGTTGGATTGGGAGAAAACGCAATTAGGGATTGGACAATATTGGCATCCTTTCGTTGTGTTAGAAGCTTTGCCAAATGTTGCAAATTATGGAACTGGTGCGCCTGTTTATGCTTTAAATCGTAATCCTCAAGTTCGTTTAACGCATAAATTCACAGACAAATTTAAAGTTATTGCTGCTTTACATTCTCAACGAGATTTTACTCCAAATACAGAGCCCTTTCGAAATAGTGGAATGCCAGCGGCTCATCTTCAATTTCAATATAAATCACAAGTTTTTACTGCCGGAATTGGTGCGCAATATGAAAATTTGAAGCCAAAATTATCTTCAGGAAATCCTCCTGTTAAGTCTAATGAACGAGTTGAAAATGTTTCGTTTATGGCTTATTCTAAGTTAAATACAAAACCTTTACAAGTAACTTTCGCTGGATATTTGATGCAAGATGCGTCGTCTTTTGTACAACTTGGTGGAATTGTAGGATATCAAACAAGTCCGACGGCTGTTGAAACATATAAACCAATGAATACGCATAGTATGTGGATTGATTTGCAACAAAACTCAACAGGTAAATTTTCGTTCGGACTATTTGCAGGTTATGTTAGAAATAATGGTGTGAAAAATCCAGTAGAAGGAGCAATTGCATCAATATCTTATGGTGTAACGACAAATTGGGGCGCAATTTCGGCAACTCCAGGTACACGCACTGTAAATTATTTGTACAAAGTAGTTCCTCGTTTAGATCTTACCTTAAGCAAAGCCTTAAAATTTAGATTAGAATATGATCGAAGCACAGCGCAATGGGCAGATGCGACGATAAAAGGTACGGGAACCGAAAATAAATATTTAGCAAATAACAATAGATTTCAACTGACAACATTATTTAACTTCTAATATTACACAAAAAACATGAGTACAAATACTTTAGATACTTCGCAAACAGTAGCGAAGAAGGATAATATTTTCCAAATTATTTTAGCATCATCTGTCGGAACCTTAATCGAATGGTACGATATGTTCTTGGCAATCATCTTAGCTAGTGTATTATCAACACAATTATTTCCTAACGATGGTTCGTCGCATTTCTTAGAAACACTTGCAGTAGTGGTTTCATCATTTATGTTCCGTCCGATTGGATCATTAATTTTTGGAAGTATTGGAGATCGTATTGGTAGAAAATATTCATTCTTAGTTTCTTTAATTATGATGGGAGCAGCTACATTCTTGATTGGTTGTATTCCAACTTTTGATAGTGTAGGTTGGTTTGCTCCTGTTTTATTATTGTTTTGCCGCATTATGCAAGGACTTGCAATTAGTGGAGAATATGCAGGTGCTGTAATTTATGTAGCAGAACATGCGCCAGCAGAGAAGCGAGGATTTTACACAGGGTTTATTCAAGCAACTGTTCCAATTGGATTATTATTATGTTTAACAGTTGTTTTCTTAACACAATCATTTTTATCAGAAGAGGCTTTTGCAAGTTTCGGATGGAGGATTCCATTCTTATTTAGTGGAATATTAGTGATTTTGAGTTACTTTATTCGTCAACGCTTACATGAAAGTCCAATTTTTGAACAATTAAAAAAAGAAGGAAAAACATCTAAAACTCCAATTAAAGATGCTTTTACAACTCCAGGAAACGTAAAGTTAATGTTAAAGGCTATTTTTGGAGGAAATGCGGCGCAAAGTACAATTATGCAAACAACGTTATTCGTTACGCTTTTCTTCTTACAACGCGCAGTTAACTTACCTTACGAAACAGTTTTAATTGTTGTTTTATGTTCTACATTATTTAGTTCATTTTTCTATCAATGGTTTGGTGCATTAAGTGATAAAATTGGTCGTAAACCTGTTATGTTAGGTGGAATGATTTGTAGTTTTATCTTAATTCCATTATCATTTTTTTTGTACATGAAATTAGGAAATCCTGAAGGATTGAAAGAAGTTCATGATATTTCGAATTTAGCAGTTTTAGGAATTGTAGTTGTAAGTTTAATTACTTCAATTGCAGGAGCAGCAACATATGGTCCGCTTGGAGCTTTTATGTTAGAAATTTTCCCAACAAAGATTCGATACACTAGTATGGGATTTGCACAAAATATGGGAAATGGATTTATTGGTGGAGCAACAACTTTTGTAACGGAATTAATCAAAAGTACGATTATCGTTTCGGCTGCTATGTCGCCTTATATTGGATTAGCTTATCCATTGATATTAATCTTTATTGCGATTTTAGTGAATTATTTTACAATTCCAGAAACATACAAAACAGATTTAACAGAAGATAATTAAAATCAATAATAGACAAAATGTAAAAATCCTTCAAGTAATTCTTGAAGGATTTTTTTAGAGGAATTAAATTTCAATGCAAAAAAAATCCACTCAAACGAATGGATTTTTTTATTGTATCAGAAATATTATTTTTTCTTTTTTGTATCAACTGCTCCTGATAATTCAGATCCAGCTTTAAATTTAGCTACTGTTTTAGCAGCAATTTTAATTTCTTTTTTAGTTTGTGGGTTGATACCTGTTCTTGCAGCTCTCTCAGAAGTTGAGAAAGTACCGAATCCTACTAAAGCAACTTTGTCTCCTTTTGCTAAAGCTTTAGTTACATTTTCTGTAAATGAGTTTAAGGCTTTTTTAGCAGCTTCTTTAGAAATTCCAGCGTCAGCTGCAATCGCATCGATAAGTTCTGATTTGTTCATAGTTGTAACTTTTTAAATTAATTTATACACAAATATACTCTTTCCCTTTATTTGTGCAAGTTTCAACGCAAAAAATTTCAAGAAAAATGCAAAATTTTATGAAATCTGTGTCAAAAATCAGTAAATAAGTACTTATTTTACGAATAAGGTATCCTCGTTTTGATGTCCATTGATGAAATCTTTGGCTGTCATACGACGCTTTCCTTCCGGTTGAAGTTCTAAAATTTCGTAAACTCCTTGAGGTAGATTGATATAAAGGTTATTTTTTTGTAAAATTAATTGATAATCTTCTCCTTCAACAACAATATCCGTTTTTAGACCTGCATATATTTTTAACGATTTATAATTTTCGCCATTTCCAAAAGTTGTCCATGCACATGGATAAGGAGAAAGTCCTCTAATCTTATTGTGAATAGTATTGATTGAATCGTTCCAATCTATTTTACAATCTTCCTTAAAGATTTTTGGAGCATGTTTTAATTCTGTTGTTTCATCTTGCGGATGAGGTTTTAATGAATCATTTTCTAAACCATCCAACGTTTTCACGACTAATTTCGCACCGATATGCATCAATTCGTCATGAATTTTACCAACATTATCATTTTCTCCAATTTCTACTTTATCAGAAATTAAGATATTTCCGGTATCAATTTTTTCATCAATTAAGAAAGTTGTTACTCCAGTTTCCTGATCACCATTCATCACAGCCCAATTAATTGGTGCAGCTCCGCGATACTGAGGAAGAAGTGAACCGTGTAAATTGAATGTTCCTTTCGACGGAATTGACCAAACAACTTGTGGCAACATACGAAAAGCTACAACAACAAAAACATCAGCATTCCAGCTTTTTAATGTTTCGATAAAAGCTTCGTCTCGTAATTTTTCTGGTTGAGCCAAAGGCAAATTATGTTCAACTGCATATTTTTTGACATCAGAAATATTCATTTTTTGTCCTCTACCAGACGGTTTATCTGGAACAGTAACAACTCCAACTATTTCGTGATGACTATTTGTATTGATTTCATTCAAAGATGTCGCCGCAAATTCGGGCGTACCCATAAAGACTACTCGCATTTTTATTCTATTAGTTTATAAGAATCGAATCCAATTGGTTGAACTCGCATTTCGTCTATCAAATATTGCAATTCTTCGACGATTTTATCTTTTGGCGAATTTATGAATTTTGAAAGGATTTCGGCTTGCGTTTTTGTACCTTCTTTCAAATATTCAATTAAATCGGTTGAATTAAAGTTTTCATTTTGTTTTTTGGATTGACAAACATCGCATTTACCACAATTTTGATCAGATTTTTGATTAAAATATCCAAATAATAAACGTTCTCTACAAATTGTATTTTGTTCGGCATAATAAGCCATAGCTTGCAAACGTTTCCAATTATTCACTTGAATTGCTTCGAAATCTTTCCACAATTTATTTTTAAACGCATTAGAATCGCGCGGAACAAGAAATCTAAATCGCGCTAAAAATCGATCCGAATAATCAATAGAACCATTTTTTGCATATTCGTGTAAGCTATTCCTAATGTCGCCAATACTCATATGCAATTCAAACGCCATTTTACTTTCCGAAATTTCTCTATTATAAGTGTAAATTCCAGGGTAATGACGTTGTAAATAATCAAAAATTCGGTTTTCATTCAAATTAATCGAATGTGGTGACGCCAAAATTTGAATGCTACTATTTTGTGAATAATTTTTTTGCTGAATGATTTCTTTCGTATTTAAAAACTCTAAAAATTGAAGAACCATTTTAAGATTTAAACCAAATTTTTCGGCAAATTTTGGAAGATCCAATTGATAATTCATTTCCGTTAATTCGCCTTCCGCTAATTGCAATTGACTAAACAAACAATTCCCAATTTTGATAAAATCTTGTTGCGAAGGTAAATTCGCTTTGAAAATATTTTCTGCTTGAATTCGATCATCAGGATTGTACAAATAAATTCCATACGATTCCTGTTCATCACGTCCAGCGCGCCCAACTTCTTGGTAATACGCTTCTATTCCTTGTGGCAAATCGATATGAAAAACGGTACGAACATTTGGTTTGTCTATTCCCATTCCAAACGCATTTGTCGAAACCATAATTCGCGAATTACTTAACATCCAATCTTGCTGTTTTTGCTCTTTTTCGTCTTTGGTTAATTTGGCGTGAAAAAAATCGGCATCAAATCCATTTTGACTTAAAAAACTTGCAATCTCGTAGGTTAATTTTCGATTTCGAACAAAAATAATACTCGAACCAGGATATTTTTTTAAATAATAAATCAAATCATTTTTCTTGTCAGCAGAAAGGAAAACATTGTACGAAAGGTTTTCTCTTTTTAAAGAAGATTTGAAAACTTCAGGATTATTTAGCTCTAATTTTTCAACAATTTCTTGCTGAATTTTCTCTGTCGCTGTTGCAGTCAAAGCTAAGATTGGAACTTTAGGAAGAATAGTTTTTAATCTTGAAATTCGATGATATGCAGGTCGAAAATCATGTCCCCATTCAGAAACGCAATGTGCTTCGTCAACAGCTAGCAAACTAATATTGATTTGTTTCAATCGCTCGACAAAAATTCTACTTTGCAAACGCTCTGGCGAAACATATAATAATTTGATTTTATTGTTTTGACAATCGTCCAAAATTTTTCCAATCGTATTTTGGTCAATTTCATTGGTAATATATGCCGTAGAAATTCCTTTGGATTGTAAATTCTGAACTTGATCTTTCATCAACGCAATAAGCGGCGAAATGACCAATGTTAATCCATCAAAAATAATCGCAGGAACTTGATAACAGATAGATTTTCCGCCACCAGTCGGCAAAATTGCTAATGTATCTTTCCCTTCCAAAACACTTGCGATGATTTCCTCTTGCGGCGTTTTGAAAGAAGAATAATTCCAATACTTAAAAAGAATTTCTTTTGGTGTCAAATTACAAAGCTTTGTTGTAAATTTAAGTAAAATAGTGTTATTCTTCAAAAATTATATATTTAAAACCTATGAAGTCAAAAAATCTAATTTTATTTATATTGTTGATGGTTTCATCATTGATTTTTGCACAAGAAAAAATTAATAATATTGAACTTTCTATTGGAAATTCAAAAGATTTTTTTGAGAATGTTTATGTAAAAGACCTTGAATCTCAACAAAGAAAAATGCTTAAAGATGGATTTTATATTCTTGAAAATTCTTTTCAGAAAGGAAAATTTGAAATAAAAAATGAATTAATTAATGGAGATATTGTTTTGTATGAAGGAGAAAGTTATAGAAAAGAGTATGCGATTCAGAATTCTAAAATTATAACATTAAAAATATATCATAATGATTTGTTAGAAACTGATACATTTAGAGCAAATGATAAATTAAATTTCAAGAGTTATAATGATCAAAATAGACTTACCAATGAAGGTTTTGTTTCTTTGAATCGCCAAGCGCATTATAAAAAAGGAATTACAAAATCGTATTATAAAAGTGGAGTATTAGCTTCTGTGGAGAATTCAATTTTAGGAATAAATACGAGATACTATGAAAATGGAAGTTTATGGTAAAAGTTATGAGAAATATAATGAAGATGGAACTTTAGAAACAAAACAATATAGGAAAGAAGGTGTTTTTTATATTGAGAATTATTACAAAGGAAAACTATCGTCTAAACAATATGAAACGAAAGATAAGGAAGAGATAACGCTTGTTTATGATCATGATAAGTTTATAAGAAAAGAAGTAATTAAGAATATTGATGGCGAAAAATATCTTTATAAATATTCGCCAAATGGAGAATTTATTGAAAAAGAGAAATATTATGCACCAGGAAAAGTAATTTCACCTTAGTCGATTATACCTTTTCTGTATTTTACAAAAAGTGGAATTTCATTCATTAAAAAATACAAAAAGCCAACAAATTTGTTGACTTTTTGTATTGAAATTTATTCTGTAATCCCTTCTAACATAAATAAGAAAGCATCTTCTTTTGCATCTTCTTTCAACGATTCAAATCGGCCAGAAGCACCACCGTGTCCTGTATCCATATTTGTATCTAAAAGTAGAATGTTATTATCTGTTTTTAAATCTCTTAATTTCGCTACCCATTTTGCAGGTTCCCAATATTGTACTTGAGAATCGTGCAAACCTGTCGAAACATAAAGGTTTGGATAAGCTTTTGCTTCCACCTTATCGTATGGCGAATACGATTTCATGTAATCGTAATATTCTTTTTCGTTCGGATTTCCCCATTCATCATATTCCCCTGTTGTCAATGGAATAGAATCGTCTAACATTGTTGTCACAACATCCACAAAAGGAACTTGCGCAATTACCCCATTGAATAATGTTGGCTCGTAATTAATCACAGCTCCCATCAACAATCCACCAGCAGAACCACCCATCGCGTACAAGTGTTTTGATGAAGTATAATTTTGTTGAATCAAATATTTTGCTGCATCAATATAATCAAAAAATGTATTTTTCTTTTCTAACATTTTTCCATCTTCATACCATTCGCGACCAAGATATTGGCCACCACGAATATGCGCAATCGCATAGATAAAACCTCTATCCAAAAGACTTAATCGAACCGAACTAAAATAAGGCTCGATCGTGTAACCATATGAACCATAGGCGTAAAGTAGAAGAGGGGTTTCGGCAGAAAGAGGCGTATCTTTTCGACGAACTAATGAGATTGGAACCATTTCGCCATCGCGAGCTTCTGCCCAAATACGTTCAGAAATATAATTTTCTTTATCAAAATCACCTATAACAACTTGCTCTTTTTTGATTTCGAATGTTTTATCATTCATGTTAAAATCAATCACAGAAGAAGGAGTTGTCAATGATGTATATCCGTAACGCAATATGTCAGTATCAAAATCTGGATTTGTTCCAACATTTGCTGTATAGGTTTCTTCATTAAATGGCAAATAATAATCAGTTGAATTGTCCCACGCTTTGATATTCATCTGCAATAAACCATTTGTACGCTCTTCGATAACCAAATAATTCTTGAAAATTTCGAAACCTTCAATCAATGTTTCTTCGCGATGAGGAATTACATCAATCCAATTTTCTTGTTCTGTTTTTTCGACAGAAGTTTTCATTAATTTGAAGTTAAATGCATCATCTTTATTGGTTTGAATATAAAATGAATCACCAAAATGTTCGATTGAATATTCTAAATCACGTTCTCTTTTTTGAAAGATTTTAAACTCAGCATCTGGTTGATTAGAAGGAATATATCTAAACTCGTCAGAAACAGTACTTGAAGATCCAATAATGATGTAATCTCTAGATTTTGATTTGTAAACAAACGCATTAAACGTATCATCTACTTCTTCAAAAACTAAAATATCATCTTCTTGTTTTGTACCTAATTTGTGTTTCCAAATTTGATAAGCACGCAATGTTTCATCTTTTCTTGTATAAAACAAAGTCTGATTATCAGCGGCCCAAACAGAACCTCCAGTTGTGTTTTCTATTTTATCAGAAAGAATTTCTCCAGTTGTTAAATCTTTGATCTGAATCGTATAAATTCTTCGCGAAACATTATCAACTCCAAAGGAAACCAATTGATTATTTGGTGCCATCGAAATTCCACCCAATTGATAGTACGAATGACCTTCAGCCATTGTGTTGACATCAAAAAGAATTTCATCTGGATTCTCTAAACTATCTTTACGACGTTTGTGAATCGGATATTCTTTTCCTTTTTGATATTCCGTCAAATACCAATAACCATTCAATTTGTACGGAACAGACGAATCATCTTCTTTGATTCGCGCTTTCATTTCCTCAAAAAGTTTGGTTTGTAAAGCTTCTGTTGGTTGTAGAATAGCTTTTGTGTATTCGTTTTCTTGGTTCAAATAATTGATAACTTCAGAGTTTTCACGATCATTCAACCAATAATAATTATCGATGCGGATATCTCCGTGTTTTTCTAATTTTTGTTCTATTTTTTTCGCAATAGGTGCTTGCATTTTCTAAAATTTAAGGTGCAAATGTACTATAAAAACTTACTTTGAATAAGTTGTAGTTGACCAAGATTTATCACCTGTTTTATATTCGATGATGATATTATTTTCGTTTAAATAACCAATTGTTTGATAATTTCCGTTTTGAGAAATCACTGTCACATGGAAAATATTTTGTTGAGCAGCTGGATAAAATTGTGCAATAACTTGTGAATTTTCTTGGTCGATTAATACAAATACGTTGTTATTTGTACTTGCTGTTGTGTAATTTTTTCCGTTCGATTTGTAAACGTTTTTGTTTTCTACAGTTTTTTTTGACACTTGCGTAACGACTTTATTCGTTGTTTCTTTAACGGTTGTAGTTGTTGTATTTTCTGTTTTAGTTACAGGTAAATCTTTCGCATTTTGTTTTCCAACCTGATTCATAGCAAATGTTAAGGCTTCTTGATAACCTTTTGTAAAATCTTTTTCCTTTGACGAACCTTCATAAGTTGAAATCACATTATTATTACAGTCTGTAAACGTTACTTTTAATTTATTTTTAAAAGCAACAGAAGTATTTTCAATATTTGCTTTTGTAGCTAAACAAGGATTGATTTGCACATCTAACGGAATAGAATTTTCATTTACTATTTCATATTCTTTTTTTCTCAAAGCAGTTTTCAATCCTGTATTCAATTGATAATCTTCTTTTACGAAATATTTAAAGAGTTGAGGAACGATAACATATTTATAATCAGCTACATTTTGTGCTTGTAATGACGATAAAGCAATAAGAAATAAACTTGATAATATAGTTTTCATTATAAGATTATTTAGCCGATAATTTAACTTCTTTCCAACTATTATTTTCAGAAACCTCATAGGAAATCGTATTTCCACTGATGTATCCTACCGAAAAATAATTCGAATTTCCTTTAGTAACAATTACTCTGTAAATTCCATTTTTTAGGGTCGGTTCAAATTTTGCAACAACTTGATTTCCATTTTCGGACATCAACATAAAACCACCATTTTGCAGTTCTATTTTTTGATACGTAGTTGTTCCATCTGTCAGCAAATTAGTAGCTGTTACCTGAGTTCCTTTTGGTTCTGGTATATATGCAGTTGTTGTTTCTGTTTGGGATTTATCTAATTTTACCATCGGAACAGAAGCTTTCGCATTTTGAGATTTTAAAGGATTTAAAGCTAGTTTTATAGCTTCTTGGTAACCTTTGTCATATTCTTTAATCTTAGAAGTTCCTTCAAATTTTTGAATACTTTTATTAGAACAATCTGTAAAACTTACCTCTAATTTATTATTCAAAAAACTTTTAACTTTTAAAATATCCGCATTCAAAGCTAAACAAGGATTTTGCACAACTTCTTGTGGCCAAGAAGATTTATCAGAAGGTAAAACTTCATATTTTTTCTGCGTCAAAATATATCTTAATCGATTATTTAATTGATATTCATCTTTATCAAAACTAGAAAATTTTTCAGGAATATTGATGTACTTATAATCACTTGTTTCTTGTGCATTTATCGTAGAAAAACTACATAAAAGTATAGCAGCTATTAAATTTTTCATTTAAAAAGTTATTTGTATCAAATATAAAAAAATAGAATTGTTTTAACCTAAATATATTTGTTATGCTGAATTTTTCATTCCAAAATAGTTAATAAAATTGAATCATTTAAAATAATATTATTTGTAAGAAATGATTTATAGATCTGATTATAAATGATTAACTTTATTTAAATTAAAATCATAAAATTATGTCAAGTTTAAAAGATAAAGTTGCGATTGTAACTGGAGCTAGCTCTGGAATTGGGAAAGCTGTTGCTGAATTATATGCCAAAGAGGGTGCGAAAGTTGTGGTTTCGGATATTAATGAAGAAGGTGGAAATGAAGTAGTAGAAATTATCAAAAAGAATGGAGGAGAAGCGATATTTTTCAAAGTTGATACTTCTTCGCCAGAAGATAATGAAGCATTAGTAAATAAAACGCTTGAAGTTTATGGAAAACTTGATATAGCTTGTAACAATGCTGGAATTGGTGGTCCTGCCGAGCTGACTGAAAATTATCCGTTAGATGGTTGGAAAAAAGTAATAGATATCAATTTTAATGGTGTTTTTTACGGATGTAAATATCAATTACAAGCAATGGAAAAGAATGGAGGAGGTTCTATTGTTAATATGGCTTCTATTCATGGTACTGTCGCTGCGCCAATGAGTTCGGCTTATACTTCTGCAAAGCATGGAGTTGTAGGTTTGACGAAAAACATTGGAGCGGAATACGGACCAAAAAATATTCGTTGTAATGCAGTTGGACCAGGTTATATTATGACGCCTTTGTTGTCGAATAATTTGAGTGCAGATCATTTAGAGTTGCTTGTTACAAAACATCCAATGGGTCGTTTGGGACAGCCAGAAGAAGTTGCGGAGTTGGTTTTATTCTTAAGTTCGGACAAAGCATCCTTTATGACAGGCGGTTATTACCTTGTTGATGGAGGATATACAGCGGTTTAAAATATTTTTGATCGAATCTTTAAGATTAAATGGTTTTCTATAATTTAATCCTTAATTTTGCCTGAACGAAATACAAACAAACAATGAAATTTTTTATCGATACAGCTAACTTAGCTGACATTAAAGAAGCCCAAGATTTAGGAGTTTTAGATGGTGTAACAACAAATCCATCTTTAATGGCAAAAGAAGGAATTACAGGTCAAGAAAATATTTTGAATCACTACAAAGCAATTTGCGAATTAGTTGACGGAGATGTTTCTGCTGAGGTAATTTCTACTGATTTCGAAGGAATGGTAAAAGAAGGTGAAGCTTTAGCAGCTTTAAATCCTCAAATCGTAGTTAAAATTCCTATGACGAAAGATGGTGTAAAAGCGTGTAAATACTTTTCTACAAAAGGAATCAGAACTAACGTTACTTTAGTTTTCTCTGTAGGACAAGCATTATTAGCTGCAAAAGCTGGTGCAACTTACGTTTCTCCATTCATCGGACGTTTAGACGATATTTCGACAGATGGTTTAAACTTAATCGAAGAAATTCGTTTGGTTTATGATAACTATTTGTACGAAACTCAAATTTTAGCTGCTTCAGTTCGTAATACAATGCATATTGTTAATTGTGCAAAAATTGGTGCTGATGTTATGACAGGACCTTTATCATCAATCTTAGGATTGTTAAAACACCCATTAACAGATTCTGGATTAGCACAATTCTTAGCTGATTACGCTAAAGGAAATCAATAAATTGAATAGAATTTTCTATATATGAGTCGCTTAATTTTAAGCGACTTTTTTTATGAATTTATATTAATGAAAAGCTTTTAATTATCAAGTTGATAAAAATAGTGTTAATAAATAAAAAAAGATGTTTTATTATGAATAATATAAAATTATTAATTGTAAATTGATAAAAGTATTAGAAACTAAAATATTTTTTATTAGTATGTTAAAAACATTTATTTTATTATCAGTCACGCTTGGTATCCCTTTTGTATTAATCATGTTTCTTTATGGAAGCACATTTTTTAAGAAAAATATCAATAATGACTAATAATTTTTTCCATTTACTAAATTAAAAAATCCTTCACTTGTATGAGCGAAGGATTTTTTTATGATGGTTTGATTAATGATTATTTTATTACAACTCTTTTGTTGATTTCCATTTGTTTTCCAACAACTTTGATGATATAAATACCTGGGTTTTTGAAATTAACTTCAACTTCTTTTTGATTTGACGAATTTGAAACTTCATTAATTAATTGTCCATTGAAATTAAAAACAGAAACTTTCTGAATTGATTTCGAATTATTTTCAAGTTTAATTTTAATCGAACGATTTGTTACATTGTAAACTGAAATATCATCACGCTTTTGATATTCGAAATCTCCAGTTCCTAAATTCGAACCCCAAATTTTTTCTGCATATTCAGGATGATCAATAAATGGGTTTCTGTTTTTTTGGTATCTGTAGACTAAATTATTAATATCTTTTTCACGATCAGAAACAGGATCATTTAAATGCCAAGTCATTAATATTTTCAAGAAAGTATCTGTAAAAACTTTATCTTTTGTTTTATTAAACATAGCATAAGACCAACTCTGAATACCATTTTCTTGATAACGAGTAGCAAAATAAAAATAAGCACGAGCTATATCACCTTTAAACTCATCAATTGGTTCGAAAACTGTTCCAGAAAATCCCGCAGAGTATCCAGAGTTTTTATTACTTCCTAATTTAGAGCCATTTAAAGAAGTGTATGTTGCACTTTCAACAACTCCATAAGGAAAATTATCTCTTTTATTATTAACATAACCATCAGTTGGCCAGATATGGAATGCATCTGCAACCATAGGAGAGTTTTTATTAAAAACACTTTGAGGAATAATATGCTCTCTGTTGTAGCAGTCTCCTTCATTTTTATAACCAGAACTGCCACATTGATCTGAAGATTTTATAAAATTATAAGGATCAATTTTTTTCGGTATCTCTGAATAAATATCATAAATAGAATTATCTTTTTCATCATATTTATCTAAAAAACCATTATCAGAATCTGTTCTATTATAAAGCGTCCATAATCCTCCATACGTTAAATCTGTGTGGTTTTTTATTATTTCATATAGCTGTGTTTTTAAGGTAAAGCTGCTACCAGTTGCATTTTCGTAATAGTTACTTGGAGCTTGAGCTGAGGCTAAAATACTTACTGTAAATATGGATAAAGTGTATAAGATTTTTTTCATAAACAATTTAGTTAAAAAAAGCTGTGATTTTCACAGCTTTTATTTTGTATAAATTTATGAAATTTAAAGTTTACTAATTGTTAAATTACTTACTGTAATTTTGATAAATCACCAATGAATCTTGAATTTGTTTATTTAATAATTTATATAAATCTGGTTGATTTAATGAAACTCCAGCTATCGATTTCAATTTTTTCTGAAAATTCTTAGAACCTGACAAAAATTTTGCTCGATAAGAATCTTTATCCATGACTTTTTTGGCTTGTAAATCTTTAAAATCTTTTCTGATTTTTCGTGCATATAATTCAGATAAGTCAAATTGCAACTGCATTTCTTTTAAAATTTCTGCATGTTGCATAGATAGCCACGAATTACTTTCATCAAATTTATTGGTAACCCAAAGTTCAGGAAGTTCTCCAGTAGATTCTGCAATTTGCCAACCTAATTTTGAATCTAAAAATCCTTGAGGAACCTTTGTTTGAATAGGTTTCTTTTTAAAGTTTTCGTAATTAAGTTTCATATCTTTTTTCCATTCAATTACAGATTGAGCCTGAAGAGAATGAGAAGTGAAAAGAGTAATTATAATAAAAAAAAATATTGATTTATTCATCAGATAATCAAGGTGTTGATTTTAAATATTTTCTAACAAATCAAGTCTCATGCCATGAGAACCTTTTATCAAAATATTTCGAGTTTTGATTGGATTTTCTTTTAAACATTCTTCAAATGCAACGCGGTTTTCAAATTTTTGTACTTTCGGATTATTCGTAATTGTTTCACCAAAATTATGTCCTAGAATATAAATTTGATCAAAATCTAAACTTTCAGCTAAATCTAAAATACGTTGATGCTCAGCTTTGGATTCTTCTCCAAGCTCAAACATATCACCAATAATAATTGTTTTAGAACCTTCAAATTTTGCAAAATTATTTAACGAAGCTTCCATACTACTTGGGTTTGCGTTGTACGCATCCATCACAATTTTGTAATTTTCTTTATTGATAATTTGTGAACGATTATTTGATGGAAAATAATTTTCGATTCCGTTTTGAATAGATTTAGCGTCAATCCCGAAATGTTGTCCAATTGCAATTGCACACGAAATATTGCTAAAATTATAGTTTCCTGTTAAATGTGATTGAATTTCTAAATCTTGGTATTTAACCGCCAAATATTCAGTTTCATTTTCTATCAATTCGATTTGAACATCTGTATTATGTTGATCAGAAAATGTAATTCGATTAATATCTTCAGTTTTTTCAACTTGAATTGGATCATTAAAATTGACAAAAGCAGTTCTGTTATTTGCTCTCAAAAAATCATACAATTCAGATTTTCCTTTAATCACACCTTCAATTCCTCCGAAACCTTCTAAATGAGCTTTACCAAAATTGGTGATATACCCATAATCTGGTTGAGAAATAGAAGCTAATAACTCGATTTCTTTTTGATGATTCGCACCCATTTCGATTACAGCCATTTCTGTATCTTCAGGAATAGAAAGTATTGTTAAAGGAACTCCGATGTGATTATTCAGATTTCCGAAAGTATAATGCGTTTTGAATTTCTCTTTTAAAACAGCTGAAATCAATTCTTTTGTCGTTGTTTTACCATTGGAACCAGTCAATCCAATAAATGGTATTTTAAGATAATTACGATAAGTTTTCGCTAAATCTTGTAGAGCTTCTAAAGCATCACTAACCAAAAAAATATTTTGAGATGTATTTTCAAATTCTTTTTCGTCAACAATTGCCATTGCAGCTCCTTGATTGATTGCTTTTTGAGCGAAAGTATTTCCGTTGAAATTAGCTCCTTTTAAAGCAAAAAAGATACAATTTTGTGAGATGTTGCGTGTATCAGTCGTAACGATTTTCGATTTAAGAAATTGTTCGAATATTTCTGTTGTATTCATGTTATCTAAATAAAATAGATGAGATTCTGTTTTAAAAAAAATAGAAAGAAATTATTCTTTTTATTTCGTACAAATATAAAATTTTATGATTCTATTTTTGACATTTAACGAAGTAATTTACGATAATTGCAAATAAATTAGATGAGATTAATCTTGGTAGCACAAGTTTCTCTATTTTATTTATTATATTAAAAAAATATCTCTAGGACTTTGATAAAAGTATGAAAATAAAAGAAATTACCATTAACGAATTAGAAACTGAACGATTGATTCTTGTTCCTTTTACGATTGATATTTGTGAAAATATGCTGTATAATGATTTTAATATGTTGTATGACAAAGGTTTTGTAAAAAGCAAAGACTGGCCGGATAAAGATATGATGGATACAGTGCCTAAAATTATTCAGAAATTATTAATTCATAATTACGTGACAGGCTTCGAATCCTGGATGATTATAAGAAAGGATACGAAAGAAATAATAGGTGATGTAGGATTTAAAGGGTATAATGCGGAGGAACAAAGTGTAGACATTGGTTATGGAATCATCCGTAAAGAAAGAAGAAAAGGATTTGCAGAAGAGGCGTGTAGAGGTCTTATAAAATGGGCATTTTCTCAAGAAATAGTAAAAGAAATAACAGCCAAATCTTTTTCAGATAATGTCAAATCGATTAATTTATTGAAAAAGCTTGGTTTTGAAAAGATTTTTGAATACAAAGAATTTGTGTATTGGTCATTGATCCAATCTTGAGAACAGAAAGAATTTAATTAACAAATAAAAACTCGATACTATAGTACCGAGTTTTTTTTTATTAAGAAAGATTTTTATCCTCTACGTTTACGTTTTGATTCGAAACTACCAGAGTATTCTTGTGCCACACGGAAACCAATCCAGTTTGTTGCACTTGCTTGGTGTAAGTAACGTCTTTGTCCTGGATCTATCCAGTAAATAGGGTCTTTCCAAGAACCACCTTTTACAACACGTGTTTCATCAGAGATGTCAGAAGTACGTTTAGAAGAATCTTTTTCTAAGATTACTCGACCTTTTTCATCTACTCTAAATTTACGTTGAGGAGCGTTGTACATGTCTTCTGTTGCTTGATCAGCAGATTTACCTTCCTCTATACGTGGTGATAAAGAAGAATTAGGGTCACCATCACGATAATTTGTTAAATCGTATTCTATTTGTTTTTTGTAAGCGCCTGGTAATCCTCTATAAACTAAACGTCCGTTGTCTAATGTATCATATTCAACATTTGTTTCGTCATATTTTTCAAAACCACCTGCGCCATTGTCAATTTTTGTTTTTAAAATATTTCCACGGTAGTAGTTGAAATCGTTTGCTTCTTCATCAATAATTGGACGATAAACATCAGAAACCCATTCAGCAACATTTCCTAACATTCCGTAAAGACCAAAATCATTTGAAGGATATTTACGAACATCACTTGTAATTGCAGAACCATCGTTACCAAATCCACCAATTCCAGAGTAATCTCCACGTCCTTGTTTGAAGTTGTCTAAATATTGTCCTCTTTGAGCACCTTTTGTAACTCTTAAGTTGTTTTGAGCAACATCTTTTCCTTTGTATTCGTTGTATTCACGATTTCCAGGTAAAGCTAATGCTGCGTATTCCCACTCAGCTTCTGTAGGTAAACGGAAAGGTTGCACTTCTAAAGAACTAGTAGCGCGATTCGCTTTTAAGATACGGGTATTTTGTGTTTTGATTTGATTCGCTCTCATAATTTTCGTCGAATCAATCGCTTCGTTTACATTTGTATCACCTAACTTATATTGCTCAGCACTAAATGTCTTATTTCCGTAATTATATTCTTCATTAGCATAGTAATCTTTTGATAAGATTCCTTTGTTCATCAAGGCTTTTTCGTTTGCGCGGTCTGTTAACCAATCACAATAGTTAACAGCTTGTAACCAAGAAATACCAACTACTGGATAATAGCTGAATTCTGGTGAAAATAAATAATTTTCTGTAGAGAAGTCATCACGAGATAATTGATTATTGAAAACCGTTTCATCTGGTAATGCTCCATTATAAATATCCCTGTATTGTGTGTCTTCTGGTGGGAAAACAACTTTTAACCAAGTTAAATATTCTCTATATTCGTAGTTTGTAACCTCAGTTTCACCAATAAAGAAAGATTTCACTTGCATACGAACAGGAGAATTATTCCAATCGTGTAACACGTCATCTTTCGTAATTCCCATCGTAAAAGATCCACCTTCGATGAAAACCATTCCAGGCCAAGCTTTGATGTTTTCTTTCTTTTTACCTGAAAAAAACCAACCTTTACTATCGTTTGGTTTCCATCCTGTACGACTTGTGAAATTTTTTGTTCCACCTCCTTTTTTCTTTCCTGAACTGCTTGCACAACCCATGAATACACTCATAGTAACAGCTGCAAGAGCAAGAGAAAAAATACGTCCTTTATTCATTTTCATAGAATATTTCTGGTTTTCGAAAATTAAATTTAATGCAAATAAAAGCATTTGACATTAATCTTACAACGAAAAAATGCTTTATTTCTTGTATCAAACGTAAGAATTATTTTTTTATTTTACGATTGAAAATATATTTGTCAAAATAGCGTTATTCAGACATGAAGAAATATTTTATTTTAGTTGCAACCTTGCTTCAATTTCCTCAATTGTTTAGTCAAAATTACAAAATAAATTGGGAGAATAATCAAACAATTTCTTTAACGAATGGAAATACGGTAAATGTGCCGTTTTTCTCGAATAAAGACAATTATTTTGTTGGAGGATATTTTCTTCCAGAATTTGTCGTTGAGTTAAATTCTACAAATCAAGAAGTTGAATTGTCAAATGTGCAATTTAAAGAAGTACAGAACGAATTGGCTGATTTGAACACCTTTTCGATTACAGATAAAATTAATTTTTCTTCATACAATATTATCGATAAAAATGGTCAGCAAAAATTAATTGTTAAAGTTGTGCCATTTGTCAAACAAAATAATAAAATTTTAAAAATAGAATCTTTTTCAATTGTTCCGAAATCAGCGCAATCTCGAAAAATATCTTCTCGAAAATTAATTGATAATTCGACTACAAGTGTTTTGAAAACGGGAGATTGGTACAAAATAAAAGTCTCGAAAGATGGAGTTTTTAAATTAGATAAAAGTTTCTTTACTAAAAATGGAATTCCGACCAATTTTAACCCAAAATCGCTAAAAATCTATGGAAATGGAGAAGGGCGTTTGATGGAGAATTTAACGGAAGATAGAACTGGAGCTTTGAATGAAATTCCAATAAAATTTGTTGGAGGTGAAGATGGAAGTTTTGATAGTAATGATTACGCGTTGTTTTATGCGAAAGGTCCGCATCAGTGGTACAGAAATAATACGACAACGTTGAAAGATGCAAAAGTTCGCTATAATTTGTATGACGATTTTGCTTATTATTTTATCAGTTTTAATGGAGAAGATGGCAAAAGAGTAGGAGAACAGGCGCTTACAGCAAGTCCTATAAAAACTTTTTCTACTTTTGATAATTTACAATTTCATGAAAAAGATTCGATTAACTTAAATGGTCTTGGGCAAATTTGGGTTGGAGAAAATATTGGTTTAAATGGAGGTTTCAAGAAAACGTTCAAAGCGAATGCTGTAAATGGTGGAGAAGCATATTTGCGTTATGCGGTGGTTGGAAAAAATGCAAACAATACATCATATAGCGTTAATTTAAATGGACAAACTTTTACTCATTCTTTAGGAAACTCTTTATTTGATAGAAATATTCAAGATAAAACAGTTTCATTAGGTTCAAATTCTATCGATATTGCGGTTTCTTCTAGCGGAACCAATCCTTCTGGATTAGCTTATTTGGATTATTTACAATTGCGTTTCAAAGATGGTTTAACATATAGCAATGAGCAATTCACTTTTCAGTTTTTAGAAGATATTAATAATGGAAGTGTGAATGCTTTTTCATTGAATAATGCTGCAAATGTTTCTGTTTGGAATGTTTCTGATATTCATTTAATTTCTTCAATTGTTCCGCAAAGTAATTTGTATAAGTTTAGCACAAATCATCTGAATCAGTTTGTCGCATTCAAGGATGAAAATGCTTTTACAGATGCAAAATATGTAGGGAAAGTAGCAAATCAAGATATTCGTAGTTTAACCGATATTAATTATATAATTGTCACGCATCCAAAATATTTGGATCAAGCTACTCGCTTGGCGAATTTTAGAAAAGAACATGATAAGATAAATGTTGCAGTTGTAACAACGGAACAAGTTTACAACGATTTTTCTTCTGGAAGTCAAGATCCTATTGCGATTCGTGATTTCTTTAAATTCTTAAAAGATAGATCAAGTCCAAATTTAGAATATGGTGTTTTGTTTGGAGCAACAACCTATGATCCAAAAAATAGAGTAAAGGATTTTACAAATTATCTTCCAACTTTTACAGACGAACCTTCTCTTGATATTGATGGTGCGATTGCAACGGATGATTATTTTGCAATGTTAAATGATAATGTAAAAATGTTATCGAATAGCGTAGACGGAATTTATAGTTACGATGCCAATTGGTTTGAAATAGCTGTAGGACGAATTTCTGCTTCTAATTCTACTGAGGCAAAGATTTTGGTTGATAAAATAGTTTCATATTACGATAAAGTTCAAGGAAAAGGGACTTCCTATGGCGATTGGCGAACAAAAATTGTTGCAGTTACTGATAATGATAATAATGTAAATACTCCAGGCTTAAATGCCAAAATTGATACTGAATTTTCTAAACCTGAGAATCAAATTTATACGATTAATAAAATATATTCGGGAGCTCATCAACCTGAAAGTACTTCTGCCGGAGTTAGATATCCAACCGTAAATCAAGCAATTTTGAATGGAATCGAGTTAGGTTCAAACTTCTTGATGTATTACGGTCATGGAGGTCCTCGTAGTTGGGCACAAGAGCGAATTATTACAGCAGAAGAATTAACAAATTTATCCAATTTTAATGCAGCTTATTCACGTTTACCTATCGTAACAACTGTGACTTGTGATTTTACAATTTGGGATTTACCGCAATATAATTCTGCCGGAGAAGCTATGTTGAAAAACGCAAATGGAGGAGCCTTGTCTATGATAACAACCAATCGTCCAATTGGAACAGGTTACGGAGATTCGATGAATAATTTTTTGATCGAACAGTTTTTCAAGAAAGTTGGAATAGAAAATCAAACAATTGGTAAAGCGCTTAATGAAGCAAAATTAAATTATTCTCCAAAACATCAAAATAACAAAAGTGTAAGTATTCTTGGAGATCCGATGTTAGTAATTCATCGTCCACAACAAGATATTGAAATATTAAGCATCAAAAATAAAAAAGATGTAGATGCCCTTGCTGGTGGTAAAATGCAAGCATTAGATTTTATAACGATTACAGGTAAAGTAAATCAATTATCTAATACTTCAATTGATAATAGTTTCAATGGGAAAATTGCGATTAGTTTGTATGAAAAACCTGAAACGAAAACCATTTTATCGGAGTCTGATTGGGCTGGAAAAACTTTCGAAACAGAAAATAAAACAATTTATAAAGGAATAGGAAAAGTAGAAAAAGGTGAATTTACGATTCAATTTTATGTTCCGAAAGATATTAATTATGAATTAGGAAATCGTAAAATAAAATTTTATGCTTGGGATGAGAAAGATGGTAAAGATGCATCGACTTTAAAAACAATTACGATTGAAGGAATTAATGAAGAAGGATTAAATGATGATGAACGTCCGCAAGGTAAATTATATATGAATAATCTTCATTTTGCGAATGGAGGAATTACAGATCGTTCGCCTTATTTGGTTGGTTGTTTAACTGATAATTCAGGTATTAATGCAACTGGATCGAGTATAGGACATGATATTGTGGCAACCCTTGATGGTAAAGTACAAGATGCTTATGTGTTGAATGAATATTATGATGGAGGTGATGCAAACCCATGTATCAATAAGAATTTTGAAGATTATCAGAAAGGACAAGTAATGTATCAATTGAAAAATCTTGAACTTGGTAAACATACTGTGAATTTAAAATTTTGGGATATCAACAATAATTCGAATACTGTAACGTTAGACTTTGTAGTAATGGAAAATGGAACAGGACGATTACATATTGATAAATTGTTAAACTGGCCAAATCCATTTACAAAGAATACATTTTTCCATTTTGAACATAATTGTGATTCTGAGTTAGATGTAATGGTTCAGATATTTACAATTTCAGGAAAATTAGTCAAAACAATCCGAAAAACTGTTTCGGCAGAACCTTTTAGAGAAGGATATCGAACAGGTAAATATGCGATAGAATGGGATGGTTTGGACGATTTTGGTGATAAAATTGGAAAAGGTGTTTATATTTACAAGGTCAATGTGAAAGGTGTTGATGATACGGTTTGTAAAGGATCAGCCACCGCAGTTGAAAAACTTGTCATATTAAAATAATAAACAAAAAGAAAAATATAATCAATAATATAACGAATGAAAAAAATTACAGCAAGTTTATTGATTTTAGCATCAGGATTTACTTTTGCTCAAAATAAAGATGAAGTTAATAATCCGATAATGACAGGAGCTCCATTTTTAAGAATTTCTCCAGATGCACGTGCTGGTGGTTTGGGAGATCAGGGAGTTGCAACTTCTGCGGATAATTATTCTCAATTTTGGAATGCGGCAAAGTATTCTTTTGCTCCTGATTATTCTGGTGTAGCTTTTTCGTATACGCCTTATATGGGATCTTTGGTGAATGATGTCTTTTTATTGAATGCTACTTATTATACGTTTTTAGGTCAAGATGAACGTAGTACATTAGGAGCAAGTATCTATTATTTCAATATGGGCGAAATTCAGTTAAATAGACTTGGAGCAGGCGGTATTGATGGAAGCGATATAATTAATGACGGAGTAGCCAAACCAAATGAATTCTCAATCGATTTATCATATGGTTTACGTTTAACAGATAATTACTCGATGGCGGTAACTGGTCGTTTCATTCGTTCAGATTTATTCAATGGAGTAAGTGATGGTACAGTTCAACCAGCAAACACTTTTGCTGTAGATATTGCTGGATATTATCAATCAGAAACAATGAATACAAATAATTTTGAAGGAAAATTACGTGGAGGTTTCCAAATCTCTAATATTGGTCCAAAATTAGACTATTCAAACTCAGAAGATAATGCATCATATTTACCAACAACATTACGTTTAGGTGTTGGATATGATTTCAAATTTGATGATTACAATAAAGTTGGTATTACAACAGAATTTTCTAAATTGTTAGTTCCTACACCTCAATATGAATATGATGAAGAAGGGAATGTAACGAATCGTTATATACCTAATAAAGGTGTAATGTCTGGAATTTTCAGTTCATTTGGAGATGCTCCAGGGGGAGGAAAAGAGGAGTTAAAAGAAATTATGTATTCTGTTGGTGCAGAGTACTCTTATAATGATGCTTTGTTTATCCGTGCTGGTTATTTTCACGAAAGTCCAATGAAAGGTGATCGTCAACATTTGACATTAGGTTTAGGGCTAAAATACAATGCGTTTGCTTTTAATGCTTCTTACTTAATTCCAATGTCAGATACAAACAATGCTTTAGAAAACACATTACGTTTCGGTATTGCTTGGAATTTTGGAGGAGAAACACAAAATAGTTACGATTACTAGAAATCGTTAAGATTAAGTTATAATTGGCTAACCTTTTGGTTAGCCTTTTTTTATTTATTAACTTAAATCAAGTTTTAAATTAATAGTTAAAACTAATTTTACATCAATTAAAAAACTAAACTAATTATGTCTAACGTTGGATTAATTTTAGAAGAAAAAGCTGCTGATATAGGAAATTTTTTGGTGGGTAGATTATTACCATTTCGTCAAAAAAGACATGTCGGACCATTTGTATTTATCGATCATATGGGACCAACAAAAATGAAAGATTATCAAAATCTTGATGTAGGACCGCACCCACATATTGGTTTATCAACTTTGACTTATTTATTTGAAGGAGCGATTATGCATCGCGATAGTTTAGGAACTGAATTAGAAATTCAGCCTGGAGCTGTGAATTGGATGACTGCTGGTAAAGGTGTTGTACATTCTGAGCGAACTCCGGAATATCTACGTACAACAGAAAAAACATTGCATGGTTTACAAATTTGGGTGGCTTTGCCAAAAAAATTAGAAAATATGGAGCCGAGTTTTGTTCATGTTGAAGCAGATAAATTACCAAATTGGTCGGACGAAAATGCTGATTATAGATTGATTGCTGGTAAGTTTGGTGAACATACTTCTGGCGTGCCTGTTTATTCTCCTTTATATTTTATTGAGATTAAAGCTAAAAATGATTTCAAAGTTTCTTTAGGTAAAGATTTGTATGGAGAATCTGCTTTGTATGTATTAGAAGGTTCTATCAAAGATGGAGGAGAGACATACGGAACAAAACAATTATTAGTTGCGAAAGAAGCTACTTTGTGTGAGTTCGAAATTACGGCTGGTTCTACCGTTTATATTTTTGGAGGAGAAGAATTACCGGAAGAACATTTTATCTTTTGGAATTTTGTAAGTTCTTCAAGAGAAACGATTGAAACGGCGAAGGAAAATTGGATTAATCATCGTTTTCCTAAAGTTCCTAGAGATGACGATTACGTTCCGATTCCGCAAGCTCAACAAAAATCTAAAATAAAAGAAAACGAAAAATAAATTGATAATGAGTGATATTAATGTAACATCAACTTCGACAGATAAAAATTATATTTCGAATATTAAAGCTGGGAAACACGAATTTAATGTAGATGAACCTTTAGATAAAGGAGGTTTGGATACAGCTGCAAAACCAAGCGAATTATTGGGAGCTGCATTGGCTTCTTGTACTTCGATTACATTGCAAATGTATATGAATCACAAAGAATTTGCTTACAAAAAAGTTGAGGTAGATGTCAATTTTGATATGATTACAACTGAGCCAATTACTTTTCAACGTCATGTCATTATAGAAGGTGATTTTGATGAGAAACAACAAACAAGATTATTGAAAGTTGCAAATTCTTGTCCTGTACACAAAGTGTTAGAAAAAGGTCACGAAATAGAAACAACGATAGAGTTTATTTAATAAAAAAATCCACTTCATCTGAAGTGGATTTTTTTATCTTAATATTTTATCTAGCTAATCCTGGTAGGGTATCCAGAAATTCCTTCAATAACAATTTTCGGATTACGTTTCAATAAAACAATTAATTGTCTTAATTTTTCTGCATTATAATCTTCATTAAACATATCATCGTGCATTAAAATTACCAAATGATTTTTTTCGAATGTTTTATTTTGATCCAAACGATGTACAATTCCTTCATAAATTTTTTTAGGTGAAGAAAGCTGATGTGTAGCAGATTTTTTTCCACTTCTTTCCCATTCATAATCCCAGCCATAGATATAGTATTGATTTTTAGCCAATAAATCAGCTGCTGGAATTGCATTTTTTACTGGATCGTCTTTTTTGCGTTTGTTCAAACGCCATGTATTACGTGCAGGTAAACGAACCCAACGAGAATGTATGTCTAATACCACCTCATTTTTGCGAATATCTTCATAAACATTTTCTGGAACACTGTAAAAAGCTTTGTATTTGTTACGCGCATGCGAAAAAGTATGGTTAGCAATTTCTACATTTGGATTGGCTTTATAATCTTCTACATGTTGTTTCAAATCTTTCGTAAAAGCATTAAAACCAACTAAGAAAACCGTTCCTTTTACATTTTCTTCGGTTAATATTTTATTGATATTTTTACTTCCTTTATATGGACCATCGTCAAAAGTTAGGTAAACATATTGTTTTGTCGAATCAATAGGATTTTTCCTTTCTTCTTTTGCAATAGTATCTAATTTCAAAACTGAAGAGTCAACTTTTACCGTATAAATAGAATCAACATCATTCTGCAAAATTTCTTTTGGTTCAGAAGAAGTTGTTGTTTGATTTTGAATAGGATTATTTTCGTTTTTACAAGAAAAAACAAAAAGTAAAGTTCCAATTGCAAGAAAGCTTTTTAGATGTTTGTTGATAGCTAACATTGATTGTTTAGGTTTTGTGCGAAATTAATAATTTAATCTGATTTGAAATGTTAAATGATTGATGTTATTTATCAGATTATTAAGTGTTTACGGTTTTTAATTGTTGTAAATATTGCTTAATAACTTGAATTACACCATCTTCATCGTTAGAAGGCGCTTTAAAATTTGCCACTTCTTTTACATTTGGATGCGCATTTTCCATTGCAAAACTATATTTTGCCAAATGTAACATCTCCAAATCATTCATAAAATCCCCAAAAACAATGATTTCTTCAGAAGAAATATCCAATTTATTCATCAAAGCTTGTAATGCAACTCCTTTGTTCGATTTTTTGTTCATTACATCTAACCATACTTCTCCAGAAACCACAACTTTTAATCCATATTTTTCAAAATCAACTAATTTTGGAAATACATTAAATTCTGTTCCATCAGCATGATTTACTGCAATTTTAATGAATTGTTCATTTTCGATTTTAGTTAAATCATCAACCCAAATATTTTTGTCATAATAATTTTTAAAATATTCTAAAAAAGTTTCATCTTTCGATTCCACATAAGCTGCATTTTTACCTGCCAAAACAATATTTGCGCCTTCTATTTTACGCACTTCTTCTACGATTTCTTTTACAACAGACCAATCCAATTCGTCAACAAAAATTTCTTCACCTTTATAGGTAACATAGGTTCCGTTTTCAGCAATAATTGCCAATTCATCTTTTATATTTTCAAAATAAGAAATGATACTATAATATTGACGACCACTTGCAGGTACAAATGTGATGTTGTTTTCTTTTAATTCTTCGTAAATTTTATTGAATTCTGGACTTAACGAATGATTAGAACGTAACAGAGTTCCGTCCATATCTGTCACGATTAATTTTATATTTTGCATTGATTTTTCTTAAATAAAAAGGTCTCATAATTGAGACCTCAAAGTTAGTTATAAATTTTTGGTTTGTTCTTCTTCGTTGTTCACGTGCTTAGAATTTTATAAAAAAATAAGAAAATTGTTCAATAGTGTAACTTTTTCTCCATGATATTATCGAGTAGTTTAAGTATTATTCAATATAAGTTTGTGTAGAGGAGTGACAAAAAAGAAGTTAATGTAAAGAAACACCTAAAAAAGCTAATCAAAAAGAGTATAAACCACAATTTTATGCGTTCAAAAAATATAGAAAAAGAATCGAAACCTTATTCTCTCAGCTCTGTGATCAGTTTATGATTAGACCGAAATTGTGCCAAAACTTTCGGTGGTTTTAAAACCATAATTTTAGCCAAAATTACAACTTTAACCACTATTCAATATCTAAATAATTTATGTTTAATAGAAATAGAAATAGTAATAAGCTAAAAATTAATCTTGTCGAATAATGCTCGAAGGGTATTAAATAATGTTTGTTTACATGTTATAATGTTATTTTATAATTAATGAACCCGTTTTAATTTTATCAATAAACCTGTCATTTCGAGTGGAATTCTGAAAGAATTTTGTATCGAGAAAAAGGTTTTTGAAGATAAAATTCTATTCTTGATACAATTTTTTTCAGCCTATCCTGAGTTTATCAAAGGGTTCAACAGGCTTTATAAGTCCTTTTTTTATTGGTCAATCTTAAAACATTCATTATTTAGTAGAATAACATTTGTTTCGTTTAGCTCTTTTCTATTTTGCCCTATAAAATTTTTTAATTTTTCGGCAGTGTCCACAAGTTCAAGGCAAACTGGATTTTTTTTAGATGGAATTTCTGAAATATTGAAACTTATCTTATCGTTGTCTAAATAACCAGCTTTTGCAATAAAAATATTGGCTTGTTCAATATTCATTTCTTTCGCTTTCTTTAAAAGTAATTGTCCCAAATTGTTGCTCCAAAGTCGTTGCCAAAAAGATTGTCCTTTGACTGTTTGTCCGTAGCCAAAATAAATTCTCATTACGTTTATATTGTTTGTATTCATATTCACAATTTTAAAGTTCATTTAATCTTTTTCCTTCGTGGTTCGAAAATCTTTTGTGCTTTGGTTCGCCAACCATTTGTTTGTTGTAAATGCTGTTATGTCCTGAAACTAAATATGCAACTACACAAGCAATTGCAACATACACTCCGCAATCAGCACCAAAAAGTTCAATTGCCATAATGCTACAAGCTAATGGCGTATTCGTTGCTCCTGCAAAAACGGCAACAAATCCCATTCCTGCTAAAAGTGCTGTTGGCAATGGAATGAAATAACTTAATGCGTTACCTAAAGTTGCCCCAATGAAAAACAGTGGAGTAACTTCTCCACCTTTAAAACTTGCTGCCAATGTGATGATGGTAAAAATCATTTTCAAGGCAAAATCATACATAGGTAATTGTTCTTCAAAGGACTGAACAATTGTAGGAATACCTAAGCCAATGTATTTTGTTGTGCCTATTGCCCAAACTGCAAGAGCAACAATAACACCGCCTATCAAAGGTCGGAAAGGTGGATACTCAATTTTTGATTTGAAAATAGAACTTGCCTTATGTATTGTTTTACTAAATGTTGCTGAGCATAATCCAAAAATAATTCCTGCAATGATTGCGTAAATGATATTTAAAAAAGAGATGTCGGGAACAAAATTGATGTAGTAATGAGTATGGTGTGTTTGCCAAAGTTTCGTAACTAAGTCTGCGAAAATAGCGGCTGCAAATGCGGGAAAAATAGCATCGTATTTTAATCGTCCGATTAAAAACACTTCTAAACCGAAAATTGCACCTGCCAATGGTGTACCAAATACAGACCCAAAACCTGCGGAAATGGCTGAAATGATTAAAATTTTTCGCTCGCTTTCAGAAAGTCGGAAAGGTTTACTGAATTGGTCGGCAATTGCACCCGCCATTTGTAGAGCTGTTCCCTCACGCCCTGCCGAACCACCGAATAAATGTGTTACCACGGTTCCGATATAAACAAACGGAGCCATACGGAAGGGAATAATTTGTTTAGGGTCGTGAATGGTATCAAGAAGTAAATTGTTTCCTGGTTCAATGTCTTTGCCCAAATAATAATAAAGTAAGCCAATGAAAAAACCACCAATAGGCAACAATGCAATTAACCATAAATGATTTTCCCGATAATTCGTAACCCAATCCAATGATTGAAGTAAACCTGCGGAAGCACTACCAACACAAAGTCCGATAAATAAGCAAATGAATGTCCATTTGAGGATGTAAGGAATAGTTGGATAACGTCTAAACAACGACCAAAGTTGTAAATTGATTTTTTTGCTGAATGATTTTTTTGTTTTGTCTGCATAAACTACCTGATTAAATGTTAAACACTTAACTTAATCAGGCGTCATCAGCTTTTTTTATAGCGGTTGGGTAAGGAAGAACACCATTTCCTTTTTCGTCTGCTACTGTGGGTACGTCATATCCTCGTAGACTAAATTAGTAAAAAACTAATATAGCTTTATGATGATTAAAAAGACAAAAGAAATAGCAGCTTATTTAACTTATAGTAAAAAACTACAAGTTCTAAAATATG
>Ga0207791_1000038_pt1 | contig 55066 bp, 44 predicted proteins | sample HigsolmetaGSP16D_FD_184844 | JGI IMG/M metagenome (GOLD analysis project Ga0207791, IMG submission 184844) | High solid enriched microbial communities from the Joint BioEnergy Institute, USA - SP1-6-D (SPAdes) | ecosystem: Engineered > Bioreactor > SSF (Solid state fermentation) > Aerobic >...
CATTCAAAAAGTATCGAAAAAGAATTGAAACGTTATTTTCTCAACTATGTGATCAGTTTATGATTAGACGAAATTATGCAAAGACTTTCGAAGGGTTTAAAACCAGAATTTTAGCTAAAATTACTGCTCTTACTGTGGTTCAGTACATTAATAAAACATACTTTAATCGAAATATTAATAATCTAAAAACCCAAATTATTTAAAATGCACAACGGGTTAGTTAATCTATAATTAAATCATAATTTATGAAAACAATACTTTCAATAATATATCTTCTATCTTTTACTACAATATTCTGTCAAGAAAAATTAAAAATTGAATATGAATTCAGAAATGAGTTTGATTTTGAAAAAACTACAAATCAAATAAGTAAAGAAATATATAAAAATAGCAACGACAATAGGTTATATTTTGAGTTAATTACTTCTAAAAACGAATCGACTTTTAATAAAATTGATCGAGTAGACAATTCGCAAAATAAAAGTGGAGCATCAATAAGTTTTGTAAGCGGACCAGGAGGGTTTTATTATAAAAATATTAAAGAGAAGTATTCCCTTTCAGAAATAAATTATAATAACAAGAATCTACTTATTTATGATTCTATTAAACAAATGAAATGGATTCTTAAAAAAGAATATACAAAAATTTTAGGATTTGATGTGAAGAAAGCTATCCTTCAAGAGTCAGAGAATACATTTATTGAAGCTTGGTATGCGCCTAAGCTTGATTTTAAAAATGGTCCAACAAATTATGATGGTTTACCTGGAGTCATTTTAAAATTAACTATAATTAATAAAGATGGAAATCAAGAAAATAAACAAATTTATTCAGCAATAAAAGTCAATGTGAGTGATAAATTTAAAATTTCTAAACCAATAAAGGGAAAACAGTTAAATCAAACTGATTTTGATAAAATGATTCAAAAAGACAATATAAATTTTAATGAAACATTTTTACAAAAATAAAAAAGGTTAGACTAAAAAAATAAAACCCAAGTCTCTTTTATACTTACACTCTTTAAGAGATGGTACCAAAATAATAAAGATGAGTTTTAATAACTCACCTTTATTATTTTATATTGCCTAATTGATCATTCCTATATTATAAATTTTTTTATTTTTCCCACTCAAATATTAATTCTATATCAACTCTTTCTCTTTTTGGAAATTTAAAGTTACTATCTATTTCTCTTAGTTTATTTTTAATTCTTTCTGGTGTTTCAAATTTCAATTTTGGATATTCTTCAATATTTTTAATTTCATATGAAGTATCTAATAAAGGGTTTTTAATATTACTAACTTCAATTTTTGTAGCGTTTTTTAAAAACCATGAGTATCTTTTTTTATCTTCTTCAATAGAAACAATAGCTCCAGGTAATCCATTAAACTTCCATGGACCAACAGAAATTGGAATATCTAATGTAAACCAAACAGTATAATTCCTACCTCTAAAAGAAGTAGTGGCTTTCCTAATATTCAAATTATTTTCTTTTTTTATTTCGTCCCATATCTTCCAATTCATTTTAGGGGTTTTTTCTTTAAATATGAACATTTCTACATCTATTTGTTCTTGTATTATTACAACAGAATCTTTTAAATTACTATATATCAAATCATTATCTAAAAAATTTTGATTTAACACAATGTTATTGGCATCTATCGAATTAGTATCTGTATTTTTTAATTTCTTTTCTACTGTATACAAACTTTCTTTTGTTTTTACATTGTATTCTAATGTTGTATTATATATAGTCGTTTTATTAAATATAGATATATAATTTCTAAACTCGTATTCTAATTTATAATTCTGACTATAAACAATATTTACACATAAAATATTCAATAACAATAAAATTAACTTCCTTTCCATAATTATTAAGTGTATAAAAAAAGCTATTAAATAATAGCCTTTTTTTATTTATTCTCCGCCTGCTAATCTATCTGCAACCTCTTGCAGATATTCTTCTGCTTTTCTTTTACATGCATCTTCTGTTATAGTCCATACTATTGTTTCTCCAGCAAGTGTTCCATCAGCATGGAATACTTTAATATTACACCATCCACCAAAAAATTCAGTTTTTAACTGTAGAGATGTTTGATTTGCTAAAACAGACGATGATCCAAAAATAGCAAAGATTCCTAATAATAATAATTTCTTCATTTTTTTTAGTTTAAACATTATTGTTAATTTATCTAAGATAGATATATAATTTATATATAACAATATTTTAAATACTTAATTTATTAAAATATGAAAAAGGAGTTTTTAACATTAAAATTGTAATTAAATAATATTCTATAACACCTTTTATGTTAAGTAAAAGGTGTTTTGTATTATAATTTAAAAATTAATTCGTTTTCTTCTGATTGTTGAAGTTTAGATTTTTGTAAAAGTTTCAACGTTTCGGGTTGATTTACATTTGCTTTTGCAGCAATTTTATCTAATTTCAATTCATTTTTTGCGTAATCAACAATTGCATTCAAAACTTCTGTTCCGTAACCTTTGTTCTGAAATTTGCGTTTCAGACGAATGTTGATAACTGCGCCGTATTTTGTTTGGCGCAAACCTCCCCAACCAACAAATCGTCCGCTTTTTTTCTCGTGAACACCCCAAAGACCAAAACCATATTCTTGGTAATGTTTCTCCATATTTTCGATAAAAAACTTCGCTTCGTCTTCAGATTTATACGGTTTTTCGTTGACGATTTTCATCAATTCTTTGTCAGAATTTAATTGAAATAATTCGAATGCATCAATCTCAAAAAACTCTCGTAAGACCAAACTTTTTGTTTCGCAAATAACTTTCATTAAAACTTTTTAGTTCTTGCAAAGTTACTTCGATTTAAAGAATAAAAAAAGTCTTACCAATTATGATAAGACTTTTATATTTACTTTTTTGTTGTTGTTTTTGGTTTTGCTGGAGTTGTTGTTTTAGGAGGCGTAGCTGTTGCTTCCGAAACCTTTTGGTTAATCTCTTGTGTTAAGATTTGTCTTTTTAGATTGAAGATTTCTGTATCTTTTTGATCAATCTTAGCATCTAAATCTTTTACTTTTTGAGTTAATTCTGCAACTTGCTTTTCTTTTTCGTTTAATTGAGTATAGAAAAGTTTTGATTTTTCTCCAGAACTATTCAATGCAGAATACAATTCTTGCAAATTAGTATCATGTTCTTTTTGAGCCATTCTAATCATAGCTTGCGCATTTGTCAAAGCTGTATCTTTGATGTATAATTCGCTTTTAGCTTTTGCTAAATCTTTTTCAAGAGTTTCGATTTTCAAATTAGCTAATGTCAAATCTTTAGATGTATTTGATTGATCGTCTAAAGCTCTGTAATAATTAGCTTCCAATTCTTGGTGTTGTTTCTGAGGAACGCAACTTGCAATTGCAAAAAGTGTTAAACAACAAAGTACAATTTTTTTCATTTATATAATCTTAAACGTCTAATTCTAATAAAACAGGACAATGATCTGAGTGCTTTGCATCTGGTAAAATCGTTGCACGCGTCATATTTTTTTCTAATGTATTACTCACCATATTGTAATCGATTCTCCAACCTTTGTTATTGTTGCGCGCATTTGCACGATAAGACCACCATGAGTAATGATGAGGTTCTTTTACAAAATAACGAAAAGAATCAATCATATTACATTCATCAAGAAAAGCAGTCATCCACTCTCTTTCGACAGGTAAAAAACCAGAAACTTTCGCATTACGAACAGGATCGTGAATATCGATTGCTTCGTGACAAATGTTATAATCGCCACAAATTACAATGTTTGGATGAGAGATTTTAAGTTCTTTGATGTAATCTTTAAAATCTTCACAAAATTGTAATTTAAAATCTAATCGATCAATATTTGTTCCACTTGGCAAATACAAACTAATTACCGAAACATTGTCAAAATCAAGTCTCAAAACGCGACCTTCTTTGTCAATATAATCTATTCCAGTTCCTATTTGTACATGATTAGGTTTTATTTTCGAGAAAATAGCAACTCCACTGTATCCTTTTTTCTCCGCTGCATGCCAATAAATGTGATAACCCAATTCCTCAAACGGTTTTGTGTCCACTTGTTCTTGCATTGCTTTTGTTTCTTGAATACAAAAAACATCTGGTTGTGCAGCTTCTAACCATTCAACCAAACCTTTCGTCATCGCAGCGCGAATTCCATTTACATTGTAACTGATGATTTTCATAGTTAGCGAAATTACTAAATATTTATGACGGATTGATTTAGAATGATAAATAAAGTGAATATTTTTTGTAACTTTTTAGAAGTTAATGCGTCTATATAATAAAAGACATCTATATGAAATACATTTTTCTTCCAATTTTAATATTCAGTTCGTTAGGATTTGCGAGTTGTTCGGTTGATTTAAATTCTAAATCACCAGCTTCTAATTATTTAGACCGAGTAGAGGCAAGTAGTAATACAATTACAGAAATGCGTAAGATATCTTCTTTTGAAGGAATTGATGTAAGCAGTGCAATAAGTGTTACTGTTTCTGATGGTAATTATAATGGTGAAATTTCTGTTGAAGCGCCAGATAATATTATGAATAGAATCACGACTGAAGTGAAAAATGGTGTTTTGGTTATGAAAATTAATGGAACCGTAAACTTGAAAAATTCTTCTATTAAAATTAAATTCCCTCATCAAAAATTACGTTCGTTTGATCTATCAGGTGCAACGAGTGTTACCGTTTTGCCAACGCAGAAAGTAGAAAAAATGGCTGTTGATTTATCAGGAGCTAGTAATTTAAAATTAGATGTGGTTTCGAATTCTATTTCGGTTGATAATTCTGGTGCATCAAGTATGAAAATTTCTGGAAATGTACAGGATTTAAACATTTCAGTTTCAGGAGCTTCTTCGTTTATTGGAAAAGAATTGAAAGCTGCGAATGTAGTTGTTGATTGTTCAGGAGCAAGTTCTACAACAGTTTGGGCTGTGAATAGTTTGACTGCTGATAGTTCTGGAGCGAGTTCTGTTCGTTATGTAGACGAAAATGGTTTGAAAACGAAAGTGAGCACTTCTGGAATGTCTTCTATCAAAAGAATAAACTAATAGTTTTTGTTTAAAACTATGATAAGTTAATATTTAGTACTACAAAAAAATCGGATGAATTTCATCCGATTTTTTTTATATCTATTTTTTTTATTAGAATTGCCAACCTAATGTCAATAAGAATAAATTGTTGTCTAATTTAACTTTTGGAGCATAAGTATTAGGTAAAGAAACAAATTCATTATTAATATTAATATAATCTGTTCCACCAATCAATTGTTGATATTTTTGCGTTTGATATTGATAAGCTGCATCTATATAGAATCCACCAAAATCATATCCTAAACCAAAACTTGCACGATTGATATCTCCTTGAAATGCTTTCGATAAAACAGCTGCATTTGTCACAACATTGTTTTCGTTCGCAATATCCATCGTAAAATCTTTGTAAGGAGAAGTTATATAATTATAACCCGCTCTTACTTTGAAACGATCTACACGGTATTCTGCACCAACTCTAACTTCACTTGAATTTTTTACAACATCATTGATGAAATTATTATCTCCATTAAAATATTGTGTAGGCTTTAGTTTCGTGTCATTGTTCATGTGGTAGGTATAATCAGCACCCAGAGATAAATTTTTACCAACAACAAAACCTAAACTTCCTACAAGACGTCCACCACGAGTCATATCATAATCAGAAGAATACATATAATAAGAATCTACAGCAGTTTTATCACTGTTAAAATTAGCTGAGTAAAAATCTTTAGAAATATTGTACCAAACTGGAGAATGATAAGCCGCACCTAAACGTACATTGTGATTCACTTTATAAATAGCACCTAAAGAGAAAGAAAATCCTTGTCCAATTTCATTATATGGAGCTCCATCTGCATTGTACACGTAAGTTTTTCCATTGTTGTCATCACGTTCTGCGTATTGTTCGTAACCAGAATAGTTAGTTTCGTGGAAGTTTAATCCAAGTCCTAAATAAACTTTGTCATCGTAACTAGTTCCTAGATTAACAGAAAATTTAGATTTGTATCCATCTATATCTTTGATGTAACCATTGAAAGTTCCGTCTGGATCAGCAAATTTAATACCTTCATTTGTTCCAATTGATGAATAATTGTCTAAACGCTGATTAAGATAAGCGACACCAACTGTGAAACGATTCCATTTTGAAGCTTCATTTGCAAAAACAAATGTTCCTCCAAATTGTTGGAAATCAAAATTGCTTTCAGATTCTTTGATATTTGTTCCGAAATTAGTTTTGTTGCTAAAAGTAGAAACACCAGCTGTTACTTGGACATCAGAGTTAATTGCTACTCCTAATCCAGCAGGGTTTTGCTCGACAGAAGTAATGTCACTTCCTAATGCACCAACAGCTCCACCAACACCAATATATTTAGCATTTCCGCTGTTAATATCTTGCGAATATAAATTTATAGCATTTGTAGAATACTGCGTTTCGTACCCTTTGTTCTGTTGTGCAAAAGCCAATGTACCAGCTAAGATACAAAGGCTTAATAATATTTTTTTCATTTATATATGATCTAAATCTAGTTATCTTCTTCCTCCACGAGAGCCTCCTCCTGTGCTACTTCCTCGAGAACCACCTCCCATGCTTCCGCTACTCATACTACTACCTCTACTTGGAGAAGGTGTAGAATATGATGGGCGAGAATTGTTCATGCTATTTGTTCTTTCATAGCTTCTCGTTGGTTGTTGGTATTGTTGAGCTTCGCGAGTCGGTCTTGTGTTGTAAGTAGGCTGTTGTGTTTGTGCCGGTCTTACTTCACGAGTTGGACGCGTGTTATTCATTTGCCCTTGATCAACAGAAGGTCTAACTTCTCTTGTAGGACGAGTTCCGTTAATTTGGCTTTGGTCTACACTTGGTCTTACTTCACGAGTTGGACGTGTATTATTCATTTGTCCTTGATTAACAGAAGGTCTAACCTCTCTTGTAGGACGAGTTCCGTTAATTTGACTTTGGTCTGTACCTGGTCTTACCTCGCGAGTTGGACGTGTTGTATTGTTAATTGTATTATCACGAGTTGGTCTTAAACCTGTAGAGATTTGGTTGTTTCTACCATTTAAGCTTCCAACAGGACGAGTAGAATTAATCGTGTTATTTAAACGACCACCATTTCTGTAACCTGGTTGAGAATAAATTCCTCTTGGACGATTGTATCCATATCCATAATAACCTGGATATCCGTAACCCCAACCGTTATTCCATCCGTAGTAACCTCCATAATATCCACCATAGTAAGGTCTGTTCCAACCCCAACCATAATATCCATTATACCATGGATCGTTCCATCCCCATCCGAATGAAATACCAAATCCGTTTCCGTACCATCCACCATACCAAGGATTGTAATATCCCCAACGATATGGATTATAGAAACCTCCCCATCCGTAGCTGTACCAAGGATAGTTGTTCCAGATATTAATTTCTACACCATCATTACGTCCCCAGTCATAATTACTCGATCCGTTATAAGTTAATGTGTAGTCGTTGTTTCCAAAATAATTGTAACCACCTAAACCGTACCCGTTAATTTTAACTTTGGTTGCTGATTTAGATTGAGTATTATCATTTGTACTATCAACATCATCTTGGTAATAAAATTGTTCAGCACCATTTCCTTCTGCATCGAAGTATGGACTACCAATTTTTATTTCCCCTTTATTTTCTTGTTCTCCTTGCTCGTTACCATGTTGTAGTTGAGCTTGTTGATAGGTTTTATCTGTTTTCGGATTATAGTAAACTCCGTCGCTTTCGTAACCACTTGGTTGATAAGTCGAACAAGATGAAATTCCTAATGCAGCCACAAGAATTAATGTAGTTGCAGAAATTTTATTAGAAATTTTATAAACTTTGTTCATAATTATAAATTTACATCGTTTGTAATAATTAAATTTGCATAAATTTATAGGCAATTTTAATGCCAAGTAAAGATACGAAACTTATCAACAAATATAAAAGATTATGGCAAAATTAACAACTCGTGCTGAGGATTATTCTAAGTGGTACAATGAGCTTGTTGTAAAAGCAAATTTAGCTGAGAATTCGAAGGTTAGAGGGTGTATGGTGATCAAACCATATGGCTATGCTATTTGGGAAAAACTACAAGCAGAATTAGACAAAAGATTTAAAGAAACAGGTCATCAAAATGCTTATTTCCCCTTATTTGTTCCTAAAAGTTTATTCGAAGCCGAAGAAAAAAATGCAGAAGGTTTTGCGAAAGAGTGTGCGGTTGTAACGCATTATCGATTGAAAAATGATCCTGATAACAAAGGAAAGTTGATTGTAGATCCAGAAGCAAAATTAGAAGAAGAATTAATTGTTCGTCCAACTTCAGAAGCAATTATTTGGAGTACATACAAAGGTTGGATTCAGTCGTACCGCGATTTACCAATTTTGATTAATCAATGGGCAAATGTTGTGCGTTGGGAAATGCGTACGCGTTTGTTTTTGAGAACTGCCGAGTTTTTATGGCAAGAAGGGCATACAGCTCACGAAACAAAAGAAGAAGCAATTGCGGAAGCGCAACAAATGCAAGAAGTATATGCGGATGTTGTAGAGAATTTTATGGCAATTCCAGTTGTAAAAGGAAGAAAGTCAGATTCTGAGCGTTTTGCGGGTGCTGATGATACCTATACAATCGAAGCGTTGATGCAAGATGGTAAAGCTTTACAAGCGGGAACTTCTCACTTTTTAGGGCAAAACTTTGCAAAAGCTTTTGATGTTAAATTCGCAAGCAAAGAAGGAAAACAAGAATATGTTTGGGCAACTTCTTGGGGAGTTTCTACTCGTTTGATGGGTGCATTAATTATGACGCATTCTGACGATTTAGGATTAGTTTTACCTCCAAAATTAGCGCCAATTCAGGTTGTTGTTGTTCCAATTTATAAAACAGAAGAACAATTAGAAGAAATTCGTCAAGTGGTGGATAAATTTTCGTCTGAATTGAAAGCTAAAGGAATTTCGATCAAATTTGATGATGATGATAAAACGAAACCAGGTTGGAAATTTGCTGAATACGAATTGAAAGGTGTTCCTGTACGTATCGCAATTGGTCCAAAAGATTTAGAAAAAGGTCATGTTGAGCTTGCTCGTCGTGATACTTTAGAAAAACAATTCATCGCTTTAGATAATGTATCAACTGAAGTAGAAAAATTATTAGAAGATATTCAAACTAATTTATTCCAAAAAGCGTCAGATTTTAGAGATACTCACACAACAGAAGCAACAACTTTTGAAGAATTCAAAGATATTATCGAAAATAAAGGTGGTTTTGTTTCAGCTTTATGGGACGGAACAGAAGAAACAGAAGAAGCTATAAAAAATGAGACGAAAGCAACAATTCGTTGTATTCCTCAAGCTTTTGAAACGCCTACTGAAGGAGTAGATGTTTTCTCTGGAAAACCAGCAAAATACAGAGTTTTATATGCAAAAGCGTATTAATTTGTTAAATAATAATTAGCAAAAAAAACTTTCCAAAATAAATGAGGAGCTATTAATTAGCTCCTTTTTTATTTTAATGTTTTTTGGCGTGCAATTCTTTTAAACGTAGTTACTATAGCAGAATATTATTTTTTGTTAAATATCAATCATTTACAAAAAAAGGAGTATATTCGATTACTAATTAACACTAACATATATGAGAAAAACTCTACTGTCGGTATTCTGTTTATTTTCTATGTATGGGCTATCAGCACAACAAGATGTGTTGTGGGAAAAATCTATAGGAGGAGAACAAGCAGAATATCTTTATAATGCTATTTCTACACCTGATTATGGATTCTTGATTTTAGGCAGTTCTGCTTCTGATGCAACAGGAGATATCCAAAAGAAAAATCAAGGAAGTTTAGATTATTTCATTTGGAAAATGGATGAAAATGGGAAGCAAGAATGGCAAAATTCATTTGGAGGAAACGGTTCAGATTTCTTATATACGGCTAAGCCTACTGCTGATGGAGGGTATATCTTAGCAGGAGCTTCTACATCATCAAAATCAGGAGATAAAACATCCAATAATCAAGGAGCTGAAGATATTTGGGTGATAAAAATTGATGCACAGGGAAAACTACAATGGCAAAATTCTTTTGGAGGAAATGGAAATGATATTCCTGTTGATGTGATTAGAACCAATGATGGAGGTTATTTAATTGCTTCAAATTCCAATTCTGCTTCTTCTGAACTAAAGAAAAGTAAACATTTTGGAGGAAATGATTACTACATTATCAAGTTAAATGAAAAAGGAGAACTTCTTTGGGAAAATACCTTTGGAGGATTGTTTGATGATAAATTAAAATCAGTTATTGAGACTAAAAAAGGATTTTTGTTGGTTGGAAATTCTAATTCTCCAGCAAGTGGCAATAAAACAATTGATCATGAATTCAATTCAACTTGGATTGTCGAAATTAATCAAAAAGGAGAAATTATTTCGGAGAATAATTTAGGTTTAAATGCTGAAAACTTTTTGATTTCTTTTCAAGAACAAGAGAATAATTATTTGTTTGCTATTAATGAAAAAAATGGGAGTAAAATTCAGACAAAAATTATTCAAACAGATTTGAATCTTCAACCTCACAAAACAACCAAAATAGAAGAACAAAAAGATTTATCCATCACAGAAATTCAATCCATTAATGATACGTTTATTTTAACAGCCAATCAAATCTCAACTTTACAACAAAAAACGACAACTTCTTCTATTGAAAGTTATTACATCACAAAGTCATTTGATGAAAATGGAACAGAAAAATGGTCTAAAACTTTTGGAGAAAAAGGATTTAATTACCTTGAAAAAGCAATCACTACTCGTGATGGGTCAATTATACTATTTGGAAACTCTACACAACAAGCCAAAGGAAATAAAGGTCAATCTGATTTTTATTTAGTGAAATTAGGAAAAGATACAGATGATATCAAACGTGTATTTATAGAAGCTTATCCCAACCCAACCCAAGATGTGGTGAATATTTTAATCAATAAAGACTTCAAAAAAGCATCTGTTGACGTTTATAATTTAATAGGGCAACATCTACAATCAAAAGACGTGAAATACCGTTCTACACCAATTTCTTTAGGAAACTATCCTAGTGGAGTTTATATCCTAAAAATCAACCACGATAACCAAACTGAATCTATTAAAATTATTAAAAAGTAATACATGAAGAAAAATATAGTGCTACTTGCTTTATTAGCTTTGTCTTATACTTATGCTCAGCAAAATAGTTATGTTCCTAGTACAGAAGTTACACCTCCTTCTTTAGAAAATTATTTTTTTACAAAAAATGGAAATTTAGATATAAGTGGAAATAAAGGTGGTTTTAGTCATCAGATTCCAATTTATTCATTAAAAAATGGAGATATTAATCTAAATTTAAATTTAACTTATTATACAGATGGTGTAAAAGTTAATGATATTGCAGGATTGGTAGGAATGGGATGGAATTTAAATGCAGGAGGAATGATTACACGTGTTGTGAAGGGACTTCCTGATGAAGATAGCGGATTTGAATTGTTAAGACCTTCCAAAGATTTAATGAAAACAGCATTGTCTGGAAATTTTACAGATAATGAATACTTAAATAATTATTACGACATATATCGAAAGATATATTCTGCTAATGGATTGGAAGGAGAACCTAATTTAATTGATTCTCAACAAGATGTTTTTAATTTTAATTTTAATGGATACAGTGGTACATTTTATATTGATAATGGTGTAATTTATATTAATGAAAATCCTGATATAAAAGCTTCATTTATTAAAATACAAAACCCTACTACTCATAAATATTATCTGAAATTTACTTTTATTACACCGGATGGTATTAGTTATGAATTTGGAGGTGAAGAAGCTTTTGTTGAAACTACAAAAATCACAACAAATTGTTCCAAAAGCTATTCTAGAGAACCAAATTCTACTTGGTATTTAAAGCAAATAAAAGACTCTAAAAATAATAATATTGATTTTATATATGATAATTTATACAAATCATACCCTTTAAATTATTCAGAGAGCTATTCAATAACATATGGAAATAATAATTTGCCAGGTGAAATAATAAGTCAAAAATCTGAAAAATGTACTTCTTATTTTGAATCAAATAATGCTAAATATTTAAAAAATATTAGTTCTAAAAACATTAATGTTTCTTTTAATTACGATAATAGATTAGACTACACTACAGGATATAAATTAAATAGTATTAATATATCTAAAAATAATACTTCAATACCTATTTTATTTAATTATGTCTATTCAGGTCCAAATACTTCAGATGTTAATGAATATAAAAAAAGATTATTTTTAAATAATCTATCAATCAATGATTCTAAATTTTCATTTGAATATGATAATATTAATTCTTTATCTGATCGTCTTTCCTCTAATATAGATTTATATGGTTATTCAAATTCAAATACATATTCTTATTTATCAAACTTTCATTATAATGAGGATGCATCAATGACAAAATTTATTTCTGTATTTGGAGATAAAATAGCTAATAGAAACGTTGACCTTTATAAATCAAAATACGGAGTATTAACTAAAATTATTTATCCTACAAAAGGTTATACTGAACTAACTTATGAAAACAATACAACTACTGAATTAGTTAACAAAGATGTTTTTTTAACAAACAATCTATATGTAGTTAAAAGGAATTGTGAACCTTACAGTAGTCAAAGTGATACACAAGTTTTTGAATTTATTAGTAATGGTCAAGATATTTCATTTGACTCATCAATGAATGTGAATAGATGTGATGGTGTAAACGTAAACGATTTTCATGATACATATAGTTTAACTATAGAAAATTTAACTACAAGCCAAACTATTTTAACATTTAATGGACGATATGATCGTTTTCTAAAAACTAATAATGGATTTGAGATGAATGGAGAAAATATTATTTCCCCTATAACAACTACAAATAACTCAAAATATAGAATTACTCTTAGTACAAATTCTATAGTTAACAATGTATCTGCTAATTTAACTTTAAAATACAATAAAACTGTTAATCAAGTTGAAGAGAATGTAAATTACAGTGGAGCAAGAATTAAATCTATCAAAGATTATAATGGAAATACTTTAGAGAATAGTAAAACTATATACTATAATAACATACAAAATTTAAACAATTTAAAAACAAGTTTAGTCCACGATTTTATATACAACCCTTGGAAATGTACCCCTTCTGCTGTATTTGCTATCAGTGGTAATAGTTCAGCAGAACATTTTAATTGTTATAATCGATTATATAGTACTGATAATTTTTCTGATATTTTTAATTCTACGATAGATCGTATTAAGTATAAATATATTACAAAAAATATTGAAAATAATGGCTTTATTGAGGAAGATTATAATATATCGGGTATTACCGATGATAGTCAGTCTTTAAATCAACACCCAATATATAATAGAAATTCATCTAATAACCAATGGAATGCCAATCAATTAATAAAATCTAAAACTTATAATTCAAACCAATCATTAATTAAAGAATCTAATAATGAATACGAAATTAAGAGTTCAACTAAATTTAATAATTACAATATAGAACCAGGAATATATCCTGTTACTAAAGAACGTTTAAGACCTGAATATAATACTGGTAAATATTATAATACACAAGATGGATGTTTCTCTTTATTTTGTGGAGTTCAAGGTGGAAATGCAGTAAGTCATTATTATAATTATGTCTTTAGTTCTAAATTAACAAAACAAACCACCAAAGAATACCTATCAAGTGGTACGGTTACAACAGAAACAAATTATAATTATGATAGTCCAAATCATTTACAATTAACAAAACAATCTACAACCAACAGCAAAGGTGAAACACTAACTGCTGAATACCAATACCCTTCAGATTTGATAAGTGGTTACGAACAAAGTCCGATAATGCAAGAAATGGTGAATCGTAATATGATTGCTACACCTGTTATTACAAAATCTAAAAATGGGTCTACTGTTTTATCTGAACAACGAACTTTGTATAAATATTTCCCTACAACAAACGGTAATCTAATTTTACCAGAATTTGTTTACGCTAAAAAAGGAGCTACAACAACAGCTGTAGACCGTAAAATTACCTACAACAGTTATGACAACCAAGGTAATCTAACACAATATACCTTAGAAAATGGACTTCCAGTTTCGATTATTTGGGGATATGGAGGACAATATCCAATTGCTAAATTAGAAGGCGTTGCTTTATCTCAAATTAATGCTGCAACGATCACAACGTTAAATACCAAAACAACAGATGCCGACTTGTTGGCTGCGATTACAACTTTACGTAATACCCATAAGGATGCTATGGTAACAGGGTATTTGTATAAACCATTAGTTGGAGTGACTCAAATTATACAACCAAATGGAGTAGCTGAAAAGTATAATTATGATGCTTCAAATCGTTTACAATCTATCGTAAATGATAAAGGAGAAACGCTTAAAACCTTCCAATACAACTATAAACCTTAATGCTAGATCTATGAAACACTTTTATGAAAAACTAATTTATAGTACTTTTTTAGCATTAGGAAGTACTTGTATTCAAGCCCAAACAACCACAGAAAATTTTATCAAAACACAAGAATGTTTAGATGCCACTTGTGTCACAAAAAAAGAAACAGTGGTTTATTTTGATGGATTAGGACGCGAAAAACAAGCTTTGCAAGTAGCAGGCTCGCCAACAGGAAAAACAATTGTCACACAAATAGAATATGATGGATTTGGTCGTCAAGCCAAAGAAAATTTACCCTTTCCAATTACAGCTGCCACCAATAAAATTGTAAGCGCTGCAACTAATGGTAATACATTTTATTCCACTTTAACTGGAGATACCACGCCTTTTTCTGAGAAAACATTTGAAAACTCACCTTTAAATAGAGTACTAGCGCAAGCAGCACCTGGGAATTCTTGGAAAAAAGGAGCGAATGAGATTAAGTTTGATTATGCAACTAATACTGATGCGGATAAAGTACAAAAGTTTGGAGTGACTTTATCTGCTGCATTTGTCCCAACTCTAACTTTAAGTGGAAATTATACAGCAGGAACTTTATATAAAACTATTACAACAGACGAAAATAAACAACCTATCCAAGAGTTTAAAGACAAGGAAGGGAAAATTATTTTAAAACGAATTAATATACCAGCAATAACTGGAACTACAAATTCTTCAGGAAATCATGATACCTACTATGTGTATGATATCTATGGAAATCTGACCTATGTAATACCACCAAAATTAGTAGAAGTAGGAACAACAGTATTGGCTAATTATACAGCTAATTTGGCTGAATTAGGTTATCAATACCAATACGATGATAAAAATCGTTTAGTTGAAAAACAACTTCCTGGCAAAGGAAGAGAGTTTATGGTGTATGATAAATTGGATCGATTAGTTGCAACAAGAGATAGTCAAAATGAGTGGATATTCACGAAATATGATAAATTTAATCGAATTGTTTACACAGGAACTTTACCCACATCAGCTAGGGCTACGCTACAGTCAGCTTATAATACAGCAACAATTTATCATGAAACAAGAGGAACATCTGGAGGTTTAGCGAATAATGGAATCACAAATGGATTATATACCAATGTTGCCTATCCAACATCTTTTACAAAGATAACAACGATTAATTATTACGATGAGTATACAAATTTAGGTGTAACTCCTTCTTCTATAGATGGACAAAGTGTCATAGGAGTAACAGATACCAAAACAAAAGGATTGGCAGTAGCAAGCTTTACTAATGTTTTAGGTACAACAACATGGGCTAAAAATTATACCTATTACGATGCAAAATATATTCGTCCTGTCGCAACCGCTTCTACAAACTATTTAGGCGGTTATACCAATACAGCCTCAAGTTTAGATTTTAGAGGAAAACCACTCAAAACAATCACAAAACACAAACAATTAGCAGCAAGTACAGAACTAACATTAACGGATGAATTTGTGTATTATCCAAATGAGTTATTAAAATCTCAAACGCATCAAATAAACAGTGGGGCGAAAGAATATATAGTACAGAATTCGTATAACGAAATCAATCAATTGACGATTAAGAAAGTTGGGAATTCTGTTGCTACAACACCATTGCAAACAATCGATTATAAGTACAATATAAGAGGTTGGATGACGGATATTAATAATGTAGATGTAACAGAAACAACAACTTATAAAGACTTATTTGCTTTTAGTATATATTATGATAATCCACATCCTGGATATGGCTTTAGACCAGGAAAATATAATGGAAATATTTCTCAAACAAGATGGAAATCATCAACTGATAATATTATTAGAAACTATGTATATGAATATGATAATCTTAACCGTTTAACAGGCTCTTTTTATGTTAAAGGAGATTATTTAGTAGGTGATGTTTACAATGAATATGCTAATTATGATAAAAACGGTAATATATTAAATATGTATCGTTCAGGTAATCAAGATTTATCATCAAATATGATATGGATTGATGATTTAACCTATTCTTATAAATTAAATTCAAATAAATTATTAGCTGTAACCGATGCATCGACATTAAAAGACGGTTTTAATGACGGTAACAAAACAGGCGATGATTATACTTACGACACCAACGGAAATTTAACAGTAGATAAAAACAAAGGAATAACAAAAATTAGTTATAATTCCTTAAATTTACCAACAGAAGTTCTTTGGAATGCATCGAAAAAGATTAATTACACGTACGATGCAAGTGGAGTTAAGTTAAGAAAAGTCGTAACAGATGGTGCTACAGTAACCACAACCGATTATTTAGGAGGTTTTCAGTACCAAAATAATGTATTACAGTTTTTTCCAACAACAGAAGGCTATGTAAATGTAACAAACGGAACAGCGTTTAACTATGTTTACAATTACACGGATCATTTAGGAAATGTAAGATTGAGTTACCAAAAAAATACAGATGGAACACTAAAAGTATTAGAAGAAAATAATTATTATCCATTTGGATTAAAACATAGTGGATATAATAATACTAATCTTGCGAATGCTAACTATAAGTACAAATACCAAGGGCAAGAGTTACAAGACGAACTTGGCTTAGGATGGTACTCTTTTAAATACCGAAATTATGATCCTGCTATTGGGAGATTCTTCAATGTAGATCCTCTTTCTGAAAAATACGCTTATCAATCTCATTATAATTTTGCTGAAAATAAATTAGGCTCTGGTAGAGAATTAGAAGGTTTAGAGCTAGGTCCTATGTTAGGAATATTTTATTCTGAAGCAACATTAACTCTCGGTACCGCTCAAACAGGTTATTACGCATCAGCTGGTTCAAGTTTCTCGACGACTATGACAGCTACAAGTGCGGGGTTAACTAGTGCTTCAGGTACTGTTGGTGCATCTATCTCTACAACAGGTATTCCTTTAGACCAAACGATACAATTACAAGAAGCCACAATTTCAAGTTCTTCCAAAGGAGGTTTTTGGTCTGATATATGGAATGGTATAAAATCTGGAGTAGAAAGTATTGGTAGAGTATTTAACAATGATTCAAATACTGCTTCTGAGACAACCAACACTGAATCCTCTAAGACTGATACAGGTAGAGGAAGTAATAATAGAACAGCTTCTGATGAAGCTGAAGGTGATCATTCTGTAATTAATGAAAGAGGAAATACTACTTATAGAGTCAACCAAAATAACCCTAATAAAAACTCGAAAGGAAAAGGATTCGAAACAGAAAAAAGGGTAGATTACCAAGGTAATTCTCACAAAAATAAAAACGGAGAAAGTATTCCTACTCCTCATGTTCAAGAAAAAGGTAATGTTAGACCTGCTATCCCAGGCGAGGATATGCCTAAAAATTTAAATTAAAATGATTGATTGGCTACAAAATTGGTATGAATCTCAATGTGATGGAGATTGGGAGCATTATTATGGGATTAAAATAGAAACTTTAGATAACCCTGGATGGGATATTTCTGTAGATATAAACAATTATATTGTAGCAGATATTTCTTGGTCTATATATGGAGATTTTAATTCTAAGTGGATTGGATTTAAAATAAAAGATAGTAAATTTAATGGATCTTGTGATCCAACTTCTTTTAAAATATTATTAGAAGTTTTAAAAGAAATCATAGATTATCAAACTAATAATCCTAAGGAGTTTAAAAAATATTTTTAATGGTAGTGTTACAGATGTGTTGTTATTACACAACGTATAATTCACAATAAAGCAAAAGGCAAACAAACGTTTGCCTTTTGTTATTTTATAAAGTAGCTACATTTTTATTAAAGAAATCCTTAAATTTTTTCTTAGTCAGCATCGTTTCAATCATACCAAAAACAATCGTTTTGTCTTTTTCTTCAAGCTCAGAAATAAGTCGAACCTGTTCGTTTGCAGTTTTATCTTCAAGCGTTATTTCTGTAGGAACTTCATTACCCATGTGTACAATTTGGTCAATCGTAATTCCATAAAATTTAGCAAGTTTATCTAACAAATCAACAGAAGCTTCCCTTTGTCCGTTTTCAATTTTACTGTAATGAGAAATACCCAAACCTACCTCAGTTGCAATTTCTTTCTGCAAAAGTCCTTTTTCTTCTCTTAAACGCTTGATATTATTGGATAAAGCCATAATCTTAAATTTATTAACCGTAATACAAATATAGACATATAGTACATTTTAAGCAATAATTATACAAATAGTCGTTTTAATAGTTGCCTATATGTACATTTATATTTAGTTTTGTGATGTACAAAATGGCACAAAATAGTTTAAGCAATGGAAATAAGCGAGATAAAAATGAAATTAAGTTTAGCAAACGTACTACATCATTACGGATTAGAACCAAAGAACAATATGCTGAAATGTCCCTTTCATTCAGATAACACAGCAAGTTTACAGGTTAATTTGGAGAAGAATTTTTACAATTGTCATGCGTGTTCCAAAACAGGCGATGTCATTCAGTTTGTGCAAGATTATGAGAAATTGAGTAAACATGATGCACTTAAAAAAGCTACGCTTTTAGTGAATAATGAAAATTTAGAAATGAATAATGTAGAAAACGTTGAACATAAACCGTTAACCGTCGACCATTCAGCGTTCTTTCAAAAGATGTTTTTAAGTTTTCGCAAAGGATTATTATGCAGTGAACCCGCTCAAAACTATTGTCATTCCAGAGCCTTAAATGTAGATGAATTAGAAGTTGGTTTTAACTCGGGACAATTTCATCACGGGGCGAGAAAAGACGAGAAATTAATCAACCAATGTGTAGATTTAGGTTTATTAATTCCCTACGGAACCAACAGCAGAACAGGCGGACAATCCTATAAACCATTCGGAAATAAATCCCTTGTTTTTCCATTAAAAGATAAAGAAAATCAAATCGTTTCTTTTTACTTTAGGTCTACTATTGATGATAAAAACGCTCGTCATTATTATTTGAAAAATAGAACAGGACTTTATCCAAACTATCCAAGTTCAACAACCAAAAAACTGATTTTAACCGAAAGTATTATTGATGCAGCGTCACTGCAAAACGCTTTAAGCTTAAAGCCGAACGCTTACAGCATTTTAGCATGCTTTGGAACAAATGGACTAACCAACGAAATCCTTTCTGCAATCAAAAATCTAAATGAATTGGAAGAAATTATTTTCTGTTTTGATACCGATGAAGCAGGGAGAACAGCAACATTGAAGTATGCAAAATTACTTCAGACCATTCATCCAAAAGTAGCGTTTTCTACGGTAGAATGGCTTGATAAAGACGTCAACGAAACCTTAACCGCTTACGATGAAGCCACTGTTTTAGGCTGTTTAGAGAAAAGAAAATCAATTGATTTTTCTTCTTCTACTCCTTCTTTTTCAATTGAAAAAGAAACTCTACCAACACCTCTGGAACAGCCTAAAATGACCACTGATTTATTTTTTCAGTTGAATGATTTAATTGAAAAAAGCGGAATTGTAGGCGAACAGGACAGTCGATTGTTACTATTTATCATTGCAAGTTCATACAAAACCAAACATCCGCTCCACGCCATTGTACAAGGAAGTTCGGGAAGTGGAAAAACCCATTTAATCAGTAAGATAGCCGATTTAATGCCACAAGAAGATGTACTTCGTTTTACCCGAATTACCGAAAGTAGTTTGTACAATTGGGGCGAATATGAATTAGTCGGAAAGCTTCTCATTATCGAGGATTTAGACGGTTTAAAGGAAGAAGCCATGTTTGCGATGCGTGAGTTAATTAGTAATCAACGTTTATCAAGTTCGGTATCGATTAAAGATAAAAAAGGCAATATCAAAGCGGTTAAAAAGGAGGTTCGTGGCGTGTTTAGTTCGCTTTCAGCCACCACAAAAGGCGAGATTTACGAAGATAATATGAGTCGTAGTTTTCTGTTGGCGGTGGATGAAAGTAGTGAACAATCTCGAAGAATTATCGCCTATCAAAATCAAAAATATGCTGGCGAAGTTAGTTTTGAATCCGAAGAAAAAAACAAACATTTTCTACAAAACATCATCCGAAATTTAGTAGCGTATCACGTGATTAATCCGTTTGCTACTCAATTAGAATTACCCGAAGAAGTGCATAAAATCAGACGTTTAAACGAAATGTTTCAAAGCATCGTTCGTCAAATCACCTTGATTAATCAACAAAACAGGCAATTTACAGAGGATGGAAAATTAATCACACAGGTGGAAGATTTAAAGCAAGCAACAGAAGTTCTTTTTGAAAGTATTATCCTCAAAGTAGATGAATTAGACGGGAGTTTACGTCAGTTTTTTGAGAAACTTAAAGCGTATTTAAGCAAAAAAGCACACAAAGAAAATGCAAATGGTTCTGAAATAGACTTTACGCAACGAGAAATCCGTCAAGCCTTTAACATGAGTAAAGCGCAGTGTTCACGCTATATGAACAGCTTAATTGAACTCGAATACCTAACCAGTAAATATGCAGGAAACTTGCGTAAAATCGCTTATCGTGTGGATTATTGGGATGATTATCAAAAGTTAAGACAAACCATTAAAGAAAAGATTTTGAAGCAAATAGAACAATTATGATACCCACTGAAACAATAGGGAACAATCTTGGAACAATTATTTTAGACGTAAACAACTCAAAACTAAAAACTTAAAACTCATAACTCTATCATTGTTCCATGTTCCAAAAGTAGACAACCTCAAATCTAACAAAGTGATTCGTAAACACCATAAGAAACAATAAAAACAATGTGAACAAACCCGTCATAGTCATGCAAGATATACTCGATGAATTTAGAACAGAATTACAACAATTAGGCTATTGTAAAACAATTGTTGATAATTACCCAAAACACGTCAAAGCCCTGTTTGACCACTCAAACGAGCTTATTACAACCATTGAAAGTCATCACATTGAAGCTTTTTATTTTCATTTGAAAACGGTGATTAGTAGCCGAAGAAAAAAGCCGTTAAGTAACAGTTATATTCATTCGCAACTCTTTGCGATTCGCTTGTTCTTCGCTTATTTATTACGTACAAAACAACTCATCAAAACGCCTTATACTTTAAAAATCAAGCGTTCGACCTATAAAAGTAGAGCCGTTTTAAGTGTTGACCAAATCGCTCTACTCTACAGCAATTGCATCAGCTTAGAAGAAACGATGATTTTAAATCTCTGTTATGGTTGTGGTTTAAGACGAACAGAAGTTGAAAGGCTGTGTGTAGAAGATATTCATTTAACTGAAAAACGCTTATATGTTCGAAGTGGAAAAGGAAAGAAAAGACGTGTTATTCCGCTTACAACAAAGCTTGTAGAGGATTTTAAACTTTACCAGGATAAAACAAAAAAAAGACGAAATGATGAACCTATTTTACTGCTCAATTCAAATGGAAAACCAATGAGCGGAAACAAGATTTATACAGTTTTTTGTGGTGTTTTAACTCGCTGTGGATTAGATAAACAGGGATTTAGCTTACATAATTTACGTCATAGCATTGCATCTCATTTACTTGAAAATGAAATGACCGTGGAAATGGTTCGGGATTTTTTAGGACATGATTTACTGCGTACCACACAGATTTACACGAAAATAAAACCGTATGACTTTAGAAGATTATCTTGAAAAACAGCTCAATAAAAGTACCGTTAGCAATTATTTATATGAAATCAATCGATTCAAAAAACAGTATTCTAATCACGAAAAATGCCATTATCCACAGCTGATGCAATACATCGGGATTTTACGAAATCGTTATCAGCCCAAAACCATTAAACGTGTGGTGTACGCTCTTAAAAAATACTACGATTATCTGATTGAAATAGACGTTAGAAAAGACAATCCTGCTCACTTTATCAAGCTTCGGGATGCCAAACCAACAGCGGTACAATTACAGGATTTATGGACGGATAAAGAACTGAAAACCTTACTTGAACCACGAAAAGAACGTTACCCTATTTTAGCCAAACGCAATCAAATTATACTGAGTTTATTCGTTCATCAAGCCGTTTTGGTCAAGGAAATAACCCAAATTCTACTCGAAGATATCGACCTCGAAAAAGCAGAAATCTACATCCGTGAAACAGGAATGACCAATAGCAGAACCTTACCATTAAAAGCAGAACAAATCCTTTTATTTTATCAGTATTTACAGGAAGATAGACCCGAATTAGAGCGTACAAAACAGCCGTACTTTATCCTCAATAAATTAGGAAGTCCAACTACTTCAGACGATATTAATTACCTTTTATCGACTTATCAAAAACAATATGAAAAACGATTAACTTCGGTTAAAATCAGACAAAGTGTGATTACCAATTTACTCAGTCAAGGACATAATCTTAGGGCGGTTCAACTATTTTGTGGACATAAATTTTTAGACACCACAGAGAAATACAAACAATCTGGAATCAAAGCCTTACAAGATGCTATCGACAAGCATCATCCTTTACAATAGTCTTTTTTCTTTCAATTGAAAAAAACTACAACAAAACAAGTCATTTTTCGGGTTATTTTGGCTATTTACGAAGTGCAAACATAAAATAAATTATAGGCTGACAATGCCTATAATGGAAGCGATTTTATGTTAAATAGCTTACCTTATTTTTTGCTGGCGTAAGTGAACGGGGAGCGCGGAGTGAACAACTTTTTGTATCAAAAAGTAGGACAGCAAAAAACAAGGGCAAAATAAAAACCGAAAAATGGCTTGGCTTATCCTTTAAAAAATCTTTTTTTTCAATTGAAATTTATTATATTTGAGTGATAATGAGGCGTTCATTAAAACAGATATAGAGCTGAAAATTTGAAGTGTATAGGGATGTAGGAATACAAATACCAAGGGCAAGAGTTACAAGACGAACTTGGCTTAGGATGGTACTCTTTTAAATACCGAAATTATGATCCTGCTATTGGGAGATTCTTCAATGTAGATCCTCTTTCTGAAAAATACGCTTATCAATCTCATTATAATTTTGCTGAAAATAAATTAGGCTCTGGTAGAGAATTAGAAGGTTTAGAGCTAGGTCCTATGTTAGGAATATTTTATTCTGAAGCAACATTAACTCTCGGTACCGCTCAAACAGGTTATTACGCATCAGCTGGTTCAAGTTTCTCGACGACTATGACAGCTACAAGTGCGGGGTTAACTAGTGCTTCAGGTACTGTTGGTGCATCTATCTCTACAACAGGTATTCCTTTAGACCAAACGATACAATTACAAGAAGCCACAATTTCAAGTTCTTCCAAAGGAGGTTTTTGGTCTGATATATGGAATGGTATAAAATCTGGAGTAGAAAGTATTGGTAGAGTATTTAACAATGATTCAAATACTGCTTCTGAGACAACCAACACTGAATCCTCTAAGACTGATACAGGTAGAGGAAGTAATAATAGAACAGCTTCTGATGAAGCTGAAGGTGATCATTCTGTAATTAATGAAAGAGGAAATACTACTTATAGAGTCAACCAAAATAACCCTAATAAAAACTCGAAAGGAAAAGGATTCGAAACAGAAAAAAGGGTAGATTACCAAGGTAATTCTCACAAAAATAAAAACGGAGAAAGTATTCCTACTCCTCATGTTCAAGAAAAAGGTAATGTTAGACCTGCTATCCCAGGCGAGGATATGCCTAAAAATTTAAATTAAAATGATTGATTGGCTACAAAATTGGTATGAATCTCAATGTGATGGAGATTGGGAGCATTATTATGGGATTAAAATAGAAACTTTAGATAACCCTGGATGGGATATTTCTGTAGATATAAACAATTATATTGTAGCAGATATTTCTTGGTCTATATATGGAGATTTTAATTCTAAGTGGATTGGATTTAAAATAAAAGATAGTAAATTTAATGGATCTTGTGATCCAACTTCTTTTAAAATATTATTAGAAGTTTTAAAAGAAATCATAGATTATCAAACTAATAATCCTAAGGAGTTTAAAAAATATTTTTAATGGTAGTGTTACAGATGTGTTGTTATTACACAACGTATAATTCACAATAAAGCAAAAGGCAAACAAACGTTTGCCTTTTGTTATTTTATAAAGTAGCTACATTTTTATTAAAGAAATCCTTAAATTTTTTCTTAGTCAGCATCGTTTCAATCATACCAAAAACAATCGTTTTGTCTTTTTCTTCAAGCTCAGAAATAAGTCGAACCTGTTCGTTTGCAGTTTTATCTTCAAGCGTTATTTCTGTAGGAACTTCATTACCCATGTGTACAATTTGGTCAATCGTAATTCCATAAAATTTAGCAAGTTTATCTAACAAATCAACAGAAGCTTCCCTTTGTCCGTTTTCAATTTTACTGTAATGAGAAATACCCAAACCTACCTCAGTTGCAATTTCTTTCTGCAAAAGTCCTTTTTCTTCTCTTAAACGCTTGATATTATTGGATAAAGCCATAATCTTAAATTTATTAACCGTAATACAAATATAGACATATAGTACATTTTAAGCAATAATTATACAAATAGTCGTTTTAATAGTTGCCTATATGTACATTTATATTTAGTTTTGTGATGTACAAAATGGCACAAAATAGTTTAAGCAATGGAAATAAGCGAGATAAAAATGAAATTAAGTTTAGCAAACGTACTACATCATTACGGATTAGAACCAAAGAACAATATGCTGAAATGTCCCTTTCATTCAGATAACACAGCAAGTTTACAGGTTAATTTGGAGAAGAATTTTTACAATTGTCATGCGTGTTCCAAAACAGGCGATGTCATTCAGTTTGTGCAAGATTATGAGAAATTGAGTAAACATGATGCACTTAAAAAAGCTACGCTTTTAGTGAATAATGAAAATTTAGAAATGAATAATGTAGAAAACGTTGAACATAAACCGTTAACCGTCGACCATTCAGCGTTCTTTCAAAAGATGTTTTTAAGTTTTCGCAAAGGATTATTATGCAGTGAACCCGCTCAAAACTATTGTCATTCCAGAGCCTTAAATGTAGATGAATTAGAAGTTGGTTTTAACTCGGGACAATTTCATCACGGGGCGAGAAAAGACGAGAAATTAATCAACCAATGTGTAGATTTAGGTTTATTAATTCCCTACGGAACCAACAGCAGAACAGGCGGACAATCCTATAAACCATTCGGAAATAAATCCCTTGTTTTTCCATTAAAAGATAAAGAAAATCAAATCGTTTCTTTTTACTTTAGGTCTACTATTGATGATAAAAACGCTCGTCATTATTATTTGAAAAATAGAACAGGACTTTATCCAAACTATCCAAGTTCAACAACCAAAAAACTGATTTTAACCGAAAGTATTATTGATGCAGCGTCACTGCAAAACGCTTTAAGCTTAAAGCCGAACGCTTACAGCATTTTAGCATGCTTTGGAACAAATGGACTAACCAACGAAATCCTTTCTGCAATCAAAAATCTAAATGAATTGGAAGAAATTATTTTCTGTTTTGATACCGATGAAGCAGGGAGAACAGCAACATTGAAGTATGCAAAATTACTTCAGACCATTCATCCAAAAGTAGCGTTTTCTACGGTAGAATGGCTTGATAAAGACGTCAACGAAACCTTAACCGCTTACGATGAAGCCACTGTTTTAGGCTGTTTAGAGAAAAGAAAATCAATTGATTTTTCTTCTTCTACTCCTTCTTTTTCAATTGAAAAAGAAACTCTACCAACACCTCTGGAACAGCCTAAAATGACCACTGATTTATTTTTTCAGTTGAATGATTTAATTGAAAAAAGCGGAATTGTAGGCGAACAGGACAGTCGATTGTTACTATTTATCATTGCAAGTTCATACAAAACCAAACATCCGCTCCACGCCATTGTACAAGGAAGTTCGGGAAGTGGAAAAACCCATTTAATCAGTAAGATAGCCGATTTAATGCCACAAGAAGATGTACTTCGTTTTACCCGAATTACCGAAAGTAGTTTGTACAATTGGGGCGAATATGAATTAGTCGGAAAGCTTCTCATTATCGAGGATTTAGACGGTTTAAAGGAAGAAGCCATGTTTGCGATGCGTGAGTTAATTAGTAATCAACGTTTATCAAGTTCGGTATCGATTAAAGATAAAAAAGGCAATATCAAAGCGGTTAAAAAGGAGGTTCGTGGCGTGTTTAGTTCGCTTTCAGCCACCACAAAAGGCGAGATTTACGAAGATAATATGAGTCGTAGTTTTCTGTTGGCGGTGGATGAAAGTAGTGAACAATCTCGAAGAATTATCGCCTATCAAAATCAAAAATATGCTGGCGAAGTTAGTTTTGAATCCGAAGAAAAAAACAAACATTTTCTACAAAACATCATCCGAAATTTAGTAGCGTATCACGTGATTAATCCGTTTGCTACTCAATTAGAATTACCCGAAGAAGTGCATAAAATCAGACGTTTAAACGAAATGTTTCAAAGCATCGTTCGTCAAATCACCTTGATTAATCAACAAAACAGGCAATTTACAGAGGATGGAAAATTAATCACACAGGTGGAAGATTTAAAGCAAGCAACAGAAGTTCTTTTTGAAAGTATTATCCTCAAAGTAGATGAATTAGACGGGAGTTTACGTCAGTTTTTTGAGAAACTTAAAGCGTATTTAAGCAAAAAAGCACACAAAGAAAATGCAAATGGTTCTGAAATAGACTTTACGCAACGAGAAATCCGTCAAGCCTTTAACATGAGTAAAGCGCAGTGTTCACGCTATATGAACAGCTTAATTGAACTCGAATACCTAACCAGTAAATATGCAGGAAACTTGCGTAAAATCGCTTATCGTGTGGATTATTGGGATGATTATCAAAAGTTAAGACAAACCATTAAAGAAAAGATTTTGAAGCAAATAGAACAATTATGATACCCACTGAAACAATAGGGAACAATCTTGGAACAATTATTTTAGACGTAAACAACTCAAAACTAAAAACTTAAAACTCATAACTCTATCATTGTTCCATGTTCCAAAAGTAGACAACCTCAAATCTAACAAAGTGATTCGTAAACACCATAAGAAACAATAAAAACAATGTGAACAAACCCGTCATAGTCATGCAAGATATACTCGATGAATTTAGAACAGAATTACAACAATTAGGCTATTGTAAAACAATTGTTGATAATTACCCAAAACACGTCAAAGCCCTGTTTGACCACTCAAACGAGCTTATTACAACCATTGAAAGTCATCACATTGAAGCTTTTTATTTTCATTTGAAAACGGTGATTAGTAGCCGAAGAAAAAAGCCGTTAAGTAACAGTTATATTCATTCGCAACTCTTTGCGATTCGCTTGTTCTTCGCTTATTTATTACGTACAAAACAACTCATCAAAACGCCTTATACTTTAAAAATCAAGCGTTCGACCTATAAAAGTAGAGCCGTTTTAAGTGTTGACCAAATCGCTCTACTCTACAGCAATTGCATCAGCTTAGAAGAAACGATGATTTTAAATCTCTGTTATGGTTGTGGTTTAAGACGAACAGAAGTTGAAAGGCTGTGTGTAGAAGATATTCATTTAACTGAAAAACGCTTATATGTTCGAAGTGGAAAAGGAAAGAAAAGACGTGTTATTCCGCTTACAACAAAGCTTGTAGAGGATTTTAAACTTTACCAGGATAAAACAAAAAAAAGACGAAATGATGAACCTATTTTACTGCTCAATTCAAATGGAAAACCAATGAGCGGAAACAAGATTTATACAGTTTTTTGTGGTGTTTTAACTCGCTGTGGATTAGATAAACAGGGATTTAGCTTACATAATTTACGTCATAGCATTGCATCTCATTTACTTGAAAATGAAATGACCGTGGAAATGGTTCGGGATTTTTTAGGACATGATTTACTGCGTACCACACAGATTTACACGAAAATAAAACCGTATGACTTTAGAAGATTATCTTGAAAAACAGCTCAATAAAAGTACCGTTAGCAATTATTTATATGAAATCAATCGATTCAAAAAACAGTATTCTAATCACGAAAAATGCCATTATCCACAGCTGATGCAATACATCGGGATTTTACGAAATCGTTATCAGCCCAAAACCATTAAACGTGTGGTGTACGCTCTTAAAAAATACTACGATTATCTGATTGAAATAGACGTTAGAAAAGACAATCCTGCTCACTTTATCAAGCTTCGGGATGCCAAACCAACAGCGGTACAATTACAGGATTTATGGACGGATAAAGAACTGAAAACCTTACTTGAACCACGAAAAGAACGTTACCCTATTTTAGCCAAACGCAATCAAATTATACTGAGTTTATTCGTTCATCAAGCCGTTTTGGTCAAGGAAATAACCCAAATTCTACTCGAAGATATCGACCTCGAAAAAGCAGAAATCTACATCCGTGAAACAGGAATGACCAATAGCAGAACCTTACCATTAAAAGCAGAACAAATCCTTTTATTTTATCAGTATTTACAGGAAGATAGACCCGAATTAGAGCGTACAAAACAGCCGTACTTTATCCTCAATAAATTAGGAAGTCCAACTACTTCAGACGATATTAATTACCTTTTATCGACTTATCAAAAACAATATGAAAAACGATTAACTTCGGTTAAAATCAGACAAAGTGTGATTACCAATTTACTCAGTCAAGGACATAATCTTAGGGCGGTTCAACTATTTTGTGGACATAAATTTTTAGACACCACAGAGAAATACAAACAATCTGGAATCAAAGCCTTACAAGATGCTATCGACAAGCATCATCCTTTACAATAGTCTTTTTTCTTTCAATTGAAAAAAACTACAACAAAACAAGTCATTTTTCGGGTTATTTTGGCTATTTACGAAGTGCAAACATAAAATAAATTATAGGCTGACAATGCCTATAATGGAAGCGATTTTATGTTAAATAGCTTACCTTATTTTTTGCTGGCGTAAGTGAACGGGGAGCGCGGAGTGAACAACTTTTTGTATCAAAAAGTAGGACAGCAAAAAACAAGGGCAAAATAAAAACCGAAAAATGGCTTGGCTTATCCTTTAAAAAATCTTTTTTTTCAATTGAAATTTATTATATTTGAGTGATAATGAGGCGTTCATTAAAACAGATATAGAGCTGAAAATTTGAAGTGTATAGGGATGTAGGAATACAAATACAACGGAAAAGAACTACAAGAGGAATTTAACATTTATTTATACGACTATGGTGCAAGAAACTATGATCCAACGATAGGTCGTTGGTTTAACATCGATCCGCTGGCAGAGAAAATGAGACGACACTCGCCTTACAACTACGCATTCAACAATCCTATATTCTTCATAGATCCTGATGGAATGATGGCAATGGCACCTATTTATGGAACTAACGGAAATTTTTTAGGAACTGATGACCAAGGATTAAAAGGTACTCCTATAGTTATGAAAGAAGAAAATTTTAAACAAGGTATGTCTCATAAAGAAGCTCTAAGTTATAGTGAAGGAATTGAAGGATTCGAAAGTCAGGAAGCTTTACAAACATATGCTAATACACAAGCTAATCTAAAAAACAGACCTGATTATGATGGATTTGTTACTATAAATGAAGGGGTTCAATGGGCAAAAGATCATCCCAATTCTACAAACAGTGATAATCCATTGGATGCTCTTTATTTAGATTCTTCAAAACTTGATTTTGGTAATTTAAAGTCTAGTGATTTAGTAGAAGGAGTAAAAGGTAATGTTAATTTATTTGATTATGTCGATTATACTAGTAGTAAATCCAGATTTACTACTTACGCTCTGGGAAATACACAAATAGAGTTAATTAATAAAAGTAACGGAACTGTAAAATTATTTTCAGATGTATATGATTGGGATTATCATGACAAAAATTATAAACATGACTCATCGAATCCACCAAGTTCAAAAAGAGATAAATTAGTTTGGGGAGATAGAGAAATAAAAGGATTAAACGATACACATGGTTTTAAAGTTTTTATGTATGGAACGGGTACGCTACGTAAATAAAATATTATTTTTATTTATTTTTTTCTTTTCTTGTAAAGAGAATAAAAAAATTTATAATCATACAAATGATATAGTTGAATTAGGAGATAATTTTTACTATTTAGGGGATGGGAAAGAATCTCAAATATTATTAAATATGAAACCAACTTCAAATCATAAGTTTGGTCAAACAATTATACCTTCTGAAGTTATTAAATATAACTTTAATGAAAGATACATAATAGCCGAAAATCAGAATATAAAAGGTAAAAAAAAATATTGGATTATTGATAAACATCAGAATAAATCAATAAATTCATTTGACTCATTATCTTTTTTAAAAAAAATAGAAAATATTAACTTAAATCTGAAAGATAGATAAGGGGGTAGTGTCTCAAATATGTTGGTTACCAACATTCACAATAAAACAAAAGGCAAACGCTTGTTTGCCTTTTGTTATTTTATAAAGTTGCTACATTTTTATTCAAGAAATCTTTAAATTTTTTAGTGGTTAGCATTTTTATTTTCTTATTTTTATAGAGAAGTTCTTTGAGAGCGGAGCGTTAAAAAATGTTTTGTAAACATTTTTAACAAACGAGCCAGATTGTCTCGGAGGAGGTAAGATTAATTATGTCTACAATTACACCGATCATTTTGATTCATGAGAGAAAAGCTTTGATAAAGCTTTTCGTGAAATGACCCGAGCAAAGCGAGTGTCCGATTGAGTTACCAGAAAGAAGCAAATGGCTCGCTAAAAGTATTGGAAGAAAACAACTATTATCCGTTTGGTTTAAAACATAGTGGCTACAATAATACCAATCTTGCGAATGCTAACTATAAGTACAAATACAATGGGCAAGAGTTACAAGATGAACTTGGCTTAAATTGGTATAACTACAGATATCGCAACTACGATCCAACTATCGGACGCTTCTTTGGTGTTGACCCTATTTCAGAAGACTACTACAATATTAGTACTTACCAATTTGCTCATAACAATCCTGTCTGGAAAATTGAGATTGAAGGTTTAGAAGGAGCTCCTACTACAAATCAAGATATTCAAAGCTACGCAGGAAATAATAGGGATCCAGAATTAGAACTTATTGAAATGACTGCAGGAAGTATAAATTCAGTACGAGCATCATTTTCAAATTTAGTTGTAAGAGGAATCAATGTTTTTACAAATAATAGTATAAATAAAAAGTATGAAGTAGAAAACGGAGCGTTAGTCTTGTACAAAGATGTACCTAAAGAGTCTACTGGAGAAAAAATAATTAATACAGTAGGAGATATTGCTACATTAGCATTGACGGCTATAGGGGGAGTAGAAGGAACATTGACTGCACAAGGAGGTAAATCTGTTTTAACCAATACTGTTAATGATGTTAAACAAAAAGTTGTAAAGACATATCAAACTTATACTAAAACAAATATAAAGACTGGTGAAGTATACACTGGTAGAACTAGTGGTACAGGAACAGCTCTTGAGAATGTAGCAAAAAGAGATAAAAACCATCATATGAATGATAAAGGTTTTGGTCCAGCTGTTTTAGATAACTCTTCTACTAATAAGAATGCAATTAGAGGTAGAGAACAATATCTTATAAAAATTAATGGGGGAGCTAAATCTCAAGGGGGAACTTCAGGTAATGCTATTAACGGTATAAGTCCAAATAATAAGAATAGAACAAAATATTTAAACGCAGCGAAAGTTTTTGGTTTATGAAAAAACAAAGAATAACAAAAGGTAGTATATTAGAAATACCTATTGATAATAAATATTATATATATGCTCAAATTTTAGAAAAATCAAGTTATGTATTTTTCGATTTTATATCTAAAGAGCAAATATCAGATTTTGAATTACTAAATGAAAAACCAATTTTATTTATTATCTCTGTTTATGATCAAGTTGTTACAAGAGGAGAATGGCTTAAAGTAGGGAAAATAAACATAAGAAAAGAATTGGAGGTTTTACCAATGTTCTTTATTCAAGATCCAATAAATAAAGAAAAATTTAGGATTTATGATGCAAATACAGGAGAAATAGTTCCAGCAACAAAAAGAGAAATCATAGGGTTAGAAAGAGCATCTGTTTGGAATAAAACCCATGTTGAAGATAGAATAAGAGATTTTTATAATAAGGTGCCTTGCGTATGGTTAGAAGAGGACAGAAAGTTATTTAATAGAGAGCTTCCTTAGGTAGTTTTCCAGATGTGTTTTTATCACACAACTTACTAATTCACAATAAAACAAAAGGCAAACAAATGTTTGCCTTTTGTTATTTTATAAAGTAGCTAGATTTTTAACGTATAATTTTTTAAATTTATCGACATAAGTTCTTTGAGTTTGTTTTAGAAGAAAACAATTATTATCCATTTGGGTTAAAACATAGTGGATACAACAATACCAATCTTGCAAATGCTAACTATAAGTACAAATACAATGATTATGGAGAAAAAAGTTTTGAGTAAACTTTTGACGAACATAGCGCACGAAGTGCTGAACTGCAAGAGGAATTAAGCTTAAATTTATACGATTACGGAGCGCGTAATTACGAACCTGCGATTGGACGTTGGATGAATATAGATCCGTTGGCGGAGAAAATGAGACGTCACTCGTCTTACAACTACGCTTTTAATAATCCTGTATTCTTTATAGATCCTGATGGGATGATGGCGGAACCGCCAACAGGATGGGCAAGCGATTGGGAAGATGAAACAGGAAAGTACGTATATAATGAACAAAATCAATTACATAGTCGTTATGTTAACGGGGAGTTTGAAGGTTTTTATGACTCTGGAGAAATAAGTCTAGAAACAGCGGTAGTATCGGCAAAAACTGAAGGCTTTACAGCTTCAGCTTTAAGAGCATATGACAAAAGTTATAATCCTGATTATAGTCCGTATAATCCTGACGCTGTTACTATGGGAACAGGAATAACTATTACTGGGAATAAAGGGACTAGTTATACATTTGAAGCTGGAGTTATTTTTGCTCCTGGCGATATAGGATTATATTTTAATTCTGGAATGGGAGTTGGGACAACACCTGGAATAGGCGTTCCTGGTTTAAATGTAGGGTTTCATGATCGAAGAGAAAATAATATAGAAAGAGATATGCTTAAAAATATAGCTGGTACTTCTGCTTCTGCAACTATTGATGGCTCAATTATGGGATACACTATTGGTCACAGTTTAAATGAAAAAGGTGGTATAGATAATAAAGGAACTATAAGTAACACATTAACATTAGGAGACGGTAAATTTTTAGGTATTGGAGCAGGAGCCTCTGTATCTAAATCTTACACATTTTCTATAATAACAGGTAAAGTATATAATTAAACTTTGATTATGAGAAACCTTATTATTTTTACTCTATTTTTTTTTCTTAATTCATGTAAAATTGATTTTACCAATGGACAAGAACAATACGAATTAGATTATTCAGTAAACATTATTTCGAATAAAAGTTATAAAGAAGATAGAATTAAATCAGCTTTTTTCACAATTATCGGAAAAAATCCCGATACAAATAAAATTGATACGTTTGAGGATGGCAGATGGTTTTCTAACGTAAGTGATTCTATTGAAAAAGGTGATACTCTTTATAAAGTAAAAGGAGCGAATTTTTTTTTAATAAAAAAGAAAAATAATATTTTAAAAATAAATTCTAAAATTAATACAAATGGAGAAATGATAGAAGTTTTAAAAAGATAGAATCAAGGATATTATTTAAAAATGGGTAGTGTATAAAAAGTGTTGTTATTTCATAATACATTAATTACAAATAAAAATTCACAATAAAGTAAAAGGCAAACGTTAGTTTGCCTTTTGTTATTTTATAAAATAACATCAAATTATATCGTTTAACGCAAAAAATAACATCTAAATAAAGTTGTGTTTTTACTTATCTTCTTCGATAATCCTTCGACCGTTGTTCGATAAAACATACTTTTTCTCGAACCATTGTCGAAGGATACTCGAACAAACCCCGAAGAAATAGGCTATTTTGTCCTTCAAAAAAATAGACGATAAAATAAGAGGTATACCTTGTTGTGAAAAAATAAACTACCTCACTAAAATCGTTTTTAAAAGAGGTTATATATTTTACTTGTATCCAAAATATCAAGATGTGCAACAGTTAAGGTTGTTATCAGCTGGTGTTCGTTCTTTAGTGTTTGTAAAACTATATTGAGCTTTAGTTTTCTATTTATTAAGTAATTGATTTTTTAGCTTATTATTGAGGTTTGTTGTTTGTTAATTGATAGATTGCAGCTTTCAAAACTTGCCAACAAATTCTTGCTGTATGTTCGTCAGGATTAAATCTTGAATTAACTTGTTCGTAAGGATGAATATAATTTCTAAAGTCTCGCAAGGAATGACTGAATTTCTTTACATCTTCTTTTAAAATGCCAATGTCATGTGCTGTGTCAATAAAATTGTTTAGTGTCCATTCGTGATGTGGCTTTACTTTCCCGCTTTGATCTTTAGGTGAAGTTTTCGATTGATTAAATTCTTTCGGATATTTTGATGCAATTCCTAAGAGTATTCCTTCAAGTGAACTTCCTGAAAGGAAAATCACAGACATTGGTGCTTTTACATTTAAACATTTCTTTATTTCGTTAAATCTGATATTCAACGTTTCTGTGATGATGTTGTCAAGTCCCAATTTGTCTAAAGAAATATTGCTAAACTCTTTTTGCAAAAAATCATCTTCTTTTACGTCAACCTTTTCTTCAAATATTATTTTGCCAGCTTTGGCAAATGTTATCTCAGTTTCCTTTCTAAGAACCTGCCAACCGTCAAAAGCTAGATATTGATTGAAGTCTGCAATTGACTTGTCCAATTCTCCAAACCTTCCAATAAAATTGACTGGTGCAAAAAGTTTTCGAATACATTTATCTAACTCTGGTGTTCCGTTAATTTTAGATAGTTTTGCGTCTGTATAAATCCATCTTGAAGGAAAACCTTCATCTCTGTTGTAACTATCGTTTTCTCCTAAACTATTAAAGAATTCAACAAGTTTAGGTCCTGAGCGATATTCAGTTTCCTCGTTGATTAAATTTCTTAATTTCTCTAATGTCTTTTGTTGCAGTTGCATAATCTTATTACAATTTTGTTCTTAGTTTTACCATTTCTTCAACGATTTGATTCATTATTATATTTATTAAAATCAAAATCTAAAAGAATTTTGGGATGAACATTTAAAGCTTTAGCTATTCGGATTAAATTACGTATAGTTAAGTTTCCTTTTTCATACTTATTAATATCGCTTGAATCAATTCCGCTTAAGTATTCTAAATAATCTAAAGTTTGATTTTTTTTTCTCTAAGATATGAAATTTGATTTCCTATTTCAATTAAAAACTCATATGTTATATCCATTTCTACAGTATTTCAAAGCAAATTATAATAGTTTATAATTTATAAATCTTCTATTATTACTTCCTTTTTTCCAGAAATATATTTCCATACATTTAATAAGTCATATGAAGTAACTTTGATATTACCATTAGCATCGTACTTACGTTTAATTTCTAAGTTACATATGAATTTTGACCCTTTCTTAAATTTGATTCTTCCAGACTGAACTTCTGATTTAAAAATATTTGATTTCATATTAATTGTAATATCTTCTCCATTAAGCTTTCCTTTCCATTTATAAGGTTTATCCTTATCTAACACAGGAGAAATAATTTCGATCTCAGCTTGTTTATCTATTATAGAATTTAATTCCGGTGTATCTACAATAAAGTTTTTGAATAACTCTTTTTTAACTATTTGTTCTTCATTGTTTGATTCATTATTAATAAAATTATTAAAACCTATTTTTTTAACTTTTTTGATTTTGTTTACTTCCTTGTAAAAGTTTGATCTTGAGGTAATAATTTTTAAATTATCTTGTAAATTATTTGACTTTTCTTCAATCTTTTTTGTGTTTAATAGTAAATCTTCTTTTCTTTTTTCTAATTCTAGTTTTTTATTTTCTACGTCAATATTTTTCTCTTCTAGTTCTAATTTTTTTATTTCAAAATCAATTTGATCACTCTCTTTCTCAATTTTAGTTTTGAAAAAATTATCAAATAATTTTTTTGCAGGATTAGCTAATAAAAAACTTGCACATCCTGTTAAAGTTTCAGATAAATATGGAAATGCTTTAAGAGATTCTTCAATAACAGTGATATAAGTTTCAAATCCTCCTTCTTTTGCAGGTTCTATTTCAATTTTATGTATTATTTTAAAAGTACTTGATATTGTCTTAATAATATCTAATACATTTTTTAAGTTAGAAAGATATACTTCAGCATCAATACTATGTGATCCATCCGAAAAATAATAATGAATTTCTAATTTAGTTTTCTTATTTTCAGTAGTGTTATTAATAATCATAATAATTTATTCAAGTGTTTCTTATAATTCCTATTTTCTTAAAATTAAATTAGTAAAGAGAGAAATAATTTTATTAAAGGTTATTAAATCCTTTAATAATCTATTTAGAGTCCAATAATAATTTTAGTTTTTCGGTGCTCATATTTGTATATTTTTCAGCATATTTTTTTTCAATAAAAATACTTTCATTCCCATATTTTTGTTTAAGCTGTATTATTAATGTATTTCTAGGTTCTTTTCTTAAAAGATTTGTAATACTAGTTGAGCTTTTTTTCTGAGCATCAGAATTCATTAAGGATAGAAGAATTTTTGAAGTAATAGGTTTATTTAAAATACCTTCATTTATTAAACGATCAAGTTCTACTGCAAGAATATTAGATTTATCACGGATAATAGAGCCTTTTTTCTGTCTTTCTTTAATTATTTTAATAGTTAATTCAGGAAGACTACTTTTTGAAGGTAATTTAAATTTTGGATTTGCAAAATCGTAATATGTAAGACCGAATACAGATGCAATATTAATCATCTTGTTAATATTTAAGCCAACTTCACCATTAATGATACTTCTAATATTGGTAGAGTTTGAATCAATTAATTTAGCTAAATCACCTTCTGTAAGATTATAATAGATTAAGAATTTAGAAACTCTTTTTCCATATTCTTTTTGATAAAATTCTTTATTCATATCAAAATAGATTAATTTATTTTGTTTTATCTATTTTTATTTATATATTTGTTTATGAAAACAATAGCGACAGAAAAAAAGTAAATTATAAGTTACTTTAGACGATGTCACTCGTTCGAAATCCGCCAGATTGCCACGAGTTGACCGAGAGTTTGCCTATTGCTGGAATTTTGTAACTTTGCTAAATATTCCAGTAGGGCACTCCTCGTTAACTTTTAGGCAACTCTGACTTGTTCAGAGACGGTTTCTGGCGGAACCACGAGTAAAAGTTGAGGGTGCTCTATCTGGTATTTTACCATATAATTCCTCTACTTTGTAAGTACATCGTTCCATAAAACCCAACACAAAATGAGAACGAAACAATTTCCATTCATCCGTAAAAAACCACCAGACAAAGTCTGTTTGTTTTTTCCATTCTTTTAAAGAACAATACTCCGTATTTATAACATTTTTAAAACACGGATCGTAAAGTAAAGGGCTATCCTTTCTTTACACGCTCTCTATCAGAGCCTCGGTAAGGAGACTTTGAAAGCATTCGTTTTATCTTTTTTATTCGCACACTAAATGTAAAGCGTTTCATGTCATTTTCCAAATTTATTGGGCTCTGCTACCTATTATTTAGATGTGAGATGTGAGATTTTAGTATTGAGAGAATTCAATTATGTACAGATTAGATTTCTTGAAATGACAGAATATTAGAAAATAAAGTGTTAAAAAGTGTTAAATTCCTGTATCGGTGTATATCCAAAATGACACTTTTCTGTATCGGTTGTGTATCCGCGCTGTATCCATTCTGTATCCATTGTATATGCGTTCCGTATGGTTTGTTCGTGGTTCGTGTATCGGAAGGGATTGTTAAGATGTAGTATGTATTAAGTAAAAAGTACAGATTAGATGTGGGAATTGTAGTATGTAAAAAGTATAATGTAGTAAGTATTTGAGGTTAAGAATGAGGTTCTGAACATAATTACGAGAATAAGAAGATAATTAGTAGTTCATTATTTTATTACGTTCATTTTTACTCATGAGTTATTATTGTTTTTTAATGAATTCATATGCCCTACGGGGAAGTCTTGACACAAAAACGAACCAAAAAAGTCAAGTCTGTGCTTACAAGTCGGTCAATAACGGCTACTCGCTAAATGCTTTAGAACATTCGCATATGAAATGCGAACATAAATCATTTTTAACGCTCTTTACGCCGAATTGACACTCGACTTTTCAGCAATGACGGTTTTGGAATTCGTTCTTGAAAGTGACAACGAATTTGAGTATTGAAAAAAGAGTTAAAATCCGACGATTTAGGATCGAAATGCAATTCAACTCTAAATTATTGGAATAAAAAAGTTGAGGTGTTTGAACGAAGTGAGTTATCAACTTTATGGAAATAATTTATTTAGTTGAACCATTGAGAGACTACTGTCGGCATCTTTTTTTGTTTCGTTTTTTTGGATGCTCAAAAAAATGAAAGTAAAGAAAATATTTAAAATAAAGAAAAAACAAAAAAAACCTTTCCCCAAAAACAAAGTTGGCGCGATGTACTGGAAAAGGAGTGGCTTTTAAAACGAATGTTGAATTTAAAAACAATGTAAAAACGTAGAACGTAATACGTATCACGTAAAACATAAATAAAACCACCTTTATTATGCTAGAAAAAGAATTTGAATTATTAAAAAAAGGTAATTCTGCTGCCTTCGAACGTATTTATGTCAGGTACAATAAACGAATCTTTTGGTTTGGTAAACAAATAATTGAGGATGAGTTTGTAGTAGAATGTTTGGTACAAGATGCTTTTCTGAAATTATGGGAATATCGTGAGAAGATTGAGTCCCTTGATCATATCTTTTTCTTTTTGAGGCTTGTAATGAAGTACAGTTGCTATTTACATTATCGTAAACCGAAGAATAAGTTTTTTGCAACAGTAAACTCGCTAGAGAGTTATGAGAATTATCAAAGTTATTTGGCTGGATATGATCCCGCTGATGTAATAGAAAACCTGAATGAACAAGAAACACAACAGCACTATTTTGATGAAATTATAAAAGTATTACCTCTATTAAGTACTGAAAGAAAACATTTGATAGAACTTTGTTTAAAACATGGATTTAAATATAAAGCGATTGCTAAAGCAATGGGAAGAGGAATAACAGAAACCAGTAACGAAATTAAACATGCTATAGCGGATCTTAAGAAGATTTTAAGTCATCATGATAAGTTAATTATTAAAACCAAAACAGTCTCTACTGAAGAGAAACAAGATAAAATATCCGAAACACAATCGTTGATATTAAAACTTCGATGTAAGCATAAACAATCTTTTGCCAATATCGCTGAAGAATTAGAACTGTCTCAAAAAGAAGTACACAACGAATTTATAGTCGCCTATAAATTCACTCAACAAAACAAAGTTCAATCACTAAACTATTGATGATGGAAAAATCTACTTTAATACTCACTCGAAAAATACAATTAATTATCGATTTACCAACTCAAGAAGAACGTAAAGAAGTTTTGGATACGCTTTATAAATGGCAAAATAGATGTTTTAAAGCCGCTAATTTGATTGTTTCTCATTTGTATGTACAAGAAATGATGAAAGATTTTTTTTACCTCTCTGAAGGAGTTAAATATAAATTAATGGACGAGAAGAAAGATGCAGAGGGTATACTAGAGTGCTCTAGAATGAATACCATTTATCGTGTACTTTCAAATCGTTTTAAAGGAGAAGTTCCAATGAATATTTTATCTTGTTTGAATAATATGTTGTATCAATCTTTTAAAAAAGATTGTGTCAAATATTGGAAAGGTGAAATCTCATTAAAAAATTTTAAACGAGCTATGGCATTTCCTTTTAATAGCAGTAAAATAACTAAATTATGTTATAATGAAGAGAAGAAAAATTTTTGTTTTATCTTATTTAAAATACCATTCAAAACTTATTTAGGAAAAGATTTTACAGGTAATAAAAAACTACTGGAACAAGTGATAAGTGGAGAAATAAAACTTTGCACTTCACAAATAAAGTTAGAAAAAAGTAAAATATTTTGGTTAGTAGCCGTTGAAGTTGAAAAAGAAAACCATCAATTACAATCCGAAATTATTGCAGAAGCTTCCTTGTCGTTGGAATATCCATTGGTTGTAAAAGTAGGTAAATCTCGGCTTACTATTGGTACTAAAGAAGAGTTTCTTTACCGAAGGTTAGCGATACAAGCATCCCGTCAACGAACGCAAGCAGGAGTAGCCTATGCGAAATCGGGAAAAGGAAGAACGAGAAAACTAAAAGCCCTAGATAAAATGAGTCAAGTAGAAAAAAATTATGTGCATCATAGACTACATGTCTATAGTAAAATGTTAATTGATTTTTGTATCAAATATAAAGCAGGAACACTTATTTTATTGGATCAAGAAGAAAAAATCGAGCTAGCTAAAGAAGAAGAATTTGTACTGAGGAATTGGAGTTATTATGAACTGATGACTAAAATAAAATACAAAGCAGAGAAAGCAGGAATTGAGCTTATTATAGCATAAATTATAATTTTTGAGGGTGATTGTACACCCATAAGGTGAGGTTGATTACGAACACTCACTAAATGTAAACAACATATACTAAGAGTGTTTGAGTGTATACTTGAATAGATAAAGGCAACATAGTGGCAGTAGAATGTATATAAAAGATTTTTGTAGTTCAGGTGTTGTGATGCTAGTTTAGTTGTTTTTTATACAAAAAGTCATGGTTAAAATATTTTATACAAATGTTTTGATTTTTACTACAACAAATGATTAAACGGTGATGGTTTGCTGATTTAAGCAAAGCAACAGCGGATACTTTGTGGTTAAGGACTCGCGAAAATTACCGCGAAGCGGGAATCATTAATTAAAAAAACATTATAACTTATTATAGCATACATTAAAAACAAGAAACATTGATTTGATTTTTGTAGATTTGAGAAGCAAGCATCTCCTCTACTTCATTTATCAACCAAATAAATAGTACATACCATAAATATTCTGTAAAAGACTTAGCTGAGTTAGGAGGCTTTTCCTCTGTACGTCACTTTTCTGATGTTTTTTTTTCAAGTGACTTCGTTACGTCCTTATGAATATATAAAACAATTGAAATTCAATTTGAACAAAGACGATTAAAAAGAAAAGATGGAAAAATTATAATAGAAGTTTTAATAATCAAAACTCCCTTGTATAGTAAATTTAGGATTAAGATCAATTGGTGTATAACTATAACAGGATTTATTTAAAAACATGTATAGTTATTTTAGGACGGGTCATTAGGACGGGACAGTAGCAGGATACTCCCAACATCAAGGCAAGATGAAGGCAACATAGTGGCAGTAGAATGTATGTAAATTAAGTATTATGATGATAGCCTAGTTGCTTTATAAAAAAGATAAACGTATTAAGTTGTGATAATTGTTTAAATAAAAAAGGAGCTATTAATTAGCTCCTTTTTTATTTTGATGTTTTTTGGCGTGCAATTCCTTCAATATTGCTTTTTGTTCTGGCGTAAAAACAGCATTGATTTCATTAAACTCCTTTTGACGAACTTCTTTCATTTTCTTTTTCAATTCAATTTTTTCGTCTTTGTAGCTGTCCTCAATTTGTTTGATTTTGATGACTTGAGCATCTGTCAAGTTCAAATCTTTTTTTAATTGTTGTAATTTCTGCTCTCTCGATCCTTCATTTCTGTCTTGCGCTGAAGCAGTTGTTAAAGTGAAAGCAATTAATCCTAATCCTACATATTTATAAAATGCTGTTCTCATAATTATCAACTTTTTTTGTTTTATTTATTCTTAAGACTTTAAAAAATTAAAAAGGTTTAAAACGATAAATGTTAAAATTTTTCGGTTATGATGAAATCTTTTAAAAGATGTAACATTTGTGATGAATAATCGACCAATATTTTTTTAAATTATTTTTGAAATCGATTAAACCTTTTCCAAAAAGGATTGTCAAACAAGTTGTAAAATTATAAAACTACAAAACGAAAAATTAAACAAATGAGGTTAAGAAGTTTATTTGCTTTGATTTTTATTTGTGTTTGTGCAGGATTGAATGCGCAAGAGCTTTTAAAAATTAAAGGGAAAGTCTTATCAAGTGAAAACAAACCTGTAGAATACACTACAATATCGCTTGAAAGCTCGGAAGATGGAGTTGTGGCAGAAGCGGCAACGGATGCAAAAGGAGAATTTACAGTAGAAGCAAAGGCTGGGCAATATGTTCTTGTGATTGAGCCATTGGGATACGATGTAATAGAAAAACAGATTAATTTAGAATCTGCATTAGATCTAGGTACTTTTACTGTAAAAACGACGCAAACAGTTTCGTTAGGAGCAGCAGTTGTAACAGCGGAAAAGCCAATTTATAAAGTAGAATTGGACAAAAAAGTGTATGATATGGCGAATGATCCAATGTCGCAAGGTCAAACATTGTCTGATGCTTTAGCAAATGTACCATCGGTTTCTGTTGATGCAGAAGGAAATGTTTCGTTGAGAGGAAATGATAATGTAAAATTCTTGATTGATGGAAAACCTTCGGGAATGTTGGGTGTTTCTGATGTAGCGGAAGCTTTAAAAAATATTCCAGCCGAAAATGTAGAACGTATTGAATTGGTAACAAACCCTTCTGCTCGTTACGAAGCTTCAGGTTCTGCGGGGATCATCAATATTGTATTGAAAAAAGGTTCTAATACAGGTTTTAATGGTTCTGTAACCTTGAATGGAGGAATTCCTAAAATGGTTGGAGGAAATGTAAACTTGAATTATAAAACAAAAAAATATAACATTTTTACAACTTTAGGTTCTCGTTATATGGATAGAGAAGGTGAAGGTTCTGCTTTTATGACAAGTTATAATGAAGGAACAGATGTTGTAAAACAATATAGATCTACAAACCGAGATAATAATAGAATTCGTAGAAATTACAACATTCGTTTGGGTGGAGAATATTATTTAGATGATAAAAATACAATAGGTTTATCTGCAGGTTATCGTTACAATAATGGAAATAACAATGCTTTAGTTGATTATAATTATTTTGATAATGCAATGACTTTCTTGAAGAATGAATATAATCTTCAGAATGAGAAAGAAATTGAAAATAACTTTGATTTAGATTTTAATTATAAACACGAGTTTGATAAAAAAGGTCATGAATTTGCATTCACAGGACGTTTTTCGTCTCAAAAAGAAGACGAAGATGGTTTTGTTAATGGTTTAACAAAAGTATTAGACAAAACTACAGGTAACTATGTAGATGAAATTACAAATCGTATTACTGATAATTTAGAAGATCAGAAAAATGTTGTATTAACAGCAGATTATGTTCGTCCAATTGGAGAAAAAGGAAAATTTGAACTAGGTGCTCGTGCAGATTTTAGTGATACGAAAACTAATAACAAAACATTCTTTTTAACTGACGCTGGAGATTATGAAGAAGATAGTAGATTTTTCGCAAATGTAGATAATCAACAAAATGTATTAGCGGCTTATGCACAATATGGAAATGCGATTGGAGAAAAATTTCAATACTTCGCAGGTTTACGTTTAGAGAGTTCTGATATGAAAATCAAAAACTACACAAGCGGAGAAAATATTTCAAAAAAATATACAGATTTATTCCCAACATTAACATTGAATTATAAGTTTACTGAGAAAAACGAATTACAATTAAGTTATTCTCGTCGTGTTCGTCGTCCAATGGGATTCATGTTAATGCCTTTCTTTTCTGCAACAGATGATAGAAATGTAAGAAATGGTAATCCAGATCTTAATCCTACTTATACAAATTCATACGAGTTAGCTTATATCACAACTGTAGGAAAGTTGATGGTAACGCCAAGTTTATTTTACCAAAGAACAACTGATATGATTAATCAGTTTCAACGTAAAAATTATAACGATAACGGAGATGAAGTATTTATTACAAAACCAATCAACATTGGTGATGAGGATCGTTATGGTTTAGATTTAACAGCAACTTATAAACCTGCTAGATGGTGGAGTTTGATGTTCAATGTAAACTTATTTGGATACAATAGAACAGGTTTCTACGAAGAAACAAACGTTGTAAAAGATCCTGTAACAGGAGTAGAAAGTACAAAAGTAGATACGCAAGATTTCTCTGGAGACGGATTTAGTTCTCGTGGACGTTTGTCTTCTAACTTTATATTACCTGCAGATTTCAAAATTCAGGTTGCTGGAAATTACATGGGAAGCATGAAAACGGCTCAACAAAAAATTGAAGATAATTTGTCAATGGATTTTTCTTTATCAAAAGATTTATTCAACAAACAAGCTACATTATCTTTAAATATTCGTGACGTGTTCAACTCAAGAAAAAGAGAATCTACTACTTATGGAGCAGATTACACTAATTACGAAAGTATGCGTTGGATGAAACGTTCATTAAACTTATCGTTTACATATCGTTTTAAGAAAACAAACGAAAGAGAAAAGAATAAAGAACAACGCACAGATGGAGAAGAAATGGGAGGTGGAGAAGAAATGCAAATGCAAGTAGCTTCTTAAGAGTTTGAAAATAATAGATAAAAAAATGGATCGCAATTGCGATCCATTTTTTTATCATTTTGAATGAAAACGAATTATTTGTTTTTTAACAAATCACGAATTTCAGCCAATAATTCTTCTTGTGTTGGTCCTGCAGGAGCTGGTTCTTCAGCAGGGGCTTCTTTTTTCAATTTGTTAATTCCTTTAATCATTACGAATAAAGCAAATGCAACAACTATAAAAGAAATAGCAGCAGCTAAAAAGCTACCATATTTAATTGCAGTCCCTGGTATTACTAATGCAGCTAAATTTTCAGCGTCAATAGCTTTCAAGGCTGGATTTAAAATGGCTGGCGTAATGATATCTTCAACTAAAGAAGTAACAATTTTACCAAAGGCACCACCGATAACTACACCGACAGCTAAATCTACTACGTTACCTTTTACTGCAAACTCTTTAAATTCTTTAAAAAATCCCATAAGTCTATAATTTATTTCTAAGTTTATAATAATTCTAAGGTTGATTGATATCTAATCTATTTTTAGAAGAGATAAATAAGTATAAACCGATTAACATAAAAGGAATACTTAAGATTTGACCATTGTTTAATCCTATATTCAACATTTGAGCAACTGCTTCTTCTCCTTGATTTTCTTTATAGAACTCAACAACAAATCGTATTAAAAATAATAAAAATAAGAATATGCCTAACAAAGCTCCTAAATATTTTGTCTTATCTGTTTTGTTGTACATATAAAGCATAATAATTCCTAAGATAACATATCCAATCGCTTCATAAATTTGAGCTGGATGACGAGGAATTACTTCTCCATATCCCAAACTTTGTTGATGAAATTTTACTGCCCAAGGTAATTCTGATGCTTTTCCTACAATTTCTGAGTTGTAAAAATTTCCAATTCGAACCGCAGCTCCACCAAAAGGAACAACAACAGCAATACGGTCTAACAACCACAATACATTACGATGCAAATATTTTCTACTAAATAAATAGGAAGTTAAAATTACACCTAATGCAGCTCCGTGACTTGCAAGTCCACTAAATCCTACAAATTCGTAATCTTGTAATAATCCAAAGAAAGCACTTTGTCCTGGTGAGTGTTGTACAGGTAAGAAAACTTCGATTGGTCGTTCAATAAACGCAGCAGGATCATAAAAAATATATTCTCCGAGTCTTGCACCTACAATTGCTCCAATAAATGTGTAAAGGAATAAAGGGTCAAGTAATTCTTTTTTCTGATTTTCTTTCTTGAAAATATTTGACATCAAATACCAGCCTACGACAAAGGCGACTATCCAACATAAACTGTAAATATGTACTTTGAATCCTGCTATTTCAAATAAATAAGGTTTTGGATTCCAATCGATAAACGAAATTAAGTTAATCATTAATTTTTCTTTTTAGGTACAGGGTCGTATCCATGTCCTCCCCAAGGATGACAGCGACCAATTCTTTTTGTTCCGAGCCACAAACCTTTTAGCAAACCATGTTCTTTTAGCGCCTCTATCATATAAGAAGAGCAAGTTGGTTGATATCTACAATTGCTTCCCATCCAAGGAGAAATCGCTAATTGATAAAATCTTACCAACAGAATAAATGGTGTAACCAAAATTTTGTTCATCTCACAAAGTTAATCAATAACCGAAATAAAAAAGAATCAATCTAAAAAGTTTATGCTTTTGCAGATTGATTCTCTATACGATACGTGCTTAACGCATATTATTTTTTAGTATAACTCGCTGGATCTAATGCTTTGTAAGACCAGTTTTGTAAAAACTCTAACACAACTTTCGGATCATGTCCTTTCACTTCTTTGCTTTCAAGATAAGCTGAGTTTTGTGTGTGAATTAAATTTCCTTTCTCATCTAAAATTACAAAAACAGGAAACCCAAAACGCTCTGGATGTTTCAATGCAGCTAACGTTTCTTCGTTTTTATTTTTTGGAGAATAATTTACATGAACCACTTCATAATTATTCGCGATATAATCTTTTACTTCTTGATTTTCTTTCGTCAATTTATCAAACATAATACACCAAGCGCACCAATTTCCACCAATTTGCAATAAAACGTGTTTCTTTTCAGCAGAAGCTTTTTGCACCGCATTCGCAATATCTACTTTCGGATTTGCTTCTTCGCTATAAATTTTTGGTTTTTCTGTTTGTTGACCAAATGCAAAACTTAATGACAAAATCATTAAGCTAAAAAACATAGTTAATTTTTTCATTTCAAATTCTAAATATTAAGTCGAATTTACAATAAAAAATTATGCCGAAAACGTTTTTCTACGAATTAATAATCGTGTAATATAAATTTAGTTTTTCTTGAACCGAATTTATTTCATTATTTTTTTCGTTTTGATTAAATTGATTAATCATATTGATAGAGAATTTTGATTCAAATTCTAAACGATCCAATTCAATTTCATAAAAATTAATTTGATGATGAATTTGCGTGAAATAATAATTTACCAATTCAACATACATCAATCTAAGTTCTTGATTAACTCTGATAAATTCGACAAATTCTTGCAATTCGACCAAAAACTCAATCATTTGTTTATTGATTTCTGATTGTTTATCTTTTAGTTCAATCTTTTTCAAATAATCAGTTGATAAAGCAATTTTATCACCCAAAAGTTGGTGCTTTCTTGTTAAAATTAAAGCACATTCTAACGCTTTCTTCATCATTTTAATTTTTATTCTAACACAAAGAAAATAAATCTAAATGCCAAAACATGTCGTCTAAAAAATCATTCATTTTGACAAAACATTCCCTAACTTTGAAATCTAAACAAGATTTTATGAATGCTCCTTTAGCTGAAAGAATGCGTCCAAAAACGCTTGAAGAATACATTAATCAAAAGCATTTGGTGGGCGAAAACGGACCAATAAAAATGATGTTGCAACATGATATGATTGCTTCGATGATTTTTTGGGGACCGCCAGGAACAGGAAAAACGACACTTGCACAATTGATTTCCGAATTAACTGATCGACCTTTTTATACGTTGAGCGCCATAAATTCTGGTGTGAAAGAAGTACGTGAAGTAATTGAAAAAGCAAAGAATCAAAATTTGTTTTCGGGAACAAAAAATCCTATTTTATTTATAGATGAAATTCATCGTTTCAATAAATCACAACAAGATAGTTTGTTGGGAGCGGTAGAAACTGGTTTGGTGACGTTGATTGGAGCAACAACCGAAAATCCAAGTTTCGAAGTTGTACCAGCTTTGCTTTCGCGTGCGCAAGTTTATGTATTGAAACATCTCGAAAAAGAAGATTTAGTTGATTTAATCGAACGAGCTATAAAAAAAGATACGGTTTTATCTAAATTAAATATTGAATTAGTTGAAACAAATGCATTATTAAGATATTCGGGTGGTGATGCAAGAAAACTGTTGAACGGTTTGGAGTTGGTGATTAATAGTTTTTCTCCAACAGATAAAATCATCATCAATGATGAAATTGTGCATGAACGTATTCAGCAAAATTTAGCACGTTACGATAAAACGGGAGAACAGCATTACGATATTATTTCGGCTTTTATCAAATCGATTCGTGGTTCAGATCCAAATGGAGCGGTTTATTGGTTAGCTCGAATGATTGAAGGTGGTGAAGATTTGAAATTTATTGCGAGAAGAATGTTGATTTCAGCTTCCGAAGATGTGGGAAATGCAAATCCAACTGCAATGATTTTGGCGAATAATACATTTCAGGCTGTTTCGGTGATTGGTTATCCAGAATCTCGTATTTTATTGAGTCAATGTGCGGTTTATTTAGCGAATTCTCCAAAAAGTAATGCAACCTATTTAGCGATTGGTAAAGCGCAACAAGTTGTGAAGCAAACAGGGGATTTACCTGTTCCGTTGCATTTACGAAATGCACCAACTAAGTTAATGAAAGATTTGGATTATGGAAAAGAATATAAATATTCGCACGATTTTCCAGGAAATTTTGCTGAGCAAGAATTTTTACCTGATGAAATTTCGGGAACGACTTTTTATGAGCCAGGAAATAATAAGCGAGAGCAAGTGGATAAACAATCGCTCAATCAAAAGTGGAAAGGAAAGTATGGGTACTAAAATTAAAAATCCCAGTTAATCATTTGTTAACTGAGATTTTAAGGTTTGGTTGATTTTTTTGGTTTAGATTGGTTTATATGATAATAGGTTGGTAATTGTATATACACAAGGTTTATGCCAAAACTTAATAAAAAGTAAAAAATTGATTAAAAAAAAGAAAAAATTAAACTTTTTCGATCTAAAAAAGAGATTTATATTTATAAAATAAAGAAAATGAAACAAATACAAATTATAAACGGACCTAATTTAAATTTACTTGGCGTTCGCGAACCAGAGATTTATGGAACACAAACTTTCGAAGATTTTTTTGAACACGAATTGAGAAAGCAATTTCCAGAAGTTTCGTTGCATTATTTTCAATCAAACCACGAAGGAGATATTATTGATAAATTGCACGAAATTGGTTTTAAATATGACGGAATTATCTTGAATGCTGGTGCATATACGCATTATTCGTATGCGATTGCAGATGCGATAAAAGCGATTACGACTAAAGTGATAGAAGTTCATATTTCGGATATTTATGCGCGCGAAGATTTCAGAAAAAATAGTGTAACAGGTGAAAGTTGTCTAAAAATTATTTCAGGAAAAGGTTTACCAGGTTATGTTGAAGCTGTGAATGATTTTGTGAAATAATTAATAATCATTATCTTAACAAGATTAAAATCTATTACCTATGAAGAAAATTATTTTAGGATTAATCTTTGGATTAACCATTGTTAGCTGTAATGCTAAAGGCGATAAGAATAATGCGGAGGAAAAAGAGCAAGCAATGACGGCTTGTGAACAAGCGGCAATAACACCAGGGATATCTGCGGCTAAAAAAGAACTGATTACAAAATATTGTGACTGTTCGACAGATAAAATGATGGATGAATTTACGTATACAGAAATGATGCAGATGAATAATCCAACACCTGAATTACAAGAACGATTAATGAAATTAATAGAACCTTGTATCAATGATTTGAAAACAAAATCTGCTGAATTAGGAGAGTAATAAGCAAAAAGTCGGAACAACGTTCCGACTTTTTTAATATTCTTTTTTGTATTGTTCTTTCTTGAACTCGTCTACAAGATGTTCGTTCAAACTATCAATGTAGCCTAAGATTTCTAATTTACCAATTTTACTCGAAGCCGAACTTGTAAATATTTTTGGTAATTCTTCCCAAGTTTTTAATAACTCGTTTTTGTAATGATTCAAGTTTTTTTGCATTTGTGTACTCGTTAGTTTATCTAATTTTGTAAATACAATCGCAAACGGAATTTGTTTGTTTCCTAACCATTCCATAAACTGTAAATCTATTTTTTGAGGCGTGTGTCGAGAATCAATCAATAAAAAAACATTGACCAAGTTTTTACGAAACTCAATGTAATCATAAATCATTTTATTGAAACCACCACGAACACCTTTTGGTGCTTTAGCAAAACCATAACCTGGTAAATCGGCTAAATACCAAGTATCGTCCATTTCGAATGTATTAATCAATTGAGTTTTACCTGGAGTTGCAGAAGTTTTAGCTAATGCTTTTTTATCTGCTAACATATTGATTAATGATGATTTTCCAACATTAGAACGCCCAATAAATGCGTATTCTGGTTTGAAAGGATCTGGACAATCTGTATATTTTTGCGAACTTTTTACGAATTCAGCTTTTTTAATCATAATTATGCTTTAGTGGCTGGATCTAATTGTTTTTCGATTAGCCATTTGTATAAAATTTCGTTGAATAATTCAGGGTGTTCCATCATTGGAGCGTGCCCACATTTATCAATCCAAAATAAAGAAGCGTCTGGTAATTCTTCTTCAAATTCTATTGCAACTTCTGGTGGAGTTACATTATCTTGTTTTCCCCAAATCAAACAAACAGGCATTTTGATGTCTTTTAAATCATCTTTCATGTTAGATTTGATCGCGTCTCTTGCGATATATAAAGTTTTGATAGCTTTATTTCTGTCATTTACAGTGTCAAAAACATCATCTACAATTTCTTTTGTAGCGATAGCAGGATCGTAAAAAACTTCGCGCGTTTTACGTTCTACATATTCGTAATTACCACGTTTTGGATAAGTTTCTCCAAAAGATTTTTCGTACAAACCAGAACTTCCTGTTAAACAAAGTGCTTTTACATATTCTGGATGTCTGTGACAAACCATCAAACCAATATGTCCTCCTAAAGAATTTCCAACTAAAATAGCTGGTTCTTTAACGACTTCTTCAATAAAATTTGCAACATGTTTTGCAATATTTTTGATATTAGTATTGATGACAGATAAAGAATATAATGGCAATTCTGGTGCGAAAACCTTATATCCTCTTTGTGCATAATAATTTGTAAGTGAGCTGAAATTGCTAAGTTCACCCATTAATCCATGAAGCAAAACAATTGGTTGTCCTTCTCCTTCTTCTATGTAAGAGAACTTATCTTTTTTCTTTAAGCTAAAAAACATTTACTCGATATTAAGTCGACAAATTTAATTAATTATATTTTTTATTTCGTGGTTTATATGAAAAACTTTAACAATCCATATTAATCACTTATCAAAACAAGGTCTATATAAACATTATTTCTCATTTTATACATGGGGTTAGCGTTAGAAAAAACATAACTATCTGATACTAAATTTTAAATTGTTGATAACTATTTCAATAAAAGTGGTAAAAAATGGTAATTTGTGGTAATATTTTATTTATTTTTGGAAAAATTCTATCATGAATTCATTAATTGGAACATATGAGTGTAAGGTAGATACAAAGGGTAGGCTCCCAATACCAGCGGGTTTGAAGAAACAACTTGCTGAATGTTTGGAAGATGGCTTTGTGTTGAAAAGATCTGTGTTTCAAAATTGTTTAGAACTGCACCCTATGAAAGAATGGGAAAAAGTGATGAATGATTTGAATAAATTGAATCGATTTGTGAAGAAAAACAATGATTTTATTAGAATTTTTACGGCTGGACTAAAAATTGTCGAAGTTGATGCGAATGGAAGGCTACAGATTTCAAAAGATTTAGTGAAATTTGCAGAAATTAATAAAGAAGTAGTTCTTAATTCTTCTGTAAACATGATCGAGATTTGGGATAAAGACAAATATGAAGAGTCGATTAATGTAGATGATTTAGATTTTGCTTCTTTGGCAGAAGATGTAATGGGAAATTTAGGAGAAGATGAGTGAATATCATAATCCAGTATTATTAAAAGATAGTGTTGATGCGTTAATTATTAACGAATCAGGTATATATGTAGATTGTACGTTCGGGGGTGGAGGTCACTCACGTGAAATATTAAGTCGTTTGGATCAAAATGGAAAATTATTTTCATTTGATCAAGATGTGGATGCGGTTCGCAATAAAATTGATGATAATCGATTTGAGTTAGTTGAGCAAAATTTTAGATTCTTGAAAAATAATTTAAGATTTCGTGGAATAAAACAAGTGGATGGTGTTTTGGGTGATTTGGGAGTTTCTTCTCATCAGTTTGATACGCCAGAACGTGGTTTTTCAACTCGCTTTGATGGAGAATTGGATATGCGAATGAATCAGAATGCAAAACTTTCTGCCAAAACAATTATTAATGAATACGAAGAAGAAGATCTTGCTCGTGTTTTTTATGATTTTGGAGAATTGCAAGGTTCGTATCGTTTGGCGAGAGAAGTTGTGAAAGCAAGAGCAGATAAACAAATTAATACAATTGATGAGTTGAAGCAAATTTTTTCATTCATTCCAAAAATGAAAGAAAATAAATTTTTCGCTCAAATGTTTCAGGCATTACGAATCGAAGCAAATGATGAAATGGCTGCATTGAAAGAGATGTTAACGCAATGTGGAGAAGTGATAAAACCAGGTGGTCGTTTGGTGATTATTTCGTATCATTCGTTAGAAGATCGTTTAACAAAACGCTACATGAAAAACGGAATGTTTGAAGGTGAACCTGAACGTGATGTTTTTGGAAATTGGTCGGCACCTTTCAAACCTTTACAATCAAAGGTGATTGTGCCAACGCAAGAAGAAATTAATGAAAATCCAAGAGCGCGTAGTGCGAAAATGCGTATTGCGGTTCGTAATGAGGATTAAGAAATAGGAATGGCAAAAAAGAAAAAAATATTACCAGAGAAAAAAACTTTTACAGGTTTGTTGAGAGGTGAGTTTTTAATCAAAACTGGCTCAGAACAAAACTGGAAGTTCATGTTGTATCTGGTAGGTTTGGCTTTTTTGAGTATTTCGAGTTCGCATTTAGTTGATCGTAAAGTGGTTCGAATCGCTGAATTACAAGATAAAGTAGAAGATTTAAAATCTCAATATACAGATAAGCATCGCGATTTGATGCGTATGCAATTAGAAACGGAAATTTTGGAGCGTACAGCAGTGTATGGTTTGAAAATTCCAGATAAACAACCTTATTATATAGTAGACAAAGTTTATGACGAAGTCAGCGAAAAATAAAAACAATATTGTCATCAAAGGATGGGTATTTGCCGGCGCGCTAGCGATTTGGGCCATCTTTATTATTGTTTTTATGTTTCGAATTAATATTGTAGAAGGGGTTGAATTAGAGCGTTTTGCTGAAAAGAATAATTTTAGATTAGATACCGTTACGGCGGAGCGTGGTAATTTATATGCTTCTAATGGCGCATTAATGGCTACAACTGTTACAAAACACAATGTTTATGTGGATTTGACGGTGATCAAAGATGAATTATTTAAAACAGAAATGCACAATCTTGCCGATTCTTTAGGTAAGATGTTTACAAAATCACCTTCTTATTTTTACGACAAATTTTCGACAGAACGTAAAAAGAAGAATCGCTACATGATGTTAGTAAAAGATTTGGATTATGAGCAATATCAACGCATCAAAAAATTTCCAATCTTCAACAAAGGTCAAAACAAAGGTGGATTTATTCATGAAACTGAGTCAAAACGAGAATTAATTGTTCAAGACATTGGTGTTCGTACAATTGGTTACGATGATCAACGCGGAAAAGTTGGGTTAGAAGGAGCTTATTCTGACTTATTAAGCGGTATTGAAGGTCGTCGTTGGGAGCAATTTATGGGACGTGGAAAATGGAAACCAATGAAAAGTTGGGAGCAAGAGCCCCAAGCGGGTTCATCAGTTTACACAACAATAGATGCCGATTTACAAATGGTTGCTTACGATGCTTTGTACAAACAACTTTCTGAATTTGAGGCGCAACACGGAAGTGTAGTCGTGATGGAAGTTCAGACAGGGAAAGTTCGTGCAATTGTGAATTTATCTCGTAAAAAAGATGGAACATATATAGACGATTATAATTATGCGGTTGGTGAAGCTGCAGAACCAGGATCTACTTTCAAAACAGTTTCGTTGCTTGCAGCAATGGATGATGGTTTTATTAATAAAAACTCGACAGTAGAAACGGGAGGTGGAAGTTATAAATTCTATGGTCGTACGATTACAGATACACACGGATACGGAACATTGACTGTAGATGGCGTGATGAAAAAATCGTCTAACATTGGTACAGCTAAAATTATAAATAAATATTACGGAGAAAATCCAAAAGCTTTCTTCAAAAAAATGGATAAATGGCATATGACTTCGCCTCTTGGAGTTGATATTCTTGGAGAAGGAAGTCCAATTATGCACCGTCCAGATAGTAAATCTTGGAGTAATATTACGTTACCTGTAATGGGTTATGGATATGGTTTACAGTTAACTCCAATTCAAATTGTGACTTTCTACAACGCAGTGGCAAATAATGGTAAAATGTTGAAACCATTATTTATGGATAAAATCACACGTAAAGGTGAACCTGATAAAATTTTCGAACCAGTTGTTTTGGTTGATCAATTAACTTCTTTGGAAAATGTAAAACAAATGCAAGAAATGCTTCGAGGAGCAGTAGAACAAGGAACGGGACGTATTATTAGTAATAGTAATTACGATATTGCTGGT
>Ga0207791_1000042_pt1 | contig 49298 bp, 40 predicted proteins | sample HigsolmetaGSP16D_FD_184844 | JGI IMG/M metagenome (GOLD analysis project Ga0207791, IMG submission 184844) | High solid enriched microbial communities from the Joint BioEnergy Institute, USA - SP1-6-D (SPAdes) | ecosystem: Engineered > Bioreactor > SSF (Solid state fermentation) > Aerobic >...
GACCGAGGCGGTCATCGGCGCGCAGGTGCGCGCGGTGCTCACGGCCGTCGGCGTCGGCGCCTTCGACGGCGCGATCGTCGCCTACGAGCCAGTCTGGGCCATCGGCACCGGCCTGACCGCCAGCCCGGAACAGGCACAGGCGGTCCACGCCTTCCTGCGTGGCGTGGTCGCGAAGGAGGATGCTAGAATCGCCGACTCTTTGCCGCTGCTGTATGGCGGCAGCTGCAAGCCCGACAATGCCGCCGCGCTGTTCTCGCAGCCCGACGTCGACGGCGGACTGATCGGCGGCGCCTCGCTGGCGGCCGACGACTTCCTGGCCATCGTCGCCGCGGCCGCGCGCTGAGCGCGATGGCGATTCCGACACAACGCCCGCACTGCGGGCGCTCCAGAGCACACATGCAATGCTGCTGACCGTCTTCAACATCCTGTTCGTCATCATCGCCATCGCGATGATCGCGCTGATCCTCATGCAGCGCGGCGCGGGCGCCGCGGCCGGATCCGGCTTCGGTGGCGGCGCCTCGGCGACCGTCTTCGGTGCGCGCGGTTCGTCCAACTTCCTGTCCAAGGCGACCAAGTGGCTGGCGATCAGCTTCTTCGCCATCACGCTGTTCATGGCGTGGTACGCGATGCACCGCGCCAACCCGAACGCGATGAACATGGACCTGGGCGTCATGGGCAGCGAAGTGCCGACCGCGCCGGTCGATGGCGCCGCCACGCCGCAGGCGCCCGTCGCGCCCGCCCCGCAGGCGCCCGCCGACGCGACCGTGCCGCCTGCGCCTGCAGCCGAAGGTGCCGCGCCTGCCGTGCCGCCGGCAGCGGAAAATTCTTCGTCGCAATCGCCGCAGCAGACTCCCCAGAACGATTGATCGGGGGTACAATGCGCGGCTCGCCGGCGCGGCAACGCAGCGGCGGAAGTTCCAGGTCGGTCCTGCCCAGGTGGCGGAATTGGTAGACGCACTACCTTGAGGTGGTAGCGGCTTAGGTCGTGGGGGTTCGAGTCCCCCCTTGGGCACCAACCGGAAATCCGATGCGCCTGGCGCATCGAACGAAAGGCCCCGCGAAAGCGGGGCTTTTTCGTATCCGGCCAGCTTGCGCCCCACGGCTTCGCCGCGCGCGGCAGCGTCGCGCGGCTTCCGGTTTCACGCACGGCGCCCGTGCGCCATGCAATGCCGGGATTCTCCGCGGCGTTCCGGCCGGAAATCGTTTACTCGCCAGTTCTGTAACCGGTACAATTGCGGGGATCGGGCGATCGCACGCAGGTGCATCGCCCGGACTTCGTGAAGCACTGCGTTGCTTCGAGAATGCGGCGTCGCATGGCGCCGAGCCAAGGCCGCAGTCGCGGCCGTAGCCGAGAGAACATCCGAGTGCTGGCCGAATACCTGCCGACCCTGCTGTTCCTGATCGTTGCCACGGGGATCGGCATCGCCTTGCTGATCATTGGCAACCTGCTGGGGCCCAAGCGCCCGACGCTGGAGAAGCTGTCGCCGTACGAATGCGGATTCGAGGCATTCGAGGACGCGCGCATGCAGTTCGACGTCCGCTACTACCTCATCGCGATCCAGTTCATCGTCTTCGATCTGGAAATCATCTTCATCGTGCCCTGGGCGACCGTGTTCCGCGAACTCGGCGTGCTGGGCCTGATCGAGATGGGCATCTTCGCCGGCATGCTGCTGCTCGGCTTCGTCTATGTGTGGAAGAGGGGAGCGCTGGAATGGGAGTGAACCAGACCGTCGCGCGCCTGATGAACAACCCGCTGCCGGAAGGCCGGGTCGACGACATCCTGCGCCCGGAAGGCGAAAATCCGCTGCTCGAGCGCGGTTTCGTCACGACCAGTTCCGATGTGCTGCTCAACTGGGCGCGCACGGGTTCGATGTGGCCGATGACCTTCGGCCTGGCCTGCTGTGCGGTCGAGATGATGCACGCCGGTGCCGCGCGCCTGGATCTCGACCGCTACGGCGTCGTGTTCCGCCCCAGCCCGCGCCAGTCGGACGTGATGATCGTGGCCGGCACGCTGGTCAACAAGATGGCGCCGGCGCTGCGCAAGGTCTACGACCAGATGCCGGACCCGAAGTGGGTCATCTCGATGGGCAGTTGCGCCAACGGCGGCGGTTACTACCACTACTCGTATTCGGTGGTGCGCGGCTGCGACCGCATCGTGCCGGTCGACGTCTACGTGCCGGGTTGCCCGCCGACCGCCGAAGCGCTGGTCTACGGCATCCTCCAGCTGCAGAAGAAGATCCGTCGCGCGACGAACTTTGGCGAGACCAAGACGGGGCTGCGCGATGCGTGACCATGCTGTTCGCGAATCGGCCACCGAATTCGCGGCGCGTCTGCGCGCGCGTTTCCCCGACGCCGATGTCGCCGTCGCGCTGCCGCGCGGCGAGGTGACGATCACCACGGCCGGCGACTGGATCGATGCCGCGCGCGCGTTGCGCGACGAGTTCGGCTTCGAGTCGCTGATCGATCTGTGCGGTGTCGACTATCTCGGCCACGGCAGCGACGAGTGGGACACCGACGTGTCATCGGAAGGTTTCAGCCGTGGCGTCGAAGGTCGTGGCCCGGGCCGTTTCAAGTTCGGTGAAGAGCCGAGCCGCCAGGTGTCGCAGCCGCACGGCGAGGCCGGCATCCCGGTCCCGCAGCGTCGTTTCGCCGTGGTCGCGCAACTGCTGTCGATCCAGCACAACCGACGCGTGACCCTCAAGTGCTTCGCGCCCAGCGACGACCTGCCGGTCGTGTCTTCGCTGGTCGGCCTGTGGCCGGTCGCGAACTGGTTCGAGCGCGAGGCGTTCGACCTGTTCGGCGTGATCTTCGAAGGGCACCCCGACCTGCGCCGCATCCTGACCGATTACGGTTTCGTCGGTCATCCGTTCCGCAAGGATTTCCCGTTGATCGGTAATGTCGAAGTGCGTTACGACGCCGAGCGCAAGCGCGTCGTGTACGAGCCCGTGACCTCGGTCGAGCCGCGCGTCGGCGTGCCGCGCGTGATCCGCGAGGATGCCCGCTTCGCCACCGCCAGCGCCGAGCAGATGAGCCGTCGTGCGGAGGCCGCCAAGTGAGCGCCGTCCCGACCACCTCGTTGCACGCCAACGCCACGCCCAGCGCGGCCGCGCTGAAGCAGGAAATCCGCAACTACACGTTCAACTTCGGTCCCCAGCATCCGTCGGCGCACGGCGTGCTGCGTCTGATCCTGGAGATGGACGGCGAGACCGTGATGCGCGCCGATCCGCACATCGGCCTGCTGCACCGTGGCACCGAAAAGCTGGCCGAGTCCAAGCCGTTCAACCAGTCGATCGGTTACATGGACCGCCTCGACTACGTGTCGATGATGTGCAACGAGCACGCCTACGTGCGTGCCATCGAAACACTGATCGGCATCGAGGCACCCGAACGCGCGCAGTGGATCCGCACGCTGTTCGACGAGATCACCCGCATCCTCAACCACCTGATGTGGGTGGGCTCGAACGCGCTCGATCTCGGTGCGATGGCGGTGATGCTGTACGCGTTCCGCGAGCGCGAAGAACTGATGGACGTCTACGAGGCGGTCAGTGGCGCGCGCATGCACGCGGCCTACTATCGTCCCGGCGGCGTCTACCGCGACCTGCCCGAGCGCATGCCGCAGTACGCCGAGTCGCGCTGGCGCAAGGGCGAGAAGCTCAAGCGTTTCAACAAGTGGCGCGAAGGCTCGATGCTCGATTACCTCGAGGCGTTCGCGAAGGATTTCCCGCGCCGCGTCGACGAGTACGAGACCCTGCTCACCGACAACCGCATCTGGAAGCAGCGCACCGTCGGCATCGGCGTGATCTCCCCGGAGATGGCCAAGGCCTGGGGCATGACAGGCCCGATGCTGCGTGGTTCGGGCGTCGAGTGGGATCTGCGCAAGACCCAACCCTACGCGAAGTACGCCGAGGTCGATTTCGACATCGCGGTCGGCGTCAACGGCGACTGCTACGACCGTTACCTCGTGCGCGTGTTCGAAATGCGCGAGTCGGCGAAGATCATCCAGCAGTGCGTGAACTGGCTGCGGGCCAACCCGGGCCCGGTCATGCTGGACAACTACAAGGTGTCGCCGCCCTCCCGCGAGGAGATGAAGGACGACATGGAAGCGCTGATCCACCACTTCAAGCTGTTCACCGAGGGCTATTCCGTGCCCGCCGGCGAGACCTACAGCGCGGTGGAAGCCCCCAAGGGCGAGTTCGGCTGCTACCTGGTCTCCGACGGCGCGAACAAGCCGTTCCGCGTGCACCTGCGCGCGCCCGGCTTCGCACACCTCTCGTCGATGGACGCCATCACCAGCGGACACATGCTGTCCGACGTGGTGGCGATGATCGGCACCTATGACATCGTGTTCGGAGAAGTCGACCGATGAAGGCGACCGGAAATTTCGAGAACGCCCGCAATGTCGACCCGATGGTCGTGCTCAGCGGCGACACGCGCGCGCATATCGACCACTGGCTGACCAAGTTCCCGCCCGACCGCAAGCGTTCGGCGGTGTTGCAGGGCCTGTTCGCGGCGCAGGAGCAGAACGGCGGTTACCTGACCGACGAGCTGATCGCCGGCGTGGCCAGGTATCTGGACCTGCCGCCGGTGTGGGCCTACGAGGTGGCGACGTTCTACTCGATGTTCGAGACGCAGAAGGTCGGCCGCAACAACGTCGCCTTCTGCACCAACATCAGCTGCTGGCTCAACGGCGCCGAGGATCTCGTCGCGCACGCGGAGAAGAAGCTCGGCTGCAAGCTGGGCGAGTCGACGGCCGACGGTCGTGTCTACCTCAAGCGCGAGGAAGAGTGCGTCGCCGCCTGTTGCGGCGCGCCGGTCGTGGTCATCAACGGTCATTACCACGAGAAGCTCACGCCCGAGGGCGTCGACGAGCTGCTCGACGGTCTGAAGTAAGGCATCGCGCGGACATGGCACATCACCATCCCAAGTCTTCCGAAGGTTACGGGCCCGTCGGGCCGGCGCCGAAGGAACACCAGGCGGTCTACACCACGCTGCATTTCGACAAGCCGTGGTCCTACGAGAACTACCTCAAGACGGGTGGTTACAGCGCGCTGCGCAAGATCCTCGAGGAGAAGATCCCGCCGGCCGAGGTCATCGAGATGGTCAAGCAGTCGGGCCTGCGCGGCCGCGGCGGCGCGGGCTTTCCGACCGGCCTGAAGTGGAGCTTCATGCCCAAGGGCGAGATGCAGAAGTACATCCTCTGCAATTCCGACGAATCCGAGCCCGGCACCGCCAAGGACCGCGACATCCTGCGCTACAACCCGCATGCGGTCATCGAGGGCATGGCGATCGCGTGCTACGCGACCGGCGCGAGCGTGGCCTACAACTACCTGCGCGGCGAGTTCCACCACGAGCCCTTCGAGCATCTGGAAGAGGCCACCGCCGAGGCCTATGCCAACGGCTGGCTGGGCAAGGACATTCTCGGCAGCGGCGTCGACATCGACATCCACAACGCGCTCGGCGCGGGTGCCTACATCTGCGGCGAAGAAACCGCGCTGATGGAGTCGCTGGAAGGCAAGAAGGGCCAGCCGCGCTTCAAGCCGCCGTTCCCGGCCAACTTCGGCCTGTACGGCAAGCCGACGACGATCAACAACACCGAGACCTACGCCTCGGTGCCGGCCATCGTGCGCAACGGCGCGCAGTGGTTCATGGAGCTGGGCAAGCCCAACAACGGCGGCTGCAAGATCTTCTCCGTCTCCGGTCACGTGGCCAAGCCGGGCAACCACGAGATCCGTCTGGGCACGCCGTTCGCCGAACTGCTCGAGATGTGCGGCGGCATGCGCGAAGGCCGCACGATCAAGGGCGTGATTCCGGGTGGTTCCTCGATGCCGGTGCTGCCGGGCGAGACCATGATGGGTCTGACGATGGACTACGACGCGCTGCAGAAGGCCGGTTCCGGCCTCGGCTCGGGCGCGGTCATCGTCATGGACGACACGACCTGCATGGTGCGCGCCTGCCAGCGCATCGCGCGTTTCTACTACAAGGAAAGCTGCGGCCAGTGCACGCCGTGCCGCGAAGGCACTGGTTGGATGTACCGCATGCTGACCCGCATCGCCACGCATACCGCGACGGTCGAAGACCTGCAGATGCTGCGGGCCGCGGCCGGCCAGATCGAGGGACACACCATCTGCGCCTTCGGTGAAGCGGCCGCATGGCCGGTGCAGGGTTTCCTGCGTCATTTCTGGGACGAGTTCGAGTACGCGATCGTGAACAAGCGCTTCCTCGTCGACGACCAGCGCAACGGCACCGTGGTGCCCAGGGCGGTGGCCGCATGAGCATGAAAGCCGTGATTCGTGATTCGTTGTTCGTGATTCGTGAGAGCGGAGAAGCTGCGTTGCTGCGCTTCCCAATCAGCAATCACCAATCACCAATCACGCTCCCGAAGGGAGCACTCGCATGAGCGCGCAACCCGTCAACCCGAACCTGGCGCCCGACCATGTCACCGTCTTCATCGACGGCGTCGAACTGGCCGCGCCCAAGGGCTCGATGATCATCCATGCCGCCGACAAGGCCGGCATTCCGATCCCGCGTTTCTGCTACCACGACAAGCTCGCGATCGCCGCGAACTGTCGCATGTGCCTGGTCGACACCGAGGTCGGCGGCCGCGGTGCGCCCAAACCGTCGCCGGCCTGCGCCACGCCGGTGATGGACGGCCTGAAGGTCTTCACGCGCAACGACAAGGCCCTCAAGGCCCAGCGCAACGTGATGGAGTTCCTGCTGATCAACCATCCGCTCGACTGCCCGATCTGCGACCAGGGCGGCGAGTGCGAACTGCAGGATCTTTCGCTCGGCTACGGCCGTTCGGTCAGCCGCTTCGCCGAGCGCAAGCGCGTCGTCGCCGACGAGGATCTCGGTCCGCTGGTCGCCACCGAGATGACCCGCTGCATCCAGTGCACGCGCTGCGTGCGCTTCACCGCGGAGATCGCCGGCACCTACGAGCTGGGCGGCATGCAGCGCGGCGAGAACCTGCAGATCGGCACCTACGACGGCAAGCCGCTGACGACCGAGCTGTCGGGCAACGTCATCGACGTGTGCCCGGTCGGCGCGCTGACCAACAAGGTGTTCCGGTTCCGCGCGCGTCCGTGGGAACTGATCGCGCGCGAATCGCTGGGCGCGCACGACGCGCTGGGCAGCAACCTGTTCCATCACCTGCGCCGCGGCGAGGTGATGCGCACCGTGCCGCGCGACAACGAAGCGGTCAACGAGTGCTGGATTTCCGACCGCGACCGCTATTCGCACCAGGGCCTGACGGCCGACGACCGCGCGGTGCGTCCGCTGGTCAAGGACGGTGGCGAGTGGCGTGAGGCCTCGTGGGAAGAGGCGCTGACCCGCGCGGAAACCATCCTGCGCGACAACGCCGCCGACCAGCTCGGCGTGCTGGTGCACCCGGCCACCTCGAACGAGGAGGGCACGCTGCTCGCGCGTCTGGCCGATGCCCTGGGCACCGGCAACCTCGATCACCGTATCGCCCAGCGCGACCTGTCGGACGCCGCCGTCGCCGAAGCCTTCGCGATGCCGGTCGCCGAACTCGACAAGGCCGACGTGGTGCTGCTGGTTGGCTCCAACCTGCGCCATGAAGTGCCGCTGCTGCACCACCGCGTGCGCCAGGCCTGGACGCGCGGCGCCAAGGTCTACGTGGTCAATCCGGTCGATTTCGACTTCACCTTCGACATCGAAGACAAGGCCATCGTGGCGCCGTCGAAGATCGCCGCGACGCTGCAGGTCGCCGAACTCGGCGATGCACTGCGCGGTGCAAAGCACGCGGCGATCATCGTCGGCGCGCAGGCGGAAGGCAGCGCGCACGCGGCCGACATCCGCAAGGCGGCCGCCGCGCTCGCCTCGAGCACCGGCGCCTCGCTGTGCCGCATCCCGCAGGGCGCCAACGCCCTCGGTCTGACGCGTGCCGGCGTGCTGCCGAGCTCGCGCGATGCCAATGCGATGCTCGCCGAGCCGCGCGGTGCCTACGTGATCTACGGCATCGAGCCGGGCCTCGATTTCGCCGACCAGGCGCAGGCGCTCAAGGCGCTGGGCGCGGCGCAAGTCGTGGCCTTCAGCCACTTCGCCTGCCAGTCCACGCGTCAGGTCGCTGACGTGATCCTGCCGATCGGCGCGCTCGCCGAAATCGACGCCACGCTGACCAACCTCGAAGGCCGCGACCAGCAGGCCACCGCCGCCGGCAAGCTGCCGGGCGACGCGCGTGCCGGCTGGCGCGTGCTGCGCGCCCTCGGCGGTGCGATGGACCTGGCCGGTTTCGACTTCACCGATCTCGCCGGTCTGCGTGCCGGCCTGCAGGGCAAGACCGTGCAGGTCGCCGCCTCCGCGGCGCCCGTCGTCGACGGTGACGGCCTGGAACTGGCCGTGACCCAGGCGATCTACCGCGTCGACGGTCTGACCCGTCGCGCGGCCGCGCTGCAGTCGCATCCGCTCAATGTCGGTCCGCGCATCGTGCTGCATCCCGACGACGCGGCCGCCAACGGCGTGACTGACGGCAGCATGGCCAAGGTCGCCAATGCGGTCGGCACCGCGACGCTGCAGGTGGCAGTCGACGACCGTGTCGCGCCGGGCGCGGCTTGGGTGGAATCGGGCTACGGCGCCACCGCGGCGCTGGCGGCCGGCAAGGTCAAGGTGGTGGCGGCATGAGTGTGACGAATACCGCAACGCTGCTCGGTGACGTCACCGCGCCGCTGCACGACTGGCTGCTGTCGCTGGGTGCGATCGGTCTGATCCTCTGGACCGTGCTCAAGATCCTGGTGATCGCGATGCCGGTGATCATCACCGTCGCCTTCTACGTGGTCTGGGAGCGCAAGCTGCTCGGCTGGATGCACCAGCGCCACGGTCCGATGTACGTGGGCATGGGCATCTTCCAGGCCTTCGCCGACGTCTTCAAGCTGCTGTTCAAGGAAGTCATCCAGCCGACCCGTGCGCAGCGCGTGCTGTTCGTGCTGGCGCCGCTGATCACGCTCGCGCCGGCATTCGCGGCCTGGGCGGTGGTGCCGTTCGATGCGCAGCTGGTGCTGTCGAACGCGAACGCCGGCCTGCTGTACCTGCTGGCGATGACGTCCCTGGGCATCTACGGCATCATCCTCGCCGGCTGGGCATCGAACTCGAAGTACGCCTTCCTCGGCGCGATGCGCGCCTCGGCGCAGATGATCAGCTACGAGATCGCGATGGGCTTCGCCCTGGTCGGTGTGATGGTCGCCTCGGGCAGCCTCAACCTGACCGACATCGTCATGGCGCAGGCCGGCGGCAAGGGCCTCTTGAGCTGGTTCTGGCTGCCGCTGCTGCCGCTGTTCGTGATCTATTTCGTGTCCGGCGTGGCCGAGACCAACCGCGCGCCGTTCGACGTCGTCGAAGGCGAGTCGGAAATCGTCGCCGGCCACATGGTCGAGTACTCGGGGTCGGCGTTCGCGCTGTTCTTCCTCGCCGAGTACGCGAACATGATCCTGATCAGCTTCCTGACGGCGATCTTCTTCCTCGGTGGCTGGCTCTCGCCGTTCCACGGCCTGGGCATTCCGGTGCTGTCGGTCGACGGCTGGTGGTGGCTGTTCGCGAAGGTGTTCCTGTTCGCCAGCGTCTTCATCTGGTTCCGCGCGTCGTTCCCGCGCTACCGCTACGACCAGATCATGCGCCTGGGCTGGAAGGTGTTCATTCCGATCAGCATCGGCTGGATCGTGGTGACCGCGTTGATGTCGTATTTCGGTGTGATCGGGGCAGGGCAGGCATGAACAAGATCGTTTCCTGGTTCAAGGGCCTGCTGCTGCTGGAACTGCTCGGCGGCATGGCACTGACCTTCCGCTACCTGTTCCGCGACAAGTACACGCTGATGTACCCGATGGAGAAGACGCCGCAGTCGCCGCGTTTTCGCGGTCTGCATGCGCTGCGTCGCTACCCCAACGGTGAAGAGCGCTGCATCGCTTGCAAGCTGTGCGAAGCGGTGTGCCCGGCACTGGCGATCACCATCGATTCGGAGCAGCGCGAGGACGGCACCCGCCGCACCACGCGCTACGACATCGACCTGTTCAAGTGCATCTATTGCGGTTTCTGCGAGGAATCCTGCCCGGTCGACTCGATCGTCGAGACGCACCTGCACGAGTACCACTTCGAGAACCGCGGCGAGAACATCGTGACCAAGCCGCAGTTGCTGGCCATCGGCGACCGCCTCGAGTCCGAGATCGCCGAGCGTCGCGCCGCCGACTCCGCGTACAGGTAAGTCATGGAAACCACGCTCATTGCATTCCTCGTCTTCGCTGCGATCACCGTGATGTCCGCGGTGGCGGTGATCAGTGCCCGCAACCCGGTGCACGCGGCGCTGTTCCTGGTGCTGACCTTCTTCTCCACCGCCTGCACCTGGCTGCTGGTCGGCGCCGAGTTCCTGGGCCTGGCCCTGGTGCTGGTCTATGTCGGCGCGGTGATGGTGCTGTTCCTGTTCGTGGTGATGATGCTCGACGTGGACGTCGCGCCGCTGCGCGAAGGCTACGTGCGCTATCTGCCGGTCGGCCTGGTCGTCGCGGTGGTGATGCTGGTCGAGATCGTCACGCTGATCGGCGTGGGCACGAAGATGACGCCCTACGGCGTCGATCCCGTCGACGCGGCCGGCGTGTCGAACACGGTGTGGATCGCGCGCCGGCTGTTCACCGACTTCCTGCTGCCGTTCGAAGTGGCCGCGGTCATCCTGACCGTCGCCGTCATCGCCGCGGTGATGCTGACCCTGCGTCGTCGCCCCGGCACCAAGCACCAGAACCCGAGCGAGCAGGCACGGGTGAAGGCCAAGGACCGCGTGCGCGTGGTGAAGATGGACGCGGTGCGTCCGGTCGCCGAACCGCCGGTGGGCGAGGGAGAAGCGAAATGACCGAGCTGTTCGGAACCGGCCTCGCGCTGGGCCATTACCTCTCGCTGGGCGCGGTGCTGTTCTGCATCTCCGTGGCGGGCATCTTCCTCAACCGGAAGAACGTGATCATCCTGCTGATGTCGATCGAGCTGATGCTGCTCGCGGTCAACATCAACTTCATCGCGTTCTCGCGCGAGTTCGGCGACGCCGCCGGGCAGATCTTCGTGTTCTTCATCCTGACCGTGGCCGCGGCCGAGGCCGCCATCGGCCTGGCGATCCTGGTCACGCTGTTCCGCAACCGGCGCACGATCAACGTCGCCGAACTCGACACGCTGAAGGGCTGAGCCGGGCATGGAGTACACAGTTTCCAAGGGCATCCTGATCGCGATCGTCCTGGCCCCGCTGCTGGGTTCGATCATCGCCGGCCTGTTCGGCCGCCAGGTCGGCCGCGCCGGCGCGCACAGCCTGACCATCGGTGGCGTCGCGGTGAGCTGCGCGTTGTCGATCTACACGCTGTGGCAGCTGATGCAGGGCGCGCCGGTGTTCAACGAGAACGTTTACACGTTCTTCGAGGTCGGCAACTACTCGGCCCACGTCGGCTTCCTGATCGACAACCTCACCGCGATGATGATGGTCGTGGTGACGTTCGTGTCGCTGCTGGTGCACGTCTACACCATCGGCTACATGGAAGAGGACCCGGGTTACCAGCGCTTCTTCAGCTACATCTCGCTGTTCACCTTCTCGATGCTCATGCTGGTCATGGGCAACAACTTCCTGCAGCTGTTCTTCGGCTGGGAAGCGGTGGGTCTGGTGTCGTACCTGCTGATCGGTTTCTGGTTCAAGAAGCCGACCGCGGTGTTCGCCAACATGAAGGCGTTCCTGGTCAACCGCGTCGGCGACTTCGGCTTCCTGCTCGGCATCGCCGGCGTGCTGTGGTACTTCGGCTCGCTCGACTACGCGACCGTGTTCGCGGCGGCCGACGCGACGATCGGCGGTGGCCAGACCGTCCAGGTCATCGGCGGCTTCGAGTGGTCGGTCGCGACGATGGTCTGCATCTGCCTCTTCATCGGCGCGATGGGCAAGTCGGCCCAGGTGCCGCTGCACGTGTGGCTGCCCGACTCGATGGAAGGCCCCACCCCGATCTCGGCGCTGATCCACGCCGCGACGATGGTGACCGCCGGCATCTTCATGGTGGCGCGCATGTCGCCGCTTTTTGAACTGTCGGACACCGCGCTGCAGTTCATCCTCTTCATCGGTGCGACCACGGCCTTCTTCACCGGTCTGATCGGCATCGTGCAGAACGACATCAAGCGCGTCGTCGCGTACTCGACGCTGTCGCAGCTGGGCTACATGACGGTCGCGCTCGGCGTGTCGGCGTACTCGGCCGCGGTGTTCCACCTGATGACGCATGCGTTCTTCAAGGCGCTGCTGTTCCTGGCGGCGGGCTCGGTGATCATCGGCATGCACCACGAGCAGGACATGCGCAAGATGGGCGGCCTGCGCAAGTACATGCCGATCACGTTCTGGACCAGCGTCATCGGCACGCTGGCCCTGGTCGGCACGCCGTTCTTCAGCGGGTTCTATTCGAAGGACGTCATCATCGAGGCGGCCAAGGAGGCCAACGGCGGCGGCTGGGTCTACCAGTACGCGTACTGGTCGGTGCTGCTGGGTGCGTTCGTGACCTCGTTCTACAGCTTCCGCCTGCTGTACATGACCTACTTCGGCAAGGAGCGTTTCCGCGATGCGCACGCATCGGACGACCACGCCGCGCATGATGCGCATGGTCAGGAGACCCATCACGAGCCGCTGCACGACGACGGCCACGGCCATGTCGCATCGGCGCACGACGCGCATGCGCACGACGATCACGGCCACCATGGCGTGCACGAGCCGCACGAGTCGCCGTGGGTGGTTACGCTGCCGCTGATCCTGCTGGCGATCCCGTCGATCCTGATCGGCTACTTCACCGCCGGTCCGATGCTGTTCGGCACCGACTGGAGCGGTCATCACGAGGGGCGCTGGTTCTTCGACGGCGTGATCCACGTGCTGGCGTCCCACGACGTCATGGCGGCGGTCAAGGAAGCCCTGTGGCACGGTCCGAACGCGCTCGCGCTGCACGGCTTCGTCGCACCTGCGTTCTGGCTCGTCCTCGCCGGCTTCGCGCTTGCCACGGTGATGTACTGGTGGAAGCCCGAGCTGCCGGCCAAGGCCGCGCGCGTGTTCGCGTTGCCGATCAAGGTCCTTGAGCGCAAGTACTTCGCCGACGATCTGTGGATCGGTGGCTTCGCCGGTGGCGGCGTGGCGCTCGGCAAGCTGTCGCGTGTGTTCGACACCCGGCTCATCGACGGCGTGTTCGTGAACGGTCCGGCGCGTCTCGTCGGTCTGGTCTCGGGCGTCGTGCGCCGGCTGCAGTCCGGCGCCCTCTACCACTATGCATTCGCGATGATCGTCGGCCTGATCGTGTTGTTGGCCGTCCTCATCAAGTACTGGCGCTGACGGAAATATCGACGTGTCGAACTGGCCTCTTCTCAGTCTCCTGATCTGGCTGCCGATCCTCGGCGGTGCATGCGTGCTCGCGATGGGCGAGCGTCGCCCGGATCTCGCCCGCTGGACCTCGCTGGCGTTCGCGCTGGTGGTGTTTGCGATCAGCATCCCGTTGTTCACCGGCTTCGACCACGCCAACGCCGGCCTGCAGTTCCTCGAGCGCCGCGAGTGGATCCCGTCGCTGGGCATCGAGTACCACCTCGGCGCGGACGGCATCTCGGTCGCGCTGATCGTGCTGACCACACTGACCACCGCGCTGGTGCTGATCGGTGCGTGGACCTCGATCACCAAGCGCGTCTCGCAGTACTTCGCGGCGATGCTGATCCTCGAAGGCATGATGGTCGGCGTGTTCTGCGCCGTGGACGCGATGCTGTTCTACGTGTTCTTCGAGGCCATGCTGATCCCGATGTTCATCATCATCGGCGTCTGGGGTGGGGCGCGTCGCGTCTATGCATCGGTGAAGTTCTTCCTGTACACCTTCCTCGGATCGGTGTTCATGCTGGTCGCGCTGATCTACCTGTATCTGCAGGCCGGCAGCTGGCAGTTGCCCGACCTGTACGCGCTGCGCCTGTCGTCGACCGAGCAGATGTGGATCTTCTTCGCCTTCCTCGCCGCGTTCGCGGTGAAGGTGCCGATGTTCCCGGTGCACACCTGGTTGCCCGACGCGCACGTCGAGGCGCCGACCGGCGGCTCGGTGATCCTGGCGGCGATCATGCTGAAGATCGGCGGCTACGGTTTCCTGCGCTTCAACCTGCCGATCACGCCGGACGCCGGCCACGAGTGGGCCTGGCTGGTCATCGCGCTGTCGCTGATCGCCATCGTCTACGTGGGCCTGGTGGCGCTGGTGCAGGAGGACATGAAGAAGCTGGTCGCCTATTCGTCCGTCTCGCACATGGGCTTCGTGACGCTGGGTGTGTTCATCGCGTTCGCGCTGGTGCGCGACGTGGAAGGTGGCGGCGACGCCGCGCGTCTCGGCCTGCAGGGCGCGATGGTGCAGATGGTCAGCCATGGCTTCATTTCAGGCGCCATGTTCTCGTGCATCGGCATCCTGTACGACCGCATGCACACCCGCCAGATCCGGGACTACGGCGGGGTCGCGAACGTGATGCCGTGGTTCGCCGCGTTCTACGTGCTGTTCGCGATGGCGAACTCCGGCCTGCCGGGCACCTCGGGCTTCGTCGGCGAGTTCATGGTCATCCTGGCCGCGTTCCAGGCCAACCCGGTCATCGGTTTCTTCGCCGCGATGACGCTGATCATCGGCGCCGCCTACACGCTGTGGCTGGTCAAGCGCGTGCTGTACGGCGAAGTCGCCAATGCACACGTCGCCGCACTCAAGGACATCAATGCCCGCGAGGCGCTGGTACTGGGTGTGTTCGCCGCGGGCACGCTGCTGATCGGCGTCTACCCCAAGCCGCTGACCGACCTGATGGAACCGTCCATCGCGCAACTGGCGAACCTGATCGCCGCAAGCAAGCTCTGAGGGTGAGCAGACGCGCGCTTGGCGGGCGCCCTCAGGGCGGCTGCCGCGTCTGGGAACGACCGGCCACGGATGGCCGGTCAGGACAGTCCGGAGTCGCCCATGTCTCGTCATGGACGGCATCGGTTGATGATCGAATCAGTGTGATCCGTTGGATTGCCGAGGAACGTGTGAAGTGATTAACAATCCGATGACGCCCCCCGTCCGCACCCTGGCCGAACTCGGCCCGATCGTGCCCGAGCTCGTCGTGGTGCTGGGCGCGTTCGCCCTGCTGATGCTCGACCTGTTCATCGATCCCCGCCGCCGTGTGATCACCCACGTGCTCGCCGTGGCGACGCTGCTCGCCGCCGCCGCGCTGATCGCCTTCGGCGTGGGCGGACAGGGCAGCACCCTGGCCGACATGTTCGTGCGCGACACCGGCGCCGATGTGCTCAAGGTGGTCGGCCTCGTGGTCGCGGCGATCGCGCTGGGCTACGCCTGGACCTACCTGCGCGAGCGCGACCTGTACCAGGGCGAGATTCCGGTGCTGTTCCTGTTCACCGCCGCCGGCATGATGCTGCTGGTCTCGGCCAACAACCTGACGATGGTCTACGTCGGCCTGGAACTGCTGGCGCTGTGCTCGTATGCGCTGGTGGCCTGCGACCGCGACAACAAGCTGGCGTCGGAGGCGGCGATGAAGTACTTCGTCCTCGGCGCGCTGGCCTCGGGCATGCTGCTGTTCGGCATGTCGCTGGTCTACGGCGCGGCCGGCACGCTGTCGCTGCCTGGCATCCACGACGCGATCGGCGGCCTGTCGGGCGAGGGCCGCGTGCTGATGCTGACCGGCATGGTGTTCCTGATCGTCGGCATCGCGTTCAAGTTCGGCGCCGCGCCGTTCCACATGTGGCTGCCCGACACCTATCACGGTGCGCCGACGCCGATCGTCGCCTTCATCAGCTCGGTGCCCAAGCTCGCGGCGTTCGGCATGACCTGGCGCCTGCTGGAAGTCGGCCTGTCGCCGCTGCACGACCAGGCGCAGGTCCTGCTGTCGATCCTCGCCGCGCTGTCGCTGGTGGTGGGCAACCTGTTCGCGATCGCGCAGACCAACCTCAAGCGCATGCTCGCGTATTCGACGATCTCGCACGTCGGCTTCCTGTTCCTGGGCCTCGCCGGTGGTGGCCAGACGGGCTACGCCTCGGCGATGTTCTACGTCGTCAGCTACGCGGTGATGTCGGCCGCCTCGTTCGGCGCCATCGTCATGCTGTCGCGCAACGGCTTCGAGGCCGAAGAGATCGAAGACTTCAAGGGTCTCAACCAGCGCAGCCCGTGGATGGCCGGCCTCGTGCTCTGCATCATGGCCTCGCTGGCTGGCGTGCCGCCGTTCCTGGGCTTCTGGGCCAAGCTGGCGGTGCTGCAGGGCGCGCTGCAGGGCGACCTGTTGTGGCTGGCCGTCGTCGCGATCGTGTTCGCGGTGATCGGCGCGTTCTACTACCTGCGCGTGATCAAGGTCATGTACTTCGACGCGCCGGAAAACGCGCAGCTGGTGCAGCGCCCGGGCACGCCGATCCGCACCGTGTTCGCCCTGAACGTGCTCGCGCTGCTGGTCGTGGTGCCGTTCTTCAGCCCGCTGATGACGTGGTGCCAACAGGCATTCGGCGGCTGAACACGCGAGGCTGGTAATACGCGCGTCATCTGGTTAAGATGCGCGCCCGGTCGCCGCGACGCGACAGCCGGGAGAAGTTCGAAGGACGCGGAATCGTTCGAAACTTCTTGCAGTATCGAAGAGAAATCTTCATAATTCCGCTTCTGATGCGGGGTGGAGCAGTCTGGCAGCTCGTCGGGCTCATAACCCGAAGGTCGCAGGTTCAAATCCTGCCCCCGCTACCATTTTCAACGCGGTAACGCGGTCGCGCTCCAGGGTGCGTCGCAGCGGAGAATCTGGGCTTTGCCGAAGCAACTGCTTCGCTTCGGCGCCGACATCCAGTGGTATCGGACAAGGGGCCCGTCGGGCCCTTTGTCGTTTTCCGCGATCGGAAGACCAGCAGATGCCCGGGGCGATGCGGAACGCGCGGTACCGGACACACAACGCACGAGGAGCCCGTGGCGGACAAGGCGACACAACTGACCCAACTGCTGGCACCGACGGTCGAGTCGCTCGGCCTGGAGCTGCTCGGCATCGAGTACCTGCCGGCGCCCGGTGGTGCACTCGTGCGCATCTACATCGACGTGCCCGCCGGTACCGAAGTCGGCCAGGCCGACGCGGAAGGCGAGGGCGGCCAGGGCGTCACCATCGAACACTGCGAGGCGGTGAGCCGCGAGGTGTCGGCGCAACTCGACGTCGAGGACCCGATCAGCGGCAACTACACGCTGGAAGTGTCGTCGCCGGGCATCGACCGTCCGATCTTCAACGCGGCGCAGTTCGCGCAGTTCGTCGGCCAGACCGTCAAGGTCGGCCTCAAGCTGCCGCAGGACGGCCGACGTCGCCTGACCGGGCGCATCGTCTCGGTCGAGGGCGACACGATCACCTTCGACATCGACGGCAATGCGTTCGTCGCGCAGGCCGACAACGTCGACAAGGCGCGCATCGTGCCGGACTGGGCCGCGCTCGGCCTGGCGCCGTCGAAGGACAAGAAAGACAACGGCCGCGCCACCGGCGCGACCCGCAAGGCCAACCACACACCACGTGACAACAAGCGGTCCGACGATCCGTCGACCGGTGCGGAGTGAATGAAAAGATGAGCAAGGAACTGTTGCTGGTCGTCGACGCGGTCGCCAACGAGAAAGGCGTACCGGAATCCGTGATCCTGGAGGCCATCGAGGCCGCACTGGCCACTGCAGCCAAGAAGCGCTACGTGGACCAGGACGTGCTGACCCGCGTGTCGATCGACGCGAAGGACGGCAGCTACGAGACCTTCCGCCGCTGGGAAGTCGTCGCCGACGACGTCGTGATGGAATCGCCGGATCGCCAGATCCGCCTGATGGACGCCGTCGACGAGGCCGAGGGCGTCGAGGTCGGCGACTACATCGAAGAGCAGATCGAGAACGTCGACTTCGGTCGCATCGCCGCCCAGGCCGCCAAGCAGGTCATCGTGCAGCGTGTGCGCGAGGCCGAACGCCAGCAGGTCGTGGACGCGTGGAAGGATCGCGTGGGCGAACTGGTCACCGGCGTGGTCAAGCGCGTCGAGCGCGGCAACGTCTACGTCGACCTCGGCGGCAATGCCGAAGCGCTGATTCCCAAGGACAAGGCCATCCCGCGCGACGTCGTGCGCGCCGGCGACCGCGTTCGCGGCTTTCTCTACGATGTGCGCAGCGAGCCGCGCGGCCCGCAGCTGTTCATCAGCCGCGCCGCGCCGGAATTCATGATGGAACTGTTCAAGCTCGAAGTGCCGGAGGTCGGCCAGGGCCTGGTCGAGATCAAGGCCTGCGCACGTGATCCCGGCGACCGCGCCAAGATCGCCGTGCTGGCCTACGACACCCGTACCGATCCGATCGGCGCCTGCATCGGCATGCGCGGTTCGCGCGTGCAGGCCGTGAGCAACGAGCTCAACGGCGAGCGCGTCGACATCGTGCTGTGGTCGGACAACCCGGCGCAGTTCGTCATCAACGCGATGGCCCCGGCCGAAGTGCAGTCCATCGTCGTCGACGAGGACAAGCACGCGATGGACCTGGCGGTTGCCGAGGACAAGCTCGCCCAGGCGATCGGCAAGGGCGGCCAGAACGTGCGCCTCGCCAGCCGCCTGTCGGGCTGGCAGCTCAACGTGATGACGCAGGACCAGGTGACCGCGAAGTCGGAGGCCGAGCAGGCCGTCGCGCGCCAGCTGTTCATGGACAAGCTGGAAGTCGACGAGGAGATCGCCGGCATCCTGGTGTCCGAGGGCTTCGGCACGGTCGAGGAAATCGCCTACGTGCCGGTCGGCGAGCTGCTGGCGGTCGAAGGCTTCGACGAGGACATCGTCGAGGAGCTGCGTGGCCGCGCCCGCGACTCGCTGCTCAACGACGCGCTGGCGGTCGAGGAGGGCGTCGACGAGAACGCGCCGTCCGACGACCTGCTCGCGCTCGAGGGCATGGACGAGGCGACCGCCTACGCACTGGCTGCCCATGGCGTGCGTACCAGCGAGGACCTGTCGGACCTGGGCGCGGACGAGGTGGTCGAGTTCGGTATCGAGGATCTCGACGAGACGCGTGCCGCCGCGCTGATCCTGGCCGCGCGCGCCGAAGAGATCGCGCGCCTGGAAAGAGAGGGCTGACCGGTCGCGCCGGACCGGTGCACCGCACCGGTCGCACGCGGCCGCTGGCCCTGGAATACGGTCCAACTCGGAACGCATCCCATGCAGCGGTAGAATGACAAATCCACTGCGCCCCGCACTTCGCGGCGGCGCGCAAGGAACCGGAATCACGAATGTCGCAACAAACCACCATCCGCAAGCTGGCCGCACTGGTGAACACGCCGGTCGAGAAACTGCTCGAGCAACTGTCCGAGGCGGGCATGTCGTTCAGTGATCCCGACCAGAGCGTGACCAGTGCCGAGAAGCTCAAGCTGCTGGGCTTCCTCAAGCGCGCGCACGGCAAGGGCGATGCCCCGGCCGAGGAAGTTGCCGCGCCGAAGAAGATCACGCTCAGCCGCAGCCGCAAGCAGGAACTCACGGTCGGTGGCGGCAAGAACCGCCAGACGGTCGATGTCGTCGTGCGCAAGAAGGTCACGCTGAACCGGCCTGCCGAGGGCGGCGCCCCGCTGGATCCGGATGCCGAGCGCGCCGAGATCCTGCGCAAGCTCGAAGAGTCGCGTGCGAAGAACCTGTCCGAGCAGCAGCGCCTGGCCGAGGACGACCGTCGCCGCGCCGAGGAAGCCGAGGCGCGCAAGCGCGAAGCCGAGGCCGAAGCCGAGCGCCTGCGCGAGCAGGCCGCCGCCGCAGCCGCCGCGCCGCCGGAAGAAGTCGAAGCCGTGCGCCGCCCGACGGGCACGCATGGTCACGGCCACAAGCCGGCCGCGCCCGCGCGTCCGGACGACCGCAACGCGCCGGCCGGTGCCAAGCACAAGGGCAACCGCGGCTCGCACGCGATGGTCACCGGCGTCGAGGACGACGACAAGACCGCGCGTTTCGCCGGCCAGTTGCACCTGAGCGCATCGGACCGCGCGCGCCGCAGCAACAGCAGCACGCGCGGCAAGCCGCAGCGGGGCCCGCAGCGTCGCGGCAGCGCGCCTTCGCGCAGCGGCGGCGGCCCCCACGGCTTCGAGCGCCCGACCGCGCCGGTCCAGCGCGAAGTCGCGATCGGTGATGCGATCACCGTGGCCGATCTCGCCCAGAAACTGGCAATGAAGGGCGGCGACGTGGTCAAGGCGCTGTTCAAGATGGGCGTCATGGCGACCATCACCCAGACGATCGACCACGACACCGCGGTACTCGCGGTCGAGGAACTCGGCCACATCGCCGTGCGCGCCGCGGCCGACGACGCCGAGAGCGAACTGATCGCGCACGTGGGCGAAGCCCAGGGCGAGCTGGCCAGCCGTCCGCCGGTCGTGACCATCATGGGTCACGTCGACCACGGCAAGACCTCGCTGCTCGACTACATCCGGCGCACCAAGGTGGCCGGTGGCGAAGCGGGCGGCATCACCCAGCACATCGGCGCCTACCACGTCGAAACCGACAAGGGCGTCATCAGTTTCCTCGACACCCCGGGCCACGCCGCGTTCACCTCGATGCGCGCACGCGGCGCCAAGCTGACCGACATCGTGATCCTGGTGGTCGCGGCCGACGACGGCGTCATGCCGCAGACGGTCGAGGCGATCCAGCACGCGAAGGCGGCGAAGGTGCCGCTGATCGTGGCGATCAACAAGATCGACAAGTCCAGCGCCGACCCGTCGCGCGTCAAGAACGAACTGCTCGAACACGAAGTCGTGGCCGAGGACTTCGGTGGCGACGTGCAGATGGTCGAGCTGTCGGCCAAGACCGGCCTGGGCGTGGACGACCTGCTGGATGCGATTTCGCTGCAGTCGGAAATCCTCGAGCTGCGCGCCGTGGCCGATGGCCGCGCCAGCGGCACGGTCATCGAATCCTCGCTCGACAAGGGCCGTGGCCCGGTCGCGACGGTGCTGGTGCAGCAGGGCGAGCTGTCGCGCGGCGACTATCTCGTCTGCGGCGTGCAGTACGGCCGCGTGCGTGCGCTGTTCGACGAGACGGGCAACCAGGTGCAGGCGGCGGGTCCGTCGATCCCGGTGCAGGTGCTCGGCCTGTCGGGCGTGCCGGACGCGGGCGACGATTTCGTCGTCGTCGCCGACGAGCGCCTCGCCAAGGAAGTGGCCCAGCAGCGCGAGACCAAGCGTCGCGAGACGCGCCTGGTCGCCGCGGCGGGCAACCGCATGGAAGACATCATGGCGCAGATGGGCCAGGCCGAGCAGCAGCTGTCGCTCAACCTGGTCGTCAAGGCCGACGTGCAGGGTTCGGTCGAGGCACTCAAGCAGGCCCTGACCGCGCTGTCGAACGACCAGATCCGCATCAACATCATCGTCTCGGGTGTCGGCGGCATCACCGAATCGGACGCCAATTCGGCGGCCGCGGCGAAGGCCACGATCATCGGCTTCAACGTCCGTGCCGACGCGTCGGCGCGCAAGGTGATCGAGAACAGCGCGCTGGACCTGCGCTACTTCTCGGTGATCTACGACGTGATCGACCAGGTCAAGCAGGTCGCCTCGGGCATCCTGGGCATGGAGATCCGCGAAGAGATCATCGGTATCGCCGAGGTCCGCGACGTGTTCCGCAGCTCGAAGTTCGGCGCGGTCGCCGGCTCGATGGTCGTCGAGGGCGTGGTCAAGCGCTCCAAGCCGATCCGCGTGCTGCGCGACAACACCGTGGTGTTCGAGGGCGAGCTGGAATCGCTGCGCCGCTTCAAGGAGAACGTCGACGAGGTGCGCAACGGCACCGAGTGCGGCATCGCCGTGAAGGCCTACAACGACGTCAAGCCGGGCGACCAGATCGAGTGCTTCGAGCGCATCGAGGTGCAGCGGACGCTGTAAGCGTCCGCGGTGATTCGTGGATGGGCGATTCGTGATTCGTGAAAGCGGGTCACGAATCCGGTCACGAATCGCCTGGCCCGGCCTTGCTTTTTCGAATCACCAATCACGAATCGCCAATCACGTGCCTACGAAATCCTTCCACCGGACCGACCGCGTCTCCGCCCAGCTCCGTCGCGAGCTCGGCACGCTCGTGCGCGAGGCGGTGTCCGAGCACGGCCTGCCGTCGGTCAGCGTGTCCGACGTCGAGGTCACCCGCGACATGGCCCACGCCAAGGTCTTCGTGACCGCGCTGCAGTCCGAGCGTTCGGCCGAAGCCGTCAAGGGCCTGAAGGCCGTCGCCCACGAGATCCGTTTCCGCCTCGCGCGCGCGGTCAAGCTGCGCCACGTGCCGGAACTGCATTTCCACTACGACGATTCCGTCGACCGCGGCGAGCGCATCGACCACCTGCTGCGCGATGTCGGCGAATCCTCCGCCGACTGAGCCCGGCGCGCCGCCTGCGGCTGCGCCACGACCGCGCGGCAAGCGGCGCCAGTCCGACCGGCCACGTACGCAGTTCCGCAAGCTCGACGGCATCCTGCTGCTCGACAAGCCGCGCGGCATGAGTTCCAACCAGGCGCTGCAGCGCGTGCGGCACCTGTTCCGCGCCGAGAAGGGCGGCCATACCGGCAGTCTCGACCCACTGGCGACCGGCCTGCTGCCGGTGTGCTTCGGCGAAGCGACCAAGATCGCCGGCGGCCTGCTCGGTGCGCGCAAGGCCTACACCACCGTCGCCCGGCTCGGCCAGGTCACCGATACCGACGATGCCGACGGCGAGGTGCTGCGCGAGCGGCCGGTCCCGGCACTGACCATCGAAACCCTCGATGCCGCCCTGGCACAGCTGGTCGGCCGCATCCAGCAGCGCCCGCCGATCTATTCGGCGCTCAAGCGCGGTGGCGAGCCGCTCTATGCCAAGGCCCGCCGGGGTGAAATCGTCGAGGTCGAGATGCGGCCGGTCGACGTGCACGCCTTCGAACTGCAGTCGGCCGCCGACCTGCTCGACGACGTGCTGGAGCCCGAGGGCCATCCGCAACTGCGACTGCACGTCGAATGCGGCTCGGGCACCTATGTCCGCAGCCTGGTCCGCGATCTGGGCGAACTGCTGGGCTGCGGCGCACACGTCGCCGAACTGCGCCGCAGCTGGGTCGACCCCTTCCGCGATCCGCGCATGTGGACGCTGGAAGAGCTGCAGGCGCTGGCCGCCCGCGGCGAGGCGCAGCTCGAAGCCTGTCTGCTCGACATCGAGGCCGGCATGCTGGCCTGGCCGACGGTCCACGTCGATGCCCGCCAGGCCGCCCGCCTGCAGAACGGGCAGGACCTGCCGGGTCCGTACGCGCCGACGGGCGAGGTCGCCATCGTCGGCCCCCGCGGTCGGGCCGAAGGCCTGGGGCAGGTGGACACCGAGGGGCGTCTGAAACCGCAGCGCATGTTCCGCCGCGAGTCCGCAACGGCCGCGGGCTGAATAGCCGCCTTGTCCGTGCCGGGCGCCAGCGGTACAATTTGGCCGCCTTTTTCGGGGCACACCGCAACATCCATCCAACAGGCGGTCCGGGCGGTACACGACGGTCACAACGCACGTCGTCGTCTTCTGCGGGACCCGCGTCGAGAGAATGAAATGACCAGCACCATCGACAACGGCAAGATCATCGAAGAACACAAGCGCGGCGACAACGACACCGGTTCGCCGGAAGTCCAGGTCGCCCTGCTGACCGCACGCATCGTGCACCTGACCGAGCACTTCAAGACGCACAAGAAGGACCACCACAGCCGCCGCGGTCTGCTGATGATGGTGAACCGTCGTCGCAGCCTGCTCGACTATCTGCACCGCAAGGATGCAGATCGTTACAAGGCGCTGATCGAGAAGCTCGGCCTGCGTCGCTAAGAGTGATACCCACCGCGGCGCAGAAATGCGCCGCGGTTCTTTTTAGGGCGTGCCAGCGTCCGCCCGTCCGGGGCATGGGTCCCGGCCGGTCCATCGCAAGAGACATCAAGGAATTCAACGTGGCAAAAGTGACAAAGAGCTTCCAGTTCGGCAGCCAGACGGTGACGCTCGAGACCGGCGAGATCGCGCGCCAGGCCGGCGGCGCCGTCATGGTGTCCTGTGACGGCACCCAGGTGCTGGTCACCGCGGTCGCCAACAAGACCGCGCGCGAGGGGCAGGATTTCTTCCCGCTCACCGTCGACTACCAGGAGAAGTTCTACGCGGGTGGCCGCATCCCCGGCGGCTTCTTCAAGCGTGAAGGTCGCGCCACGGAGAAGGAAACGCTGACCTCGCGCCTGATCGACCGTCCGATCCGTCCGCTGTTCCCCGAAGGCTTCCGCAACGAAGTCCAGATCATCGCCACGGTGATGTCGCTCAATCCGGAAGTCGACGGCGACATCCTCGCCCTGATCGGCGCGTCGGCGGCGGTCTCGCTGTCGGGCGCACCGTTCGACGGCCCGATCGGTGCCGCCAAGGTCGGCTACAAGAACGGCCAGTACCTGCTCAACCCGACCACCAGCGAGCTGGTCGATTCCGATCTGGAACTGGTCGTCGCCGGCACCGCCAAGGCCGTGCTGATGGTCGAGTCGGAAGCCAGGGAACTGTCGGAAGACGTGATGCTCGGCGCGGTGATGTTCGGCCACCAGCAGATGCAGGTCGCGATCGCCGCGATCAACGAGCTCGTCGCCGAAGCCGGCAAGCCGAAGTGGGACTGGCAGGCGCCGGCCACCGACGAAGGCCTGATCTCGACCCTGCGCACCGCCATCGGCGAGCAGCTCGCCGGCGCGTTCCAGGTGCGCGACAAGCTCGAGCGCAAGGACGCCATCTCCAAGCTCAAGAAGGCGATCCTCGAAGCGATCGCGCCGCAGGCCGAAGCCAACGCCTGGGCGGCGGGCGACCTGTCGAAGGAGTTCGGCGAGCAGGAATACCAGACCATGCGCAACTCGGTCCTCAAGACCAAGAAGCGCATCGACGGCCGCGGCCCCGCCGACGTCCGTGCGATCACCTCGAAGGTCGGCGTGCTGCCGCGCGTGCACGGCTCGGCGCTGTTCACCCGTGGCGAGACCCAGGCGATCGTCGCCGTCACGCTGGGCACCGCCCGTGACGGCCAGATCATCGATTCGGTCGCCGGCGAGTACAAGGAACACTTCCTGTTCCACTACAACTTCCCCCCGTACTCGGTGGGCGAAGCCGGCCGCATGATGGGCCCGAAGCGTCGCGAAATCGGCCACGGCCGCCTCGCCAAGCGCGGCGTGCTCGCCGTGATGCCGACGATGGAAGAGTTCCCGTACACCATCCGCGTCGTGTCGGAGATCACCGAGTCGAACGGGTCCTCGTCGATGGCCTCGGTCTGCGGTTCGTCGCTGGCGCTGATGGACGCCGGTGTTCCGGTGAAGGCGCCGGTCGCGGGTATCGCGATGGGTCTGATCAAGGAAGGCGACGACTTCGTCGTGCTGTCGGACATCCTGGGTGACGAAGATCACCTCGGCGACATGGACTTCAAGGTCGCCGGCACCACGAAGGGCATCTCGGCGCTGCAGATGGACATCAAGATCCAGGGCATCACCGAGGAGATCATGAAGGTCGCGCTGGCCCAGGCGAAGGAAGGCCGTCTGCACATCCTCAACGAGATGAGCAGCGCGCTGACCACGCCGCGTTCGGAACTCAGCGAGTTCGCGCCGCGCCTGATCACCATGAAGATCCACCCGGACAAGATCCGCGAAGTCATCGGCAAGGGCGGCTCGGTCATCCAGGCGATCACCAAGGAGACCGGCACCCAGATCGACATCCAGGACGACGGCACGATCACGATCGCCTCTGTCAACGGCGCTGCCGGCCAGGCCGCCAAGTCGCGCATCGAACAGATCACCTCCGACGTCGAGCCGGGCCGCATCTACGAGGGCAAGGTCGTCAAGCTGATGGACTTCGGTGCATTCGTGACGATCTCCCCCGGCAAGGACGGTCTGGTCCACGTGTCGCAGATCTCCAACGATCGCGTCGAGAAAGTCAGCGACGTGCTCAAGGAAGGTGACGTGGTCAAGGTCAAAGTGCTGGAAGTCGACAAGCAGGGCCGTATCCGCCTGTCGATGAAGGCCGTCGAAGAAGGCGAAGGCACGCCGGCCGAGTAATCGCCAGCGTTGCATGCAATACGGAACGGGCCGCGCGAGCGGCCCGTTTCCGTTTGCGGTTCATGCGCGCGAAAGGTCGGGCCTCGAAGGTTTCGCGCAATGCGCAGCTGCCACATTCGCGTCGGAACCGTTTTTTGTGGGAGCGCGCTTGCGCGCGATTCCGACAGCGTCGACGCGAACGGTCTCCCGGAATCGCGCGCGAGCGCGCTCCCGCAGAAGCAGCTGGCGCACTCGTCCGAGGTCTGCTTCGACATTCGTCGCAGATCGCAGGCGATTTCAGCGCAGCCGCGACGATCGAGACGAAACTGACTGCGCCATCTAGTCCCTATGTGTGAGTTTGCAGATGTTGTTCATCTGGCAGGCTTGCCGCATGAACGCCATTTCCGACCAGAACGCCGTCAAAGCCCCCAGCCCCGGGCCCGCGCGCAAGCGCAAGCAGCTGTGGCACCACCTGTACTTCTGGGTACTGGTCGGCATCGCCGCGGGCATCGTCATCGGCCTCGCCGCGCCCGAAGTCGGCGCGCAGATGAAGTGGCTGGCCGACCTCTTCATCAAGCTGGTCAAGGTCGTCATCGCGCCGACCATCTTCGCCACCGTCGCGGTCGGCATCGCCGGCCTCGGGAACCTCGCCAGGGCCGGTGGCCTGGCGCTCAAGACCGTCCTCTACTTCAACATCACCACCGTCTTCGCGCTGGGCATCGGCCTGGTCGTGATCAACCTGCTGGGCCCGGGCCGCAACCTGGGGCTGGACATCGCGACCTTCGACGCGTCGGCGGCCGATGGCACGCTGCAGAGTGCGGGCGCCGCGGCGGGCGAGGGCCTCACCGGCTTCCTGCTGCATCTGGTGCCCAGTTCCTTCATGGGCGCGTTCGTCGAAGGGCAACTGATCCAGGTGCTGGTGATGGCGATCCTCGTCGCCTGCGCGATCACCATGCTCGGTGAACGCGGCAAACCGGCCGTCGCCGCGCTCGACACCATCGCCCAGGTGATGTTCGGCGTGATCAAGATCGTCATGTGGTTCGCGCCGCTGGGCGCGATGGGCGGCATGGCCTTCACCATCGGCGAGTACGGCAGCGCGATTCTCGGCTCGCTGGGCTACTTCATGGTGAGCTTCTGGATCACCTGTCTGTTGTTCCTCGTGCTGGTGCTCGGGCCGATCTGCTGGTGGTCGGGCTTCAGTCTCTTCAAGTACGTGCGGATGATCCGCGACGAGCTGCTGATCGTGCTCGGCACCTCGTCGTCGGAGACGGTGCTGCCGCGCATGCTGGCCAAGCTCGAGGGCGCGGGCGTACCCAAATCCGTCGTCGGTCTGACGATTCCCACCGGCTATTCCTTCAACCTCGACGGCACTGCGATCTACATGACCATGGGTGCGATCTTCATCGCCCAGGCCTTCGGCATCGAAGTGCCGCTGGGCACGCAGATCGCGCTGCTGGTCTTCATGCTGATCTCGTCGAACGGCGCGGCCGGCGTGTCGGGCGCGGGCCTGGTGACACTGGCGGCGTCGCTGGCGGCATTCGAAAGCGTGATTCCGCTGGCCGGTATCGCCCTGATCGTCGGCATCGACCGCTTCATGTCGGAAGGCCGTGCGCTGACCAACCTCACCGGCAACGGCATTGGCACGCTGGTGATCGCACGCTGGACCGGCCAGCTCGATCGCGAGCGCCTGCAGGAAGTGCTCGACAATCCCGCGCTGGTCGATCCCGACCGCCTGCTCGCCGAGAAGAACGCGGCCGCCGAGCTGCCGGTCGACGCGGTGCCGGTGAAGTGATCGCCGTTCGCTGACGCGATCGCCGTTGACCAGCATATGCAGCCGTTGCGCACGCAACGGTTGCAGGTTCGCAGCAACCCCTTTAGGTTTCGAGCCATGCCCCGCAACGCTGCCAACAATCGCAACCGCAACGCACTGCGCACGAACAATCGTGCGCGGCCGATGCGGGTGTGGGAGCGGGCGCAGCAGTAACGCAACAGGGCGCAGGCACCAGACACACAACCCGCATCGGCCGCGATGCGGGTTTTTTTGTGGCCCGCGTCCGGCTCCCCATCCGCGACACCCATCACCCAGGAGCCCCACCATGTGTTCGATCTTCGGCATTTTCGGCCTGCAACCCGGCGACGACGCGACCACCCTGCGCCGGCAGGCCCTCGAATGCTCGCAGCGCCAGCGCCATCGCGGTCCGGACTGGAGCGGCGTCTTCGTCGACGAGCGCGCGATCCTCGTGCACGAGCGTCTGGCCATCGTCGACCCGGCCGGCGGTTCGCAGCCGCTGCTGTCCGAGGACGGCGGACTGGTGCTCGCGGTCAACGGCGAGATCTACAACCATCAGGCGCTGAAGGCCGAACTGCGCGTGCCGTACGCCTTCCAGACCGCGTCCGACTGCGAGGTCGTCAATGCGCTGTACCGCGAACACAAGGCCGACGGCAGCGGTCCGTCGGCGTTCCTGGAACGGCTCAACGGCATCTTCGCGTTCGCGCTGTGGAACCGCGACGGCGGCCACGCGATCATCGCCCGCGATCCGATCGGCGTGGTGCCGCTGTACTGGGGCCACGACCGCGAAGGTCGCCTGCGCGTGGCTTCGGAAATGAAGGCGCTCGCCGACACCTGCGCCGATGTCGCGCAGTTTCCGCCGGGCCACTGGTACGACAGCGCGACCGGCACGCTGACGCAGTACTACCGCCGTCCGTGGCGCCACTACGACGCGGTCGAAGGCGTCGAGGTCACGCTCGACGACGTGCGCGAGGCGTTCGAAGCGGCCGTGCATCGCCAGCTGATGACCGACGTGCCCTACGGCGTGTTGCTCTCCGGCGGTCTGGACTCCTCGCTGGTGGCCGCCGTCGCCGCACGCTATGCACGTCACCGCATCGAGGACGGCGACCGCAGCGAGGCCTGGTGGCCGCGCCTGCATTCGTTCGCGATCGGCCTCAAGGGGTCGCCCGATCTCGCAGCCGCGGCGATCGCCGCCGAGTCGCTGGGCACCGTGCATCACGGCTTCGAATACACCTTCGAGGAAGGTCTCGATGCATTGCCGGACGTGATCCGCCACATCGAAACCTTCGACGTGACCACGATCCGCGCGTCGACACCGATGTTCCTGCTCGCGCGCCGCATCAAGGCGATGGGCGTGAAGATGGTGCTGTCGGGCGAGGGTTCCGACGAGATCTTCGGCGGCTATCTGTACTTCCACAAGGCGCCGGACGCGCGGCAATTCCACGAGGAACTGGTGCGCAAGCTCGACGCGTTGCACACCTACGATTGCCTGCGCGCGAACAAGTCGATGATGGCCTGGGGCGTGGAGCCGCGCGTGCCGTTCCTCGACCGCGAGTTCCTCGACGTGGCGATGCGTTTCGACGCCGCGCACAAGATGATCCACCGGGGCAGCGACGGCTATCAGCGCATGGAGAAGGGCGTGTTGCGCGCCGCGTTCGACGGCCATCTGCCTGACGAGATCCTGTGGCGGCAGAAGGAGCAGTTCAGCGACGGCGTGGGCTACGGCTGGATCGACGGACTCAAGGCACATGCCGGGCGCCAGGTCAGCGATCGCGAACTCGCCGCCGCCGCGAGCCGCTTCCCGCACAACCCGCCGCTGACCAAGGAGGCGTATCTGTATCGCAGTCTGTTCGAACAGGTATTCCCGTCGCCGGCCGCAGCGGCGACCGTGCCGGGCGGCAAGTCGATTGCGTGTTCGTCGCCGGCGGCGATCGCCTGGGACGCCGCGTTCGCGAATGCGGCCGATCCGTCGGGACGTGCGGTCACCGGCATCCACAACGCGGCGGTGGCTGCGTAACGATACTCGGCTCGCTCGGAGCCCTCCCCCGTGTACGGGGGAGGGTGGGGTGGGGGCGATGCGTCCATCCAGACGCGAACGACTCGCGCGCCCGGCCTTTTTCCGTCATCTCAACGTCTGCCCCCATCCCGCCTTCCCCCGCAAACGGGGGAAGGTAAAGAGAACTAGAGCTTCCCCGTCATCCGTGCCAACGTCGTGTCGCGCCAGAAGACGTGATGCAGGGCGACCATCGCAACATGGCCGGCGATGACCGCCAGCAGTGTCCAGGCGATGACGCCATGCGAGAGGTTCGCCGGTGCCATCAGCCAGTCGAGCTTGTCGCCGGTCGCCGGAAACAGCGGAATGCCCCAGGGGGCGAATCCGCGACCACTGCCCAATTCCCGCAGCAGCGCAACGGTGGGCACGTAGAACATCAGGGCATACAGAAGCGCGTGACCGGCGAGTGCAGCGCGGCCGATCAAGGTCCGTGGATGCGGCGGGCGATTGCGCCATTGCGACAGGCCCCAGGCACCGCGCAGCAGGATCAGCAGCATCAACAGCGTGCCGATCGGCTTGTGCAGGCCGACGAAGAAGCCGCTGACCGGATGCCGGCCGAGCGTGAGCTTCAGGCCCATGCCGGTGAACTGGAATGCGAACAGCGCCGCCATGCCCCAGTGCAGCAGACGCGTCACGAGTCCGTAGCGGACGGGCGAATCGGACCAGCGTGACGACGACATCCGGACAATCCAGGCGTAGCGACGGGAGGCGCACAGTTCAGCGGCAGCGCTGCGCACTGTCAATTGCGCGCGTGCGTTGGCGCCGCACCATTGCCCCCCGTACGGGACCGGGGCATCGCCAGCCCGTAAACTTGGCGCCTACGTTTCCAGACAATCGGGCAGCACTCGTGATCATCCATCCCAAGGTCCGCGGCTTCATCTGCACCACCACGCATCCGACCGGCTGCGACCACAACGTGCGCGACCAGATCGAAGCGACCAGGGCGCGCGGCGTGCGCAGCGACGGCCCGAAGAAGGTGCTGGTGATCGGCGCGTCCAGCGGCTATGGCCTCGCGGCGCGCATCAGCGCGGCCTTCGGCTTCGGTGCCGACACGCTGGGCGTGTTCTTCGAAAAGCCCGGCACCGAGAAGAAGGCCGGCACCGCCGGCTGGTACAACGCCGCCGCGTTCGACAAGTACGCCAAGCAGGCCGGTCTCTACAGCCGCTCGATCAACGGCGACGCGTTCTCCGACGCAGCGCGCGCGCAGGCGATCGAGCTGATCAGGAACGAGATGGGCGGCCAGGTCGACCTCGTCGTCTATTCGCTGGCCTCGCCGGTGCGCAAGCTGCCGGCTACGGGCGAAGTCGTGCGTTCGGCGCTCAAGCCGATCGGCGAGGCCTACACCTCGACCGCGATCGACACCAACAAGGACCAGATCATCGAGGCCTCGATCGAACCGGCCACCGAGCAGGAGATCGCCGACACCGTGACGGTGATGGGCGGCCAGGACTGGCAGCTGTGGATCGATGCGCTGCGCGAGGCCGGCGTGCTGGCCGACGGCGCGAAGACCGTGGCCTTCAGCTACATCGGCACCGAGATCACCTGGCCGATCTACTGGCACGGCGCCCTGGGCAAGGCCAAGGCCGATCTCGACGCGACCGCCCGTCGTCTCGATGCGCAACTGGCGAAGACCGGTGGCAGTGCGAACGTGGCGGTGCTCAAGTCCGTGGTCACCCAGGCCAGCGCGGCGATTCCGGTGCTGCCGCTGTACATCGCCATCGCCTTCAAGGTGATGAAGGAAAAGGGCCTGCACGAAGGCACGCTCGACCAGCTGGACCGGTTGTTCCGCGAGCGCATGTACCGCGCCGACGGCGCACCGGCCGAACTCGACGAAGAAGGGCGCCTGCGCCTCGACGACTGGGAACTGCGCGACGACGTGCAGGCGCAGTGCAAGGCGCTGTGGCCGCAGATCACCACGGAGAACCTGTTCGCGCTGACCGATTACGCCGGCTACAAGCACGAATTCCTGAAGCTGTTCGGCTTCGAACGCGACGATGTGGATTACGACGCCGAGGTCGACCCGGTGGTCGAGTTCGACGTGATCGAACTGCGCGACTGAGTCGGCGGTTCGCGGGACCGGACGCCCCGCGCTGCGGGGCGTCCGTCATTCCGGCGGACGCACTGCGCGGTGGCGTGCATACGCGCGCCACGCCAGCCAGGCTGCGCCGGCCACGATGGCGCAGACGAGCAGCGGCAAAAACGGTGGGCGCCGATTCCGCGGCAGGCGTGCGGCTTCGCGCCGGGGTCGCAGGCCCCGCGACACAGCTGCGATGTACTGCTGCCGCATTCCCCGCGCCATGCCCATGACCCTGTTCGCCCATCCATCCCCGATCGTGCTCGTCGACGATGCCGAAGGCGGCATCCGCTACTGGCCCGAGGCCGTCGACGCCGCCACCGCGGACGCCTGGTTCGCGGCGCTGCAGGCGGACGTGCCGTGGACCCGGCACCGGCGGCCGATGTACGACCGTGTCGTCGACGTGCCGCGGCTGCTCGCGGCGTGGCCGGTCGACGACCTGCCGCCCGCGCTGCCGCTGGGCGCGCTGCTCGCGCGCGTGCAGGACCTGGCGCCCGCGCCGTACACCGGCGTGGGCCTGAATTTCTATCGCGACGGGCAGGACAGCGTGGCGATGCACCACGACACGCTGCGCACGCTGGTGGCTGGATATCCGCTGACGCTGGTGTCACTGGGCGCGCCGCGACGCATGCTGCTGCGCGCCCGGCACGGGCGCGATCGTGCAATCGCCGTCGACCTCGCCCATGGCAGCGTGCTGGCAATGAGCCACGCCTCGCAGCTCAGCCATCTGCACGGCGTGCCGAAGACGACGCGACCGGTCGGGCCGCGCATCAGTGCCGTGTTCCGCGTGCGGCCCGAGTCCGCGCGCGGGGACGACCGTTACGGCGCGGCGTCGGCGGACTGAGGCACCAGTCGCAGTGTGTGTGTGGTCGCCTGCGGCAGGAACGGCGACGGCCGTCCCCGTGCCCAGTCGTCGTGACCCGCGCCCCAGAACGGCGACAGCGGATGGCCGCTCTGGCCACCGGGCATGTGGGTGATGCCGTCGGCCTCGTGCCCGGGCGCGACGACCATGCGTTGCGAGGCGCCGAACGCCGGGCCCTGCACGCGCGGCACCGCGCCGTCGCCGGGTAGCGGCTCGGCCGGCATGCACAGCAGGCGCTTGCCGATCAGCGGCACAGCGGCGGCGAGCGGATGGCAGATCGCGGTGGTGTTGCGCTCGCCCCAGGTGCGGGCGGCGAGCGATCCCTGCACACCGAGCTCGTCGCGCACCTCGCGCGCGGCATCCTCGAACAGTGCCTGCCAGCCATCAGCGACCGGAGCGCAGGCACCGTGCTGCGTAGCGGGCGTGCAGGCGAAGCGCCGCGGCAGCAGATGGGCGGGCCGTTGCGTGACCAGCGGCCACGCCACGCCTTCGAAGGCGGGCGGATCGGGCGTTTCGAATCCTGCGCCGAGCGCCGCGCGCGCCGGCGCGGCCAGACCGTCGGCCAGGCGCGCGTGGACCGCCAGGCGCCATGCACGCACGAGGCGGTAGCCGACCGAGTCGACACTGGCGTGGCCGCTCCAGTCGCGCGACGCGGCGGCGAGCGCGTGCAGGGCACTCGAGTCGGGCGCGTCTTCGGCCACCGTGCGCAGCAGCGCGTGCCACGGCGCCAGCAGCACGGCGCGATCGTCGAGCTGGATCGCCAGCAGGTCGGTTTCGGCGAACCGCTCGCGCGACCGGAGCCCGTCGCGGATCTGCCAGGCGCGGATCCCGAGCGCGGCACCACCGTCGCCGATGCGCGTGAAATCGTCGCCGTCGACGACCCGATTGTTCGCGGTCCAGAGGCGGTCGGCGTCGCGCCGCACGGGCGAGGCGTCGGTGGCGACGGGCCACGGGGCACACACGTTGGCGCCCGGAGCGGCGGCCGCCGAGGGTGGCTCCGACACGCCACGCCCGTCGCAGCCGATGCCACGGACCGGGATCGGCCCAAGCAGGCGCCACGCGATGCGTCCGCTGCGATCGCCGATGACCAGGTTCTGGGTGGGCGTTGCCGTACGATCGGCGATGGCCAGCGCGTCGTCGAGATCACGCGCATGGGCGAAATCGGCCAGCGCGAAGTTCAACGCGCCCGGCAGATGCGCGGTCCAGCGCAGGGCGAGCGCGCTGCCGTCGTCCTCGCGGTGGACGAGCGGACCCCAGTCGGTGTCTTCCACCGCCAGCGTGACCGGTGCGCCGCCGGCGATCCCGATGCGCTCTTCGTGACGCATGACCGGTGTGCAGCCGGCGACCTTGCCCCCCGTGCACGGCGTGACGCGCTGCCAGTCGAGGTAGTCGCCGTAGCTGTTGGTGAAGCCCCAGGCGACGTGCGTGTTGCTGCCGACGATGACCGCCGGCAGGCCGGGCAGGGTGAAACCGGTGACGTCGACCCGGCCGCCGGGCGCGCGCGGATCGGGGTAGCGCAGGCGCGCGCGGAACCAGATGTTGGGCGCGCGCAGTCCCAGGTGCATGTCGTCGGCGATGAGCGCGCGGCCGTCCGCGGTCAGCGCGCCGGACACGGCGAAGTTGTTGCTGCCCGCCCTGAGGTCGGCCGCCGCAGGCGAACCCCCTGCGCCTCTCTCCCGCGCTGCGGGAGAGAAGGGGACCGTTTGCGAAGCAGACGGTGGCGTGAGGGCCCCCCGGGATGCCAGGGGTGGGGCTTTGGATCGGGCCGATCCGACAGTCGCGAAGCTTGTTTCATTGCCTTGCGCGGTGTCGATCTCCACCACATCCAGGGTCCGCAGGTCCACCACATCGGCGGACGGCAGTACGGCGTCGCCCTGCGGGCCACCGAACAGCGGCGCGTCCCAGCGGCTGCCGCCATGGGCGATGAGTGCAAGCAGCGCCGGGGGCAGCGCGGTGCCGAGGCGATGCATCTGCAGCTCGCGCGCGTTGGTCGCGTCCTGCAGGTCGAAATACATCGCGAAACCCGTCAGCGCCGAATCCGCCGGCGTCCACGGCTGCGGCGTCTGGCGCAGCAGCAGATAGGGCCAGGGGCGTGTGCGGAGGGCAGCGAGGCCGGCATTGGCGCCATCGGCATAGGCCTGCAGCTGCGGCATGCGGCCAGCGGCGATGTCCTCGATCGAGGCATCGATGCGTGCGCGCATGCGGTGCACGCGGTTGCGACGGTCGGTGTCGAGCGCGCGTTCGCCGAACAGCGCCGAGAGTTCGCCCGACGGCACGCGGCGCATCAGGTCCATCTCGAAGAAGCGCTCCTGCGCGTGCACGAAGCCGAGCGCGCGCATCGCGTCGGTCTCGCTGGCGGCGGTGATGGTGACCACGCCGGCGGCGTCGCGTTCGATCGTGGTCGCCGCCGCGAGACCGGCCAGCGGCCGTTCGCCGTCGAGCGCGGGCAGGCTGGCGCGCAGCGACAGCCACAGCGCGATCGAGACCACGACCAGCAGCACGAAGAGGGCGAGCACCGCCCGCAGGATCCATTTGCGCATCGCGAGTCCCCGGCCGCGGCGGGTGCGGCGCGGGTCGATTATTCCATGCGCGTGTTGCGGGTCGCCGGGGCGATACGCTGCAGCGTCGCCAGCGACGGTCCGGTCAGTTGCGCGCGTGTTCCGCCAGCCCCGAGACCACTCCCAGCGAAGGATCGCCGCGGACGATGCGCGCCTCGGGGAAGCGCGCCTGCGCAGCGGCCTGCACATAGGGCGCGCCGGACATGCCGCCGGTCAGGAACAGGCTGTCGGGCGGCGTGGCGAGCTCGCCGCGGACGTCGTCGAGCAGCGCGCCGATGGTGTCGAGGAAGCGCGCGCTGGCCGCTTCGAGATCGGCACGCGTGGCGTCCACGCGCAGGCCCGGCTCCACGTAGTCGAGCGCATGGCCGGCCGCGTCCTCGCTGCTCAGCCGCACCTTCATGCCTTCGACGCCACGGTACAGCCGCGTCGTGCCGCCGTCGCGCTGCAGCGCCTGCAGGCGTGGTCCGAACGGCGCGTCGACATGGCCGAAGTCGCGCTTGTGGAAATCGCGCTGGCGCGGCATGTCCTGCACGGTCGCGGCCTCGACGAAGTGGTGCACCGGGATGCGGCTGGCGCCCTTGCCGAACAGCGGCATGACCTGGGCCATGCTCAATGCCAGATCGACGTCGGTGCCGCCGTTGCCCACGCCCCAGGCGCGCAGCACGCGCGGCGGCGCATCGCCGCCGACTTCGGCCAGCGCGATGTCGGTGGTGCCACCGCCGATGTCGACGACCAGCGTGGTGTGCCGACGCGGACTCTCGGCGTGGTAGTGCAGGGCGGCCGCGGCGGGTTCTTCGAGAAACTCGACCGAATCGAAGCCGGCCTGCGCCGCGGCCTCGCGCAGCAGCGCGAGGGCCTGCTCGCCACCGGCTTCGCCGAGCGAGCTGCGGAAGCGCACCGGCCGGCCCAGCGTCGCCGAACGCACCGCGGTGCCGAGCTGCTGGCCTGCGGTCAGGCGGATGTGTTCGAGGATGTGCGCGGCGATGCCGGTGATCGTCTCCTTCGCGCGCGGATGCAGGTTGAAGCCGAGCATCGACTTGGGCGACTGCACGAGATTGCCGCTGCCTTCGAGCAGGTAGCTCTCGATCGCCGCTTCGCCGAATACCGCGTGCTGCAGGTCCGCGGCCGAGGCCTGCGCATCACGCATGCGCGCCTCCAGCCATTGCCGGCGCACGATGCGGATGGCATCGCGGCGCACCTGCGAGGACGGGCGTGCAGCGCCACCGGCGCGGCTTTCCTCGCTGCGCAGCGAACGGGCGATCGCGTCGACCTCGGCCTCCATCGCGTCGTCGAGTTCGAAGGCGTCGAGGTCGGGCAGGGTGGTCGGGAAGAACACCGCGGTGCGGAACTGCGGCTGTCCGTCGAAGCGGATGTGCACCAGGTCGTCGCCCACCCGGGCGGCGGCGGCCGAATAGCTGGTGCCGAAATCGATGCCGATCTTCATGGAGGTGCCGGGCGGAAGGCGCGGCAGTCTACGCCCCTGCGCGTCGCGGTGCATGCACGGGGCGTCCGGCCCCTGCAACAGCGGGGCATGCGCGGGTTGCGAATGAGAAATGCAGGCATTTCCATCCGATCATCGTCATCCCGGGGTCGGCATACTGGCCGCATTCCACGCGCTGAGCCCGCCATGAAAGGTCATCCCGAAGTCGTCGACTACCTGAAGTTCCTGCTCCGCGGCGAGCTGGCGGCGCGCGACCAGTATTTCCTGCATTCGCGTCGCTACGAGGACCTGGGCCTGCAGCAGCTCTACACGCGCATCAACCACGAGATGGAAGAGGAGACCCAGCACGCCGACGCGCTGCTGCGTCGCATCCTGTTCCTGGAAGGCACGCCGGACATGCGCCCCGATGCGTTCGAGCCGGGCGTCACCGTCGAGGAGATGCTGCGCAAGGATCTGGACCTCGAGTACCTGGTGCGCGAGAACCTCGCCAGGGGCATCGCCCTGTGCGAGCAGCACAACGATTTCGTGTCGCGCGACGTGCTGGTGACCCAGCTCGCCGACACCGAGGAAGACCACACCTACTGGCTGGAGAAGCAGCTGCGCCTGATCAGGATGATCGGGCTGGAGCGCTACCAGCAGAGCCGCATGGGCGAAGCGGACGGGACGCATGCCGGGGTGTGAGTTTTCTGCGTGATTGAACGTGATCTGCCGAACGCCCGCGCTTGTCGCGGGCGTTCCGGTTCCGGGCTGATGGAGCGTCGCCTGATCTGTTCGAGCGCGGCGTGCGGCCCTCACCCCAACCCCTCTCCCGGAGGGAGAGGGGCTCAAAAAGCCGACGATCGCGAAATGCGAGCCCCTCTCCCTCCGGGAGAGGGGTTGGGGTGAGGGTAACCGCCGAAGCGGATCGCCATCCGCGCCGCCGGAACCAGATTCAGCCGCGTCGCTCGACCCGATACACAGTCGTCGACAGTGCCGTGACGCCCTCGGACACGAATGACGGCTCGCTGGCGAGGATGTCGCGTCGTTCGATCTCGTCGACCCGCCAGTCCGCATCCAGCAGCGCATGCACCTCATCGCGCTCGACCGAGAACGGCGGGCCCTGCTTCTCCGCCTGCGGATACGCCAGCGTGACCAGCAGACCGCGACACGCGGCCGGCAAGCGATGCCAGGCCGTCGCCGCGTAGGTGCGTCGCAGCGCCGGCGGCAGGGCGATCAGCGCCGCGCGGTCATAGACCGCGGCGCACTCTGCGAGCACTGATGCATCGAGTGCGAACGCGTCACCGACGATCAGCTCGTACGGCCCGGCGACGTGATGGGCACCCGCCGCCGTCGCGTGCACCTGCGGCACCAGGCCGCGCTCCTGGAAAAACTGGCGTACGGCCAGTTCCGACAGCTCGACACCGAGCACGCGATGGCCTTGGTCGGCGAGCCACACCATGTCCAGCGACTTGCCACTCAAGGGCACGAAGACCTGCGAGCCGGCCGGCAGATCGAGCGTCGGCCAGTGCGTCACCAGCAGCGGCAGCGGCGCATCGCGGTGGAAGCCGATGCGGTTGCTGGACCAGCGCGCGTGCCAGAACTCCGGTTGCATGCGCGCTTACTCGACCGCCAGTCCCTCGACCTTCTGCCAGCCCCGCGGCAGCAGGCCGCCGCGCGAGGCGCGGGCACCGAGGTAGGCGTCGAGTTCCTTGAAGGCCAGCGTCATCGTGCGCGCGCCCGAGCGCACCAGCAGCGAGGCGGTCGGCGGCACCACGGCAACCGCGACCACCTGTTCGGTGCCGCGCTTGGCCTTCGGGATCTCGATGATCTTGTTGCCCTTGCCCTTGTCGAGTTCCGGCAGTTCGGCGACCGGAAACGCGAGCAGGTGCCCGGCGCTGGTCACCACGACCAGACGGTCGGCCTCCACCGCGCGCACCGCCGCCGGTTGCAGCACGGTCGAGCCGGGCGACAGCGACAGCATCGCCTTGCCGGCCTTCTGGCGGCCGATGAGGTTCTCGAACCGGGTCACGAAGCCGTAGCCGTGGGAGGACGCGACGACGAAGCGCGCATCCGGCTCGCCCGCGACCACGGTCTGGAAGGAAGCGCCCGGCGCCGGCGAGAAACGACCGGTCAGCGGCTCGCCATTGCCGCGCGCGCTGGGGAGCGAATGCGCGACGGTCGAATAGCTGCGGCCATTGGAATCGAGGAACACGACCTGCTGCGTGCTGCGTCCGCGGGCGAACGCGAGCATGCCGTCGCCGTCGCGGTAGTTCATCGCCGCCGGGTCCACGTCGTGGCCCTTGGCCGCGCGCACCCAGCCTTTCTCGCTGATGACGATGGTGACCGGCTCGCTCGGCACCAGATCACTCTCGTCGAGCGCCTGCGCCGCGCCGCGTGCGACCAGCGGCGAACGACGCGCGTCGCCGAACTTCTTCGCATCGGCCAGCAGCTCGTCCTTGATCAGCTTCCTGAGCCTGGCCTTGCTGCCCAGTGTGGCGATCAGGCGGTCGCGCTCGGCTTCCAGCTCGGCCTGTTCGCCGCGGATCTTCATTTCCTCCAGCCGCGCGAGCTGGCGCAGGCGCGTCTCGAGGATGTAGTCGACCTGTTCGTCGCTGAGGCCGAAGCGCGCCTGCAGCACGCCGCGCGGCTCGTCCTCGGTGCGGATGATGCGGATCACCTCGTCGAGATTGAGGAAGGCGATCAGCAGGCCGTCGAGCAGGTGCAGGCGGCGCTCGACCTTCTCCAGGCGATGGGTCAGGCGGCGGGTCACCGTGTCGGTGCGGAACTGCAGCCATTCGGACAGCAGCATCTTCAGGTTCTTGACCTGCGGACGGCCGTCGAGCCCGATGACGTTGAGATTGACGCGGTAACTCTTCTCCAGATCGGTCGTCGCGAACAGGTGGCCCATCAGCTGCTCGGCGTCCACGCGGTTGGAGCGCGGAATCAGCACCACGCGCACCGGATTGGCGTGGTCGGACTCGTCGCGGATGTCCTCCAGCCACGGCAGCTTCTTGGCGCGCATCTGCGCCGCGATCTGCTCGATCACCTTGCTCGGGCTGACCTGGTGCGGCAGCGCGGTGATGACGATGTTGCCGTGTTCCTTCTCGAACGTCGCACGCGCCCGCACGCTGCCGTGGCCGGTCTCGTACATGTTCAGCAGGTCGCTGGCCGGCGTGATGATCTCGGCCGTGGTCGGGTAGTCCGGGCCGCGCACGTGTTCGCACAGGTCGCGCACGGTCGCGTCGGGATCGTCGAGCAGGCGCACGCAGGCGCTGACGACTTCGTTGACGTTGTGCGGCGGCACGTCGGTGGCCATGCCCACGGCGATGCCGGTGGTGCCGTTGAGCAGCAGGTGCGGCAGGCGCGCCGGCAGCCACGACGGTTCCTCCAGCGTGCCGTCGAAGTTGCCGGTCCAGTCGACGGTGCCGTGGCCGAGTTCGGCCAGCAGCATCTCCGCGATCGGCGTCATCTTCGATTCGGTGTAACGCATCGCCGCGAAGGACTTGGGATCGTCGCTGGAGCCGAAGTTGCCCTGGCCGTCGATCAGCGGATAGCGGTAGGAGAACGGCTGCGCCATCAGCACCAGCGCCTCGTAGCACGCGCTGTCGCCATGCGGGTGGTACTTGCCGATCACGTCGCCGACGGTGCGCGCGGACTTCTTGGGCTTGGCGGCCGCGCCCAAGCCCAGTTCGCTCATCGAATAGATGATGCGGCGCTGCACCGGCTTGAGGCCGTCGCCGATGAACGGCAATGCGCGGTCCAGCACCACGTACATCGAATAGTCGAGGTAGGCGCGCTCGGCGAACTCGCGCAGCGGGAGCTGTTCGAAACCATGAAAGGGGGTGCGGACGGACTCGGTCATCGGTACGGCATCTACGGCGGAAGCGGCGATTTTAGCGGTTGGTGGTCGCAGGTGCTGCGCCGGCGGACGTTCCGGCCCCGGGCGTATCATGGGCCGGCATGGAGACGAAGCCGCGCCCGCGCAGTTCCACCGAGCCCGCCGGACCGGCCCGCCATGTCGCGGCCGGCACCGCGAAGCGCGGCGCGCATGGCGGCTGCGACGGCTGTCTGGCGCGGCCGCTGGCGATCTGCGCGTCGATTCCGGCCGCCGAAACGCATGCGCTCGAAGCCGCGGCCGGCGAAGTGCTGCTGCCGGTCGGCGCCACGCTTGCGCGCGAGGGCGACCCGCGCCGCGAGGTCTACACCGTCACCCGCGGCATGTTGCGCCGCGTGCGCCTGCTGCCCGACGGCCGACGTCTGGTCGCGGGCTTTCTGATGGCCGGCGATTTCATCGGCTTCAGCGGCGCCCCGCAGTACCGGCACACACTCGAAGCGGTGACCGATTGCGTGCTGTGCGTGTTCCCGATGCAGTCGATGCGCAGCCTGTGCCAGCGCTACCCGGATCTCGAGTCGGGCATGCTGGCCCAGGCCTGCAGCGAGCTCGACGCCACCCGCGGCAGCCTGATGCTGCTGGCGCGACTGGGGCCGGTCGAGCGCCTGGCCGGCTTCCTCGTCGAACTGGGCGAGCGGCAGCAACGGCGCGGCGGGACCGCCGGATGTGTCGACCTGCCGATGACCCGCGCCGACATCGCCGACCATCTGGGCCTGACGATCGAAACGGTGAGCCGCAGCTTCACGAAACTGCGGCAGGGCGGGGCGATCGCGTTCGACGATCCCCGGCGGATCGATTTGGTGGATGTGACGGCGCTGAGGAACGCGGCGGGACTCTAGCGATTGCGGTTCGCAGGCCGGAATGCGGCGGGCGGACTGGATGTCGAACTGTCATCCCGGCCGAAGCCGGGATCGAGCTTCTTTGCTGTGACGCCCACGACCGCCTTCGATCACGGAAGTCGCTGGGTCCCGGCTTGCGCCGGGACGACGGCCTGAAACCGTGGCGCGGTCGCGCAAGGTGCGCGTTCCCGCATTGATCTGGATCAATGCCCATCTGTCGCCCGCGGCGCACGCTGCGCGCATGACCCGTTCCGGCCCGCTCCCATGATCGACATGACCGTCGTCGAACTGTCGCGCCTGCAGTTCGCCCTGACCGCGATGTACCACTTCCTGTTCGTCCCGCTGACCCTCGGGCTGTCGTTCCTGATGGCCATCATGGAGAGCGTCTACGTGATGACCGGGCGCGATGTCTGGCGGCGGATGACGCTGTTCTGGGGCGTGCTGTTCGGCATCAACTTCGCGATGGGCGTGGCGACCGGCATCGTCATGGAATTCCAGTTCGGCATGAACTGGGCCTACTACAGCCACTACGTCGGCGACATCTTCGGCGCGCCGCTGGCGATCGAGGGGCTGATGGCGTTCTTCCTCGAAGCGACCTTCATCGGCCTGTTCTTCTTCGGCTGGAACCGCCTGTCGAAGGTGCAGCACCTGGTCATCACCTGGCTGGTCGCGCTGGGCGCGAACTTCTCGGCGTTGTGGATCCTGGTCGCCAACGGCTGGATGCAGAACCCGGTCGGCGCGGTGTTCAACCCCGACACCATGCGCATGGAGATCACCGACTTCATGGCGGTGATCTTCAATCCCGTCGCGCAGGCGAAGTTCGTGCACACGGTGTCGGCCGGCTACGTGACCGGCGCGATCTTCGTGATGTCGGTCAGCGCGTTCTACCTGCTGCGCGGGAAGCACCAGGGCATCGCGCGGCGCTCGATCGCGGTCGCGGCGAGTTTCGGCCTGGCGTCGGCGCTGTGCGTGGTCGTGCTCGGCGACGAGAGCGGCTATGCGGCCACCGAACACCAGAAGATGAAGCTCGCCGCGATCGAGGCGATGTGGCACACCGAGCCCGCGCCGGCCGGCTTCACCGTGATCGGCCTGCCGGACCAGGCCGGCCAGCACAACCGGTTCGAGGTCAAGATTCCGTGGCTGATGGGCCTGATCGCGACGCGTTCGCTGGATGGCGAGATCCCCGGCATCCTTGAACTGGTCGAACGCGCCGAGCACCGCATCCGCGGCGGCCAGCTCGCCTATGCCGCGCTCGAGCGGCTTCGCGAGGACCGCACCGACACCGCCGCGCGCGCGGCCTTCGATGCGCACTGGAGCGACCTGGGCCATGCGCTGCTGCTCAAGCGCTATCGCGACGACATCCTCGCCGCGAGCGAGGCGGAGATCTCGCAGGCCGCGCTCGACACCGTGCCGCGCGTCGCGCCGCTGTTCTGGACCTTCCGCATCATGGCCGGCGTCGGCTTCTATCTGATCGCGTTCTTCGCCTACGCGTTCTGGCGCACCACGCGTCACCGCGTCGAGCACGGCCGGCGTTTCCTGTGGATCGCGCTGCTGAGCCTGCCGCTGCCGTGGATCGCGATCGAATGCGGCTGGTTCGTCGCCGAGTACGGTCGCCAGCCATGGGCGGTGGAGGGCGTGCTGCCGACGTTCTACGCGGCCTCGGGCATCGCGCTCAAGGACATCCTGATCTCGCTCGGCGGCTTCGTGATCCTCTACACCGGTCTGGCGATCGTCGCGGCGAAGCTGATGCTCAGGGCCATCGGCAAGGGACCGGATGTGCTGGCCCCGCCGGCAGGCGACGGCGCACCGGCGGCGGTCGACGACCGGGTGCCCGACCGCGACGGGCTGCCGCTGCAGGCCGCCGACGACCTCGATCCCACGCCCGCCGCGCGCGGCTGACGCTCCGACCCAAGGACACGACGATGGATTTCATTCCCCTCGATTACGCCACCCTGCGCCTGATCTGGTGGCTGCTGCTGGGCGTGCTGCTGATCGGTTTCGCGGTGATGGACGGCTTCGATCTGGGCGTCGGCGCGCTGCTGCCGTTCGTGGCGAAGACCGATGCCGAGCGCCGCATCGTGGTCAACACCATCGGCCCGGTGTGGGAGGGCAACCAGGTCTGGTTGATCCTCGGCGGCGGCGCGATCTTCGCCGCGTTTCCGCCGCTGTACGCGGTGAGTTTCTCGGGCTTCTACCTGGCGATGTTCGTGATCCTGTTCGCGCTGATCCTGCGGCCGGTCGGCTTCAAGTTCCGCGGCAAGGTCGAGGATCCGCGCTGGCGCGCGACCTGGGACTGGGCGTTGTTCATCGGCGGCGCAGTGCCGGCGCTGATCTTCGGCGTGGCAGTGGGCAACGTGCTGCTGGGCGTGCCGTTCCATTTCACGCCGGAGCTGCGCGCGGTCTACACCGGCGGCTTCTTCGACCTGCTCACACCGTTCGCGCTGCTGGCGGGACTGGTCAGCGTGAGTCTGCTGGTCGCGCATGGCGCGGCGATGCTGGTGATCAAGACCGACGGGCCGATCGCCGCGCGCGCGGCGCGCTGCGGCAGTGTCGCGGCCGTGCTGGGCGCGGCGCTGTTCGTCGGCGCTGGGGTGTGGATCGCGTCCGGCATCCATGGTTTCCGCATGGCGTCCGTCATCGACACCGCGCTCGCGTCCGATCCGCTGCGCAAGACCGTCGTCATGGCGCCGGGTGCATGGATGGACAACTACCGGGCGATGCCGTGGACGATCGTCGCGCCGCTGCTCGGCGCGCTCGGTGCGCTGGCGTCGGCCGCGCTGCTGCGGATGCGGCGCGGCGGGTTGGCATTCGTGGCCTCGGGCGTGTCGATCGCCGGAGTGATCCTGACCGTCGGGTTCGCGATCTTTCCGTTCCTGCTGCCGTCGTCGAGCATTCCGAGCGCCAGCCTGACGCTGTGGGATGCGTCCAGCAGCCGGCTGACGCTGTGGATCATGTTGCTGGCGGCGGTCGTGTTCCTGCCGCTGATCCTGCTCTACACCAGTTGGGTCTACCGCGTGCTGCGCGGCAAGGTGACCGACGCCAGTGTCGCCGACACGCCCAACGCCTACTGATTCTTCAAGGAGCACGCCATGTGGTACTTCGCCTGGATTCTCGGCATCGGTCTCGCGGCGACGTTCGCGATCCTCAACGGCATGTGGTTCGAGGTGCGCGAGCAGCGCCGGGAAGGCGCGCGGCCCGATTGATCCGACTCACGCGCGCGTCGGACCGCGTCGCGGACACTGGAACTCCGTGCCCGACTGGAGCTCCGAAATGAAGACGCCGGAAAAGCCGGATACCCCGCGCGGTCCGCTGGAACAGGCGCGTGCGCCCGATGGCCCCAGGGCGCACGGCGAATCGGCCGAGAAGCGCGACCAAGACCCGCGCAACGATCCGGAGACGATGCCCGGCGCGCGGATCGGGAAACCCGACCGGCGCAGCGGCGAAGGCCCGCCCGGCGATCCGGGCAACCGTCGCAAGGATTGAGGTCCGAGGCCGTGCGCGCCCACGCACGGCCTGCGCGCGGGCGACGCGCGTCCGGAACGGACGCTGCAGAACGTCCAGACACAAAAAAACCCGCTTTCGCGGGTTCTTGTTCGCTGCCGGTAGTGTCAGCGATGACCTGGTGCCCAGGAGAGGACTCGAACCTCCACGGAGTTGCCCCCGCTAGCACCTGAAGCTAGTGCGTCTACCAATTCCGCCACCTGGGCAGGTCAGGGCGCGTATGTTGTCGACGCCTCCAACGCTTGTCAACGGAATCGTGCGACAGCGTCCACGCCGCCTGCGCAGGCCAGCCTGTACCATCGCCACAATGGCCAAACCACCCAGCAAGCGCGGCAGCAGCCGCGGCACGCCCGGGCCCGCGAAACAGGGGGCCGGCAAGCGCGGCGCCCCCGGCGCGACCCGACCGAAACCGAACGAAAGCAAGAGCGCACTGCCGCCGTGGATGCCCGATCCGGGCCTGCAGCGTGCGCTGCGGTCCGGCGCATCGACCCCGGCTGGCGGCGATCGCCCGCCCGCCGCACGTCCTCCAGCCGCGCGCGGTGCGCGTTTCGAGGATCCTTACGCGAACCGCGAAGCGGCGCGCTACGACAATCCGATCGCCAGCCGCGAGGCGATCCTGCAGACGATCGCCGACGCCGACGGCCCGATGACCTTCGACGAGCTCGCCGCCAGGCTCAATCTCGTCGAGCCCGATCGCGCCGACGCGCTCGGCAAGCGCGTCGCGGCGATGCTGCGCGAGGGCCAGCTGCTGCAGAACCGTCGCGGCGGCCTGGTGCCGGCCAAGCGCAACGACCTGATTCCCGGCACGGTGATCGCCAATCCCGAGGGCTTCGGCTTCCTGCGCCCCGACAGCGGCAGCGGCGACGATCTGTTCCTGCCGCCGATCGAGATGCGCAAGGTGATGCACGGCGACCGCGCACTCGCGGGCCTGACCAATGTCGACGCGCGCGGCCGCCGCGCCGGCGTCATCGTCGAGGTGCTCGAGCGCCGCACGACGCGCCTGATGGGCCGGTTCGCGGTCGAGCACGGCATCAGTTTCGTGGTGCCCGACGACAAGCGCATCCAGCGCAACATCCAGATTCCGCAGGAAGCCGGCAATGCCGCCAGGCACGGCCAGTTGGTGGTCTGCGAGATCACCGCCCCAGGCGACAGTTACCGCCCGCCCATCGGCCGCGTGCTGACGGTGCTGGGCGACGTGCTCAAGCCCTCGCTGGTGGTGGAGGCCGCGATCCACGGCCACAACCTGCCGCACGAATTCCCGCAGCCGGTGCTCGAGGAAGCCGCGGCGATTCCGGTCGAGGTCGAAGCGCGCATGCTCGGCGGCCGCGTCGATCTGCGCGCGATGCCGCTGGTGACGATCGACGGCGAAGACGCCAAGGATTTCGACGATGCGGTCTACTGCGAACCCAACCGCGACGGCTTCCGCCTCGTGGTCGCGATTGCCGACGTGTCGAACTATGTGCGTCCCGGCACGCCGCTCGACGACGAAGCCCAGCTGCGCGCGACCAGCGTGTACTTCCCGGGCTTCGTCGTGCCGATGCTGCCCGAGACGCTGTCCAACGGCATCTGCTCGCTGAAGCCGAAGGTCGACCGGATGTGCTTCGTCTGCGACATGCAGGTGGGGCGCGACGGCATCGTCTCTTCGTCGAAGTTCTACGAAGCGGTGATGCATTCGCATGCGCGCCTGACCTACACCCAGGTCTGGCAGGCGGTCGGCGAGAACGATGCCGACGTGCGCACCACGATTTCCGCGGTGCTGCCGCAGGTCGAGCATCTGCACCAGCTCTACCGGGTCCTGTCGAAGGCGCGCGAGAAGCGCGGCGCGATCGAGTTCGAGAGCAGCGAGGTGCGCTTCGTGCTCGACAACACCGGCGAGGTCACCCAGGCCGGCATGATCCAGCGCAACGATGCGCACAAGCTGATCGAGGAATGCATGATCGCGGCGAATGTGGAGGCGGCGAAATGCCTGCTCGAGGCTGCCATTCCCGCGCCGTATCGCGTGCACGACAAGCCGCCGGAGTCGAAGTACGCCGACCTGCTGGAGTTCCTCAAGGAGTTCTCGCTGCGCATGCCGCCGTGGTCGAAGCTGCAGCCCAAGGACTTCACCCAGTTGCTGAAGAAGATCCGCGACCGGCCCGACGCGACCCTGCTCGAATCGGTGCTGTTGCGCAGCCAGAGCCAGGCGGTCTACGCGACCGAGAACATCGGCCATTTCGGTCTGGCGCTGGCGGCGTATGCGCACTTCACCTCGCCGATCCGCCGCTATCCCGACCTGCTGGTGCATCGCGCGATCAAGCACGTGCTGTCGGGCCAGCCGCTGACGAAGTTCCTGTACACGCCGCGCCTGATGGAAAGCCTGTCGCTGCAGTGCTCGGAGCGCTCGCGTCGTGCCGAGGAGGCCGAGCGCGAAGTCGACGAGCGCTATCGCGCCGCGTGGATGGAGCAGCACGTCGGCGGCAGGTTCGACGGCGTCATCAGCGGCGTGACCAGCTTCGGCCTGTTCGTCGAGCTGGACCAGTCCAAGGTCAACGGCCTGGTCCACGTGACCCAGCTGCCCAACGACTTCTACTCCTTCGATCCGATCCGCCGGATGCTCAGCGGCCAGCGCGCCGGGCGCGAGTACCGCCTCGGTGACCGGGTGCGCATCGTGGTGCTCAAGGCCAGCCTGGAGGACCGCAAGATCGACTTCCGCATCGTCGAATCCGACGCGCCCGAACCCGGCGAGCCGAAGCCGCCACCGCCGCGCGGCAAGCCGGCCAAGCGCGAGAAGAAGCCGTACCGGTAGAATAGGACGCCCTGCGGGGCCGGGACCGGCGGTTCCGGCCCCGCAGGCGTTTGTGCCCCCGCTTCCCGACTTCGAACCTCACGCATGACCAGCAAGCAGAACCAGTGGATCGTCGGCATCAACGCCGTGGCCGCGGCCGTCGAACACGACGCCGAGAACGTGCGCGAGGTGCTGCTGGAAGCGGGCGCGAAGAACCCGCGCGTCGTCGAGATCGAATCGGCTGCGCGCCGCCGCGACATCGACGTGCGCCGGGTCAACCAGCAGGCGCTCGACGGTGTCGCCGGTGGCCTGCGCCACCAGGGCGCGGCCGCACGTTATGCCGCGGCGAAGACCTGGGACGAGAACGAGCTCGAAGGCCTGGTCGAGGCCGCCGAGGGCAAGGCCCTGCTGCTGGTCCTCGACGGCGTGCAGGACCCGCACAACCTCGGCGCCTGCCTGCGCAGCGCGGCCGCCGCGGGCGTGACGGCGGTGGTGATTCCCAAGGACAAGGCGGTGCAGGTCAATGCCACCGTACGCAAGACCTCCGCCGGCGCCGCCGACAGCGTGCCGGTCGTCCGGGTGACCAACCTGTCGCGCACGCTGCGCGACCTGCAGAAGCTGGGTGTGTGGATCTACGGCCTTGCCGGCGAGGCGACCGCGTCGCTGTATGCCACCGACCTCCGTGGCAACGTCGCGCTGGTGCTGGGCGGCGAGGCCGACGGCCTGCGTCGTCTGACCCGCGAGCACTGCGACGGCCTTGTGACGATTCCGATGCCCGGCGGCGATGCGGCGGCGGGCGTGGAAAGTCTCAACGTCTCGGTCGCGGCCGGCGTGACGCTGTTCGAGGCGGTGCGCCAGCGCATCGTCGGCTGAGCCGCGCACGGGGCGCTCGGGGGAGACGCGTGAACGCGATGCGGCCCAGCGGTTGCCCGGCGGCTGTCGTGCGCGCGTCGCAATGGCGGCTGCTCCTGTGCGTATTGCTGTGCTGCGCGGGTGTCGCCGGTGCGGTGACGCCGGCCCGCCAGACGCCCGGCCCGCTGCGCGATTACGCCGTCGACCACTGGACCTCGCGCGAGGGCCTGCCGCACAACTCCGTCCGCGACCTGGCGCAGACGCCCGACGGCTACCTGTGGCTGGCGACGTGGGAAGGCCTGGTCCGCTACGACGGGCTGGAGTTCGTGGTCTACGACCGCAGCACCACCGACCCCGCGCTGCCAGACAACGGTGTCGGGTCGCTGTACGTCGATCCCGCCGGCGCGCTGTGGCTCAGCGATTCGCGCGGCAACCTTGGACGACGCAGCCCCGACGGCAGCTTCCGTTTCTGGACGTCGGGCGAGGCCGGCTGGCCGCAGGTGCTGATCCACGCGATGGCGATGGATGCCGGCGGGCGGCTGTGGCTCTTGTTCGAAGGGCGGGGCCTGGGCTGCCTGCATCCGGACGGGCGCTTTGAGTTCTTTGAAGCCGGCGACGGCGTACCGCTGCCGCTGAGCTACCCGCACATGGCGATCGGCGACGACGGCCGCATCTGGATCGGCGGCATGGACGGGCTGGTGGTGCGCGATACCGACGGCGTGCTGCGCCGG